>Ga0160464_100034_pt1 | contig 170255 bp, 128 predicted proteins | sample HID1971I_E11MG_FD_108275 | JGI IMG/M metagenome (GOLD analysis project Ga0160464, IMG submission 108275) | Enriched millipede-associated microbial communities from UW Madison campus, WI, USA - HID1971I_E11 MG | ecosystem: Host-associated > Arthropoda: Insects > Digestive system > Unclassified ...
GCCATCATACCCACGCCGATATCCCCCAATGTCCAGGCTGCTTCAGCTGTTTTAACCGAACCATAAAAGGTTGAAAACAAAAGCAACAGCCGAAGAATGTTTACCGCCCATTTATTGCCCTTTTTATCCAGGTAACTCAAGTTCGTCTCGGCAATATAGTAATAGGCCATAATCGTGGTGAAAGCAAAAAACAATAGTGAGATGGCAACAAATCCTGCCCCCATGGAAGGAAAATGAGCGCTGATCGCTTGTTGCGTATATTCTGCACCAATTTTAGCGCCGGGAAGATTTTCTACCAGAAAGCCTCCTTCCGGATTGACCACATTGTATTTACCGGTAAACAGAATCATAAATGCCGTTGCGGTACACACAAACAAGGTATCAATATACACAGAAAAAGCCTGTACTAAACCTTGCTTGGCTGGATGGCTGACTTCTGCCGCTGCCGCTGCATGCGGGGCTGTGCCCTGTCCGGCTTCATTTGAATAAATACCACGTTTCACTCCCCAGGCAACGGCCATACCGAATACACCCGCAAAGGCAGGTTCAAGATTAAAGGCCGATTTGATGATCAGGGAGATCATAGAAGGAATCTCGGTAATATTTAAAGCCATGATCACTATCGCCATCAGGATATATCCTCCTGCCATAAAGGGCACTACGATTTCAGCGACTTTACCTATTCTTTTGACACCACCGAAAATAATGAGCGCCAGCAGCAATACTACAGCGCCGCCGGTATAAGCCACAGGAACAGAAAAGGCATTTTGCATACTCAAGGCAATGCTGTTACTTTGTACACCAGGAAGAAAGAAAGCTGTGCTGAGCACTGTCGCTACAGCAAATAACACCGCATACCATTTCATGCCCAGACCCTTTTCAATATAGTAGGCAGGCCCACCGCGGTATTCTCCATTATTGACCTGTTTATAGATCTGTCCCAGGGTCGCTTCAATAAATGCTGAGGCACTTCCCAAAAACGCAATCAGCCACATCCAAAAAACCGCACCAGGCCCACCCATTGCAATGGCTGTTGCAACGCCCGCAATATTCCCGGTACCGATCCGGCCGGAAATCGCAATCGCGAAAGCCTGAAAAGAACTTACCCCTTTATCTGAACTCTTTCCGTCAAACAGCAGTTGCCACATTTCTTTAATGTACCTGACCTGAAGAAACCTGGTCACGATAGAAAAATAAATCCCTGTACCCATACACAGGATGATTAATGCATTGCTCCAGATCAGGTCGTTGATGTTCGTAAGTATGTCTTCCATAGTTTAGTTTGTTGGTGAAGACGTAAAGAAAAGGTTTTTTTTGCAAATAATTCGGTTCATCTTAAAATGATTACTGAGTCTCAGATCCTCCAATCCACCTCAGCACAGTGGTGCCTGCGAGTTTCATGATCTATAAACTTAGAAGCCAACTACTGCTTCCAGTACATATCCGTTAAATTTTCCTCCGGAGCGGATATCCGCCGTAGGAAAGTCTTTATATTTCTGAACAACATACTCTCCTTTTAACAATACGTTTTTATTCAGGAACCAACCTGCGGCACCCGCAATACGCTCAATTTTAACATCGCCAGTGTATACGATCGGGCCAGCACCTGAACCTGTAGCGTTGTTGGCAAGACGGGCAGAAACGGTATTGTACTTGGCGCCAATAAATAAGTTTTCATTAGGACCAAACCGGTACACGCCATCAATGGCAAACTGTTTGGCATCGCGGTTGTCTGTTTCCCGGGAAGTTCTGCCAGATGCCTGTTCATACGTACCAAACACTTCAATACCTTTCACTTTCAAAAAGCCGTTGAGCATAAAGGTGTTGACCTTTTTAGAAAAACCTGGATTAAAACGTCCGGAGAAAGCCATGGCTGTAGATTCAGCGATGGTATTGGGCTCCATCACATACTGATAATTTGACCCGGTACGGTCACCGCCAAACAAAGTGTTGGCACCCCCACCCTGATTTCCATAGTAAGACCCACTTACCCTCAGCCGGATATCGCTGGTCAGTTGTCTATCAAAACCACCTTTCAATAAAATAGTAGGCGATTTGGTATAGTCTCCATCGGGATTTGCCGCAGCGGTAAGCGAATCGATATTTCCTTTGATCATTCCATTGGTCATGCCCAGCATACCAAAGAAGCCATTTTTACGCAACATTACCTGCCCACCGATCTCCGTGGCAAAAGCATCCATGATGTTGTTTTCCATAAAAGGGTTGAAAATGGTATTTCCACCATCGCTTCTGCGGTAATGGGCATCGCCATAATCCACTTCATAATGTCCGATCTTGATGGTGGCGATCTTCATCAGGTCTTCCCAAAGCTGCCCTTGAAAAGGAAGCTTATCAAACTGGATGTACCCGCCTTTCACCCACACTTCATTGTGGTGCCGGCCGGAAAGGTAAGTGGTAATATCGAGGCGGATGCCGTCTGCCAGTTGAACGTCCAGAAACAGATTGGCCTGGGCAGTCATAAAGCCCGGGGTAATGCTCCTGAGTTTATTGCCTGGTTTGCCTACCGCGCCGATGGTATTGTTCAATGAACCGGGGTTTTCATGTTTCAGGTTTTGAAACTGTTGTGTGAAGCCTGCACCAAATTTGATCTTCAAACCATCAAAAACAGTCGAAGAATCCTTTGGGTCTTCGAATACGTTGATGCCTGTCTTGTCATAAGGTCTGAGGTTGTCTATTTTTTGGAACTGCGCGAAGCCGGAAAAAGGTGTTAAAAGGATAGTCAGTATTACGCCAACTGCTAAACGGAAGTATATAGTATTGATTTTCATAATGTGTAGATTATTAATACGCTAATGGTAATTTATGTTAAGCCTGTCCGGCTATTTTTGGAGATTAAGTGCGAAACTCACATCGATATCATTGCCTACTTTCATTGCGCCCAGCATATAGCTCGGCGGTTGGATGTTGTAGTCGGTCAACTGGATCTTCTCCGTACCCGTACAGGTAATGCTCTGGTCTGCTTTCACTTCACCTTTGACGTTTAATACGACTGTTCTGGTTACACCAGCAATGGTTAATGCACCGGTAGCCTTGACCGTAAATTTGTTTTGGGATACCGGGCTGATCTGGGCACTGCTCAACTTGAAGGAGATCTTTGGATAGGCATCCGATTTAATGACCTTATAGGTCCGGTTGTCCATGGTATTGTTGCCGCTTTTAAGGCTTTTGGAATTGATGCTGAAGCTCAAAGCGCTCAACGTCTTAGGAACGTTGTTGTCCCCGGATAAAGCCCCAAATTCAGCTTCCCCAATTGGGTTTACCGCAGTCATTTTCCAGTCGTGGACATTGGATGTACCGGCAATGTTTACGGTTTGCTCTTTAGAAGTACTCAGTTTGTATTGAACCTGCGCATACATGGCAGTAAATGAAGTACTGATGATTAACGCAATAAGGAAGATTTTTCTTTTCATTTTTGAAGACTTAGTGTCTGCTCAAATGTAGTCCTAATGGGATGCGCCCAATGTGATGAGTGATACCAGCATTAGTGACAGTGGTCACCTATTACTTCAGCCAGCCTGTTATGCTCAACCTGGGTTTGTGGGTCATCAGCACCTCGTGCTCCAGTTCGTTGCTTTTAAAAAACACACTCTTGCCACTGCTAGGACTGATATTCTGTATGGACTCGGCATGGTGGATGCAAAGCTCTCCTCCATCCATTGGCTCCCAGCCTTCATTCAAATACATGATCATCGAATATTTACGGGCTTCATCATTTTTAAACTGATCGATATGTCTTTTATAAAAGCTGCCTTTTTCATAGAGCGTATAGTGAAATTCACAAGCGGTAATTCCTGCATAACAGGTGCGGTTCAGGTATTCAATAAATGCATCCATGAGGTCGAAAAATGCATTTTCATGAACATCATTGTGTGCCCTGTCCAGCCAGTAGATCTTGTCGCTCCGCACTAAAGTATTGTGCACCAGACCAGAATTGTTGCCCGTGCCTGCAGTGACCAATAGCGCATTGGTATAAAAGCTGTTTAGGTTCAACTTTAAATTTGCTGCGAGTGCAACACCCAGAAAATCATCGGTTATACCAACTTTATTGTCTAAAAAGCTATCAATGAGCGTATCAAATATTTTTTCCAACCAGAATGGTTATTGCAAAACCTGGCCGAATGCCAATGTGGGTGAAGGTAGTCAATAAAATCAGAAACCGAGTTCCTTCAGCATCAACTCTTTATAATTACTTCCGATGGGGATCTCCGTCTGGTTGACGAAAATCCGGTTGCCCTCGATATGGTCCATTTTAGACTTATTGATCAGAAATGAACGGTGTATGCGCATAAAGACAGATTTGGGCAGTAGTTCCTCGAAATTCGAGAACGGCATTTTAGGCAATAGTGTCGACCTGGAGGTGACAATCCGGGTATAATTGCCTTGCGCTTCTGCGTATAAGAGATCGTCGTGCTGAATTTTGTAGATCTTGCCCTCTGCTTTCACAAATACAAATGCGTCCTGCTTTTCTACAGCCGCATCACCGGGGGAAGCAGGCCTGACCTCCAGGTTTTCCAGGGCTTTATCAACCGCCATGATAAAGCGATCAAAAGAAAATGGCTTCAACAGGTAATCACAGGCATGTAGATCGAATGCGTCGACAGCGAATTCTTTATAGGCCGTGGTAAAAATGATCTCCGTTTTACCTTTTAGTGTTTTGGCAAATGAAATGCCGTCAATCACAGGCATGTTGATGTCCAAAAACAGGATATCAATATCCTGGGTTTGTAAAAGAGCCTTGGCTTCCAGTGCGTTCCCGCAAGAAGCCACTATGCTTAAGTTGTCCAGATGGCCACAATAGTTTTCTACTATATCACGGGCTATGGGCTCATCGTCTACGATCAGGCAGTTGTATTTCCGCATCTTATTTAATGATTAAACGTAAATCTACATGATGGAACCTCTCGTCGCGATGTACATGGAGGCCATAAGTATTGGGATAAAGCAGTTCCAGCCGCTTATGAACATTGGGTAGCCCCAATCCACTGCTTTTGTTGAGCAGGTTTTCCTGCTGGTCTTCTGATCCGTATGTGTTGCGGATAGAAAACAAGATGGAATCTGCCCATATTTTCAACCGGATGTCGATGAATATTTCTGCGGCAGCGGTATTTTTTGAATGCTTGAACGCATTTTCTATAAACACGATCAGCAGCATGGGCGCCAGTCTGATATTGGCCTGGCTGATCTCTTCTATATCTGTCGTAAGCGTCAGGCGGTCGCCCAACCTTATCTTTTCAAATTCAATATAGTTTTTAATGTAAGTGATCTCGTCTTTAAGCGGAACATAGACCTCGCTGACATCGTATACAGAATAGCGGAGCAACTCGGACAGCTTGAGCAATAAGGGTGGAATTTTTTCATGATCGGTTATCGAAAGCCCGTACAGGTTGTTGAGTGTATTGAATAAGAAATGCGGGCTCAATTGAGACTGTAAAAGATGCAGCTCGGTTTTACTATGCTCAGCCTGCCGCTGTGCCTCCTGCAACTGGTTGAGCGTTACTGAATGAACGACCTTGATCAAAACACCCAAACTGAGGCTAATGATGATCAACGGAAACCAAAACATCACCAGATGAATCCCCTTACCGCTCGAAAAATGATCAAAACGAAAGATCAGCCACATCAGACATACGGTGAGGATCAAGCCCAGTGCAGTTAAAGATGGTTTGGGATAGGTGGTTAAGGTAGATGCCCAAACCTGGCTGAGGTACCGGCCAGAAAACACACCCATAATCGCTGTGACCGTAGCTGCAAAGGCTACTGCTTCATCTTCATGTACACCGATGGAATCTACATAGCTGTTTAAGGCGATGAAGCATGGTATCGATAATACCACAGCCAAACCAAAATAAAGCTTGCTGCCAAAAAAGCTTTCTATAGATATTGTATTTCTTTTATTCATGACAAACTGAACTAATTAATCTATACAAATCTGGCAACATTCGTTTATTAAATTAAATAATGCGGACAGATGACCGGCTACTGGTGACCAAACTTCAGATACGGTACGCCAATAGGTTCAACACCCGATTCAGGGCTTCTGTACACCTGCTACCAAGTTACAACATTTTTCTTTTCTAAGGCGGCGGCGGCATTCAATATTTGTGGCATAAACAAATTCTAAAACCAATTTTTAATGAAATACAAGATCTTAACTCTCGCACTATTCATGCCGCTGCTGGGCCTCTCGCAAACTCAGGATAAAAAGAAAGCACAGCCTGCAGACACCATAAAAAACATTAAACTGGAGGAAGTGGTGATCAAATCGAAGCGCCCGCTCATCCAGATGGAACTGGACAAAACCATTGTAAATGTATCCTCTATGATCAGCAGTGCCAGCAGCAATACCCTGGAAGTACTGGAGAAGACACCGGGCATTGTAGTTGATGTCAATGGCAACATCAGTCTCAATGGAAGAAGTGGTGTGATGGTACTGATCGATGGCAGACAGAATTATCTTTCCGGCCCCGACCTGGCCAGCTATCTGAAATCCCTGCCAGGTGCAAGCCTGGATAAAATAGAACTCATGGACAATCCTCCGGCCAGGTATGACGCGGCTGGCAATGGGTTGATCAACATCCGTTTGAAGAAGAACAGAGTTGGCGGCTTTACTGGTTTTGCTAGTTTGGGTTTGATTCAAGGGAGGCTATCCAACAATAACCAGGCACTAAACCTCAACTACAACTATAAAAAGATCAATATATTCAGCAACTTAAGCCTGAGCAAAGACCAAAACTACAACACAGATCAATACAACCGTAATTTCTATAACAATGCGGCCGAACTGAGTTCAAAGGTTTTACTAAATAACGAACAGGAACACCAATCCAGAGCAGGTAATCTCAATTTGGGCGTAGACTACACCCTATCTGAGCGTACCACCTTAGGCTTACAAACCAACATAAATATAAATAAGAAGCAGGGGGTATTATATTCCTTTAGCGAAAACTATAGGAGGACGGATCTTGACAGCACCGGGACAGGACAGACTGATCACGAAAGCAAAAGATATAACCTGACGGGCAATCTAACCCTGGTTCATAAATTTGGTAAATCGGGCAGGGAGCTGTCGGCTGATGCCGGGTACCTAAGGTATACAAACAACGGAGCTGCCTGGCTGGAAAACAGCATCTTCCAGCCCAATGGCTCCCTGCTCCATTCAGATCAATTTGTCTATGACCTCCCTTCTACCATGCAGGTTTACTCCATGAAAACAGACTACATGCATCCTCTGCAAAAGGGTGGAAACCTGGAAGCGGGATTAAAATTCAGCAGGGCTGAAAATGAGAATCAATCAGATTACTACCAGCTGATGGATCAGGAAAAAACCATTGATAATTCCAGGTCAAATCATTTTGTATATAAGGAAGATTATGTTGCGGCATATTTGAGTGGACAGAAATCCTGGAAGCAATGGGGACTAAAAGCAGGGTTGAGGGGAGAATATACCCATGCCAATGGCCGCCAAATGGGTAATGCAGAAGTGAGCGGCAGCAGTTTTGAAAAAGGTTATCTCAAACTATTTCCAAGTGTTTTTATCAATTACAAGATGGATACACTTTCTAAAAACTCTTTTGTCTTTAGTCTGACCAGGAGAATAAACCGGCCCAATTATCAGCAGCTCAATCCCTTTTCGTTCTATATAGACCAATATTCCCGCAGGATAGGTAATCCAGAGCTGAATCCACAATATCAGTATCGCTACGAATTGAAATATCAGCATCGCCAACTTCTTAGGGTCAGCCTGAGCTACAATCACTTCAGCAGCGTGATCTTTGAGACCACCAATGTAGTAGACGGGATTTTCATCTCAGGTCCGGAAAATGTAACCAAAGGCTTTATGCTGTTGCTGAATACGGGTCTGTCACTAGAGCCCGCCAAATGGTGGAACCTGAATACAGATGTATTGTTGTCACGCATGGGGCTTAACGGACAATCGTACGGACAAGCATTGAAACCTAAAACTTACGTAGCTAGGATCAACCTGATGAACCAGTTTAAATTGGAGAAAGGCTGGAGTGCAGAACTCAGCGGATATTATGCCAGTACGGATTTAAACGGACAAACATTTACCAGGGGAATGTTTCGCGCCAATACCGGCATACAAAAAAAGATCCTGAAAGATAAAGCCAGCATCAGGCTAAGCATGGATGATATATTCCACAGCTGGGTATACCATAACCGATCGATCTCTCTAAAACAGGCTTACGCTGAGCAAATCAGGGAGTCTGATACACAAAGAATCGGACTTGCATTTACCTATAGTTTTGGCAGCAAGACCTTTGCGCGCAAAAGCAAGCAGCGCGACAATGCACTTGGTGAGGAGCAAAGCAGAATGTAAGTAGTTATTGTCTTGATCGTTTCTTTGTAAATGACCACCTTTGCGTTTTCCTAATTCCGTTACATAAATAGATGAAACAAAGATTACGCAGGCACATGAGAACTGCGAGGTATATATTTTACAAAGAGACGCTCATTGACTTTAGAGAACATATGTGGACCTTCATCGGGTCATTTCTGGGAATAGGTATCATTGGATTTCTAAACAGCAAATACTTCACCGCTTCTGATAACCTTTTCTTAATTGGATCTTTTGGCGCCAGTTCGGTATTGGTATTCGGATTGATCAACAGTCCATTGGCCCAACCTAGGAACCTGATCGGAGGACACCTGGTTTGTGCTATTGTGGGGGTTTGTGTATACAAACTGATACCCAATGAGCTGTGGCTCAGTTCTGCTCTTTCTGTGTCTATATCCATCGTGCTGATGCAGATCACAAAAACACTGCACCCTCCGGGTGGTGCCACGGCACTAATCGCTAATATTGGATCAGATAAAATTCATGCATTAGGCTTTTTTTATATCCTGAGCCCGGTGTTAAGCGGCGTACTGATTTTATTGCTTGTCGCTATAGTATGTAATAATGCCACCTCTCACCGCCGTTATCCGCACAACAAAAATTGGTTTAAGGTTTGGAAAAGAAGATACAGGCCGGCAAAAAAATAAGGGAGTCTTTAGCGCGATGAAGAGCGCTGACTCTATTTAAATACGTCAAAACTATATTGGGCCACACTCCAGAATTCATCCAAAGCGATCATCCTCGGTTTGAAGAAGGAAATCAATGCAGGCCAGTCTTCCTTTTTAAAGATGCTGACTCCTTCCAGTCTTTTACAGATCCTGCTGACGGTCTTTCCATACTCATCTGCGGTATGTAAGTCCCATTCCCAGTCCGCTCCCATCTGCTCTTCAAACACCTTTCTCAGTTCGCGGAACTGCTCAAACACCAATTCCTGCATACTGGCATCAGGATGGGATATTTCAATCGCTATATACGCAGCTTTATTGTCCGCATGCATTTTAAAGTGGAGGTGCTTTACCCCTGTTTTGTAATTGATCCAATTGATCTTCAGGCCATCAGCAGAAGGATGAGGCGCAATGTATTGTCCGAAGGTCGTCCAGAAAGCCTGCTTAAGTTGGGTAGCCTGTTCTTTTGAATACAAATCAGTAGGTTTAAAATCGATTAAAATCTGGTATATACAGCCAGTTGTACCGCATGGTTCATCGTATTGTTCCTGGCTCCTTTTACGGCCTGGTTTAAATAGCCGAGCTCCAGGTCCAGTTTCTTGTTTAATCTGTACCCTAATGCGCCATAGGCCCGGTTCTGGTCAAACACGCAACCGTTTAACTGATCTCTGTTCTGAATATTAAGGAACACTTCATTCTGCAGGGCAACGAAAGCACCTTTTTCAAATCGATCCTGCCCTTTAGCCAAAGGCAATATAAACCGGGCAAAGTAGCGGAAGCGTTGTGCAAACAAATCGTCTCCACTGCCTTGCTCTATAAAACGCTGCTCCAGCCTGAACCTGTGACTGGCGGATATGGTGCTGATTTTATGTTTAAATATATACTGCTGCCAGATCCTGTGCTCGGTTCGTTGGGTATTACTTGTCCCTTCTACACGTAAAAAGGTTTCTGCAAGCAGATAACCTACGGTGATGTCATTTTTCTCGTTTATCGAGTAGGTAATACCTGGTCTGAACAGAAAATTCTTAAGTCCGTCCCATTCATCCTGGGTGCGGAACTGTACATCGAGATGTGTACTCCATTGTTTATTTATTTTTGTGGAATTCAAAAACATAAACCAGCCGCTGTTCTCATTTTGAGTTTGGGAAAAGCTGGTCATACTGCTGCAACATAGCAGGATAAAGAGTAAAAAAGAAATGCGCATGTCTGATATTCTATCTGTGTGTACCGCTAAAATAATAAAATATCTTAAACGGCTATTTCAAAAACAGAAGAATTTGCAGACATGCATGCTATTTTCCTGAACCGGAAGCCGCTATTTAAGCGGTATCCGGTGCAATGGACGCTCTTTCAAACGGGGGATTGGGTTTGGATATTTTGTTTTCACCCAGTTCTCATGGGCAGCCATCAGTTCTTTGACCACACCAGGGTTTTCCTTAGCTACATCATGCTGCTCAAACTTGTCTGCAGCCAGGTTATACAAATGCGGTTCATTTTCCCAAAATTGATAAATCAGTTTCCAATCGCCTTTTTGCACAGCCATATTGTAAATATTTTCCCAGTGGAGTGTCTGGTTTCTAACATACGTTTGATTGGTCAGCAGAGATACTATAGATTTACCATCCACATCTTTAGGCACTGACTTTGAACCGGCAGCCTGAAGTACAGTTGGCAGTAAATCCATCGTTAAAGCCATGTCATCGCGCACGACACCTTTAGGGATCTTTCCTGGCCAGCGGGCAATAAAAGGCACCCGCACACCGCCTTCATACATAGAGAATTTATGCCCTAGGAATGGGCCTCTGGAGATTTTGGCACCCGGTAAGCCATAAGAAGGAAGCTCTGCAGAGGGGCCGTTATCGGAAGTAAATACGATCAGTGTATTATCGGCGATGCCCAATCGGTCAAGCTCGGCCATCACCCTTCCGATGTTGTAATCCATACGCTCCACCATAGCTGCATAAATCGCATAAAGCCCGTCTTCTGGAAACTTATTGCGGTATTTGTTCACCAGCTTAGCGGGTGCCTCCAACGGGTAATGCGGAGCATTGTAAGCTAAATACAGGAAAAATGGTTTGTCTTTCTCTTTTTGGATAAAATCAAGGCTCTTATCGGTGATCCAGTCGGTGAAGTATTTATCTACTTTCACAGAATCTTCATTGTGATAGGACTCTTCTACATCCCAGAACTTCGGTGTACCGATCAGGGAGCCCCAGAACTCGTCGAAGCCATGCTTGCGTGGCCAGTTTTCTTTGTAAAACCCAAGGTGCCACTTGCCGGCAATCATTGATTTGTAGCCCAAAGGCTTTAATGCTTCAGGAATCGTCACCGCTTCGTGACTCAATCCAAAAACAGGGACATCGCCACGGGCTTGCGGACTGGCCAGATCTGGTACACCAACGCTATGTGGATATCTGCCAGTCATCAACGCTGCCCTGGTCGGCGAACATAATGAGCTGGATGCGTGAAAATTGGTCAGCCTGATGCCATCAGCGGCCAGCTTATTTAAATTTGGGGTGGAAATACGTTGTTTCTTCTCCACAATGTCGCCCCAGCCGAGATCATCTGCTAATATGACAATGACGTTGGGCGGACCTTTTTTCTGTGCCTGCTGTGCCTGCGCCCGAAAAGAAGCAAATAAAAGGAGTATACAAATTGGAAAAATGTAAAGTTTATGCATCCGTATAAGATTTATAATATGAATTTGGTTCTAAATTGTTATGAGACTAGTTTTACGCATATAGGTTTAACCATATTACCTTTAAAAAGCTATTCTTATTATTTTTCTTTGGTCAGCTTCAGCTTCCAGTAATTAAATTTATGATACAATCCTTCAAAATCAAAAGGCTTCGTGATGAAATCATCCATCCCTGCATCCAGGCATTCCTGCTTGTCCTTTTCATAGGCACCCGCCGTCATCGCTATAATAACCGGCCGCTGATCGCCATACTCCGTTATGATAGCTTTAGTCGCTTGTAAGCCATCCATTTCAGGCATTTGAACATCCATCAATACTACATCGTAATGTTGTCGCTTTAAGGATGACAATACCTCTAAGCCATTAGAAACCACATCACAATTGTAACCTATATCTTTAAAGGCTTTGATCACAATTTTCTGATTGATGACATTGTCCTCTGCGACCAGGATACTGACGGATTGAGGATCGTTAACAACAACATTAGCAACCACACCAACAGCAGCTTTCGGATCTTCTTTAAGCGGCTGATCTTTTGACACTGGCTCTGCTTTAGACAGCGTATCGATCAGCATTTTCTGAAAGTAAGCCTGTTTTATAGGTTTGTCCAGTATCGCGGCAAACAACTTTCGGTCAGCCTGGCGCTCAGATGGGAAGTGGCCTGCTGAACTAAATAAGACCAGCGGGATGTCGGCCCCATACTTTTGACGGATATCCGTAGCTACGTCCAACCCATTCTGATCAGGCATGAGCAAGTCAATCACCACAACATCAAGCTGATTTTCAGAAAGTATATTTAAACCCTCTACCCCACTCGTAGCTGTCTCCACATGCATACCCCATTGCTCACAATGACCTTTTAAAATACGTAAATTGGTCAGGTTGTCGTCAATCAGCAAAGCTGATTTACCCAGCAAATCTTTTTGTATTGTCGTTGCTTTAAACGTTTTGACCGTATGGTCTGCTTTTATATGGATGTTAAAGCTGAACGTCGTTCCCACATTCACTTCACTCTCCACCCGGATATTGCCATGCATTTTTTCAACCAGCCTGGCACTGATGGCCAGGCCAAGGCCTGTTCCGCCATATTTCCTGGTGGTGGATGAATCTATTTGTGAGAAGGAGCTGAACAACTTATGTATTTTATCGGCCGGTATGCCGATACCCGTATCACGAACTGAAAATTCGAGCTCGTAGTCTGCACCATTTTTGGACAATAATTTTACAGTCGTCAGGATCTCTCCTTTCGCCGTAAATTTAATTGCATTGCCGACCAGGTTCACCACAATCTGCCGCAAGCGGGTCATGTCGCCGACGACTTCCACAGGAACTTCGGGGTCGACCTGATACAACAGGTCTATATTTTTTTCGTAAGCCTTTGTTGCCAGCAGGTCGTAGGTTTCTTCAATGATCTTATGAATGAAAAAAGAATGTTCTTCAAGTTCGAGCTTACCGGATTCTATTTTAGAAAAATCAAGGATTTCATTGATGATCTCCAAAAGGGAATCTGCACTGACCCGTATGGATTCTACATAGTCAAACTGCTCTTCATCCAGATTAGTGTTGCGCAACAGGCTGGTCATCCCGATTACACCGTTCATGGGTGTCCGGATTTCATGACTCATATTGGCGAGAAACTCTGATTTTGCCTGGTTCTGGGTTTCCGACAAACGGCTCCTTTCTTCCAGCTGCACATTCAGTTCCTTAAGGTGCTGATCGAAAAGATACTGACGGGTAATGTCCTCGAAAGTCCAAAGCATCCCACTTACATGTTCAGATATAGTGGGTTTGCAACATACATTAAGTACCAGAATATCCGGATCGGAAAAAATCCACTGCCAGTTGTCGATCTTTTTGTCCTTTGACCGAAAAACTTCCATGCCTTTTAAAAAGATGTCTTCCCGATTGCTGGCCATGTTGCGCAAATGCTGCATGGCATCGGCCAAATGAGATGGGGATACATTTCCGCTGGGTAAACTAAACAACCTTGCAGCATGTTCATTCAGCCAGCTGTTCTTGCCGCCATCATCAATAAAAACAATGCTCTGCGGTACGGTATGTAAAATAGCATTAAAACGTACTCTGAGTTCTTCGAGAGAATAATAGGTCTTGGACAGCATCGCAGCCTCGTTGATTTTAGTCAGGCAGGCAGACGCAAATTCTTTAAAATCGGGTGTAAAATCAAAAGGATGATCCCAGGAGAGTAGAATATAGCCACTTGCTTCCACATCAACAATCGGCAAAATCACCAAAGACATTGGCTTTTCAAATAAATCGACGACTTTAGAAGGCAGCGAATCAAAAGGCGATTGAAAATACTGCACATCTTTATGCTGGTCAAATATTTTGAAGAGATCAGGATCTATATAAGTCTTAGTACCGGAAGAATCCGGGCGTATAATACTGGCAGTAATCCCATCCTCTTTCTTAATCATCACAATTTGAGAGGTGTTGGCCAGCTCCTTCAGGTCATTAAGTCGTTTTTGCAGCGTGGATTTTAGCTCCTCAAAGCTATATACCACACCCAGGAGATTGATAAATCCCAATGCTCTTTGGGCCCAGTTGATATTTGATGCTTCTTGTTCCAAACTTTTAAATAAATGATTGAATGTGTCTGATCACTTCCTCCGGGGCACTAATGTGCGGGAAGTGACCGCTTGCGTCCAAATATTTCAAGGTACTACCTTCAATATATGCGTTCAAATATTGAGCCACAGCTTTTGGAACTGCGATATCTTCGCGGGATTGCAGCAGCAAAACTTCTTTTTGCAATGCAGGCAAGTCCTCCCGCACATCAGATTCGAAAATCACCTTTGATACAGACAGTGCAATATCCGGACGGATGGCCGACAAGGTATCGGCAAAATACTCACCCAGCTCTGGTCGGTCGGAATTTCCCATCGCCATCTTGGAGAATCCGCTTGCCCAGGCATAATAATTTGACGTCATGGTCTCATACATATTGTTTAAAGCCTCCTGCGTAAAGCCCCCGGTATAGCCCACAGAGGGATCGTCAATGTACCTGGGTGAAGCACCGATAAAAACCATTTTTGAGACTGCCTCGGGCATGGCTACAGCAGCCAGTAGCGAAATCATGGAACTTACCGAATGGGCGACAACGATGGAATCCTTCAGCTTCAGTTCTGAAAAAATATCGGTTAGGTCCTTTGCATAGGTTTTTAGGGTATTGTATTTAATCGGACTATAAGCGGCCGGATCGGCCTGACCTGCACCGACATTGTCGTAAAGCACCAATCGGTATTGATCTTTGAACGCCTTCTTGACACTGTCCCATGCAGTCTGGTCTGTTCCAAAGCCATTGGAGAAAACTATCGTTTTCACCGCATTCAAATTGCCTTCAATATGGATATTGTTCTTCTTTAGAAAGAATGAATTCATACAGTTTTTTATCAAAAAATAGAGTTATAGCTATGATATGGGCTAAAGGTAAGATTCATAACCAAATTATTTTACTAAAAGTTTAATTATTTATTAAATAAGGCTTTACTCGATCTTTCTGTGCATTCACTCATTGGTTCAGCTTAGCCACTCATTACAAGTAAATTGATCAGTTTTTCTATGCTATTTTGATCATCTATCATCCTAAAAATAAATTCATCCAACCATGAAAACAGCAGCAAAAATACGGGTTTTAATGTGTTGCCTGCTTCTGGTCGTCACTTCGTCCACTGAATTGAGTGCCCAGGATTTTTCCAACATCCGGACACTCAAGCCATTTTCCTATTCCGGAACGGTGGAAGCCAGAAGTATGTTTTATTCGGCCAGTGGCATCGCCAACCGGCGCCAACCGTTCTCTTATTTATTGAGCGGGAATCCGGTGATCGGCATTTATGGTTTTCAGATTCCTGTTTCCTTTAGTCTCAGTGAATCTGACCGCTCCTTCAGGCAACCCTTCAATCAGTTTGGCATGAGTCCGACCTACAAATGGCTGACTGTCCATGCCGGATACCGGAACATCTCCTTCTCCCCCTACACACTCGGCGGACATACCATGCTTGGTGCGGGTTTTGAACTGAATCCAGGTAAATGGAAAGTCGGCTTCATGTACGGCCGCCTTAACCGGGCGACCACCATCGACACCACCTCACAGGCCCTGGTCCCATTTTCCTTCTCAAGGAAAGGCTATGCTGCCCGCCTGGGTTATGGTACAGTCAACAATTTCTTCGAATTCAGTTATCTGAGTGCCAAAGACGATGACGACACCAAACCGAATGGCTTGCCACAACAACTCAACTATGTTTCTCCAGCTAAAAACGATGTATTGGGTTACTCTTTCAAATTTAGCCTCCTCAAAAACGTGTTCTTTGAAAGCACCGGGGCCATCAGTCTGTATACAATGGATATGAATTCCCCACTGAGCCTGGACGATGTAAAAGACGACTTCCTGCAGAAAGCGAAAGATGTGTTTGGCATCAATGCCACCAGTGAATATTACACGGCATTCTCCGGCTCATTGGGTTACAGGGTCAAAAATTATGGCTTTAAAGCCAGTTACAAACGCATAGAACCCGATTTTAAAACTATGGGTGCTTACTTCATGAATTCAGACTTAGAAAACTGGACCATTAACCCAAATTTTGTCCTGCTTAAAGGAAAAGTCAGGTTTAACGGCAGCCTGGGTTTACAGCGCGACAATCTCCGCAAGCAAAAAACGGCTCAAAACAACCGTGTGATCGGCTCTGCAAATGCAGGTTTTGAGATCACTAAAGCCCTCGGGTTGGATCTGATTTATACCAACTTCTCTGACAATCAGAAACCTCAGACCGCTTTATTTGCCGACTCGCTGAGAATCGTACAGACCACACAGACCATCGGCATCATGCCCCGATATTTCATCGCCCGGCCGGAAGTCACTCATGTGATCTCCGGATCGGCCAATTACAGCATGCTGAATGACTACAACAATTACTTCAGCAGCCAGGCAGCATCTAGAAACATTACGACCAATCAGTATTTCATCAATTACAACCTCAGCTTTATTAAAAAACAGCTTAGTCTGTTTCTAAACCTCAACAACACCAGTCTGAAAGGACAAAATATGAAAAACAGTTATACAGGCATTACCGTTGGCGGAAATTCTGTCTTGTTGAAGCGCAAGCTGCAGGCTGGACTGAGCGGCACCTTCACCGATGCGAAAAGCGACCTGGGAGGCAACAGCCTAATCATCAATGCCACGGGCAACCTGGGCTACCTGGTCACCAAAAACCATAGGCTGGGTTTCAACATGTTTGTGACCAACAACAGTACCGATGCAATCAACCTGCTTCAATCCAATTTCACGGAGACCAGGGCAGAATTGAGTTACCAATTTAAATTCTAATGCTATGAAAAGATCTTACCTATTGAATTTGCTATTCATCAGCTTTCTATTGCTGCTTCAACTCGGCACCAGCGCCCAGGTGAATGTAGCGATCCAGATATTGCCACCTTATCCTACAAAGTTTACAGACTACGCTTCCCGTCCACATCAGATGATCATCTCCCTGACCAATATCTCCACCACCCAGCAGCGGGTGCAGCTGAGAGGTGTGGTCAATGGCGACAATGGCATCTCGATCCGGACCAAAGCGGGATATAAAAGTCCCTCCGCTATAGAACTGGCTGCCGGACAGACCCGGAGTCTAAACGGTAGCGACCTGGCCTCTTTCTTCGATCATACCGACCTGGAATACAGCGGCATTACGCAGACAGAATTTATCCAGAAAGGCGGATTGCCCGAAGGCAGGTACCAGCTTTGTATCCGTGCATTTGATTACGACAGCAACAGCCCCGTCAGTTCAGAAGAACCGGGTGGCTGCAGCAATAGCTTCACCATCAGCAGCCTGGAACCACCGGTGATCATGAGTCCTATGGACGAACAATCGGTACCATCCGGACCGGGGCAAATCTTTTCCATCAGGTGGAATACCCCGCCGAGCACTCCTCCCGGTATCCAATACCGCATCAGGATGGTAGAGATTCTCGGCAACAGGAACCCCAATGATGCGATCATGACAGCCACGCAGCCTTATTTCTTTGAGAAAGAGGTGATGACCAATATGTACATCTACAATCCGGCCGACCCACAGTTGACCGTAGGCCGCAAATATGCGTTGATGGTCGAAGCCTTTGATCCGTTCAACAATGCAGTGTTCAGAAACAATGGCCGCAGTGAGGTCATCTCTTTTGAATATGGAGGAAACCCGGTAACAGATACTACGGAAGTCATAGAGACCTTGCCTGCAGTCATTGTGACTACTAAAAAAGAAAAGATCAGTATCGACGCAAGGATGGTCTATCGCTACGACGGTACTACCCAAAACTATCCTTATACGGGTAAGGTATATCTCTACAAAGAAGATGAACTGGTTGGCTCGGGTGACGCCAATGAAAACGGCGACCTGAAAATGATCTTCGATATCGACAGCCTGGAGGGTATGTATGCCACAAAATACAATATCCGACTGGCCAATCCTTATTTATCCAATCCAAAACAAAGCATTTCATTCAGCGCCAATAGCACCAATTTGGGCGAACTGACCGCGATTCCGTACGCCTACAATCTCGAAGCAGAGATTAAAAAAGGTTACGCACAAAAAGCAAACAATCAGGTCGGCTCAGTATCGGTCAATCAAAGCCTGGCCGGACTAAGGGCGGTACTGTACAGAAAAACAAAAGACAGTGGAATACCACTCTATGAAGCCAGCAAAAAAGTAGGCAGCGCCGCGACAGCCGGCCAGATGATCATTGTTGCGGAAGATACCACCCGTATCGTAAATGTCCAGGGTAAACCCACATCCATCGCCCGTTTTAGCAACCTGCTCATCAGCAAATCAGCTTCAGACACCTATTATATTGCGGTATACAAAGCCGGTAGTACAACAGAAAAGCTAATTGATGAGCCTTTCAAGTTTGAAACCTCGTCCTACAGACATAAAATGACCAGGCCCGGATATCAGTTGGAGGCTATACAGTCTGCAAACACCGGCACCACATCAGAGAAAATCAATGACAACAGGTATAATGTCAAAACTACCCTGACCTGGGTCACCACCGATCCGCCATTGGCCAAGCTCAAAGGCCGCATTCTGTACCGCTACAAAGACGGTGTAGGTGGTGCCCGTCCGCTGGCCAACAAGAACATCAAGCTGATCCCGGTATATGTATTGTCTGACCCGATCACACGGAAGCAATATATTATGAGCGGCAATACCTCGATCGTACCTGTAGGCAGCAACAATCAGCAACTGGCGGGTGAACCGGAAAAGAGCTTTAAAGACCTGCCAAAAATGAACGGCGATGTCAACGGTGTAGCGGGTACCACCCTATCAGACGGTTCCTTTGCAATGAATGAAATCCCATTGTGGGATTCCGTACAGACCTTTACAGGACTGTACAACATCAAAAAACCGATCATTCCATTTATTCCGCCGCAAAATGAAGTAGTGGTCGAGCCTGATAACCCATTTGCAGTAAACCCTAACGAATCTAAAGACTGGAGGGTAAACCCGGCCGATCAGTTTGCTGGTGTCTTCAACCCTGTAGGCGGCTATAGTACCAACCCGGGTACGACCGGAATTGTAGGGGGTGGAATCAGCGTACTCAACAGCCCGGCGGTGGTCGTTGGCGGGGTAAAAAGCAATGTGATCAACAACCAGGTGAACACCATTACCGGCTCAGGCCTGAAAGTCAGCGCACCAAAGGTCAACCAAAGAGGGCCAGCCATAGGCGACGAAATGCCGGAAGCTTCTGCTGCGCAGGACGAATTTATCTCTTCCAATCCATTAACGCTGGTAAGGTGCTACCGCGTCGTGATAGACGACTGGCACCACTTGAGTCCTGAAAACAATATTTTTATCAACCCACTGGAAACTGTAGATGCAGGTACTTTATATAGTGATGTAAAAAGCTATAAACTACGTGTAACCGTGAAAGCCGCAGATGACAAAAAGAAATTGTCAAATGTGAAACTAAGCTTAAGAAAATCAAGCCAAAATCCTATCATGGGAACGGTCACCACATTCAGACCAGTTCCTGAAGGCGAATTAGAGCGGAACCCGGCATCTAATTTCCCGGAAAAAGGAAAATCAGAAGATCCTTATTCTATTACTTTAGATCAACTATACAGTCAGGTTGATTCCAACAGAAATATATTCTCACACCTGGTATTCTTTGAAGGCAATAGCTATTATGTAGCTGCTTCCACAAATGACTCTACCAATAGTCTGATTTCGTACTCAAAAATCAGCAGACAGGTGGGCGATCCATGGGGTGAATCCAGACTGGCAGTTTACAACAATGAATACGAAGAACCGACTCATGATATAACCATCATGATGCAGCCAAAAAATCCTGTTGTCGCTGGCCGCTTGCTCAATCAGGACGGCACAAGGGGCATCAATGGTGACGGCTGCAGGGTATTTATCATCAAATCCGACCGCACGAGTACGCTCCTGCCGGTGGACAAGGACGGCTACTTTGTATATGCTTCCCCTGACGCTACAGCAGGTGGCAACGGTTGGCAGATCGCCTTTACCGCAAATGGGTATAGTTTTGACCGTGCAGCCAGTCCGCCGTCAAACTCTACAGTGACCATCAATGGGCAGACCTTCACCAGCTTTATGGTGAGCATGAATGACAATGTGACCCAAAACAACGGCTGGACGTATCTGAATTTCCCCGAACTGAAGAAAGGTCAGAAAATTTTCAAAAACCTATATTTCAAACCACAGTCGCAAATAAAAGGTTTCGTGGCGGATGTCAATGGCAAACCTGTACCTGCATTGTATAAAGTAGAAGGTGCCGGATTGCTGGAAGAAACAAAAGGAATGTGTACCGTAACGGCAAGGGCGCCGGACGGAAGAATGGTCACTACAACTGTACCGGATACTTCTCCGCTGGCGGGCAACAAAAGTTCCAACTGCAAACAGGAATTCAATGCCGGTGTAGCTTCCGGAAAGCCAGCACAGATCGTCATCATCCCCAACGACCTGAAATACTTCAACGATACCCTGAAAGTTACCAATCCGGCAATCGGCATCACCAATGTCGGCACCCGGACCATGATCACCAGGGAACACCGCATCGTATTTTATGTATGGGGCCGCAGAAAGAACGGACAACGCGTACCGATCCCTAATGCCACCATTAAAGTGCTGGACAGCACAATGACCACTACTGCAACAGGCATGCTCAAGTATCAGTTTGCCAACATCAGTCAGAAAAACTTCTGGCTAAAGATTACTCCTCCCGCAGGCAGCACCTTTGTACCAAAAGAAGAAACCATGCGCAGCGAAGAGCGCAAAGATTTCAGAGTGTACAACATAGAACTGACCGAAGGCGATGCCATATGGGGCAAGGTGACCCTGGCAGGCAACCCGGTTCCGAATGCGGAAGTCAGCGTTTCTCAGGGCGTAGGCTCCGCCAGCATCATCGCTAAAACAGCCGCTGATGGCACCTACAGGATACCTGCCATCAAAACGATCGATGGCGCCACTTCTGAAGTCATGGTATCGGTATCTGCCGACAACCAGGCCAACGGTACCTTTATCGCAGGTCAGCAAAAGAAAACCGCTGTAAACACCGAAACAAACTTTGAACTGAGTAGTTATAATGAGCTCGATGTGACGAGGTTGCTTGGCTACCAGGTGAAAGTAACCGCTCTGGTCAAGGAAAACAACAAGACCTACCTGAGCGGCGAACTCGTGATGCCGTCCAATGCAGAATTTAAAACCCTGGACGAAAGCATTAAGCTGACTTTTACCAAAGTGGCCATCAAAGCCAATACACAAAACAAGCGCAATGCAAGCGGGCAGCTGTATGCCGAACCCGAAGAGGACATTAAACTCGACAACCCCAACTTCACTACCCGTCTGGGCGGCAGCTACAATGTACTGGTGGGCAATGCACCTCCAACATCACTCAGAGATAGAAGACTTACAGCCACTGACGGATATAACGGACAATTTGCGGTTAAAAAACTAGGTCCGCTTAAAGGCGCCCTTAACGCAAAAGCCAGGATCTGGGACAACAGCTTCAACTTCACCGAAAGCTATCTGAGTTTCTCAGACTCGCAATTCTATCTCGCAGAAAAAACAGGAAACACGTTCAACCATACCCTATTGCTCAATCCAACATCGGGCACGGAATACGACAACGCCACCGCACCCACACAGGCGCATACCTGGCATTTCGCCAATGCGTCCGGACAGGCATTGAACTTCAAATTCCTGGGATTCTCGGCCACGAGTGCGGTCGAACAAAACTTCTACACCAATGGCAAGATCAGAATCAAACCTACAATCACCGCAGCGGTAGAGACGCCGGATGATAAACCCCTGGTGATCAACATGCCGGAAATCTTCTTCAGCTCCGAAAAAGTAGAAGGTGTGAACTCCAACCAGCCTATCGAGTTCAACCTCGAAAACTGGACGGTACGCGTCAGCAAATGGAAAGTAGCGGCAGAAGAAGGGGGTATCTTGTCCTTAGACAATTCCGAAAACTATGTGCGCACCACCGCTGGTGTCAACGTGGCCTTTAAATCCTTCCGCCTGCGCAACGATGAGCTATTGATCGACAACGTTAACCTGAGTACCCTAAAATTAGGGGGCATCAAAGACCTCCAGATCAACGCCGGCAATGTGGTCTTCGGACTCGACAACCGCACCGGGAACGACCTGCGCAAACATTATGTGCTCCGGTTGCTTGGTCAGAACGGCAGAACTGCAGGAAGCATCGGCGGACTGCCAGGCTTTACACAGGCACTGGACCTGGAAGCGATAACCTTGATCAGCAATGGGGAACAATATGTAGATTTCGCTACCAATTCCTCGACGGTCAAGGTGTACAATGTGATGAACTTTACCCCTATCGCCCTGGAAGCCTCACAAGGAGGATTCAGGCTTGCGGGCAACGTGGACCTGGGCATACCAAACCTACCTGTCCAATATGGCGGCTTCCTGTACACCGCGGGGGCCACACCAAATTCCCTGAAATCCCAATTTGACGTCAAAGACCTGAAGCTCGACATCGGCAAAGGCTATGTAGAGTTTGTCTCCCTGGCCAATCCGGAAGAAGACAATGGCAAGAAAATAATCAGTCAGAACCGTCTGGAGATCTGGGGCACCGTCACCGAGCCCGGCAAGCTGGCCAAAATACCCGTCAAGCTCACCAAAGTCATCAACGGTCAGCAAGTAGCGATCAACATAGAGCAGCGTCCGGCCATCTTCGCCATGCAAATGGGTGGTGATGCCAAAATGATCCTGAATGTAAGCCGTACCTGGACCAAGGTCGAAAACAACGCATGGGATTACCTGCAGTTTACCGGCAAGTTTGACGAGAAATACCAAGGCGGCGGCATGGGTGCCGATCCGTATACCTTCAAGGTATTCGGGGAGATCTCGCTCGAAGAACGGAGCGTATCCGTCAAAGACATCAAGACCCCACTGGGGAATATGAACCTCGTCTTTGACTGGCAGAAGAAAGAAATGCGCGGTACCCTGGAGATCCAGACCGCAGACGGAAAAGCAGTCGCCATACCTGGCGGCATCAGCTTCCTCGGCTCAGCAGAAGTACTGATCGGCACCAAAGGATTCTATTTCGTATTGGCGGGCGACATCAACGTCAACTCCGTACCATTGATCTTCCCGCTCAGTGCCGGTATCCTGATCGCCTACCACGACAATGTGCCTAAAGAAGTATTCGACCGTACCAGCCAGTACATGTACCACAAAACCTATCCTTGTGGTGTGGAAAACGGGGGCAGTTTCAAAGGCTTTATGATCGCCGGAAGGAAGAATGTGATCGACCCGGTCGATTTCAGTATGGATATCTTTGGGGTAGCCAGTGCCACAGTCAGCCTGGAAGTCGGCTTTGACGCCACTTTCTACGGCAACTTTAGCAATGGGCTGGAGATCAGCTTTACCCCTGGGGTATTCGGAGATGTCAGCCTGGTGGCCTCAAGTGCCCTGGCCTGTGTAGAACTGGAAGCCAAAATGAAACTGAGTGCAATGGGTAATTTCCTTGCCCAGGTTCGCGATGGCGATGCTACCTTTACCGGTGCCTTGTGTATGTCGCTCCTGCTGGAGGGCAAGTTGCTCCAAAAGATTCCTGCGCTCCCACCGATCTGTACCAATGAAGTACTGATTGACTTTGATGAAGGCTTCACGATTGGTGCCATGTTTGGTCTCCGGGCCAGTACAGCCAATGGCGGCAAGATCGAGCCCTTCTTTAAGGTGATCAAATCGCCATGCAGTGAGAATATGAACCTATTGTGTAACAAAACTTTATAAGTCATGTTGAAGAACGTAATTTTAATCGTCATACTGCTGTGCACAAGCTCAGTCTATGCACAGCAAAGCGCAGCTGTATCCGGAGCGGCTGGCATCTATATATTCTGTGGCAAAACATTGCCTAAAAAAGCGGCATATAAAATCCAGCGCTCAGAATCTGGCAAAGACAACTGGCAGGCGCTGGGGAGCACCCGCTTTCCGACGGATTCGGCCCTGTTTTTTGCCAACTATGCAGAAGCAGCTTCTTTCAATACAGCTTCACCGGTATTGGAAAAAGATAAAAAAGGAAACATCTGGAAACTGGCCCAAAAGCATACCACGATAGACAGCATGGGCTACCTTGCGGCCTTCCCGACCTTTCAGCAGGCACTTGGAACCGTATATTTAGATACTTCTGCAGTAGCAGGACAAACATACGACTATAAGATCAGCCTGATGGCGCCCGGCAGTAAACCCTATGAAACCACCGTCAGAAAAATCGTTTACGCCCCGCAAATGATTCAGCCGGGCATAAAAACAGTCTATGCGGAGCCTTATGAAGATAAAGTGATGTTAAGATATTACACACCCAATGGCTTTGTACCCGCCACTATGAAACTGTACAGACAGTATTATCTTCAGGGAGAATTTAAAGAAGTACCAGCTACTTTTGGTATGCAAACTTTAGAGCAGAAGAAATTTTATATGCTCACTGATAATGACGTAAAGCGAGGTTTGGTTTACAATTACTATGCCCTGCCATTCGATCACTTTGGCAATCCGGGTGCGCCTACTGACACTATCCGGCTGACCAACATGGTGCAGGCGGGCATCCCTCCCGTCAGAAAACTGAAAGCCAGGAGCGATGAGAAAAATCACGCCATTAACCTCAGCTGGGCCTTCACACCTACGCCTTACTTAAAAAGTATTGACGTCTACCGCTCAGAAAGTTACGACACCACCAGGTACAACCTGATCGGCACCATTTCTGCAAAAGACACGGTCTTCGTAGACCGGAACGTCAGTCCCATTACAACCTACTACTATTTTGTAAAGATTAACGGCGACCGTAGCTCCGGTCTGGCCAGTGCCAGGGTACCGGGTATGCTCAAAGCAGACCGTGCAGCCCCCGCACCTGCTGAAATGGAGCTGAGCCAGGTAGAGGAAGGTGTACGACTATCCTGGATCAGGCCTCCGGCATCCGATATCAGGGGCTACTATCTCTACCGCGGATTGGGCGATACAAGCAATATGAAACAGATCTCCAAACTGATCCCTGCTTCCGGACTGACCAAGGAATATTATACCGATACACTGTCGGCTAAAGGAAATCAGAATTTCTTCTATGCGCTGCGCGCAGAAAACACGTCGTATGCGCAGAGCAGGCGCAGCAAGCCCATAGCCATTAACCTGACCGGCAGTAAAGACGACAAGAGCCCTATTGTACTTAAAGCAAAACAAAACGGAAATTCGGTGATGCTGCACTGGCCGGTACACGCTGCACAGGCAGGTGGCATTAATGGCTATCAATTGTACCGCCGCCCCGCCGCAGATACGACGGCCCAGGCATTAAAGAAACTCAACACCGACATACTCCTGTCTACACAAAATTATTTTGAAGACAGTACCGCAGTGGAGGGAAAAGCCTATGTATACCAATTGCAGATTCTCAAAAAAACGGGAAAGTCCACTTCAGAGGTGGCTTTCGGTTTAGGAAAATCAAAATTGCTCTCCCCGGGGGGAATAGTGGCCAGGCGCAATGGCCGGAAGGTGACGATAGCCTGGGATGCCAGTATGCAGGACAATATCAGCGGGTATAAGATCTACAAATTGAATGCAAACGGACAGTATGAAGCGGCAGGTACCGTACAGGGACGGTCAACCAGTTCCTTTAATGTAAACACTACTGGTGAAGAAAGGGTGAACTTCACCGTTGTTTCCGTAGATACAGACAATGAAGAAAGTGAGGCTGCCAGCTGGATCAGCATCTAAAGATATTCAATTAACATTCTCCATTTTTAAATTCTCAACAATGCCAACGCTTCTGCCTGAAAAAGACAGCAGCGTTTTTCTTTCAATGACACATTTGCTTACCCGGGCTTAGAATCAAGGATAGCTCAATGCCATTGTTTGCCTATCCTCTAAAAGAAGTTTAATGGAATTTATTAAAAAAATGTCTATTATTGGAGTCGACATTATGATGTCAGACTACCGTACACATGCGGATCAGGAGCTTGTCGTATGATGCAGGGTGCTGAGAAAGCAAAAACTCAAACAAAACGATGGATACAATTAAATCATTATTATTTGCTGCTTTATTTTGTATAGGGCATGCAGGCAATGGCCAAACCAAAAAGCCCAATATAGTCTTCATTTACACCGATGATCAGGCCTCCTGGACATTGGGATGTTACAACAATGCACAGGCCTATACACCCAACATTGACCGCCTCGCAAAAGAGGGCGCAAAATTCAGCAATGCGCTGGTGACGACTCCTGTTTGCAGTCCTGCGCGGGTAAGCCTGATGACCAGCCAATATGCGAGTGAATATGGAGTTTTAGATTTTATACCACAGCCAGGTCATAAACTATATAAAGCAGGAGATGACCTCGGCTTGCCTTTGAAGGCCATTACCTTTCCGGAGGTGCTGGCCGCTGCAGGTTATACCAATGGATTGGTGGGCAAATGGCATGTGGGCGATTGGGATCAATCTGCGGATAAGAAATATCACCCGACCAGACATGGCTATCATTATTTTATGGGACTGACCGGTGGTGGCACTTCACCGTTAAACCCTCCGCTGGAGGTTGATGGTGTCGTTAAAAAGATGGAAGGCCTGACGGATGATATTTTAACCGGCTATGCCCTTAATTTCATAAAAGACAACGCCAACAACCCCTTTCTCTTAAGCCTTCATTTAAGGTCTCCGCACAGTGCCTGGTTGCCTGTAGATGATAAGGATTGGCAACCTTATGAAAACATGGACCCTATTATCCCAAATCCGGACTACCCGGATTTGGATATTGTTAAGGTCAAGAAAAGGATGAAGGAGTATTTGGCAAGTGTAAGCGGCGTAGACCGAAATGTAGGCAGGATCATGAAAGCGCTGGAAGATATGGGACTTAGCAACAATACGATCGTGATCTTTACCTCAGACCATGGCTATAACATGGGCCACAATGGCATTGAGCACAAAGGCAATGGCGAGTGGATCACCAAAAATATGCCTGCGGCGACTAAAAACATCGCTAAAGGCAGCCGGCCCAATCTGTATGACAATTCGTTAAGAGTTCCGGCAATAGTGAGATGGCCGGGAGTGATCAAGCCGGGTATAGTCATCAAAGAGACGATATCCAACCTGGACTGGTATCCGACTGTAGTGGAAATGGCCGGAGCAAAGTTGCCAGAAAAAAAGATCGTTAGAGGCAGAAACATGCTCCCTTTGATGATGGGAAAAGCACAAAAAAACTGGAACAATGATTTTTATGCTGAATACAGCATGATTAATTACAGTCAGGCATTTATGCGTGCTTACCGCACATCCGAATGGAAATTGATCAGGGATTTCCTGGATCCGAAACGAGATGAGCTGTATAATTTAGTAAAAGACCCTGCAGAATCAACCAATTTAATCGCTGTAAAAGATCCGAAAGTTCAAAAGACAATTATTGAGCTCGATGCCAAAATCAAAGCAAATATGAAGGCCATTAATGACCCCTTATTGAAGCAGTTGAATTGATATTGCATACTAAAATCTTTGGTATCAAAACCCATTGCAGAGTTTGTATTAACTAGCAATGGGTTTGTTGTTTTTAAACAATATTTACATTCCATCCAAAATTATGGATTACCACACAAATTATTTGAGTATCGCACAAAATATATTATCAAGATAAAATATTATTGTAATATGAAAATATTATTTGTTTTGGTTATTTTATCCTTATATTTGGGTTGACTTACTATTAATGAAAATATAATGGATATAAAATTATTTGAAAGCAAACGGATTCGCTCGGAATGGAGTGAGGCCGATCAGAAATGGTATTTTTCTATAGTCGATGTAATTGGAACATTGACTGAAAGTGTAGATCCTTTGGCTTACTGGAGGAAATTAAAAGAGAGACTAAAAAAAGAAGGAAATGAAACCGTGACGAATTGTCACGGGTTGAAAATGATGGCTGCTGACGGAAAAATGAGAATGACCGATGTTGCGGATACAGAGAAATTACTTCGTTTAGTCCAATCAGTTCCCTCGCCAAAAGCTGAGCCTTTTAAATTATGGTTGGCTAAAGTTGGTTATGAACGCTTACAGGAAATCGAAGATCCGGAACTTGCCCAGGCAAGAATGAAGGATATTTACCGTGCCAAAGGATATAGTGAAGGGTGGATTGATAAACGAGTAAGAGGGATTGCCGTAAGGGATGAATTGACTGCTGAATGGAAAAATCGGGGTGTTAAAGAAGGACGTGAATACAGTATATTAACTGCTGAAATTAGCAAGGCTACTTTTGGAATCATCCCTTCAGATCATAAAAAAATAAAAGGTGTAACTAAATCCATGCTCGCGAAGGTTCCCTAAAATAAGACTATCATAGCAGATGCTCAAGAGTCTGAGCGTTTATAAAAACAAGTAAACTATAAGTAACCTTCAGATAAACCTCTGGACGTACCTAACCTTTGCCTATCGGTCACATATGGTTGATCTGTCTGTAGATAGGTGAAGGATAGGTCAAAGATAGTTAGAGGATACGCCAAGGATAGGTCAACCCTGTTTTTTAGCTGTATTTTAACAGAAGTTTAGGGGATTTTTTTGTGACTACGTATTATATTGCCTTATACTGAGATTAGTTTACTGCAGGTAAATCGTTTTATTTTTATCATTTAATCAAACTATTCTGATTGATTTTAGTCAAACTAAAAACCAAATAAAACGGAAGAAATGAGTCAACAACTGAGACGCAAATTGTTAAAAAAAATACTCCTGCTGGCGCTGCTTGTTACAGCTGCGATACACCACGCTACTGCAGCAGAAACTGCTGGACTGAAAACCCCTGAAGAAGCGCAGGCAGTAAAAACAATAACCCCTCCTGATTCTGTAAAGGCCCTTAAAACGGAGACCGCAGCCAGTACGCCCAACAAAAGCATCAACATCCTGACCTTCAATATCCTTTGGGACAAGCTCAAAGAAGGGCCCACACAATGGACATTTCGCAAGCAGAGCATGGTCAATTTGATAAAAAGGCATCGGCCAGACGTCATTGGCATCCAGGAAGGCTTCATCAGCCAGACGGAATACATCGTGGCGGAAACCGGGTATGCTTATTTCGGATGGGGTACGGATGACGGCAAGTCGCATCTGGACAACCCAGGAAAACGCCAGAGCTTAAACCCGATTGTATATGATCAGAAGCGGTTGACGGTATTGGAAAAAGGTGTTTTCTGGTACGCCGATCAGCCGGGCGCACCGGGGATGTTTGCCGGAGAGGATAAGCATTCGAGAAATTGTGTGTGGGGCAAGTTTAAAGAAAGTGGCCGCAAAGGCAGGACTTTCTATGTGTTCAACACTCATTTCTCATTGAAAGATGATATGCGACAAAAGCAGGCTCTGCTTTTGAAATCAAAGATTAAGGAAATCGCAGGCGAATCGGCTGAAGTGATCGTCACGGGTGATTTCAATTCAGATCCAATACGTGACCAATCCTACAGCATGCTGACCGATACCAAAGCGGAAATGACATTGGCGGACAGCAAAAAGATCTGCTCTACCCCAGCCTCCGGTCCTTCTTTCACCGGTTCTGGTCTGATCGTCAATGTGAGAAAAAAAGGTACCGAGATTGACCATATCTTTGTGCGTAATATAAAGTCTTCCACTGCTTATAAAGTCATCAATGACCACGAGGGCGATGTCTATCCCTCAGATCATTTCCCGGTAATGGCGGTGTTAAAGTTTGATTAAGCAGTGCACCAAATGTATATCTTTATCAAAAACACACCCGACATATGATCTTTACCATAAAAAATTTGATAAACAGATATTTTAAGAAGAGAGATTTGGTAAGCCAAAATTCAAAACTGAGAATATTGTACTGTTGTTGTCTCTTATTATTTCCCCTCACAAGCTTTGCGCAACAGCCCCCCAATGGTTATCAGGTTTATAATAAAATAAAATTTACCGAAACAGGCCAGCAGGATTTAACCCTTGATCTATTTGTCCCAAATAATATGGATAAGCCTGTTCCTTGTATTATTGTCATACAGGGAGGCGGTTTTTTGTCCCAGGATGGTCAGGGATTTAGGCAGTTCGCAGAATATATTGCTAAAAACAAGTATGCAGCAGCATTGATCTCTTACCGGGGAAGACCTGACCACCACTATCAAACAACTATCCTGGATGTAAAATCGGCGGTCAGTTTTGTTAAAATCAATAGCGCTAAATATGCCATTGACCCGGTTAAAATTGGTGCAATGGGGCGCTCAGCCGGGGGTACTTTAGCAGCACTTTTGGCCGTCGCGGGCGATTCCGTTCAGGTACAGGCCGCGGTAGCCTATGCAGGGGTGTTTGACTTTGTAGCGCGCTTTACGGATAGCAGCCAGATTGCCCATCAGCCTAAACTGGCCACGACACTACAGACAAACAGCGAGTGGATCGGTACTCCGTTTTCTACTGAGGCCCCAGAGTGGAAACAGGCATCAGCAAGTAATCATCTGGATAAAAATGACAGCCCTATTCTTTTTATGCATTGTAAGGATGATAAGGTCGTGTCATGGATCCAATCCCAGAAAATGTATGAAAAGATGAAAAATTCGGGCATCAACTCGGAGATAATATATTTTGAAAAGGGAGGGCATGGCTTTGGTTCGGTCGAAAAGGAGCTGTTTTTAAAACCCATGATTTCATTTTTTAAAAAGCAATTTGAACAATAGGCTTAGGCGGCGACCTCAGCACATGTTACCGGATGCTTCTAAAGCTCATGATCATCTGCATTTTTTAACCGCTCCAACTCCATTTTCTTTGTCCAGGCTTCCAACTTAATTTTCATTGCATCATACCGAATCCTATTCGCTTCTGATACATCCTTAGATTCTGTCGGATCATTTTTTAAATTGTACAATACAGGTTTCCTGGTCGATTCGGCAGTCACTTCATTTCTGGTTACAGTAGGAAACATCAACTTCCATTCAGCATCTCTCAATGCAGCATTGTGCGTATAATGCGGGATCCCCCGGTTCCACTGCCAATACCTGGGTGATGGAAGGTTGTCACTATTTTTGCCACGAAGCGTAGGGTAAAGGCTTCCCCCATCCAGTTCATTGGACACATTTTTTGCAACTTTCAGATTACAGATATCAATTAATGTGGGAACAACATCACAAAAATGCGCCAGTTCATCGGTGCTTCGTGCTGCTAATTTATTTTTCCAGTTGAATAGAAAAGGAACCCGGATACCTCCTTCATGCACAGAATACTTCCTGCCCGTAAGGCCTGCATTAAATCTGTTTCCTGTCAGCGGATCAGGGCCGTTATCGCTGGTAAAAATGACAATGGTATTTTCACGGATGTTTAAATCATCCAGCTTTCTAAGAATCTGACCAATACCTTTGTCCATCACTTCGATCATCGCGTAGACTTTCGACGTATTTTCATCCAACCCTTTACTTCTATAATAATTAATTATATCTTCAGGAGCCCCTAAGGGTCTGTGTGGAGAATAGTAGGCCAGGTGCAGGAAGAAGGGTGAATTTTTATTTCTATCCAGATAATCGAGGGTATGCTGAGTGAGCACATCGGTCAGATAGTCTCCCTGATAATCTTTAGATGTCCCGTTAATATCCAGCTTGTAATCATAATAGGTTTTAACACCTGTAAAATAAGCCGTTTCCTGAAAGCCCCGTTTCATCGGACGATAGTATTCTCCCGTACCCAGATGCCACTTCCCGATTAGACCCGTCTTATATCCATTCTGTTTAAATATATCTGCAATGGTTATTTCACTTTTTTTCAGACTGGTCAGTTCCGGATTTTTACTCATACTCAAACTGACTACACCAGTTCTGTGGGGGTAATGACCTGTAAGTAAAGCCGCTCTGGCAGGTGCGCAAACCGCTGATGCCGAATACCCCGAGTTAAACCAGACGCTTTCTCCTTTTAGTTTATCAAGATTCGGCGTTCTGCTGATCCCCCCATTTGCGGAAGACATATCTCCTACCCCCATATCATCGGCCAGAATAAGTATCACATTCGGCTTTTGTTTGGAAGAAAGGTTTTGAGCTACACCGATCTGCGCAGATACTGCAATACATAAACTGACTACTATGATCCTGATACACAATTTCATTACTATTTGGTTTTGATTTCAATAAGTTGCAGAGTATCTCCAGGCTACATTTCCTATTTACCAGGTGATATCATTTACTAAGCTACATGCAATAACGATCAGTTTAGTATAGCATTTTCGCTTCTGATTGTAGCATATTAGCCGTTGATGGGGAGTAGCTTTCTATCAGCACTAATCCACCTTCCTATAAATCTTAGGCAGGATCAATTTAGCTATCGTGCCCGTCCCCTCTTTACCTGTTTTATTGTGAATCTCAAAAGTAGCTGGCTCCGCATCATAAATCACGTTGATGATGTCTATACGTTCCCGGATGGCCACCAATCCGATCGACTTACTCTTTACGGTAGAAGAAGACTTAAATTTACCGGCCTCTTCCATCCCGATACCATTATCGTCCACAATAAAAACAATTTTACTTGCGGTCTGCTCTAAGCGGACAATGATCAGGTTATTTTCCCCCGCAGAATTGCGCATGCCATGATGAATGGAGTTTTCAATCAGTGGTTGCACCAGCATAGGCGGCAACAGCAAAACCGCCAGGTCCAGTAAAGGATCCTGCTCAAAGCGATAGGTAAACTGATGGTTGAAACGGATAGCCTCCAGCTCGGTATACAGTTTCAAGGCTTTCCATTCCCTGTCGGCAGTCACCAGGCTCTGAGTAGAGTTCTCCAATACCAGACGCGTCAGCGAAGCAAATTTCTGAACCAGGCGACTGGCAGTTTTTGAATCGTTCTCGACAATATAAGACTCAATAGAATTGAGCACATTGAAGATAAAATGTGGGTTCATCTGTGCCCTGATTGCTTTAAGCTCACTTTCAGACAACTTATTTCTATGAAGCAGTTCCCTGGTCTGTTCTTCTGCTTCCTTCTTTTGTAAGCGATTTTTCAAGCGCAGCTGGCTGATGCGCGAGCGGTTGAGCAAATAGATAAGCACCGCACTGACCAAAACAATCGCAAGAATAGCGTACAAATAAATTTGTCTCATCTTCAGTTGACTGATCTGCTGCTGTTGCTTATATTTATCTTCTTTTTCTCTAAAAGCATGTTGCGCTTCCAGGCTGGCCAACTTATTCTTGCTTTCCTGCGAGTATAGGGAATCGTCTATTCCCTTAGAAGCCTTAAAATTTATCAATGCATCCTGATATTTACCCTGCGCTTCCTGTAACTGCGCGAGGTTATCTAAAAAATAACTGAGATTATCCTGATCCTCTATCTCCCTGCTGTATTTAATCGCCCTTTTTAGATATTCTTCTGATTTCCTGCCAATGGCACCATAATCCAGCGGAATATATTGATACGGCCCCTTACCTAAAAGCTTGTTGACATATATATCAGCATACGTACCACCTATATTGCCAATATTGGTGAGAGAATTGCTATGCATCGGTGCGATTTCGTCAAATATTTTTTGGGCAGCCAGCAGATAACCGATTTTCCTGTCCATATTGTCATCATACAAAATTGCGATCTGGGAAAGAACTATGCCTTCCTGCAGCCTGTATCCAAGTGTCCTGATTATTTTCAAACTCAGATTGTAATACATTTCCGCCTTTGGGATGTTGTCTTTTTTGAAATAAACAATCCCCAGACTATTATACACATCCGCTATTCCCCGCTGATCTTGCATCTCCTGGTGCTTTTTCAAAGCTTTATAATAGTATTCGAGCGACTTGACCAGATTCTCCTGATCCATGTATACATTGCCGATATTTGCATACAGAAGTCCGACCATATCATCAACCCGATGGTCTTCGGCCAACTTCAACGCCCTGAAATTATATTCTTGTGACTTTACCAATTGCGACTGCCGCTGATACACTGAACCAATATTGTTCAGGTTTCTTGTCATATTATCATAGTTGCTCTGACTTTTATTCATTTTATAGGCATCCTCGTAATATTGCAAGGCCTTTTTATATTCGCCGTTATCGTTGTAAATATTTCCGAGGCAATCTGATAACGCGGATATGCCTTTTGGCCATTTCAATTTTCTGGCTAAAGACAATGCCTCGGTTGCATACATCTTTGCAGAATCCGGAATGATCGAGCGGTACTTGTCTGCAATGCGGAACATGATCCTCACTTTGTGCGTGTCCGGCTGTGCCTTAATGAGATGCTGCTTCATAGAATCTATAGCAACAAGCCCCTGCTTTTGGCTGTACGCAAATTTGTGGCATAACAACAAGACAAGCAGACAGCAGGCATATCTGGCCGATATGCGGAAGAGGTTACAGAGCGATGATTTCATCTGATGAAACTTTAATATTTTCTATACTCAAATTAACACAATAATATCCTGATTGTTAATATTCTATGCTAAGCTAAATCGGCTATCCGATCATTCAAACTGTCTGTTCACTCAATGATCGTCTAAAAAAGATTTTTAATTCACTCTTTTGGACATTAAATAAGTATTTTTACGATATAAGATCTAATGGAATCTGAAATGCTGAAAGCTGTAATACTAGATGACGAAGCCAGGGGAAGTGTATTGCTGAGCCGAAAACTTGAGTTCTTTGAAGATGAATTGCGGGTGGTAGGCATATTCAATGATCCCTATAAAGCACTTTCTAAAATCATAGACCTGGATCCGGACGTACTTTTTCTGGATGTAGAAATGCCAGGCTTGAATGGCTTTCAATTTTTAGAGAAACTTGGCTCTTTTAGCTTCGAGGTCATCTTTACGACAGCATACGATACCTATACCCTGGAAGCCCTGCGGCTCAGCGCGGTCGATTATTTATTGAAACCCATTGATGAAGATGATCTGCATACCGCGATATTCAGACTAAAAAAGCGTATCGGCGACCGTGTTAAACCAGATCAGAAACCTGAGCTTAAGCCCGAGATCAAACCTTCCAATCAACGTCTGGCCCTATCCACTGTAGAAGGTGTATATCTCGTTGATAAAGCGACCATCATGCGCATAGAAGCCATGAGCAATTACAGCACTTTTCATCTGACCGACCACAAAAAGATCATCGTTTCCAAAACACTAAAAGAATATGAGTCCGTCTTACAGGAAGAAACTTTCTTTAGGATCAACCGCTCGGTCATCGTCAATCTCAATTATGTGGTCAAATACCGCAAAGGAGATGGAGGCACACTTGAAATGACAGACGGCACAGAACTGGAAGTATCTTCCTCCAGGAAAGATTGCCTGCTGGAGAAATTATACAACTCTTAAGCCGGAGAGACAAGTTCGAATCTATTTAAATTGATATGGCAGGCTGAACCAAAACTCAGAACCCTTTGCTTCTTCACTATTCACTCCAATCTCGCCGCGATGTTTCTTAATAATTTCCGAACAGATGAAAAGACCAAGCCCTAATCCTGAAAGTTGCTCTGTACTTTTTGACTTCACCCTGTAAAAACGGCTAAAAACATGTTTTTGTTGCTCAGGAGGGATGCCCATGCCATTGTCCTTTACACAAACAACAATGGTATCTTTGGAGACCCTGCTTTTTACATGTATATATTTTCCTTTAGGCGAATATTTTATAGCATTGCTGATGAAATTGGTCACCACCTGATCAATTCTATCCCGATCGCCCTTGACCACAGGATTGGATAGCGCCAGTTCATACTCTATCTCTACATCCGGATTAGAGGCCTTAAAGCCCTCTATGCATTCCCTTATACAATCATTGATTTCAAAATCATTAAATATACAGCTCAATGAACCAGCGCTGATGCGTGTGGAGTCCAACAGGTCCGCAATCAGGTTGAGTAATTTCTCCACCTGCGCATCCATTTTGACAACAAACCTTGAATATTCCGGTTGATTGTCTTTGGAGAGCCGGAGTTCGACCAATTGAAGATAAGCTTTCAGCACAGTAACAGGGGCCTTAAGTTCATGTGTGGCCATGTTGACGAAATCGATGAGGTGGCTTTCACGCTCCAATATTTCCTCTGTCTTTTGCTCTATACCCAGAAATTCCTGAGTACTTATTTTTTGCTTATGCTGGAAATTCCACAATAAGCAGGATAAAAACAATACTTCAATAAAATAAAACAAGAGTTGCAGGAAGTCATCTTCCAGGAATACAGATAGGCTTTGAGTTTTAATAAACAACAGGATCAGGCCCGCAATAAAGGTAATCCCACTGGCATAATACGCAGATCGGCTTCCACCGAAACAGGCGCTGATCAGTACAACCAGAAGAAAAAGCATAAAAGGCACATTTGCTCCTGTCGCAAAAATCTGGAACCGAACAAATACGACAATTAAAGTGAGTACCAAGGGTACAGCAATAACAGCAAACAGCGGTCTTCTATTAATTTTATCGATGTCCCATAAAAAATGAAAAACTGTCTTTTTTATGGAAGATATAACATTGCCTTTGAGCATGGCTTTCCTGTTACTTATTTGATAGATTATAGTTTCTAAGGGCGCATTTCTTTGAAAACAATAGTAATAATACGAAAATTAAACATTAATTACGCAAAATCAATGAACTATAACTTGAAAACAATATATCGTACAGCTGGCGTATGGATTCTACCATGCTATAAACATAAAAGCCCAGGATGAAACATCCCGGGCTTTTAATAATCTATAGAAGTACCTTACTTACCGGTGTTCTTTTTCTCAGTTACTTCAGTACGGATTTCCTGAGCAAGTGTTTTAAGATCTTGCATCGCTTTACGAACCCTTGTACCTGCAGCACCGTTACCTGCATTGTAAAATTTTTCCACATCTGCCTCTACTCCGGCAACGAGCTCTTTTAGTTTTGAGAATTTTTCCATTGTTGTTTATTTTAATAAGTAAATATGTTTTATAACGGGCTAAAGTTAATAATTATTGGATTTCCTCCAAATCAAATATGCATGATAAACACACTTTTTCTTTTATTTTTCTTTCTTAAAACCTTTAGGAAGGCCCTTTGTTTATCTAATTACAAAAACTATTAAACATTTTAAAGATACATGATGGAAAATAGCAACAACAAGCCTAAATCGGCTGAATCTAAAGACTACGATGTAGAAAACCCACAGGAATTAAATATCCCAAAGTTTAATAGTACTTCCGAAAAACGGGAAAGCCATAAATTGCCCTACGTAGAAAATGTAGACAACACCGAGCAATCCGTCGGAAATGATCAGCAGACAATGAACGACTCGGCCTTATTTGGCGATACCCATGAAACTAATCTGGGGAATAACGTGGAAGATACTGGTGATGCTAAGCAGGAAAACGATTCGCTTAATGATGACGACCCGGGTCATGATCCTCAACCCCGCAAGCATAAAGATACAGACGATGAGGAAAGAATTATCTCCAGGTAAACAAAGAATTATTTAAGGTAAGATCAGGCTGGAATTGTTCAGAAAGAGCTCTGTATCCAAAACCCGGGTCTGAAATTCGGTAATGGGATACTTGGCTTCAATCAGTTCTATGAGTTTTTCTGTCGCAATCTGACCCATTTCAAATGCCGGCTGCCGGATATACGATATCGACGGCTGCAGCAATTCTACTACATCAGAGTTGGAGAATCCTGCTACAGGTATGTAATCAGAACCGGTAGTAAACTTTTTTAACGCCATCAGGCAGCGGGTGCTCAAGCGGTCACTTGAAACGAAAATAGCATCTGGTTTATCCTGCATATCCAGGATCGCCTTTACCGCCATTTCTACCTCCTCAAAAAGCATTCCCCCGTGTGGGCAATACTGCACATAATCTGGATTAAATGGTATCCCATAATGTTCTAATGCGGCCTTGTAGCCTTCCAGCCGCTCTTTGGTGATCGAAAGATGCTGCGCATTGGCCAGATGGGCGATCACTTTATGTCCATTCTTAATGAACATCTCTGTCGCTTTATAGGCCCCTTCAAAATTATTAGCAATCACTTTATGGGTTTGTATCTCATCGATGACCCTGTCGAAAAATACAATCGGCAACCCGTTCTCGTGCAAACTGGTGAAATGAGAAAAATCCGTGGTCTCGGCAGACATAGACACCAGCAAACCGTCCACCGAGCGACTGGCCAAGTGTTTACTATTGATCACTTCACGATCATAGGAATCATGACTTTGAGAAATAATGACGTGATATCCCTTGCTATATGCAATCGATTCAATACCATTAATGGCCTGTGAAAAAAAACTATTGGCCACCTCACACACCACCACACCTATTGAATAACTTCTTCTGCCTTTTAGACTTAATGCAATAGGGTTCTGTTTATAATCAATTTTCTCTGCGTAATCAACAACCAGCTGTTTGGTCTCTTTACTGATTTCATAACTATCTCGTAATGCGCGCGAAACAGTAGATGTAGAAAGACCAAGGGCCTTGGCGATATCTTTTATGGTAGCGGGTTTAAACATTAGGGTCTAGGATTGTCGATTGAATAAAGATATAAAAAAGAAATGACATCGTTGCCGGCATCGATTGCGCAAAAATATCCTGAGATATCTTACATACTTTGGCCATAACTAGCTAGACTTGTATAAAGAGTGAGCAATTTCAATTCTCAGTTTCTAAGCCTTCTGAGGAAAAACAACATCATAATTAAGCAGTTTTAAACGAGCTGTAATAGAATAACTAACCAAATATTATTAACCAAATGTATGCTAATTTAAAAGTTATGAACAGAGTTTTACTACTAATAACGGTACTGCTTGGCTTCAGTTTTTTCAACGCACAGGCGCAAACACGGGCGGTGACCGGGAAAGTCGTAGACACTGGTACGGGTGAAACACTGATCGGTGTAAGTGTATCCGTAAAAGGAACAAAAACCGGCACCAGTACCGATGCCAATGGTAATTTTAAATTAAATGTACCGTCATCAGGCAGCGTGACTTTAATCGTACGCTACATAGGCTACAAGCCAGTAGAGCTTCCCATAACCAGCCAATCACAACTGACCATCAAAATGGAAAGCGACGCACAGCAATTGAGTGAGGTTGTGATCAATGTGGGGTACGGGACCGTGCGCAAAAAAGACCTTACCGGTGCAGTATCTTCCGTTAGCGCAGAAACCATCGCAGCAGCACCGGTTTCTTCTGCTTTAGAAGCCATTGCCGGACGTGTTTCTGGTGTGAATATCACCACAACAGAAGGTTCACCCGATGCAGAAATGGTGGTCAGGGTAAGAGGTGGCGGCTCCATCACACAGAATAACGCGCCTTTATATATTGTAGACGGTTTTCCGGTCGCTTCCATCTCAGACATCGCACCACAGGACATCGAATCCATAGATATTTTAAAAGACGCTTCCTCTACAGCAATATATGGATCAAGAGGTGCCAACGGGGTTGTGCTCGTCACAACAAAAGGTGGCAAAAGCGGTAAGACAAGCATCACCTACAGCATATTTGGCGGCACAAGAAAATTAGCCAGTAAACTGGATGTATTGTCGCCATTAGACTATGCCACCTGGCAATATGAACGGGCTTCTTTAGATAAAGCGCTTGATGTTTATACAAAATACCTGGGCAATTATCAGGACATCGACCTCTATGCCAATGTACCTGCAAACGATTGGCAGGAACTCGTTTTCGGCCGTACAGGGACTACGGTCAATCAGAACCTGAACATCAGCGGTGGCAGCGACAAAACAAAATACAGCCTCAGCCACAGCTTTGTGAAGGATAAATCCATTATGCAGCTTTCCGGCTATGAAAGACAAAACGTCAACTTTAAGCTGAACCATAAATTATATGATGAGCTGACGCTGGATGTCGGCCTCCGTTACGCAGACACCAAGACAAAAGGTGGCGGTGCCAACGAGCAAAACGAGATTTCTTCGGCAGACTCCCGCTTAAAGTACGCAATGATCTATCCGCCATTCCCTGTGGCCGGTCTGACCACCACTACAGAAACAGACGACACCTTTAACCTGTACAATCCCCTGATAGCGATATCCGACAACGACCAATACGCAAAACGTAAGACCTATAATTTAAGCGGGGCGTTGACTTATGAAATAGTGGACAATCTAAGGTTGCGTTCAGAAGTAGGTTATGATGGATATAAAAATGATCAGGACCGTTTTTATGGTACGACGACGTATTACGTGAGAAACGTGCCTGCGAGTGAGAACCAAAATTTACCGGCCATCATCTTCACTGATACAGAAAGAAACACCATACGAAATACCAATACCTTAAATTACAGCTTTGCCAAGCTGTTAAATAAGAACCACAATTTAAATGCATTACTGGGACAGGAGTACATCAGAATCCAGGAGGGTGTATTGACCAACGTCATTCATGGATTTCCAAAGTCCTTCGACTTCCAGGATGCAACGGTATTGTCCACTCAGGGCAAAGCCAATTCGATTGACAACAATCTTTCTCCTGACGATAAGCTGCTCTCATTTTTCGGCAGGGCCAACTACGATTACCAGGGCAAATATTTGTTGAGCGCAACATTCAGGGCAGACGGCTCCTCAAAATTCGCCCCACAAAACCGTTGGGGATACTTCCCTTCTGTTTCTGCGGCCTGGAGAGTTTCGCAGGAAAGCTTTATGGAAAGCACAAAGTCCTGGCTAACGGACTTAAAATTTAGGGCCAGTTACGGTACGGCGGGCAACAACAGCATTCCTCCCGGACAGATCATCCAGACTTTTCAAAACACAACAACGACCTGGGTCAATGGCTCGAACAGCTTTTGGGGGCCTTCCAAAACCATGGCCAATCCTGACCTGAAATGGGAAACAACCGTGACCAGGAATATTGGAGTTGACTTTACCTTGCTGAATGGCAAAGTGACCGGAACTGCCGATGCTTACTTAAACCGTACCAACGACTTGTTAATTCAATTTCCTGTGGCTGGGACCGGATATGACTTTCAATACCGCAACATCGGAAAAACGCAGAATAAAGGCTTAGAGTTCTCGGCCAACTGGAACGCCGTAAAAACGACCAATTTTGATTTCTCTGTTAGTGCAAACATTAGTTTCAATAGAAATAAAGTGCTTTCACTGGGTTCTGTTAAAAATATCAATGGAACCTCAGGATGGGCATCTACAGAAATCGGAGTGGATTACCTCGTAGCCGAAGGTGCTTCAGTGGGCCGCATATACGGCTATCAAAGTGATGGAAGATATGAAGCTTCAGATTTCAATGAAACCAACCCGGCCAACGGCATCTGGACACTCAAAGCCGGTGTTGCCGATGCAACTCCTGTCATAGGCGCACTTCGTCCCGGCTCAATGAAACTTAAAAATCTGGACGACGACCTGAAAATCGGAGCTGGCGATAAAAGTGTGATTGGCAATGCCAACCCATTAAATACCGGTGGTTTCTCTCTCAATTCGAGGATCTACAACTTTGATATAGCCGCCTTCTTTAACTGGAGCTATGGCAATGACATCTACAACGCCAACAAGATAGAGTACACCTCCACCAGCAAGTACAACTCACGGAACATGATTTCGACGATGGCCAGCGGAAACCGCTGGACAAACCTGCGCGCCGACGGTACCATCAGCAATGACGCCGCTGAGCTGACGGCGATGAATGCCAACACCACCCTTTGGTCGCCGTACATGAAAACTTTTGTACTGAGCGACTGGGCAGTAGAAGATGGTTCCTTTTTAAGGATGTCGACCGTAACACTCGGGTATACCCTACCGCAGGTATTGTCTGCTAAACTAAGAATGAAAAAATTGAGGATATACGCATCCGGCTACAACTTGTGGTTGCTCACCAATTATAGCGGCTTTGACCCGGAAGTATCTACCAGGCGCAAAACGGGACTAACCCCTGGAGTGGACTACTCGGCTTACCCAAAAAGCAAATCATTCATTTTAGGTCTAAATGTTAATTTTTAATCCTCCATTGAAAATCCATACGATGAAAAAGACAATCACTACCATATACGTACTTGCAGGCCTGCTGACCATCAGCAGCTGTAAAAATGCATTGGATGCACCGGCAAAATCATCCCTCGATGAATCTGTTATTTTTTCTACACCGAGTCTGGCCAAAGGCGCTATCGCCGGCATCATTCAGTCTTTCAGCGAGACCAACTCCTACAGGGGCCGGTTCCTGGTATATTACGGGATCAACAACGATACCGAAGTGTACAATACGCTAAAAGCCGTTGACGACGACAAGGCCAGGTTGTCCAATTACAACACCAACGACAACAACGGGCAGATGAATACCGTCGATAATGCATGGGCAAAATTCTATGAAGGCATTGAAAGGGCCAATCTGGCCATCAAAGGTTTAAAAATGCATGGAAAACCTGAGAGCAATCCAGAGATCGCTCAGATATTGGGTGAAATCCTGACCATCAGGGCCGTGTTGTACAACGATCTGATCAAAGGATGGGGCGACGTACCTGCCCGATTCGAGCCGATCGTTACCTCAACCATTTATTTACCAAGAAACGACCGGGATGTGATCTATAAGCAACTGCTCGCCGACCTGGATGAGGCTGCAGGTTACCTGCCCTGGCCAAATGAAAGTGCCTCGACCAGCAGTGTAGAGCATGTGAGTAAGGCCTTTGCTAAAGGGTTAAGGGCACGTCTGGCTTTAGCAGCCGGCGGCTACGCCCAGCGTCTGGACAAGACCGTTCGACTGAGCAATGATCCTGATTTATCCCGCGACAAGATGTATGCCATTGCGAAGAAAGAATGCACAGAGATCATGAACAGCGGAAGATTAAGATTGCTGGGTTTTGAAGAAGTATTCAAAAAACTAAATGAAGAAGCTGGTGTAGCGGGATTGGAATCGATGTGGGAAATTCCCTTCAGTGAAGGACGGGGTCGGGTGATTTTTGACCTGGGTGTGAAGCATACTACAGTTGACAAATACACAGGACAAAATAAAGGCGGCACCAACGGTCCAAATCCGATCATGTTGTACGAGTATGATGCCGATGATGTAAGACGGGCGGTGACCGTAGTCCCTTACGAGTGGACCAACGGCATCCAGGTACCTTCCGCATTAGGCAGATTGTACTTCGGAAAATACCGCTACGAGTGGATGAAAAGAAAAGTCACCTCCACCAATGACGATGGTTTAAACTGGATGTACATGCGTTATGCCGACGTGGTACTGATGGCCGCAGAAGCAATTAATGAATTAGATGGGCCCGTCGCTGCAGCACCATACCTGAAGATGATCCGCGACCGGGCCTTTCCGACCAATCCGACAAAAGTTACTGCATTTATGGCAACCGCTACAGCCTCAAAAAGCACTTTCTTTGACGCCATAGTCAATGAAAGGGCACTGGAATTTACTGGTGAAATGTTGAGAAAGGCAGATCTGATCCGCTGGAACCTTTTGGGTACCAAACTGGCAGAAGCTAAAGAAAAGTTAAGGCAACTGGAAAACAGGCAAGGCAAATATGCCAACCTTCCCGCCAGGATCTACTATAAAACAGCGGCCGACGGCGAAACTGTTGAAATCTATGGTTTAAATCCGGGGGATACTGATGCCCTGGGCGCAACATTGGGTTATACATCGAATAAAGCCTGGACCATGGTAGCTACTGGTGATGCGGTAACCTATTGGGATGCACTGTACAGAAACGATCCCAACAAACAACAATTCTGGCCGATATGGTTGAATTTTGTGGAGACCTCCAACAACATGTTAAATAACGATAATTTGAAATAATAAATTCATATCGACATGAATATCAATAATATAAAAACAGGTATCGTATTGCTGCTGATCATGGGGAGTTTCTCCGCATGTAAGGATGATATGCTCTCAGAAATCACAGAGATCAATGTAGACCGTGCCTTTTCGCCGACAGGACTGGAAGCCCGGGTGGTCAACAAAACAAACATTAGATTGGATTGGAAGCCGGTCAACAACGCAACTTCTTACACCATAGAAATCTATGAAAATGCGGAATATTCTGGTACGCCTTTTAAAGTAGTGAGCAATATCCCTTTTGGCCTGGTGCCTTATACCGTCAACGGACTGAGCGGAGCCACCCAATATTGGTCAAGGGTAAAGGCTATGGGCGAGGGTGTCAGCGACTCTAAATGGGTCACAGCCACTTTTACCACGGAAGCCGAGCAGATTTTCCTGCCGGTCAATACGGCAAAATTAATGGCCAAACAGGTCACCTTAAACTGGCCTGCGGGAGAAATAGCGACAACTGTTACCCTCACACCGGGCAACATTACCCGCACCCTGACCGCACCAGAAATCGCAGCGGGGGAAGTGACCATTGCTGGTCTGACCGGAGAGACAGCCTACACAGCTAGATTGTTGAATGGCACCAAAGTACGTGGCACCATAACCTTCAGCACTTTACTCGATCTGGATGGAGCCATTGCGGTATCGCCAACCGAAGATCTGACAGCGATCCTCACCAATGCCGCTGGCGGGGAGGTCTTTGCCCTCCTACCTGGCACATATACGGTGAATGCAGATGTAACGATCACAAAGTCGATTTCCATCAAAGGTGCCAGACCTGCCGATAAACCAGTGATCAATGGCATGGCCATCAAGTTGAGGGGCAATGCAGCATTGGGCTTGAAGGACTTGACATTAGACGGTACCGGATCTACCAGCGGCAATCAGACCATCCTGTATGACGAAGCCTCTGACAATGCCTACGGTGCCCTGAACGTAGAAAACTGCATCATCCGGAATTATGTAAAAGGGCTTATGTATGTGAATTTAAAGACCCTGATAGAATCTGTCACCTTTAAAGGGAATATCATCAGCAATATCGAATGCAATGGCGGGGATTTTATCGATTTCAGAAACGGCATCGCCAAAACACTCCTTTTCCAAAACAATACGGTGTACAAGTCGGCCCTGGCCAGGGATTTCTTCAGGATGGATGCAGGTGGCTCAACCAATTTCCCCGCTATAACTTCAGTCATTACGATATCAAACAATACATTTTATGCGATATCTGGTGCCTCAGGCAACAGACTCCTGTATATACGTCTGGCCAAACATGAGATCTATTTCAGTAAAAATATAGTAGCCAACGCCAATGGCTTGCTAACTAACCAGCCGGCCACCACAATAGTCGCCGCCAATTTTACAGCAAACAATTATTACAACGCGCCTGGCTATACCGGTAGCACAGCTACAAACGCTAAAAACGATACCGGCAGCTTCACCCTGCTCAATCCTGGATTTGCGGCACCTGATAGTGGCAACTTTACGCTGAGCAATGAAGACCTCAAGTTTAATGGAATTGGTGATCCAAGATGGAAATAACACAGCAGATTTGAACTTAAAAAACGAAATGTGATGAGATTGGTTGAACTATTTTGCGGACTATTGGTTTCCTGTTCAGTGATGCAGCCGGAAGTGCTGTCGCCTGACGGACCGCCCCTCGCCTTTCCGGGCGCGGAAGGTTTCGGAAAATATACAACCGGCGGCCGGGGCGGAAAAATATATATCGTAAATAATCTGGAGGATGAAGGAGAAGGCAGCCTGAGAAAGGCTGTCATTTCCAACGACTCAAGGATCGTCGTATTTGCAGTTTCCGGTACCATTCATCTCAAATCGAAACTCAATATCAAAGGCAACATCACCATAGCTGGTCAGACAGCACCTGGTGATGGTATTTGTGTGGCAGATTACCCGGTTGGCCTCAGTGGCGACAACATCATCATCCGCTACCTGAGGTTCAGAATGGGCGACCGCCACCAGAATAAAGGAATGGTAGACGGTGCCGGAAGCGATGATGCGCTGGGCGCTTCTAAAAAGAAAAACGTGATCATCGACCATTGCAGCATCAGCTGGAGCACCGATGAGGCGATATCGATCTATGGCGGCGACAGCACCACTTTGCAATGGAACATCATTTCTGAACCTCTGAATTACAGTTACCACTTCGAAACTGGCGACAAAGATTTTGAAAATCATGGCTATGGAGGTATTTGGGGAGGCTCACACATGACCGCTCACCACAACCTCATCGCACATGCTACCAGCCGCACGCCAAGGTTCAACGGGGCGAGGCTGGGCAGCGGCGAAGATTTTGTGGATTTCAGGAACAATGTGATCTACAACTGGGGGCACAACAATGTATACGGTGGCGAAGGCGGGCAATACAACATGGTAAACAACTATTACAAATTTGGCCCTTCTACCAGCAAAAGTGTCCAGTCAAGACTCCTCAATCCAACAAGTCCCGGCAAAGACAATGTCTATGGGCAGTTTTACCTGGATGGCAATTACGTCGACCAGTCCAAAGAGGTTTCAGCAAACAATCTTCTGGGCGTCCATATGGACAAAAAAGCCGCCGAAGGCGACCGGGAAAAAGCCATTGTAAACATTCCTTTTCCGGCAATACCCATTCCTATATCAACTGCCGAAAAAAGCTACACAGAAGTCTTGCGCTCCGCCGGCGCCAGTCTACCGAAAAGAGACACGCTCGATCAGCGCATCATCCAGGACGTGATCAACCGCAGCGGGCGCATTATCGATGTACAAGGTGGATTCGCACATGGTACATCTTATGACGTTTCCAACAAAGCGTGGCCTGCGTTGCGCAGCCTCCCTGCCCTAAAAGACACCGACCAGGACGGCATCCCTGATGAATGGGAAAAAAAGCAGGGACTCAATCCTACTGACCCTAAAGATGCCTCGACCTACAGTCTGCATAAAAATTACACCAATATAGAAGTATATATAAATAGCCTGGTTACACTTTAATCTGAAAATCCTGAATTATGAAAACGAACGCATTATCCTTTCTCGTAGCGGCTATTTCAATTGCAACATCTTCCCTTGCAACGTCGTCCTATGCCCAGGACAGCCGTTATTATACACACGGCACTAAAAAAATCGAACTCCCAACAGTACAGTTGCCTTCTTTCAAAAATGATACGTTAAGCATCACTAAATATGGTGCGGTCAATGATGGCAGCACCTTAAACACAGCAAGCATCAACCGGACTATTGAAGAGCTGAGCAAAAAAGGCGGCGGCGTAGTACTCATACCCCGCGGCCTGTGGCTGACCGGACCAATAGAATTGAAAAGCAACATCAATCTACACCTGCAGCGTGATGCCATGCTCCTCTTTACCAGTGACCTGAGCCAATATAAACTGGTTAAAACCAATTGGGAAGGCCTGGATGCCTACCGCAACCAATCCCCTATCTCCGGCAGCAATCTCGAAAACATCGCCATCACCGGCTACGGGATCATAGACGGCAACGGCGATGCCTGGCGCATGGTCAAAAAAGACAAGTTGAGTGAAAGCAACTGGAAAAAGCTCCTCGCTTCGGGCGGCGTGCTGAGTGAAGATAAAAAGATCTGGTACCCTACCCAGCAATCCCTCGCCGGCTCAAAAGTGACCAGACCAGGTGTCGTAGCCGAAGGGCGCAGCCTGGCAGATCACGAGTCGGTCAAGGATTTCCTTCGTCCCAACCTACTGGTGCTAGCCAACTGTAAAAAGATTTTATTGGAAGGTGTAACCTTTCAGAACTCCCCCGCCTGGAACGTGCATCCCCTGATGTCGGAAGACCTGACCGTGCGCAACATACAGGTTAAAAATCCATGGTATGCGCAGAACGGCGACGGCATAGATATTGAATCCTGTAAAAATGTATTGATCGAAAACAGTGTATTTGATGTCGGCGATGATGGCTTATGCATCAAATCGGGCCGTGATGAAGAAGGCCGCAAGCGCGCCATGCCTACTGAAAATGTGATCATCAAAAACTGTGTGGTCTATGCCGCACACGGCGGCTTTGTGGTAGGCAGCGAGATGTCTGGCGGCGCACGCAATATATTCGTATCCGACTGCACTTTTGTCGGCACCGACATTGGCCTCCGCTTTAAAACCACCCGCGGAAGAGGCGGGGTCGTAGAAAACATTTACATCAAGAACATCAACATGAAGAACATCGTTGGCGAAGCCATTTTGTTCGATATGTACTATGCCGCGATAGATCCCATTGCCATGGCCGGCGAAAAACGTGCCGCACCTAAGACCGAGATGATCCCGGTATCAGAAAGCACACCTCAGTTTAAGAACATCTACATCGACAATGTGGTATGCAATGGTGCCGACAAAGCTATTTTTGTCCGTGGACTCCCGGAAATGAGCATCAAAAACATTAACCTGTCCAACATCATCGTTAAAGCCAACAAAGGCATCGACATCCAGGAAGGAGAAAACATTACCCTGAAAAACATCTCCATAGATGTTCCAAAAGCAGATCCGCTGGTATTTATACAGCACAGCAGAAATGTGGTCTTCGACGGACTCAAATATATCGGCAATCCGGCCCTGCTCTTCTCCATATATGGCGAGCGCAGCAAAGACATCCAGGTGCTGAACACCAATACCAAGAATGCCGCACAGCAGGTACAATTTGATTATGGAGCAGATAAAAAGGTATTTAAGGTCAAATAATCCGCATATGAAGTCTGTTAAAACCTTATTCCTCATTTTTCTTGCGGGACTGCTCAGTAACCAGGTTGCTGCGCAACAGGTACCGCAGGGCTGGTCAGAGAAATTGGCCAGAACCGTCATGACCATATGGAAAGACTCTCTCATTATGGAGCCCGGAAAACCGGTCAAATGGGCCTACGATCAGGGTGTCGTCCTCGAAGGCATCACCAATATGTGGAAACGCACCGGCAAAGGCGAATATTTCAATTATGTGCAAAAAAGCATGGACTTCTTTGTCGACAAGGATGGCAATATCCCCCGTTACAAACAGAAGGACTACAACATCGACCATTTGAAAAATGGGCGTTCGCTGCTCCTGCTCTACAAAGTAACGAAGGCGGAGAAATATTTTAAAGCAGCTTCCCTATTGAGGGAGCAAATCAAAACCCATCCCCGCACCAATGAAGGCGGTTTCTGGCACAAAAAGATCTATCCCTACCAGATGTGGCTGGATGGGCTTTATATGGGTCAGCCTTTTTATGCGGAATATGCAGCTACTTACCACCAACCTGAGGCTTTCGACGACATCGCCAACCAGTTCATCTACATGGAAAACCATGCACGGGACGCCAAAACCGGCCTGCTGTACCATGGATGGGATGAGTCGAAACAACAAAAATGGGCAGATCCTAAAACCGGCTTATCGCCACACTTTTGGGGCAGGGCCATGGGCTGGTATGGCATGGGATTGGTCGATGTGCTGGAATATTTCCCGGACAACCACCCGAAAAGAGCCGCGTTGCTGGCTATAATGGAACGGTATGCTAAAGCGGTGCTGTCGGTGCAAGACCCTGCATCCGGCGTGTGGTATCAAATCCTCGACCAGCCAAAGGGCAAAGGGAACTATAAAGAATCTTCTGCCTCCGCGATGTTCGTTTATTCACTGGCGAAAGCCGTTCGCCTCGGCTATCTTCCCGCCTCTTATGAAGCCGCTGCGCGGAAAGGATATAAAGGCCTGATCAAAGAATTTATGGAGACCGATGCCAATGGGCAAGTCAACCTAAAGGGTACGGTCAGTGTAGCCGGACTGGGTGGCAAACCTTACCGCGACGGTAGTTATGAATACTACCTGAGTGAGAAAGTTGTCAGCAACGACCCTAAGGGCGTAGGTGCCTTCTTGTTGGCCAGCAACGAGATGGAGATCAGGAATACCCCTCAGCTGGGCAAAAACAAGCTCATCCTGCTGGACAGCTATTTCAACAATGAGTTTAAAAACGATGCTACCGGCAAAAGCATGCCATGGCATTACAAATGGAACGAGCTGGAAAACGGCGGCTTTTATCTATTGGGTGAAAATGCCCGCTACACCGGTGCGCGCACTGCCGAACTCAAAGCCGCACCCACAGCAGAAAACCTGAAATCCGCAGCGGTCTACATCATTGTAGACCCGGATACCGATCAGGAAACTGCTAGCCCGAATTATGTCAGTAAAAAAGACATCCAGGCCATCAGTACCTGGGTCAAAAACGGCGGGGTATTGTTGCTGATGGCCAATGATGAAGGCAATGCCGAACTCGACCATTTTAATGAACTGGCCAAAACATTTGGCATCACCTTCAAAAAAGAAAGCAAAAACAAGGTAACCGGCAAACAGTTCGACATGGGCAGGATAGATATCCCGAAGGGCAATACAGTTTTCCCTAAACCCTACTCGCTCTATTTGAAAGAGATCAGCACATTGAGTTTAAAAAGCCCTGCACAGTCCATCCTGAAGCACAAAGGCGACAATATCATGGCCATTAGCCGCTATGGCAAAGGCACTGTCTTCGCCGTAGGCGACCCATGGTTGTACAATGAATATACCGATGGCCGTAAACTTCCGGCTATTTACCAGAATTTTGAAGCCGGCAATGACCTGATCAAATGGCTGCTTAAACAGTCCAACACCCCGCCATTGACCTCTGCTCTTTCTTCAAAAGTGAAGTCAGACCTCACCGTCGCACGAGACGGCAGCGGACAGTTCCGCAGCATACAGGAAGCGCTCAACAGTCTGCCCGACACCGCACCCTCACAACGCAGGATCTTCATAAAAAAAGGCTTTTATGAAGAAAAAATATTCCTGACCAAGCACCAGGTCAAGCTGGAAGGCGAAGACCCGGAAAGCACCATCATCTCCTTTCCCATTGCCCGCGATCTATGGCGCCTGGAGCATGCGGACGACTGGGGTGCGGCTGTACTCAATTTGTCCGGAGACGACATCACCCTGAAAGGCCTCAGCGTCATCAACTCCTTTGGCTTCGACAACCCGGAAGATTCATTGGCTAAAAAGAGCCACCAGTTTGCCCTGCGCTCCTTTCAGTCGACGCGGCTGCAAGCGGTCAACTGCATGTTCAGGTCCTACGCTGGCGATACCGTCAGCCCATGGAACGATACGACAGGTCTGTATTATTTCCGCGACTGCTTGATGGAAGGCGGTGTGGATCTCTACTGCCCAAGAGGATGGGCCTATGCAGAAAACATCCGCTTCTTCTGCCGGTCTACTTCCGCAGCGATCTGGCACGATGGCTCTAAAAACAAAGATGCCAAATCTGTCATCAAAAATTCCACTTTTGAAGGACTGCCCGGATATAAGCTCGGCCGCTATCATCGTGATGCCCAGATTTACATGCTGGGCAATGTATTTAGTGCCGACATGGCCGACGCAGCCATATACCGCGCAGCAAGCTCTACAGGCGTATCCTGGGGCCACCGCATCTACTATTCTGGCAACAAAAGCAAGGGCGGCAACTATTCCTGGCTGGCAGACAATCTAAATCAGGCCCCGGCAGCACCGAAACCCGATCAACTGACCATTGACTGGACCTTTGATGGAAAATGGTATCCTTCAGAGGCCAAAAAGAGAACGTTATGATATTAAATAAAGAGAACTTACACAAAATCTCCGCTTCGGTGCCGCTCAGCCTGCCCGATCCGGCTATATTCGAACTCCCGGAAAAAGTATTACAGTTTGGCACCGGGGTCTTATTGCGCGGATTGCCGGATTATTTTATTGATAAAGCCAACAGAAAGGGCATATTCAATGGACGCATAGTCGTGGTGAAATCAACCGACAAAGGCGACACTACTGCCTTCAACACTCAAGATGCATTGTATACCATTTGTATCAGGGGCATAGAGAATCAGCAAAAAGTGGAGGAGAATATCGTTTGCTCGGCCATCAGCCGCGTGCTCACCGCACAAAGCGATTGGGCAGAGGTGCTCAAGACCGCCGCGTCTCCGGATCTGCAGATCATCACTTCCAATACCACAGAAAGCGGCATTGAATACACGGCAGACGATATTAAAGCACAACCACCACTGTCTTTTCCTGGTAAATTGCTGGCTGTGCTACATCATCGTTTTCTGACCTTTGAAGGCGATAAACAAAAAGGGCTCGTCATCGTTCCTACAGAACTCATCTCTGACAATGCCAGCAAACTCAAAGCAATACTGCTGAAGCTGGCCACAGAAAACCAGCTAGAAGAAGATTTTATGAATTGGCTGTCCGACAGCAATACCTTTTGCAATACGCTGGTCGACCGGATCGTACCCGGAAAGCCCGATTTACAAACAAGGGAACAACTTTTCCAGAGTCTAGGTTATGAAGACGATCTATTGATCTGTGCAGAAGTGTACCGGCTTTGGGCCATCGAAGGCGATCAGAAGGTAAAAGACATCCTATCCTTCGCTCAGGCCGACGAAGGACTGATCGTTACGCCCAACATTACCTTATTTAAAGAGCTGAAGTTGAGACTGCTCAACGGCACCCATACCCTGGCCTGTGCTGCCGCCTGCCTGGCCGGCTTTGAAACCGTCCATGACGCCATGCAGGATGCCGCCTTCGCCGATTTTGTGGAAGGACTCATGCAGCAGGACCTGGCCCCGGCCATTCCCTACTCTGTGCCTTTAAATGAAGCATTGGCTTTTTCAGAAAAAGTACTCGACCGCTTCCGCAACCCTCACATCCGGCACCAATGGCTCAGCATCGCCACCAATTATACCATGAAACTTAACATGCGGGTATTGCCGGTTTTGCAATACTACGTAGAACAATTCAACAAAGTACCAGAGCACATTGCCTTTGGCTTTGCCGCATACCTTCTGCTGATGAAAGGCGACCTGCACCGCATAGATGATGAGCAATCGGAACGTTTCCGAAAGGTATGGGCAGCACATTCCACAGCAGAAACCGCACAACTTATACTCTCCGACCAAGCCCTTTGGGAAACAGATCTGTCCGGACTACCCGGATTTTTGGACGCAGTGACCAATTACATGAACGAGATCGAAGAAAAAGGGATCAAGACAATACTAAAAAACAGTATCCATAAAGGAGCAACGGCATAATGAAACAGAATAACCTAAAAGTCCACCCGGATGACAATGTCATCGTAGCCCTGAGCGACCTTAAAAAAGGAGATACCGTCAGCTACAATACGGAACAGATCACCCTGCTGGACGATGTGAAAGCTAAACATAAATTCAGCGCAACAGATATAGAGAAAGACAGCGCCATCATCATGTATGGGGTGCTGGTCGGCACCGCACAAACTGCTTTGCCAAAAGGAAGTGTGCTGACTACAGCCAATATAAAACATGCCGCCAGTAGTTTTGAAACGCGTGAGCGGCACACCAGCTGGACAGCGCCGGACATTTCCGCATTTCAGCACCGGACTTTCGAAGGCTTCCACCGCGGCGACGGCAACGTTGGTACGGCCAACTACTGGCTGGTCATCCCGATGGTCTTTTGCGAAAACCGAAACCTGGAAGTACTCCAGGAATCCCTGATCGCTCCCCTGGGTTACGGGCGTAAGAAAAAATACCAGGAACATGCCTTAAAACTCATCTCCATGATCCGGGAAGGAAGTGATGAAAATGCTTTGCTAACCGCCCCGCTTCACCTGGAAGAAGGCGAAGAAAAGCAGGACCGCTTGTTTCCCAATGTAGACGGCATTAAATTTTTAGTCCATGAAGGTGGCTGTGGCGGTATCCGGCAGGATTCAGATACACTCTGTGGCCTCCTTGCAGGCTACATCACCCACCCCAATGTCGCCGGTGCGACAGTCCTGAGCCTGGGCTGCCAAAATGCACAGGTACCCGCGTTACAAGCGGAAATCGCAAAGCGCAGCCCTTCCTTTGATAAGCCACTGTACATCCTGGAGCAGCAACAGGTGGGTACCGAAGCCGACTTACTCTCCATGGCCATCAAACAAACGCTGGCGGGATTGATGAGAGCCAATACCTGCGAAAGAAAACCTGCGCCGCTCAGTAAACTCGTCATCGGACTGGAATGCGGAGGCTCAGACGGCTTTTCCGGCATCTCCGCCAATCCTGCCATTGGCTACACCTCTGATCTGCTGGTCGCCCTCGGCGGTTCCGTCATCCTGGCTGAATTTCCGGAGCTCTGCGGTGTAGAACAAAACCTGAGCGACCGTTGCGTAGATACCCAAAATGCAGAGCGCTTCTCCAGCCTCATGAAAAGCTATAACAAGCTGGCGATAGATGCGGGCTCTGGATTTGATATGAACCCTTCTCCAGGCAATATCAAAGACGGATTGATCACTGATGCCATCAAATCGGCGGGTGCGGCAAAAAAAGGCGGCACTTCTCCCGTAGTCGACGTATTGGACTACCCCGAAAAAGTCAGCAAACCCGGACTCAACCTGCTTTGTACACCCGGCAATGATGTCGAGTCTACTACTGCCGAAGTAGGTTCCGGTGCCAATATTGTCTTATTTACTACGGGCTTAGGTACGCCAACGGGCAATCCGATCGCCCCTGTAGTAAAGATTGCCACCAATACGGCGCTGTACAACCGAATGCGGGACATTATAGACCTCAACACCGGTAGCATTATCGAGGGAGAAGAAAGCATAGCAGAGGCCGGCACAAGAATCCTGGATTATGTGATCGGTGTCGCCAGTGGAAAAACAGAAGTGGCGGCCGTACGCCACGGACAAGACGATTTTATCCCCTGGAAACGAGGGATATCACTTTAATGAAGATTTAAATACCTGATTCAATGAAAACATTTCTGGACGAAAACTTTCTGTTGCAGAGCAAGACTGCACAAACCCTATATCACGATTATGCCAAGTCGATGCCGGTGATTGACTACCACAACCATCTGCCGCCAGAGCAGATTGCAGCCAATACGCAGTTCGAAAACATTACACAGGTATGGCTCAATGGTGATCACTATAAGTGGCGTGCTATGCGCAGTCATGGCATCGATGAAAGCTATTGTACAGGCGCCCGGTCCGACTGGGAGAAGTTTGAGCAATGGGCAGCCACAGTGCCCTATACCCTGCGCAACCCCCTGTACCACTGGACACATATGGAGTTGCAACGCTACTTTGGTATCCAGGATGTGCTGTCGCCTGCCACCGCCCGAAAGATCTACGACACCTGCAATGAAAAGCTCAACACGGCAGAATATGCTGTACAGCCTTTGTTAAAGCAGATGAACGTGGAAACCGTGTGTACTACTGACGATCCGCTCGACAGCCTGGAGCACCATCAGCAGATCCTTAAAGACGGCGCAGCAATCCAGGTAAAACCTGCATTTCGACCTGATAAGGCCATGAATGCCGATGATACAGAAGCACTGAATACCTATATCAACCGCCTCGAAGCATTAACCGGTACAGAAATCCGCACGCTGGAAATATACCTGAAAGCCCTAAAAAGCCGCCACGATTACTTTGCAGCCAATGGATGCTCCGTGTCAGACCATGGTTTGGAAGAAATCTATGCGGAAGATTATGAAGAAGCGGAAATTGAGGCGATCTTCATAAAAATTCATACAAAAAAAGCCTTAAATCGCCTGGAAATCCTGAAGTTCAAATCCGCGATGCTGTTCCAGTTTGCCCTTTGGGACCATGAAAAAGGATGGGTGCAGCAATACCACCTGGGTGCCTTGCGCAACAATAATGTCCGCATGCTGCATCAGCTTGGACCGGATACAGGATGGGACTCCATTGGAGATTTTAGCCAGGCCCGCAGTCTGTCTAAATTCCTCGGCCGACTGGATAAGGAAGACCGACTGGCTAAGACCATTTTGTACAACCTCAACCCGGCCGACAATGAAGTCATGGCCAGCATGATCGGTAATTTTAACGATGGTTCTGTCGCAGGAAAAGTGCAGTTTGGTTCCGGATGGTGGTTTCTTGATCAAAAGGACGGGATGACCAAACAGCTCAATGCACTATCCAACATGGGTTTACTAAGTCATTTTGTGGGCATGCTAACGGATTCCAGGAGCTTCCTGTCCTTTCCGCGCCATGAGTATTTCAGAAGGCTGCTCTGCAACCTGTTTGCCGAAGATGTAGAGAATGGGGAACTGCCGGCTGACCTGCCCTGGATCGGTAAGATCATTCAGGACATCAGTTACTACAATGCCAAAAAGTACTTTAATTTTTAAACAAATTTAGCGTCTGCAAACCACTTCTCGTAAATAGCTTGGTAGGTTCCGTTCTCCGTCAGTAAGGCCAGTGCTTCATTGAATTGCTTCATCAGTTTGATGTCGCCTTTTTTCATGGCTATGGCGTAGTGGGAGTCGGTATCCGGCAAATGCAGGCCTATTTTAAGCTTTTTGTTCTTGCCCAGAAAGCCGCCTGCAATCGGGGCATCATCTATCAGCAGATCAATCTTTCTGGCCAGCAACTTGCGGTACAGCTCCTTATTCGTATCCGCATGAACGATGCTGCAGTCCGGGAAATGGGAATACATATATTTTTCGGCTTCAGTAGCCGTTCGGACACCAATGGTCTTATTTTTAAAATCTTTGGTGCTTTTAAATACAGTATCCTCATTGACCACCGCACACAATCTGAAATGCAGGTAAGGCTCAGTAAATTCCAATATATGCTTACGGGAGGAGGTCACCGTCACCGCAGAGCAAATGAGGTCGAGCTCTCCTTTAAACAGGCGTTCCAGGATGTTCTGCCAGAGCGACACTTCATATTCTACCTCCAGGCCAAGATGCCCGGTTACCGCTTTTAATAGGTCCACCTCGAATCCTTCAAATTTTTCAGAATTGTAATCTGAGTGCATTGGAAAAGGCGCTGCCGAATCTAAACCTACTTTCAGTACTTTCTTTGGAGCCATAAAATGAACGCTACTGGTATATATATGAACAAAATTTCCGCTAATTTACTGCTCTTAAATCAAATTCTCTAAAAATTCCGCAGAATACCTCGCTAATAGCAGCTATTTTATTAAAATTTATTACCGGACAGAGAAATCCACGGCCAGTTTATCCAATTTATCTTTATCAAGCGTCTCTTTTTCAGACAATACTACCAGATATCGAAAAGTTATCGACGATCCGGGTGCTAACTTTAAGTTCAAATGGATAGATCCTTTACTAAACACGCTTTGTCCGAGCGGGTTGGCCGCAAAGAGTCCATAATCCCGCGCATGCCAGTAGGTTGGATATCCCGGATTTTTGGGATGGTCTATGATCGCTACTGCGACTTTCTTTTGTTCTACCTGAGCCGACAACACACACCAATTGGCCCTGGTGCCCCATACCGCAGCACCTTTGAGACCTTCAGAAGTTAAATAAGTGCCGTTTGCGCCCATTTCCCTGGAGCTGGCTTTAACCAAATCACCGCCGGCAGTCGTAAAATCTTCTTTCTTATCGAGCGGCATTTCCAGCTCGGTGCGCACACGCAGCCCGATCATGCCGTCTTTTACATCTTTAAAAAACACGGTGTCTTTATCAGCTCTTAGGGTTGTGCGGCGCTCAATAAAACGCATATGCGCATTCCCGCTAAAGATCAATTCTGTTTTTTCTTTCAGTACAACAGTACCATCCTGCTTTTCCCAATTGGCCGCATAGCTCAATCCGCCCTGCTGTTTTCCGGATTTCACCGCTTCTACCCGCACATTCCTGATCCAGCCATACTTAGATTTCCGCTCCGCGGGGATCGCATACGAATTGTTCCAGAAGTCCAGCCCGTTTACACTTTCATAATTCAGCCATAGCCCCACATGATGCGGATGGTCCACACGCTCCCCCGCCCGCTTTTCCAAAGGAAAACTCCGGGTTACCGTCACACCCGATGCCGTTTTAAGCGGGTACAGAAATGGCTTCTCCTGCTGGCCTGCAAATAAAAAGCTGGCAAACAACTTATTGTCAATCAAAACATCAATTTTACCACCCGCAGCAGCTTTTTTAAGCAGCACAGCTTTCGCACCGGGTATTTGCGCCTGAACATTAAAAACCACCATGAACAGGCCTATCATCAGCCAAATTACATTTTTCATATCAATTGAGTTTAAATTTATCATTTCTAATGTTGACCACATTGGACGTAAATACAATCCCAACGATCAGGATCCCGATCAATATCGCCAGCGCCACCTGCATCGTCGAATAGATCTTACTCCCGGAAACCATAAATTCGGAATCCTGGATCAGCTCCTGGCCCACCTGTGTCTGTATACCGATCAGCTCGGTCAGCTTTTGCGTACTCTCCCTGAAGATCGCCCGCCCACGGCTGTGGTACAAGGCTTTTCCCGCCGCTACGGAATGTTGTTTGACCATCTGTAAAATGCTCTTTTCAATCTCTGAAGACTTCAGGATACTATTTTTCAAAGAATTTAAGCCTTGCTTTTCCTGCTTCACCAGGAATGTCTTTTCATATTTCTGGATCAGCGAATCAAGGATGGCGTTATGCCTGTCGAGTTGTCGCCCGATGCTGTCGCCATTAAACACATCCGCATACAGCGCATCTTCCAAAAGAAAGGACTTCGCATGGATATGCTCTGCCATATAATACAGATCGGTCGCAGGTATAAGCCGGTCATTGTACATCGACACAAACGATTCGTTCATATTCTTCACACTCTTGTCTTCCAGAATACGGATCAGAATGGTACAGGCCATAATGCAGAATAGCAAGATGGCGATCTTCATTTTTTGTTTGATAGAATAAGCAAATCTCATAGTACGATGGTTAGTATCGCCGCTAAAATTCTTCTTCAGCAACAGATGTATATAAGTTCTGGGCAAAATTTACTAAAAATAATTCTCTTTTCGCCCTTGTTACGCCAGTATATAACCATCTTAAAAAATCCAGGTCGATCATATCCTCTGTCAGATAGCCCTGATCGACGAAAACAGCATCCCATTGCCCACCCTGTGCCTTGTGGCAGGTGACCGCATAAGCAAACTTAATTTGCAGGGCATTGTAATACGGATCTTCCTTAATGGCCAGCATTCTTTCACGTTTGTTAGTGATGTGTTCGTAATCCTGGTTCAATCCCTCAAAAAGCTGGTTGCTCAACTCAGAAGACAGGTTTGGTCCCTCACTCTGCAGAGTATCCATCAATACCTTACAGGTGATCTCCCCCACCTCAGGGAAATCCAGGAACACCAGCCGCGCCTCTGTAAACCGCAGTCCATAACGCTCTTCTTCCCCCCGTACCCGCACAATTCTGGCCATATCCCCATTGGCAATAAAGGATACCGTTTCATTTTCCGGCAGCCAGAAATAATTGTTGCGCACCACCATGATCTGATCGCCCCCGGTTAGTTCCTCGTCGCGGTAAAGTAACCTGGACCTGATCTGCTGGTTGTACATATTGGCCGATTTGTTCGACCTGCACACCACCAGAGAATTCTCTATCCCGAATTTGCCATAGGCATATTCCAGTCCTTCAACAAGCTTGACGCCTGTCATCCGAAAAATATCTTTATAGTTTTTAGTCAGAAATTTAGGCAAAGCCAGATCATCTCCATATTCATCTTCTGAGCGTTCGTGGATCAGCTTGCGCAGCATAGTCGCATTGGCCAGTATACCCGACTTCTTTTCCTGCCGCACTACCTCGATCAGCTCGATCTCCGAAACCAATTTCCCGAACTTACCTAATATGTATTCTCCATTCAATGCCGGACTTTCTGTACTCCCCACCGGCGGCAGCTGTGCAGTATCCCCCACAAACAAGACCGCACAATTCTTACGGTTGTACACATATTCCATCAGGTCCTTCAGAAAAGAAGAACCTGTCCTGCTGTTCCACTCATCAGCGATCATAGAAGCTTCATCTACGATAAATAACGTATGCTCGGCCAGATTGGGTGCCAGCTGGAAGGCCATTTCCGTCGATACCGATGACTTTTTTCTATAGATCCGTTTATGTATGGTCAGTGCCGTCCGCCCGGTATAGACACTCATTACCTTGGCCGCCCTTCCCGTAGGTGCCATCAGCACAGGTCTGATCCTGAATCTGGGCAAGGCTTTCACCAGCGCCGCGACAGATGTCGTTTTACCCGTACCCGCATATCCCCTCAGAATAAAACACTGCTCATCCAGCTCTGAAGATAAAAAACGCGCCATCACCGAACAAAACTTCAGCTGCTCCTCAGTAGGCTGGAACGGATAGGATTGTGCAATAAACTCTGCTCCACTCATACGTATCGTACTGTTTTATCCATTTTACAAATATGCGATGGTGTGGTTATAGAAAAAAAAATTAATTTTGCTAAGATGAACAATAAAAACAGTTTACTTCTGGTTGATCCCGAATTTGATCCTCAGGCTGCTTCAGATTGTGCGCTTTTGCTCAAAATTACGACGGATAGTTTTTCCTATGCCATTATAAATAAAAACAAGAACCAGCTGCTTGTTGTTTTCGATCACCAGGAATGTACAGATGTATGGGCCGATCTGAACAGCCGCTTTCAAACGGACCCCAATCTTTCCCTGGACTTTAAGGAAGCTAAAATGTCTGTTCATACCCCAAATAGCATTGCTATTCCTGGAGAATTATATGAAGATCAGTACCTCAGCAGTTACAAAAATGCTTTTAAAGAAGAAGTCGACGAGGTATACACCCATGCGGTGCCAAATTATGGGCTTCAACTGGTGTACGCTTTAGCACCTGCGGTGGAGCAACGGCTCCATCCACAGCTTTTGGCTGCCGGCAAATACGAACATACCGCACCACTTTTATCCCTGGCCCGGGATCTGCCTGGCCACACCCTGATCCTGGACTTTACCGTATCCTCCTGCAATGCGGTACTCAAAAATGGAGATCAACTCATCTTTTCCAATTATTTTGAAACAGAGGATGCCGAAGAATTTCATTATTTCCTGGCCCTCATGATCCAGCAGCTCCACATCCAACCCCCGACAACCATAGTCTTCCTGAGCGGCATTGTCAATCCGGGAGACGAAAAATACAATTGCATCCAAAAGTATTTTGACCACATAGAATTTCTCGGCCCCAATATCCAGGCGGATTGCAAAATACTCGAAGACATGCCCGCACATTATTACAGCAGCCTGCTAGCCATCGATCTATGCGTATAATCGGCGGAAAATTAAAAGGCATACGCATGAACGCACCCGCAAGTCTGCCGGTACGCCCCACCACGGACATGGCCAAAGAAGCGCTGTTCAACATTCTGTACAATACCTATGATTTTGAAAGCTGCGAGGTACTCGACCTTTTCTCCGGAACCGGCAGCGTGAGCATTGAGTTTGCCTCCAGGGGCATTAAAAAGGTAACATCGGTAGACAAACATTCGGGATGCGTACACTGGCTGAAATCCGTCGTAGAACACTACAAACTGACAGAAATTGAACCGCACAAAGCAGACGTATTTAAATTTTTAAAAGAAGACCAGCACCGCTACCAGATTATATTTGCTGATCCGCCTTACGATCTGCCGACCATTCCAATGATCCCTCAGCTGGTTATGGAAAACAATCTGCTCAGCGACAACGGCATGCTGATCGTCGAACATCCATCCATGCTGAAGTTAAACCAGCAGCCGGGTTATACAGAAACCAGGCGCTATGGCAATTCATCCTTTAGTTTCTTTGAAAAACCAGCACTATGAAGACTGCATTATTTCCAGGCTCATTCGACCCCATCACCATCGCGCATGTCGATATATTGAAGCGTTCGCTGCCCCTTTTTGACAAAGTGGTCGTCGGCATCGGATTAAACAGCTCTAAGCAAAGTTTCTTATCCGCAGAACAGCGGGAGGAAATCGTAAAAACAGTCTTCAAGGATTATTCCAATATAGAAGTACAACTGTATGAAGGCCTGACCGTCGACTTTTGCCGGAAGATCAATGCCCAATATATGATAAGGGGCGTAAGATCTGTAGCTGATTTTGAATATGAAAAAGCCATTGCACAAATCAACCAGACCATGATGCCGGAGATGGAAACCATCATTATCCTGAGCAAACCGGAATATTCCGCCATTAGTTCTACCATTGTCCGTGACATCCTGAGATACCACGGCGACGTCAGCAAATTCCTTCCTAAAGAAGCACTGGCTTATTTATAACCTGACCTTTTTATAAGAGATCTATAAGAGACCGGATCTTTCCAGCACCTCTAAAATCGAGGGAAAAGTATTTTTGACGACCGGATTAATCTCTGCTTTACCCAACCATACCGCTTTAGTGATCCCTTCTTCCAGCTGAGGAATTAATTTGGGCGCACCGCTGACCGTCATACTATACCAATTGGTCTTCTTCAAAATAACTTTCTGGTCTAAAGTATATACATGATAGGTCTTGCAGATCTTTTCATCTCTGCTCCATATCGTTACTCCACATTCTTCCTCCACTTCCCGCACCGCTGCCTCTTTCATCTTTTCACCTTTTTCTACCTTTCCTTTAGGCAAGTCCCAGGTATTGTTCCGGAAAATGAATAAAAAGTCATGCGCACTGTTTTGTACCAGGCCGCCTGCAGCCTTAATGAGTTTGCAGCTCTTCTTAATTGCCTTGAATACTGATGAGGGCTTCGGGCTGAGCAATACATATTGTTTTCCGGACAAATCTTTCACCTTTTTGTAAAAAGTTAAGAAATCAAAATCCTGTATATCAATAAGTTGAATTTCAGACAAATGTTCAGGCATTAAATCTGCCAGGTGTAGGGTATTATCGTTGATATAAATTCTGTAATTTTGGGCCATGTATAATAAAAGTGATATAGAATTAAAGGTAGCTGAATTTTTATTACAAATTAAAGCAATAAAGTTACAACCTAATCATCCATTTACATGGGCTTCGGGTTGGAAATCTCCAATTTATTGCGACAACAGGGTAACTTTGTCGCATCCCTCTGTTAGAACCTACATCAGACAAAAGCTGAGCCAGCTGATCCAGGAAGAATTTGGCTCCGTAGACCTGATCGCCGGTGTCGCCACCGCAGGCATCCCTCAGGGTGTGCTCGTTGCTCAGGAACTGGGCCTTCCATTTGCTTATGTGCGCTCAAAAGCCAAAGAACATGGTACTGGCAGCCTGATCGAAGGCGAAATCGTAGAAGGACAACGTGTAGTCGTCGTAGAAGACCTGATCTCTACCGGTAAAAGTAGTTTACAGGCGGTAGAAGCATTGAGAAATGCCGGACTGTCCGTAGCCGGACTGGTATCGATCTTTACCTACGGATTTGACCTGGCAGATGAAAACTTCAAAGAAGCCAAATGCCGCTATGCATCCCTGTCCAATTACAATGCCCTGATAGAATACGCTGCTGAAAACAGCTTTATCGCACAAAACGATGTTGATCTACTAACAAAATGGCGCAGAAATCCGTCAGATTGGGGAAAAGAACTCGAAACCACTAAATAATCATTTATGACCGTTATAGAAAGTGCCGTTGTCATCAATCAGCCTGTGGAAAAAGTATATGCATTCCTGGCAGATTTAAACAATCATCAGCAATTAATGCCCGATAATATTTATAACTGGTCTTCGACAGAAGATGAAGCTAGCTTTACCATACAGAATATGGCAAAGCTGGCCATCAAAATATCTGAACGCCTGGAAAACCAGTCGCTCACGGCCATCCCTACTGAAAAGCCGCCCTTTGACGTAGAATTGAAATGGACAGTCAGTGACAACGGAAACAGCACGACCACTGCAACGCACATCATCTCCGCAGATCTGAATATGATGATGAAGATGCTGGCTTCCGGTCCGCTTCAGAAATTAGCCGATCACCAGACCAGTCAACTGGCCGCCGCGCTCGCCTAATTTATTTTCCTCATCACAAAGAAAAACCCGATTGCAGTAGCGATCAATGCCCCTGTTGTACCCCACCAAAGCGTGGTAAAACCATATTGCGCAGCGATTTTTGTTCCTATAAAAGGAGAAAAGATATGAGCGATAGAAAAAGACAGCGCATTGATGGCCATATAGGCACCACGTTTTTTTAGGGAGGAGCGTTTAATCGTCACTGTCGCCATAAAGGGCATGACCAAAATCTCAGCGATACACAATACAAACATAGAGAGGTACAATACAGGTACACCTTTGGCCAGGTTCAGGATTAAAAAAGAAAGCCCGCAAAGCAGTGTACCAAAAATAATGGTGCTCCTCGCCGTAAACCGCTTTTCAGCAATGTGTACCAGCAGCATCTCCAGCAGGAATACCACCACCCCGCTAAAAGCAAGTAAAATACCGATACTATATTCTGAAAGTTTATATTCCGTCCGGTAATAGAGCGGCAAAGTACTCAGCAACTGGAAAAAACAGATCGCAAATACGCTGCATAAAATACTGAAAGCCATAAAATACGCATCCCTGTAAGGCGACAGTTCCTTCAAAGGATCGGGTGCCGCAGCATCAGCTATCGATTTTTCTGGTTGATGTCCTTTGATCTTTCGGAAATAAACGAAAAACAAAATAGCGGACAACAAAGCAGCAACGGCATTACCATAAAATAAAAAAGCATAAGAGATGGCGGCAAGAAACCCACCAAGTGCAGGCCCGATAGAGAAGCCTAAATTCATCGCCATCCTGTTGAGCGAGAAAGAACGGATGATGTTGTCTGGCTTGGAATAGCTGGCCACAGATACAGAATTGGCCGGTCTGAAAGTTTCAGAAATCAAGCTCAGCATAAATACACCAAAGGCCAGCGTGAGTACACGATGCAGTTCGGGAAGCAACAGGAATATAGGTACCGTCAGCAGCAGGCTCACCAGCTGTACTTTAAAATGTCCCAGTTTGTCGGTCAGCCAACCCCCTAAAAGAGAGCCCAGCACCGCACCGATCCCAAAACAACTTAAAACCACCCCCGTATCTTCCAGGGAAAAACGCAGGTCATTGACCATATATACCCCTAAAAACGGGATCACCATCGCCCCGCTCCGGTTGATCAGCATGACCAAAGCCAGCATCCAGGCCGGAGTGGACAAGCCACGATAAGCATCAATATATAACTTTACAAACTCTCTCATGATTACATCTGCGCGGCCGCAAATGTACACCAAAAAAAGACCCTCTTCTTCCCTTCTATGTAAAAATCCCCAATAGTTATATGAGCCATTTAGAGGCAATCCTCAATTTGCATCGCGATACGCTTCTAACCTTTTCTTCAGTTGTGCATCCTCCACCCCACTGCTTTTCAAAAAATCAAAAGCCTTGTTCGCTATAAAACGGTTGCTGCTGTTCAATAGTTCCGCAACCAGGTTAGCGACGGCTTTATCCTGGTTATGGTGCTTCTTTAACAAAGCCAATACCTGGATGAAAAGTTCCCCGTTCAGCACCGGCAATTGCTGCGCAAGGGCCAGTCCGACTTCCGCATTTAAAGCAGGTACTTCCGATAGTTTACCAATAATGGCATTTTTAAGATCGTAGCTACCGCCATTAAACTTGCCAAGCAAGGCCCTCTGTAAGGATTCCTGCTTCAGATGAACAGGCCGCAGACTTTGCAAAGCTTTTACCGCCAAAGACGAACTCGCATCTGCCGAGATCAGGGACAATATCCGCGCCTCCAGCTCCGGATTTAAGACTGGATAAGCAGACAGGCGCTCCAGTGCCCAGTATTTGTCCCAGTCGGTCTCGCTGTCCAATATCATCAACAGCAGCCCCGGGTTCAGTTCTTTTTCAGTCAGTTGCATGACCTTCTTCCGGCCCTCCCCGTAAATAATATGCCACATGGCAAAGGTGGTATAACCCGCCCCTTTGACGACATAGTCCGCGACATCAGTCGACGTAGCGGATGTAAGTCCGTCAATATTGATATTGCCCTGGTAAGCCTTGGGCGCCAGTTCCCCCAAACTAAATTCATTTAACCTGGATAAGGAATCACTTAGTTTGACGTTCAGTTCCCTATAATCGGACAGTTCAAAGGGAACATGATCTGTTTTACTTAAAAATTCACCTTTAGGCATTTCAAAGCCAAGATACCGCCCTGTAATGTTCCAATAAATATTGACCTTTAGTATCCGGCATTTATTGTCAAAGCATACCGACCTGGTGACAGGCTGATAATAAGCCACAGGGATATTGTCCTTAGACCGCAGCTGATATAGGGTATCCTGAATACTGTCGCCTTCCATAAAAATAGCAACCTGCTTCAGGGAAGCCATATCCAGCGGAACGGTGGATTTAAGGAAATGCCGGGTCCTGCCCTCTTCCTGAGAGAAGGAAGAAAGCAGGACCACGACAAAACTAATAAACAAAGTGTTCCTTAATAACATGCTGTAATGTACCAAAAAATATTTTTACGGCACCGACCAAAAAGCCAGTTTACAAATCGATATATAATCTGCAGCCGGGTCCCAGGTCTCCAAAGTCTTAAACCTCAAATATCTGTATGATGCTACATTTTCAGGAAAATAATGCTCTTCACCTTCAGCTGCGAAAGCAACGTCAGCGGCCGTGTTGGTGCCCAATGCAGAACCGGACGGCTTGGTATACACAAAGTCGCCAATTTTCGTCCAGCTCGCCCAGCTGCCATCTGCCGCCGGACTATTGCTGCCCCACACTTCCAGACGTTTTGGGCCCTTATTGAAAATATTGTTCGCACCCGGCCGCTGCCACAGCCTAAGCCTGCTCAGCTTATAGCCTTTTTTCATATCAATGGTAAAGTGCTGTGGAACACCTGTACCCGGAACCGTCAGGAAAACATTATTAGCCGTGATAATATCGTTAAACATATTTTTGATCACCAGCGTATTGTTGCTATGTCCCAGGTAGGTGTCTGTCGGCAAAGGATACTGATCAAAAGCCGAGCGGTCTACTTCCGCATCCTGCACAATAGTTGGCGCCAGTGTTGACGGAGCGCTATAAAACGTATCTACGGCTAATGAATCCGGAAGATGCAGGGTAGTAAAAGATATCTCTGTACCGTATTTAAAGCCGGTCAACTGCGCAACCACCTCTTCTCTTTTCAGTTTCAGCACCTTTTGCTGGTTTTGCGTATTGGTATAGCTTACTTCAGTTCTGACAATGGTTTCTGAAGCATCGGCATACCACTCGATAATTGGTCCTTCCCGCTTAGAGTCTACGGTCTTTACGACCCTGTTTTGTACCGTGCTGAGATAGTTGCTCCCATAAACACGTCCGGCGATTTCTGTAGGTATCGAGCGGTTGCCCTTACTGTCTGTAGAAACCACGTTGAACGCGACGATGCCTTCTGGTAAATTGCTGATAAAGACTGTACCTCGGCGCTGATTCGCAACAGGTGCCAGCACCAAAGAATCGGCTTTGTTGTTCCAGTACACAATCATCTTAGTCACCGTTGGATCGGGCGAATTCAACCAGGAAAGCTGAATCCTGTTGTTTCCAGAATGAGCCTTGAGAGAATCGACCCGACCTACGTAAGCACGTGACGCCTGATCGATGAAGCCCATATGATTGTCTTCCATTTTAGAACAACCAAATGCAGAAATCAAGGTTACTGCCAGTAACAATCTTTTAATATATGATTTAATATTGTTCATCGTATTTAGTTTTTATAATCGCCCCAAAATGCCATTTTACAGATGGAGATATAATCTACGCCTCCCCAGGTTTGCAACGTTTTTATACGCAGGTATCTTACTGCAGGAGCATTAATATCGACTGTATATTCCAATCCGGCCGCAGCGGCAGCCTGATCTTCGGTAGACACTTGCAGTACAGGAAGACCCGATGGCTTGATGGCTTCATAGGTACCTAATAAGGTCCAGCTTGCCCAGCTGCCGTCAGCATCTGGATTGTTACTACCCCAAACTTCAAAACGTTTCAAGGCACCCACTGCAAAAATGTACTGGTTCCCGGGACGGTCCCACATTTTAAAACGGCTCAGTTTGATCGTCTTCTTCATATCAAATGTAAAATGCTGAGGGATACCACCGGTATTTGGGATGGTATGAAAGATGTCTAAAGAAGCAATTACATCATTAAACATGTTTTTCATGACCAGCCTGCCATTACTATGGGGCTTATATGTATCGGTCGGAAGTGGACTTTCCGCGAAATCAGAACGGTCGATTTCCTGCTCAAAGAATGGCGTCAACTCGATAAAAGTGGTATCAGACAAGTTTTGCCAACGGTCTCTCACAAATACCCCAAACTTTCTTTTTATTGGATCAAATCCTCTGACAGCGTAATTGATTGTCTTCATTTTCGTATAGTTAAAGTCGGTCTTCCATTTACCGTCTTCACCCATACTGACTAACCCGATGGCCAACTCACCCTCAACTTCATTTTTTAGCTTTATACGTACACCGCCAAAGTCTTCTGACATCTCTACTGTTTCAAAAGCCCGGATCACCGGTGGCGTCTGTGGGTTCACCTTTACTACAACCGGTTCGGAGCGCTGCTCATCTTTTCCAACTGTATAAAGCCGCACTTCATATTCTCCGCTTCTTGGAAATCCATCGACCAAAAGCGTATTTTTATATACAGAGGATTTAGCCTCACGTTTTACCCCCGGCTTAGTTTCATACTCAGCCATAACGTATAATATACCCTCGCCCGACATGTTGTACTTGATTTCAGAGGCGCCTGGTTTATTTTCGACCGTTATTCCATTTACTTCAGCTGGTTTAATACCCGGCACAATCGGTTTGTGTTGTTCTTCTTTGCAAGCACTGAAAAAAAGCACCGCGGCAAAACAGAACGCTATGCCCGCTTTAGTCTTTAATCGATTTATCTTGTTTAGTGTCTTCATATCGTTAAAATGATTTATTTTTAACTACCATCCAGGATTTTGATCCAGGTTTCGGTTTACAATGATATTCCTTTCTGCAATAGGCCATAAATAATCGGCTTGCCTAAAGGTCTGATCAAGTAACATTTTTTCTCTATAGTAGGTTGCCGCGTCTGTCTGTAGCAGGTCCCAGCCCTTAATCGGTTTATTCAATTCTACCAAAGCAGTTTTCCATCTTCTCAAGTCATTGTAACGATGACCTTCGAACATCAACTCGATAGAACGTTCCTGCTGGATAATCTCCCTCAAACCAGTCTGTGTTGCATATTTATTCGGTAGTCTGGAGAAGTTGGTCCAGGATGATTGTACAGTACCCAATCCAGATCTCACGCGTACTCTGTTGATGTATTCATATACATCGGCCGAAGGACCACTAAATTCATTAAGTGCTTCTGCATATAGCAAATATAAGTCAGCCAAACGCATAACCGGCCAAGGATACCATTGGCTGGCATAGCTGGCCACTTCAATGGTATTTTGAAAATTAACCAGCTTTTTTGCCCAGTAGCCAGTTGGGGAATAGAATTGATTGTTGACTATCCCCGCTGCCTGGCCCATTTTACCTTCAATAGACCAAACATCATTTTCATCAAGCTTACCCTGGCCATACCATATGCCGCCATCAAAACCCAAGCTACCATAGAAACGGTCCTCGCGGTCAAAATTTAACCCGACAGTCGCATATCCTGTTTTAATGTTATTTTTCTCGGAAGCTACTGCTACCCTCAATTGCTTTCTATTGGCATAGTTCCAGGTCACATCTTCGTTGATCGGCACCCCATTTTTACTGTAAAACAGTTCAACTATTTTGAGCGGTGGTCCATATCTTCCCGTTACACTGGTATGGCTTTTTGCTGGATCCCAGGTACGGGGTGTAAATTGTACCTGCGGCGGAAGATTGTTTGGGTCTGCCCATATCACTTCCGAATTCCAACGTTCAGCCACCGCATTCCGGATGCTCATCTGATTTAGGGTTGAGGCACTCAGTGCGGATTGACCTAATGGTTGCGGATATCTATATAGAATATGCCCCGCCTGATGGCAGAAATTGATCGCTTCCTTTGCAGCATCAGCAGCCTTTTTCCATTTTTCTAAATCTGGCGTTTGGTTGAAATATGGCACACCTTCTTTGTTGAGGAAGTTTGCATAATCTCTGTTTCCATTGAAAAGCGGACTGGCAGCGGTAGTAAGCACCTTTGCTTTAAACGACATTGCAATTGCTTGTGTGATCCTACCCATTTCTGAGCTTCTATTTTCGATCACATAAGGCAAAACCGGAATAGCTTCATTAATCAGCTCTTCAATATAACTAAAACACTCATCGACAGGTTGTCTTTTGACGCGAATCTCCTCCAATGTCGCAGTGATAGGCATATTAACCTTGACCAGGGGAATTGGACCGTATAAATTTACCAGGAAGAAGTTATAGTACGCCTTTAGGAATTTAACTTCTGCTTTCCATCTCTCTTTCTCGTCTGCCTGCATATCCGGAACGCGATCGACGTTTTCCAGGAATATGTTACAATCACGAATCGCCGCATACAGATCAACGCCTGAAAGTCCGCCATCCCAATAATTGGCAATCGGATTACTTATATTCTGCTCACCCCTTGCTATTCGCCAGGGTTGTGATTCATTGTGCGGATATACCGCCCAAAGTTCATCGCCCATCAGGTGCGTACTGCTGTTTGGATTAGAAAGACTGGGCATATAAGAATAGCAGGTGAAGAGATATTTTTCGGCCTGATTCCGCATGGTAAATGCATTTTCTAAAGTCGCCACATTATCCGGGACGATATCCAGGTACTTATTACACGAAGTTGATATTACAGAAATGATTAGCGCTATAAAATATATTTTTTTAAATCTCATGATCTTCTCTCTATTAAAATGAAACCTGTGCGCCTAAATTGAATACCTTTTGAATAGGATATCCCAGACCATTTCCGGCCATCTCCACATCCCAAAGCTTAAATTTACTCCAGGACATCAGGTTGGTGGCATTCAGGTAAACACGTAATTTTGCAATATGCAGTTTAGCCATAGCCTTTTGAGGCGCAGTATACCCTACTTCGACTTGTTTCAGCCTCAAAAATGCACCGTTCCGCATGAACCATGTACTGGGCTGCGCGTTATTTACATTTACCGTCTCGCTTAGTCTCGGCCATAAGGCATAAATATTACGATTGTCTTCCGACCAATGGCTATCTGCATACGCTTTCAGTAATTGGTTTTGGAGTTTTGTACCAGCGGGAAAGGGTTCTAGCACACCAGGGGCAATTGTATAACGATAAGATGCAAAAGGCGCAGTTGCACTTGGATCAATCCAAAAAGATTCCCTCGCCAGGCCCTGGAAGAATAGAGAAACATCAAACTTTTTGATACCGGCTGACAAACCGAAACCATAATTGATCTCAGGAGTCTTCGGAAAACCCAGAGGAACCTGATCCAGCTCAGTAATTCTGCCATCATTATTTACGTCCATATACTTGATGTCTCCACCTCGTACTTCACCAAATTGTGGAGGCGAGTTGCGCACCTCCTCATCGTCCAGGAATAGACGCTCAGCAATATAACCCCGCTGAATCGAGATAGGGTGTCCTGCACGAAATACCCATGGTTCGTTGTACATGGGTTCCTCATAAACCTCATACTTGCTGGTCGCATACGTAAAGTTGGCCATACCCTGTAACCAAATTCCATTACGGAAGCTCTCTGAGAATTCCAGTGCAACATCGATTCCCCTGCCACTTGCTTCACCAAGGTTGGCAAGGATTGGAGCCGCCAATCCCATAGTAGACGGAATGTCCGATCTGGTCATCAGAATATTTTTACGGTATTCATAAAAGGCATCTGTGACGATTTTCCATTTATTAAACAATCCTATCTCCAGGGCAATATTACTTTTGTAAGCCGTTTCCCAGGTAATATCTGAGTTCGAATATCTGTTGATTGATATCCCGTTACGCAAATAACTCCGGTCCAAACCAAAGAGCGCTGCACGACCGGCGGAATTCATATTCACATCAGACAAATAGAAGAAACGATCTGCAGGTCTTCCTATAGCATCGTTGCCAACCAATCCGTAGGTACCTCTTAAACGAAGATTATTAACCACCTTCTTCCAGGGTTCAAAAAATTTCTCATTCGAAATGCTCCATGCCAGGCCGGCAGAAGGGAAGAAGCCAAAGCGGTGATTTTTATCAAAACGCTCAGAACCATTATAACCAAAGTTGAATTCGGCGAAATATCGGCTATCGTATGAATACGTTGTCCGGCCGGACAAACCGATATTTCTAAAGGCAAGAGATTCCTGAATACTTCCGGAATTGCCTTCCAAACGATTGCGCATGATGTACACCAGCAAACCACCGAAGGTATGCTTACCACTAAATGTGCGGCTGTAATTTAATGCCGACTCCCAATAAAATATAGAATTGACTGTCTTAGCACCTTCGTTGTATCCCAAATATTCCGTTCCTTCCTCTTCATTCAAAGGAAGCAATGCCCGCTCGGCAGATGGATCTGGATTGGGGGACAGCTGGTAATAGAAAGGATTATAGAATCTGTTTACATCAAAATAGGAATTCCTGGTGGTATTTAAAAGTGTACGGAAGGTCAGACCTTCGGTAATGGCAGAAAGCTTTTGTCGCAACTCCAGCTGGGCAAGCATCATAGATCGCGATGAGTCTTTATAGCCCTTTACCATATCGGCATAGGGATTCAGATAGGTTCCGGTATCCCAGTTTCCAAACATAATGTGCTGAACATAACGGTACTGCCCTTCACTTGGATAATACGGTGCAAAAAGGACAGGGTTCGTCCGCATGATATCTCTATATACCTTTGTACCACCGTCAATCGGTCCGTTGAAGTCATCAAAAGTGCCATTAAGACGCATAAGCAATTCTGTGCTGCTGGTGAGATCTATATTCACATTACCACGCAATGAATAAGATTTCAAATCAATATTATTATTGAAATTGTTTTTCTTGTCCACCTTTAACATACCGTTGTCCTTGTTGTACGCACCGGAGATAAAATACCGTGCAATCTTACCACCACCGCTGACATTCAGATTGAACCTTTGGTTCATCGTATAATCTTTCATCAGAAGACTTCTCCAGTCGTTTTGCGGATATAGATAGGGATCAGCTCCTTCCACCGTATTATTTAGTTTATCATTGGTATACGGCAATTGATTCAGGGCATTTCTCGTCAAAACCGCTTCATTATGCAACTTCATATACGTGACCGGATCCGCCAGCTCCACATTTTGAGTCGGTGTCGACAAAGAATTTTCCGCACGGAAAGAGATACTTGCCGGCCCTTCCTTACCTTCTTTGGTGGTGATCAGGATCACTCCATTTGCCCCACGCGCACCATACACAGCTGTAGCTGTGGCATCTTTCATGATCGAAAATTCCTTGATATCATCCACCTGTAACCTCGCCAGATCAGTTGTAGTCACCTCCACATTGTCAATGAGGATCAGCGGGTCTACCTTATATCCAAAGGTCGTAACCCCACGGATAAAGAAATCTGCATTGTCCATACCCGGCTCACCACTGCGTTGAAAAGCAATCATACCAGCTACCCGGCCAGCTAAAGCTGTAGTCAGATTACTCGAAGGAACCTTGAGCGACTCAGGCTTTATGGACACAACAGAACCGATCATATCCGTTTTCTTTTGTGTGCCAAAGCCTACCACCACCACATCATCCAGCTGTGAATCACTTTCTTTAATTGTCACATTAATTGATGTTTTGCTGCCAACGGCCATAAATACCGTTTCATATCCCACCATGCTGAATGCCAGGATATCCTGTGCACTAACCTCCAGCGAGTAACGGCCATTCAAATCAGTAGTCGTCCCTTTGGAAGGCTTTTCCTTTAGATAAACAGAAACACCCGGGATAGCAATCCCCGCGGTGTCCGTCACTTTTCCGGAAACCACTTTTTGCTGCTGAACCGCAGTAGCTGCAGCAGATACCGGACGGGGCTTAATAATCACGGTCTTATCGGCATTGAAAGTAAAGGTAACCGGCACGCCTTTAAAGCAACTTTCCAACACCGTCTTTACCGGTTGGTTCTTCACGTCTATAGAGACTTTACGGCTATTGTCCAGCACATTGGCATCGTAGACAAAATCGTACCCGGTCTGCTGAGAGATCAGAAATAAAACCTCCTGAACAGGCGCAGACTCGACTTTGAGGGTAACCTGTTGCGGATGACTGGCCATTGCTACCTGCAGGAGCCCAGTGATCAACAACAAGATCACCAGTTTCATGGTTATCAAATTCCTTTTAAAATTTGATAAGCGTCGTTTAACTAATAATAAAGTAATTGTTTTCACATTAATTATTTGGTTTATAGTTTAATTTTTTTGGTTCTTTACTCGGTTTAGCTGGTTATATACATCACTTAGTTTGCGATAACGGTTACCCTCCTTCCTTCAGTCTTAAAGTGAATACTGCCAGTTTGTTCTATATTTTCCATAATCTGGAAAATGCTTTTCGAGCGTTTAAAAATTCCTCCGAAACGTTTCCCCTTCATCTCTCCCTCATAAGATACCTCGATATTGTACCACAAGGCCAACTGCCTCATGATCTCCCGGATATTGTCGTCATCAAACACAAAATACCCGCTCTTCCAGGCCACGGCCTGGTTTACATCGGCTTTTTTTACCTTCAGCACCTCAAAGTTATTGATCGACTGATAACCCGGCGAGAGTTGAATGCTCTGCTCTTCCCCTGTTGCGCCAACTGCTTTACTGTGTATGCGTACACTCCCTTCTACCAGCGTGGTTTTAATAGTCTTGCTATCCGGATAAGCATTTAAGTTAAACTGTGTACCGAGCACTTCAATCCGCTGGTTGCCACTATGCACTACAAAAGGAACCCTTCCCTTACCGGGTTTATCAGAAAGTACTTTCTCCACATCGAAATACATTTCTCCGGTCGCCTCTACCTCTCTCAGATCGGCAGCAAATACTGTTGGGTATTTCAGGGATGACCCTGAATTTAGGTATACATTGGTACCATCCGGAAGCGTCACCTGATAGACACCACCTTTAGGCGTAGTCACGGTATGAAACTGTGGCTTTTCCGGCTCCCGTTCTTTAGCCCCTGCTTCCTGCGTTTTATAAACCAGGTGACCTGCACTATTTTTAGAAATAACCTTAGCCCCGGCGACTACACCCGTACCTACCTCGTCAAGGCTGACTTTACTGCCGTCCGATAACGTCAGGATGGCTTTATTGCCGCCCGGATCTATACTTGCTGTAATGGCCTGGTTGCTTGCTGACTTTAATTCCCCATCCTTCCTAAGGAAAAGAACACCAAAAATGAGCAGCAGCACTGCCGCCAATGAGGCTACACCGATCATAAAAGGACTCATAAAGCGCTTGGGTATACGCTGTTCAACAGGCGGCAGCCCCTCATTGACAATACTGTTCAATATGTTGGACTGCACCTCTTTAGATAAGACAGGTTCATTAAAGGGGTAACCTTCCCAATAGGTCTTCAGCACCTGGTCCAGGTATTCCTGATTTTCAGGATCTGAGATCAGATCCCACATTTCTTCCTGCTCATCAGGACTGAGCTCAGCAGACGACGACTTAAAAAGCAAGGCCAGAAATCTTTCTTTATCCGTCCCCATTACCTTAAAAACTTGTTACTTACATTCATTTTCAATACTTATACACTAAAGACGCACAAGTAGGAAAATGTGGATGTCCAAATGTCAGGTATTTTTAAAAAGAAATAGTAAACACAGTATTAAGTTTAGATTATGCATTCTGACAAATGTCGAAATGGCTTTTAAAGCCAGCTGCTGATACTTAATAACCGATGAATCGGAGATGTCCAGTTTTAGGGCAATCTCCGGATTTTTAAAGCCCTTACGGCGGAGAGAAAACACCTGCTGCTGGCGCAGGGGAAGCATGGCAATGGCGCGGTCGATCATCGTTTCATAATCCGGCTCTGCTTCAGAAAAAACTTTAGGTTGCTCTGCTTCTTCCAGTTCATATTTAAACGCTGCAAGCTGCTTCCGCTTACTGTTTGCATTGCGAATGACAGTATAGGTATGGTTTCTGGTGAGAATAAATAAGTAAGAATCAAAGCGTTGAACAGAAGCCAGCCCCTCCCGTTTGATCCAGATCTTTGTAAACACTTCCTGGACGATCTCCTCAGTGATCTCTGTTGAATGTGTCAGCGTCTGTACGAAGCCTGAAAGCTGGTCTATATAGCCGTAAAACAGCTTGGCAAAGGATATAGTACAACCTTTTGCTACTTTTTGAAGCAACTCCTGTTCATTATGAAGTGGATTTAATGCCATGTCCTTATATTCATAAATGTACTGTATCTCAGTTATTAAACCTTCGGAACCACCGCTCCGTGCTCCTCTAATAGTTTTCTGATGTCTTTGATGTCCACTTCAGCCGGAGATTTCCCCTGCTGGCTGGCCACCACGGCTGCTGCCGCTGCTGCCTGCCCCATCCCCATACACGATCCCTGTACCCGCATCGCGGAATTGGCCAGCCGGTCACTGCTTACGCACCTGCCCGCCACCAGGAAATTCTTGCTGCCCTTCGGGATCAGTGCACTTAAGGGAATAGTAGGCACGATACCCTCCTGCAATTGCTTGGGTGCCACACCGTTCTCATCGTGCAAGTCAATCGGGTAATAGGAATAAGAAAGCGCATCCGCAAACTTTTTACCTGTGATGTAATCCTCATGTGTCACCTGATATTCCCCCCTGATGCGGTAGGTTTCCCTCACGGCCGTTTCATTCTGCATATCCAGTATTTTTAACTTTTCCAGTCCCGGCAGTGTGCGGAGAAACCGCACTGTTTTTATTAAAGAAGTGCGACCGTCTATATTGGTGCGGGTATGTGTTTCGGAAGTAGAAGAATCCGCACCAGCGATGTGCTGCGCATTGTTTCCGGCCTTCCTCAGCATGCTCACAATATTATTGAACTCCCCTTTTTTCAGATCGCCTTTCGCCACTTCAGCTTTATAGCGCTCATTGATCATCTTGGCATCCAGTGTTTTATAATCATAACCACCAAGCACAAACATCAGCGTACCAGGCTGGGTCACAGCTTCACGCAATAATTCAAACCTCGCAATAGACGCTACCGCAGCATTCCCTGTACAATCTATCACCTGGCTGCATACGATCTCCGTCTTGATCCCTTTTCCAAAAGTAACGATGGTCCATTTATTTTTCCGGAAAGAAGCCTCTACAGGGGACTCATAATAGCGGATGTTCACCCCTGCTTCTATGCACTTTTCTTCAGCCAGGATCGCATACAGAGGGCCATTTACGTCTACCTGGTGGCGCCAGTGCTGACGGCCATGCGGTACGGAAAAATCGGGTAGCTTATCATCGTTCAGCGCTACCGTATCCTTCACCAACTCCCATCCAATACCTGCAATCACCTGTTTTCCCCAGGCATGAAAGATGCCGGGAAAAGAGACACCCCCAGTTGTAGTAGTGCCACCCAGCATACTGCCGTTTTCCACCAAAATGGTTTTCCTGCCTGCGCGTCCGGCCTGTATCGCAGCGATGACCCCTGCGGTACCTCCGCCCACAACCAAAATATCTGTTTCCAGGCTCTGGTTCTTGACCTCATAAGGTTTTGCCAATATCTCCGCTTTTAACAATCCGGGAGTCGCCACGCCAAAAGTTACAGCGCCCAAAGCCGCAAGTGCAGATCTCCGTTTCATTTTTTCCATCATATATTAAAAATGTATACATCGGATAAAAAGGCACGGTACATGCTTCTATCCCGAATAAGTTTATCTTTTGGTTTTTATGCTTTGAGCCCAAATATATATATCAAATATTAATTAGGCATCCTGTACTGTCCTGTATCCGAAAATATTTTGAATGCTTCCTGATTATAGCTATATTTATGACATCATAGCAGCCCTGCTAACCACCCGGATTTGATCCGTCGCTTGCCGGCATTCCAATATCCTTTCTTTTAAATTAATTCGATTTTCCTATCATCTAAGCCCCTTCGGTCACAGTGAAACCCTACTGAATACGTAGTTTGTAGATCCTTTCTGGATCCTTACTTAATCCTTGGTAGATCGTTGATAGATCTACAGACCTAGAATCGATTAACTCTGATTTAACAAAAATTTGATCAAAATTTAATAATATATGAAGTAAAACAGGAATGAGATACTATGCTTTGGCCGGGAAATCGCAATGGTTTGAAGGAATGGGGATATAGGGATTCATCCCTGTAATTGAACTGCAAATTTATAACATAATCGGTCAGCTTTTAAATTTTTAACGCTAAATTTGCATCTTCAAAAAAAAAGCATGATTTATTTCTTCTTAAGTCCTTCCGCTCCCATCGTTACCGATTCAGATAAAGTAATTTCAGGTGCCGGGGACCCGGTCATTTCAGATTATAAAAGCAAGATTTACGCAGTACAGACTGTATCAGAGTTGCCTGCAGAGGATATTGCAAAATTGGAATGGCTTTTTGGTGAGGCCAGACTGTTAAAAGAAAAGGCTTTAAATCATTTTTTCGTTGGCCCGAGAGCAGCCATGGTTACCCCATGGAGTACCAATGCGGTGGAGATCACGCAGAATATGGACATCCAGGGCATCGTCCGCATCGAAGAATTTCAAAAAGTAGAAGAAGATTTTTCTGATTATGACCCCATGCTTTCTCAAAAGTATGCGGCTTTGGATCAGGAAATTTATACGATAAACATACAGCCGGAGGCGATCCTTCAAATCACAGACATCGCCGCTTTCAATAAACAGGAAGGCTTGTCGCTGAGCGATGAAGAGGTATCTTATTTAGAAGGCCTTGCCGGAAGATTGGGCAGACCACTTACAGACTCTGAGGTATTTGGCTTCTCGCAGGTCAATTCAGAGCACTGCAGGCATAAAATCTTCAACGGTAAGTTTGTGATTGATGGGGTAGAGCAACCTACCTCGCTCTTCAAACTGATCCGTAAGACTTCAGAAACACACCCGAACGATATTGTTTCGGCTTATAAAGACAATGTGGCCTTTATCAAAGGTCCACGGGTTCAGCAGTTTGCGCCTAAGCGTGCCGATGTACCGGATTATTATGCAGTAAGTGATTTTGATTCCGTCATCTCGATCAAAGCGGAAACGCACAACTTCCCGACTACCGTAGAGCCTTTCAATGGGGCGGCTACAGGATCAGGCGGGGAAATCAGGGACAGGCTGGCTGGTGGACAGGGTTCATTGCCTCTGGCTGGTACTGCGGTCTATATGACGGCGCTATCGAGGTTGGAAGCAGAATCACCTGAAAACCGTCCATGGGAAAATGGGGTAAAAGAAAGAGAATGGCTATATCAGACACCAATGGATATCCTGATCAAAGCTTCTAACGGGGCAACTGATTTTGGAAATAAATTCGGGCAGCCATTGATCACTGGTTCTGTACTGACTTTTGAACATGAAGAGCATTCACGCAAACTTGGTTTTGATAAAGTGATCATGCTGGCCGGTGGTGTAGGCTATGGCAAAGCCAGTCAGGCACAAAAGCAAAAGCCCGCGGAAGGGGACAAAATTGTAATCCTTGGCGGCGACAACTACAGGATCGGTATGGGTGGTGCGGCGGTATCTTCTGCAGATACAGGCGCCCTGGGCACAGGCATCGAACTAAATGCCATCCAGCGTTCTAACCCTGAAATGCAAAAAAGAGCGGCCAATGCGGTACGTGGCATGGTGGAAAGCGAAAACAATACCATCATCTCCATCCATGATCATGGTGCGGGCGGGCATTTAAACTGTCTTTCAGAGCTGGTGGAAGAAACCGGCGGACTGATCGACCTGGATAAATTGCCTGTAGGAGACCCTACCCTTTCATCGAAGGAAATTATAGGCAATGAATCCCAGGAACGTATGGGCCTGGTGATCGGCCAAAAAGATATAGAAACCCTGCAAAAGATTGCCGACCGGGAACGGTCGCCAATGTATACGGTAGGTACAGTGACGGGCGACCACCGGTTTACCTTTGAATCTGCGACTACCGGTGTAAAACCGATGGACCTGGAACTGAAAGATATGTTCGGCAGTTCGCCGAAGGTGGTGATGGAAGACCAGAAGGTAGACCGTCAATATCAGGCAGTGACATATGATACTGCTCAGCTGAATACATATTTGGAGCAGGTGCTTCAACTGGAGGCTGTAGCCTGTAAAGACTGGCTGACCAACAAAGTAGACCGCTGTGTAGGTGGCCGTGTGGCCAAGCAACAATGTGCGGGGCCACTACAGTTGCCTTTAAATAACGTGGGTGTGATGGCACTGGATTTCCAGGGCAAAGAGGGTATCGCGACTTCTATAGGTCATGCACCTGTATCGGCGCTGATCGATGCCGCCGCCGGTAGCCGTATTGCCATTGCAGAGTCGCTGTCCAATATCGTATGGGCACCATTGAAAGATGGATTGAAAAGTGTTTCATTGTCGGCCAACTGGATGTGGGCCTGTAAAAACGAAGGCGAGGACGCCCGTTTGTACGAAGCAGTGCAGGCTTGTTCTGATTTCGCTATTCAACTGGGCATCAATATCCCTACGGGTAAAGATTCCCTGTCGATGAAGCAAAAATATAAAGATGGGGATGTGATTGCGCCGGGAACGGTGATCATCTCTGCCGGTGGCAATTGCGACGACATCACCAAAGTGGTGGAGCCGGTATTGCAAAAGAACGGTGGGTCGATCTATTACATCAACCTATCCAATGACAGTTATAAACTAGGCGGTTCTTCTTTTGCGCAGGTATTGAATAAAATCGGAAATGAGACCCCGGATGTGAAGGATGCGGAACAGTTGAAAACAGCCTTCAATACACTTCAGCAGTTGATCAAAGCCGGCCAGATACAGGCCGGACACGATATAGGCAGCGGTGGTTTGATCACGACGCTACTGGAAATGTGCTTTGCAGACCGTGATTTGGGTGCGTTAATTGACCTTTCTTCACTGGCTGAACAAGACCTTGTAAAGGTATTGTTTGCAGAAAACATCGGCGTGGTCTTCCAGGCAGACGCCAGTGCAGAGGCTGTGCTTAGCGAAAATGGTGTAGCCTTCCATAAAATTGGCGAAGTAAGCCATACGCCTGCCCTGACGATCAAAAATGCAGGCTCTGAACCGCTAAACCTAAACATCGACCATTTAAGGGATATTTGGTTCAAGACTTCTTACCTATTGGACCGCAAGCAAAGCGGGCCGGTAAAAGCGAAAGAGCGTTTTGACAACTATAAGCATCATGTATTAAAATATACTTTCCCTGCGCATTTTGATGGAAAGAAACCGGTGATCGATGCTTCGAAACCTCGTCCGAAAGCTGCGATACTGCGGGAAAAAGGCAGCAACTCGGAGCGTGAACTGGCCAATGCCATGTATCTTGCCGGATTTGATGTAAAGGATGTACATATGACCGATCTGATCAGCGGACGCGAAACATTGGAAGACATGCAGTTTATCGGTGCGGTAGGCGGGTTTTCTAACTCTGACGTGTTGGGATCGGCCAAAGGATGGGCAGGTGCCTTCTTATACAACGAAAAAGCAAGGGTGGCGCTGGAGAACTTCTTCGCCCGTCCGGATACGCTATCTGTTGGGATTTGTAATGGCTGTCAATTGTTTGTAGAACTCGGCCTGATCAATAAAGACCATGCAGAGAAGCCAAAAATGCTGCACAATGCGAGCCATAAGCACGAGAGTATCTTTACTTCACTGACTGTACAGGAAAACAACTCGGTGATGTTGTCGAGCCTGGCGGGCAGCACGATCGGTGTATGGGTATCCCATGGTGAAGGACGTTTCCAATTGCCTTATGAAGAATCGAAATACGGGATTGTAGCGAAGTATGCGTATGAAAGCTATCCGGCCAGTCCGAATGGCTCAGATTACAATACCGCGATGCTGTGTGATGATTCCGGCCGTCACCTGGTGATGATGCCGCATATCGAGCGCTCCTTGTTTCAGTGGCACTGGGCCAACTATCCGCAAGGACGCACTGACGAAGTCAGTCCATGGATGGAAGCCTTCGTCAATGCTAGAAAATGGTTGGAAGAAAGTACTGCTAAATAAAGCAGCGCTTTCCATGCTATTTCTTCCCGGATCTGGCCAGCTCTAAAGCGGCCGTAGTGGTATAATATTTAGCGATCATATTCGGTACTTCCCAAGATGGCATTTTTCCGTCTTTCAGATAACCGAGGAACTTCTCGGTCACGCGGGCAAAGTGTGCCTCATGGCCTTCTTTGTACTTTTCAGGAATGGTGACTTCCCAGCCTTTGGCCAGCTTTTTTAACGCGATACCAGGATATTTGCTTTCGATAGATTTGAACTTTTCAGTCAGTAAAGCTTCGTAGGCCGCATCGGCCTTGCCTACCTGCTCGATATACAATGCCGGTTTGTAGCTTTGCTCTGCCCCTTGCTTGATGATCAGGTTGGCTTTGGTGCCCCGCATGATGGAGTAATGGGTATCCCCTGTACCTTCAGGCGCCTGGTAAGCCCATTTTACAGAAACTTTGGCATGGATGCCTTTTAAGGTATAATTGATCTCCCCATTGGAGAATACTTTAAGAATGCTGTCTTGTACCACATCTTTTTTCAGGTAATCCGGAAAACCGTTGAGCTTGGTGAGCACGTTGAACTGGCTGAGGGTCATGTCGGTCGACCAGCGTTTGGCCACACCCATGTTGATGTCTTTATGATAGTCGATGACCTGTTCCGGGAAACACTCCCATTGGACAAGATCGACCAGGTGGGTGGTCACATCCACGATGCCCTCACCTTCCTGGTTGACATCCATAAACCATGCTGGTCTTTTCAGCGGGTTTCCGGAGACGTATTTAAAGAAATGGTGAACGCTTTCCTTAGTCACCGCTGGATTTTCCGGCGTGCCTTTCTCCAGGGTGCCGAAGATATCGGCATTCATAGACAGTTCGCGCTGCAGCATCGTATTGATTTCATAACGCTCGGTCATGATGTCGTACAGCAGCAGCTTTTTATCCGCAGCGGTTTCAAAAGTCTTCTTTAACAGCTCAAATGCCGCTTTATCGATGGCCATGGGCTTATCAGCCAATACATTCAGACCTGCATCAATAGATTTTTTGATGTAATCGGTCTTCTTTTGGTTGTTGCCCGCCAGAACGACCACATTGCCGGCCTTATCGGCCAGCATTTTATCAAAGTAATCGCTGCCGATGTAGACTTCCTCTTTCCAATGAGTCGGGTTTTCTGCAACATTATACTGATCGATCAGATTCAGGTGTGCTTTTACCTCGTCGCCTTCCGGGGCGTATACATGCACCACAGAATCTACATCGGGATACATGGATTTTTGCACCAGTGCGGAGTGAAAATGACCGGGATCAAGGGTGATCAGCCTGATTTTGGAATCCGCAGATTCTGTGGATTCCGTAGTCTTTTGCGGGTTTCCGCAACCAGCAAAGGCAAATAGAGAGAGTATGAGCAATTTTGACTTCATATTAAGCTTTCTTTTGATGTAAATTATGCGTTCTGTTTAATTACGCTTTCGTTTTAGCTATGCTTTCTTTTTAATGTAATTGGTGCCATACGGAAAGCGCTGTGGCCTGGACAATAATTTGTTGGCTTCCACATTGTTCTTAAATACTTCTTTCTTAGGATCCCAGAATAATGTCTTCCCGCCAACTTTCATGGCTGCATGGGCGACCAGGCAGGCGCTGCAAGAGCGGTGGGCCACTTCTGCCGGACTAATGGTCTGTTTTTTACTTTGGATACAGTCCAGCCAGTTGCCATGTTGCTCGCGGCTTTCATAGAGGTGGATTTCATTGGCTGCAATCACCGAAGAAAGGATTTTAGGATCGCTGGCCGTGAATGCTTTATTGTCCCCTCCGGCACCCGGATCTGAGGCTGTCACCCCTACATTGCCCCTGGATACAAAGATCCATCCGTCAGAACCTTCAAAGCGGATGCCATTTGGATTTTTGCTGCTCATGTACATATCTACGCCATTGGCATATTTAGAATGTACTTCGTAGTCGCCATGTACATTCCACAGGCCTTCTTTAGGGAAATCTGCGGTGGCGGTGATTTCGATTGGGCCGGTCAGTTCGGTATTCATCCCCCAATGGGCGATGTCGATATGATGTACCCCCCAGCCAGTGATCATTCCGGCACCAAACTGCTCCAGGCGCAGCCATCCGCCCCTCGAGTTGAAATCTGTTTGTGAATGTACGCGGTCGGCGGTATAATAGATGTAAGGTGTAGAACCGAGCCACATGTCGTAATTCAATCCCGCAGGAATAGGCATGCTTTTGGGATCGCCTCCGGCGGGGTCTGAAGGGAGTCCGACACGCACGGTGTGCAGTTTGCCGATCCTTCCGTTTCTCACCAGCTCACAGGCCCTTTTGAACTGTGGCCATGGATTGACGGAGCGTTGCTGACTGCCCAGCTGGAAGGTCACGCCTGATTTGCGCACGGCATCGCTCATCTGCCGGCCTTCTTCGATGGTCAGTGAAGTGGGCTTTTGGAGGTAAATATGCTTTCCGGCCAAAGCCGCTTCAATGGCAGGCTGTGCATGCCAGTGGTCTGGCGTACTGATCAATACTGCATCGATGTCTTTATTGTCGAGCAGGGTATGGTAATCGTCGTAGGTCTGCACATCAATATAATTGGCTTTTCCTGTTTTCTTGGCGTACCAGCCTTCGATCAGTTTCTTACCGCTTTGCAGCCTGGCTTTGTCGACATCAGCGACAGCCATAATGCGGGCGACATCATATTTAAAAGTTTCGGCAAGGTCGTGCGTACGCGCGATGCGGCCGCAGCCGATCTGGCCGATATTGATCTTATTACTAGGGGCATTTTTTCCGAAAACAGAAGCGGGAACGATTGTTGGGAATCCGGATAGGGCGATGGTGCCCACCACAGCACTTTTGGTGGCGGTTTTCACAAAATCCCTGCGGCCATACATTGGTTTTTCGAGTTTACTCATGATTATTGTGGTTTAGATTTGTGTAATCAGGTTAATATTTTACTGGGGTATCTCTATGGTCTGCGTAGGCCTTGCTGTAGTCCAGCTTTTTTGCCTGTGAGGCGATGAATTTGATGCCGAGCAGGATGTGTTTGACAAAGGTAGGCTCCTCATAGTATTCTTTATTGTGGCCTAAGGTCGTGATCCATATGTTGCCCCCATCAAAATTCTGGTGCCATACGGCAGGGTACCAATCCTTGAAGGGCGCAGAAAACTGGGCAATTTTGGTGCTGTCCTTATCTTTCCAGTTGAGGCTTTTGAGGTCGTGCGCCATGATCACTTTAACGCCGGGATACAGTTCTTTAGCGAAATAACATTCGTCGCCAAGATTACGTTCCCATACCTTGGGCAGGCCCTGTACGGTGGGATGCGATGGTTCAAACACCTGAACCTTAAACTTCTGGTTGCGCGCATGCCAGCTAAAGCTACCGCCGATCATCTGTTTAAACCAGGTCCAGTTTCTTTCGGTACCGGTGACCGAGTGGATGCCAACAAAGCCACCACCGGCTTCAATATAGCGTCTGAAGACGACTCTTTGCGCATCGGTGTCAAAAACATCATTGTTGGTACTGGCAAAGATGAGCAGCGTATACTTTTTCAGGTTGTCTTCAGTAAAAACGGAGGGATTATCGGATACGTCTACGCTAAACTTATGCTCTGCGCCCAGTTTCTGGATGCATTTTACGGTATTGGCGATATTGTCGTGTACAAATCCTTTACCATTCTTGGTGTATACCAGCACTTTAATACCTTTTATGTTTGCCTGGGCAATACCGGCATCGGCTGGTTTGCTAAAGAAGCAAAGGACAAAAAGCATCAGTAAACCTGGAATAGCTTTTCTGAAATTAAAAATCTGGTCGCTCATCATGTTGTGTATAGATCTTATTTTGAATTGTTTAATTTAATAGTAATCGCTGGTATTTCCGCAAAATTCTGCCATGCAGCCTCTGCTTTTGCGTTGTCGTACTTGCCATTGTATACCAGGAAGCGGTATTTGAGGACGTAATCTTTCCCTTTTTCCAGGGGCCAGTCCTTGTCTTTAGTGGGAGAGAAATTGGCGTATACGTCTCCCCTTCCGTTCGAATTTTCCGGCCAGATGCGCAAAGGCTCCGGATAGTTGTAGTTGGACGGATAAGACATCATGACCGCACCGCCATAATCCTGGTCGAGACTGCCTTGTACGATCACCCAGCGTGCTTTGGAACCGTCCGCTTCTTTGCGGTTCTTTCCTTCTGAAGTGAGGGTCTCGCTGTTGTCCTTGTTCCATTTCTCGGTAGCCCGCCAACCCAGTCCGCCATAACGGTATTCTTTGAGGATTACCGGGCTGTCAGAGGCACAATTGAGCTGGATGGTGATGTCCATGATGTAATAATCGGCGTTGTTCTCCGGCTGATAGATCCTGACGGTCTGCAGTTCATTGAGCGCCACTTTTTTCTCCCCGTTCTTTTTAAAGGCAATATGTTCGTGAAGGGTCTGGTAGCCTGCATATACCGGACCTTCACTGAGCGCGGTGAAACTGGCAAACCCGACGGTACCCTTGCGGTCTTTAAGGTTCCAGAAATCGATCATCTCCCCTTCAAACAAGACATGCGTCCAGGGATTCCACAATCCGAAGTGATGGTAGTGGTCGGGCGCATTGATGCGGGTCAGCGCTTGTCCGTGAGGTGTCCAGAAAGGATGTATAAAGCCGCTCCTTTTAAAAGCCGTATCTACCCCTTTGGGTGGGTACATGGTTTTGAAATTATAGCGGAGCAGGTTCTTCTGATTGGCCACGATGGTTAGTGATCCGTCATCTGTAACAGTTTTGATAGTATTGATATTTTTGATGGGCGCTGCCCTGATCAATTCAAAAATACGCTTACCGGATTTGCTTTCTTCGGGTTTTACGATCCAGTACAGGATGCGTTCCCCTTTATTTTCCAACTGGTAAGCTACAGGTCTCCTGATGTTGTTTTTGACTTCGACCAGACTGATCAAAGAATCTGGCAGGAACGTGATTTTATCGAGCTGAATGCTCACAGGAAAGTCTAAACCTTGATTTTCCTTTTTTACATTGAGTTCTAAAGTGGCTATTTTCTGCGCATATACAGCAGCCCCTGTCATCAGAAAAATGAAAAAACATACCATAAATTTAGAAGTCCTGTTCATATTGCCAGTTAAACGCATCACTAAGTTGGTTAAAATTATCATGTTTATAAATGCTTACCTTGTAAATACCCCGGTTTCGTGGATGTTCACATTTACGGAAGTAGCCGTGTGGTCATTTTTATACAGCTGTCTGAAGTAGCGGAAAGATCTCGGCCGGGACAGGTTGGCGTACACGGGTTTTGCTGTCTGCGGACTGGCTGTGTTGACTGTTGGTGTGTTAGGCAGCACAAACTCACCCAGCAGTTCCCATACGACTCCGTCGTTACTGATGGATATATCTAAGGTTTTCAAGGGATTGGTGCCGCGCTGGTAGAAATAAAAGCCTTCAATCTCGTCCACTACTTTGCCCATATCCACGATCGTCCAGTGCGGATAGGTGACGCCGGTTGCGATGCGGTTGACATACAAATTGGTCAGGTTTCCGTCAATCAGGTTTATGGCGCGCCTGTTGCCCGCGACATCTTCACTGGAAGCGGTAATGGTCCAGCCTGTTTTAGGGGTTTCCACCGGCGAACCTTTGATCCGCAGCGTTTTGCTTTCTGTGTAGAAGCTGTCCAGTGCCAGTGGCGAAGGCTTGTACTTCGTTTTGTAGGTGAAGTTGGTGCCTGCATTGACGTTGGTCAGCGTGGTATTTAAATCGTCAGACGGAATATCCAGTTTATGAGTTATTCCTGACAGATCGGTATAGCTGAGTTCGGAAGAGACCGCTTCCTGGTAAGAAGCGGCACCCCAATCGATCCTTGCCGTGTCATTGCCAATAATGGAGGCCACATTGACAGGGCGGATCAGGATGGTCTGCTGATAATTGTCGCCATATACATTGCCTATGATTTCTGTTCGGACAGATTTATTGCCTTTATCGTCAAAAGTAAAGATCTCAAATACGTACGTCCCTTCTGCCAGGTTATTCAGCGCAACCTCTACATCTCTTTTGGACTTATCTATGGTTACATTAACCGAGTCTTTCCTGTTGTTCCAGTATACTGTTGCACGGGTTACTTTGGGATCGGCAATAATGCTCCAGGACAACGTGAGCCTGTACTTGCCGGGAAGGATCTTCAGGGAATCTGGCCTGGCCGTATATACAATGGGGCCATCCTTGATGAAATCCACGTAGGTGCTGTCCATTTTACTGCAACTGAAGATAAGGCCTGCCAGAGCGATCAGGGAAACTATGAATATATTTCTATTTTGTTTCATAACATTAATTTTTAATTCCTTTTAGTTCATCTTATACACTGGTCCGGCTATTCCCGTCTACCCCAGAAAGTCAATTCCGCGATGTAGATATAATCCAGGTAATCATAGGTTTCCAGCGTTTTAAAACGGATGTAGCGCACAGGTGGCGCATCGTCAGGAAAAATAAAATCTTCTCCTACGACCATGGACAGGTTGATGTCGTCATCGGAATTCGTTCCGACAGGCAAGCCGGAAGGTTTAACAGATTCGCAGTCCATTAATTTCACCCATCCGTCCCAGCTTCCGGTGGGATCTGGACTGTTGCTTCCCCACATCTCCCATCTTTTCGGTGCACCTTGTTTAAAGACCCAGTCTTTGCCCGGTCCGCGTCCGAATATTTTGAAGCGGCTGAGTTTGGCCCTGACTTTCAGATCAAATGTAAACTGCTGGGGCATACCTGATCCGGGAATGGTATGAAATACAGGAACCCCACCTCCGGCGGCGCTTAACCTGTCGTCCCAGATCTTGTCCACGGAATTGTTTGCACCGGCATGGGGCAGATAAATATCTGTGGGCAGGTTGAAGGCCTGAAAAGGTTTAGGGATCAATTCTTCAAACACCGGCGTGACTTCTGCAAAGGCGGTATCAGAGAGATTTCCCCAGCGGTCCCTCACGACCACGCCAAATTGTCTTTTTTCCGCTGCAAAGCCACGGGCTGAAAACCGGCCTTCTTTCAGTTTGCTGTAATAGGTATCTACTTCCTGCATCTCGCCATTGGCATTGCGGGCCAGGAGGGTGAGTGCCATGCTGGCTTCTCCCTGATTTTGATAGCTCACTGAAACGCCGCCAAAGGTCTCACGGAAAGAAAGGGTGCTAAACACTTCCTGTACAGGCGGGGTGTTGGGTTTGATCTTTACGGTGACCGGTGTAGAGGATTTTTCGCCACGGCTCACGGCATATAGTCTGATCTCCCGTTCTTCTGTATTCGGGAAGCCATCTACCACGATATAATTTGTAAAATTTGATGATTTGGACTCCCGTTTTTCTCCGGGTCTGATCTCGTATTCGGCCCTGACGTAGCGCAGGCTTTCATCAGCCGGTAAAGTATAAAAGATCTTTGCCCCTCCCGGCATGCTTTCTACACGGGTACCGCTCACCGGCCCGGGTGCATTATCGTCGTTCAGCGTATTGTATTGCTTATCCTCCTGGCATCCCATTCCTAATAAAATGGGGATCAGCAGTGCTATGCTCAATATTTTTTGTATCCTTTTCATAATATGTATACTAATCTCAATACTTAAATAAGTTACCAACCGGGATTCTGGACCGTGTTCTTATTGGCCAGCAGTTCGTTTTCCCGTATAGGCCATAAATAATCCCTGGTTACAAAAGTTGGTTTATACAATTGTTTTTCCCTGTAATAACCATCGCTGGTCAGCTGCTCAATATCCCATCCGGTAATCGGTTTGCTCAATTCGGCAGCGGCTGTTTTCCAGCGGCGCAGATCCCAGTAGCGCTGGCCTTCAAAAGAAAGCTCAATCAAACGTTCCTGTCTGACGATAGCGCGCATGCCTTCTTTTGTGGTATGCTTAGATTTATTGGTAGAATATACACTGCTCCAGGTCGCCTCTACCCCTGGTAGCCCGGCACGCTGCCTCACCAGGTCTATCCATTTGTACACCTCCGCTGAAGGCGCTGCAAGTGTTTCATTTAAGGCTTCAGAGTACAGCAGATATAAATCCGCGAGGCGGATGACCGGCCATGGATAATTGATGCGGGTATAGGTGTTGCCGTCACCGATCACATTGGTATAGTTGACCAGTTTTTTTGGCCAGAAACCTGTGACATTTAGTGAGTTATTGGCGACGCTCGATGCGGCCTGGCCTTTCTTGGAAGCGATGTACCAGGTATCCCGGTCGTCAAACCTTCCTTGTCCATACCATATACCGCCATCAAAACCCAGGCTAGCGTAATACCTCGGCTCACGGTTGAAGTTTAGCGAAACCGTGGTATAGCCTACCTTCAGATTAAACATATCATTTTGAGCGGCTGTCTTTAGGGAAAATCTTTCACTATAATTCCAGGTGTTGTCTTCCGTGATCGGAAGGCCATGATTGGTATAGAATACTTCAGTAACTTTGATCGGCACGGCGAGGTTTCCCTGAACACCGTTGTTTGCTCTTTTTGAAGGATCTAATCCCCTTGCAGTAGACTGCACCTGTATGACATTGGCTGTGCTGTTTGGATTGCCCCAGATGATCTCATTGTTCCATCTTTCGGTAACGCTATTGCGTATGTTCATCTGGATGCGTGTCGTGTCAGTTACATTGTATTGCTGACCACTCTGACTGTAATAATATAATCTGTTGCCCAGCGACTCACATAAATCAATGGCCTGTTTACAAGCAAGTGCAGCTTTGTCCCATTTGGCAGGATCATAAGTGGTATTAAAGAGTTTGGTACCCTGGTTGTCTATCAGTCCGTCGTAATCGGCATTGCCATTAAAAAGCGGGCTTGCGGCGGTGACCAGTGCCTGAGCTTTTACAGAAAGGACAATCGGCCTGCTGATCCTACCCAGTTCAGAAGCTTCATTGGCAATCTGATCAGGAAGCATCCCTGGCTCGGCGGCCTCATCCAGAAGTTCGACTACATAATTGAAGCAGTCTTCCAATTTGTCTCTTCTCACTTTCACGACATCGATGGGTGCGCCCACTTCGAGGTTCTCCTTCTTTAAGGGGATGGGGCCATACATCCTGATCAACCAAAAATGGTAATAGGCTTTTAGAAATTTTGCTTCTGCGATCCAGCGGTCCCGCTCATAGCTTTCGAGGTCTGGAACTTTGCCTACATTTTCAAGGAAGATATTGCAGTCGCGGATGCCCTGATACAGATCTTTGGCACCCTGACTACCCTGCCAGAAGTTTAAATAAGGGTCTATCACGTTTTGAAAGCCCCGGGCAATGCTCCAGCCTTGTGTAGTATAGTTGTTGTGCAACCAAAACTCGTCACCTGCGGTGAATGCAGGATTGCCGGTGAGGCTACTGTGCAAAGGCATATAAGCATAGCATGTAAAAAGAAAACGCTCTGCGGAAGTACGCATGGTAAAAGCGTTTTCTATGGTTGGGATATTGTCGGGAACGATATCCAGGTATTTCTTACAGGAACTCCCAATAACCAACACTGCAATAAAAAATCCAATTCTTATATTCTTCATTTTCTTTCTCAATTAAAATGTGACATTAAGGCCCAGGTTAAATACTTTCTGAACCGGATAGCCGAGTCCGTTGCCAGCCATTTCCACGTCCCACAGCTTAAACTGGCTTAGGGTAAACAGGTTCGTTCCGTTGGCATATAGCCTCAGCGCATTCATATGTAGCCGGCTGGTTAGCTTTTTAGGCAAGGTATAACCGATTTCCACTTGTTTCAGGCGAAGAAAAGCACCGTTTCTCATAAACCAGGTACTCGGTTGCGTATTGTTCTGGCTCACTTCCGGTGCACTCAGCCTTGGCCATAATGCGTATAAATTGCGGTTGTCCTCAGACCAGTGACTGTCGGCATAGGCTTTGAGCAATTGGTTTTGGGTCTGACGACCAAGGATCCTGTCGTTGTTGTCGCGCTCCGACTGATAATAAAAGGATACAAAAGGTGCGGTTGCCTCTGGATCTATCCAGAAAGACTCTCTGGCCAGTCCCTGAACAAATGCCGAAACGTCAAATCCTTTATATCCTGCGGAGAGTCCGAAGCCGTACACGATCTCAGGCTCTGTAGGAAAGCCGATCGGCACCTGGTCCAGTTCAGATATCTTGCCGTCTCCGTTGACGTCGCGGTATTTGATGTCGCCACCCATGACTACGCCGCCAAAGCTTTGTTGAGGAGAGTTGGCCACCTCTGCATCATCTACGAATAAACTCTCTGCGATATAGCCCCAGCGCTGACTGATCGGATAGCCGATCCTGGATTTCCAGGGTTCATTCAGATAATCATATTCTTCAAATACGGTATACTGGCTCTTGGCATAGGTCAGGTTTACACGTCCCTGCATCCAAAGCCCCTTGCTGAAGGAATGATTGTATTCCATTTGCACGTCTACACCCTGACCTTTGGCTTTGCCGATATTGGCATAAGGCTGTACCCACAGGCCCATAGAGGCTGGAGTAGATGCCCGTTGCTGCAGGATATTTTCCCGCTTTTCGGTATAGTATTCAGCAATAATCTGTAGTTTATTAAATAAGCCCAATTCAAGTGCCACATTGCTTTTCTTGGCCGTTTCCCAGGTAATTGCCCTGTCGGAATACCTGCTGACCGTGATGCCGTTTCTCTGGTATCCATTGTCCCTGCCGAAAACAGAGCCATAACTGGCATTGTTCATATTGACTTCCGAGAGGTACAAGAACCTGCCGTCGCCGATGTTGTCGTTTCCGACCAAGCCATAAGAGCCTCTTATTCTCAGGTTGTTGATGGTTTTCTTTAATGGTTCCCAGAACTTCTCATTCGATACACTCCATGCGACACCCGCCGCCGGGAAGAACCCAAATCTTTTATCTTCGTAAAAACGCTCGGTTCCATTATATCCAAAGTTAAATTCCGCGAAGTACCTGCTGTCATAAGAATACGTAGCACGGCCGGAGATGCCGACGTTGCGGAAAGGCAGCGACTGCTGTAAGGTTGCTGCATTGGCTGTCAGGCTCTGACGCATGATAGACACCAACAATCCACTGATGCCATGTTTGTTGAATGTACGGTTATAGTTTACCGCTGCTTCCATGTAAAACGAAGAATTGATCCGTTTTTCTCCAGGATCATAGGTGAGGAAGTCTGTACCACCATCCGGATTGATCACATTGACACTATAGGTATTAAAGCGGCGGTCGTACTGTCCCATCTGATAATAAAAAGGATTGTATACCCTGCTTACATCAAAGAATGATACCCTGGAAGTATTCAGCATTGCACGGGCGGAAAGTCCCTGTGTAAGCATGGTCAGATCTTGTTTGACTTCCAGCTGGGCGATCATATTGGATCTTGCCGATTCTTTGTACCCACTTACCATATCGGCATAAGGGTTTAAATAAGAGCCATCCTGAAAATTCCCAAACATGATGTGCTGTACATACTGGTGCTCGGCATCAACGGGATAAGTAGATGGAAATAAGACCGGATTGGTACGCATGATCCTTCTGTACATGGCTTCTCCACCGTCAACCGGACCGGTATAATCGTCAAAATTACCTGTCAGACGGATGATCATCTCAGTTGATTTGGTGAGGTCGACATTCACATTAGAACGCAGAGAATAGTTTTTAAGCTTGATGTTGCTGTTGAAATTATTGCGGTCATCGACTTTCAGGACACCATTGTCCTGGTTAAATGCGCCAGCGACATAATATCTTGCGATTGCACCGCCCCCGCTTACGCTCATATTGATACGCTGGTTCATAGTATAATCTTTAAAAAGATCTTTCCTCCAGTCTGTGGAAGGATAGATCATAGATCCTGAACCAGGCACAGTATTGTCTATCTTATCGTCTCTATAAGGCAGCTCGCGTAAAGGGTCACGGGTTAAAATGGCTTCATTGTGCAGCTTCATATAGGTCACCGGATCTGCCAGTTCTACGTTTTTCGTTGCTGTGGATAAAGAGTTTTCTAAACGGAAATTTATTTTGGCCTTGCCTTCCATTCCCTCTTTAGTGGTCACCAGCACAACCCCGTTCGCTCCCCTTGCACCATATAGCGCAGTAGCCGTCGCATCCTTCATGATCGAAAAGCTGGCGATATCATCCGGGTTGAGCCTGGCCAGATCAGTCGTGGTTAATTCGACACCATCGATCAGGATCAGCGGATTGCGGTTGGTTCCAAAAGTGGTGATGCCACGGACAAAGAAATTGGCATTGTCCTGTCCGGGTTCGCCGCCACGCTGGTAAGCGATCATTCCGGCTACCCGGCCGGCCAATGCGGTTGTCAGGTTACTGGACGGCACTTTCAGTTCTTTGGGATTGATGGTGGTAATGGAACCGATTACCGATTCTTTTTTCTGGGTACCAAAAGCAACCACCACTGCTTCGTCGAGCTGGTTGGCCGCTGATTTTATGGTCACATTGATGACGGTTCTTCCTTTTACAGCAATTTCCTGGGTTTCGAAGCCGACCATTCTAAAAACAAGAATGACATTTTCGTCCGGAACTTCGAGGATATACCTTCCGTTGATATCTGTAGAGGTCCCGATATTTGTCCTGTCCTTTACAGAGACCGATACGCCGGGCATTGGTCCGATAGAATCTGTAACCAATCCGCGAATTTCTTTCCCTTGTGTAATTTCCATTGTAATAAACCGACTGCTGATCCCCCTGGATGGCATCTTTGGTTTATTTCCGGCCAGATCACGTACGGCGGTGTGCTTTGCTTGAAGCACAGTCCCAGTCATACAAATCAGACAGGTGAGCAGAAGTTTAAATAAACTTCCGGTGTTTGGTAGTTTTTTAAGCATATTTTTAATATTTGGTTAGATATTCAGATTATGCAATCGATTGCACGCTTAAAGTTAAAAAATAGCTTTAGACGCCACAGTACGCATTAAAGGCACCGTCTACCAGGACCGTCTCTCCACTGACGAAGGATGACGCATCGCTCAGTAAATAAATCAAGGTACCGGTAAGTTCTTTTGGATCTCCAAAACGCTGATATGGTGTGTTTGTAATAAATTTATTGGCCCGGTCGGTATAAGTCCCATCTTCCTTAATCAATAGGTTCCTGTTTTGTTCTGATAAAAATACGCCGGGCGCAATGGCATTCACACGTACACCGCCTCCATAGCGCAATCCAAGTTCTACAGCCATCCACTGGGTATAGGCTTCTATTGCCGATTTGGCGAGTGTATAGCCAAGTACCCTGGTAATCGGGCGTTGAGCAGCCAGTGAAGAAATGTTGATGATAGAGCCTTTTCCTTTCTCGGCCATGACACGTCCAAAAATATGGGTAGGGATTACGGTGCCAAACAGGTTTAAGTCTACCGCCTTTTTAATATCTGATACAGAGGCATCAAACAGATTGTCTTCCGGAGCAATGACCGAACCGGCAATATTTCCTCCGGCCGCGTTGACCAGGCCATCGATCGTTCCCCATACCCGGATGATCTCCTCTTTGGCAGCCAGGATCTGATCTTCATCGAGCACATCGGCTAGCACCGCTATGGCTTCTCCCCCCGCCTCTTTGATCATGGCAACACATTGGTCTGCCCGCTCTTTGTTCCTGCCAAGCACAACAACTTTTGCACCCGCTTTTGCTGTATATAAGGAGAATGATGTACCCAATACACCCGTTGCCCCTGTAATCACAATTACTTTGCCTTTTAATGAAAACTGATTTTCTTCCATTTACTGAATTACTTTAATTTATTTATTTGGTTGCCGCTTTACATACCCGGATGGGGTCCGGTTTGCAAAGCATAAGTAAATGTATGCAATCGATTGCATATTACAAAAAAAATAATCTTATTTCTTATTTAGGTAGTAGACGCCCTCCTGACCAGATCCACCGCTATGTTGACAGAAATATAGTTTTTTCCTGGTTTGATCTTTTGCTGGATCAGGTTCATAATCATTTCTGCAGCCTGCAGCCCTACTTCAGAAGGATATTGTTCTACAGATGTAATTGTAGGATTGACAATTTCCGTGAGCGGATCATTGGAATAACCCGTAATTTTGAGTTGATCAGGAATTTTAATGCCGCTATTTTTAGCATATCCTGTTACTGCCAGGGCCACAGTATCGTTACAGCAAAATACAGCATCCGGCCAGGTGTCCTGAGGTCCTTTAAATAAAGCCGCACAATTAAGAAGGGCATTCTCTTTTGTCAGATCATGAAAAAACACCATGCTATCATTCGGACTTAAATTCTGCTTCTTTAATGCATCGGCATACCCGTCGTACCGCTCCTTATATAAATTGCAGAACAATGGACCACCAATAAAAGCGATCCGTTTGCAGCCCTGTGCCAAAAGATGGCTGGTCGCCATATTTGCGCCATGGTAATCATCCCCCTGTATCTTGTGGGCCGGGTAATTCTTAGGCACACGGTCAAAAAAGACAAGTGGTCGATTGCTCCTGGAGAACACATCAAAATGTGTAAAATCTGTGGTGTGTAAGGTCGAGGATACGATCAGCCCTTCTACGCGTGATGCATAGAGTGCGTGGACGAGTTCCTTTTCCAGTTCCGGCGACTCGTTAGACTGACAAATCATTAAATTGTACTTGCATTCATGGAGCTTATTCTGAATGGCCGTAATCACGGTCGATTGATAATACCTGGAAATTCGCGGTATGATCAATCCTATCGTTCTTGACTTGCTGTTCCGCAAACTTGCTGCTACAGCATTGTAATTATAGCCGAGCCTGTTTGCAGCTTCATTTACCTTTATTTTTGTTTCATCACTAATATGTGGATGATCCTGCAATGCCCTCGATACCGTAGAAGAAGATAAGCCTAGCTCTAAAGCAATATCTTTCATTGTATTTTCTGAACTTTTTTTCATTTAGAATATAATCTGTCTTTTATTATAAGGTTGATCAAGAATTTTGCTGGCCTTCTGCTTGCAGACTGATGGGATATCATCATTATCTAAATTCAGCAGGGACTTCATTATGCAAATATGCAATCGATTTTTAACATTTAAAGGATCATGAAATTTTAAAAGTCTTTCAGAAAGGCAAAGAGCACAAAAAAAGCTGCCGGAAGTTTTGATTACCGGCAGCTCTAAATTAACCCTGTATATAACATTATGATTATTATTCTCTAATTTAAGATTTTTAAATTATATAAACATAATATTAATGTAAGAAAATTATTGTTGAATTGAAAAAGAGATCGGCATGTTGTACCTAACCCTTACATTTTGAGCATTTTGCCGACCTGGTTTCCATTTTGGAGATTTACGGATCACCCGCATCGCTTCTTCATCACAGCTCTCTTCGATACCCTTCATTAGTTTCACATTAGAAACGGAACCGTCTTTCTCTATGATAAAGCTAATATACACCTTGCCTTGTATCGTTTTTTCCTGTGCTTCGTATGGATACCTCAGGTTTCTCTGGATGTATTTGGCCCAGGCTTTCATCCCGCCCTCAAATTCCGGATAAGCTTCGATGGTCATCGCATCATATACCCCATTGTCTTCTGAAGGGGTTACACCCTGGCCATTTCCAATGCTTTTGACTGCGGGGGGTGTAACGTTAAGATCGGTGGCAATGCCATCCTGTGTGGCAGTCCCTACTATCGCATCTTTAATTTCATCTATTGTCGGAGGCTGCTGATCGGGAGCAGGCTGTTCCACTACCTTTATATTGGCTGGCATTTTCACCATCTTCAATTTTTCTTTTGGAGGCTCCGCTTTGGGCATCTCTTCTTTCTTTTCTTCAATCTTTGGTGTAAGAGGTATAGGGAGGTCGATCACCCGGGCTGTCTCCTGATGATGTTCGACAATTTTTTCAGGATTCAAAAATTTGTAGATCATAGGCCCGGAGAACAATAAGACAAATAAAGGGGCGGCGATCAGCAAAGACCTGAGCATAATACCAGACGACTCACTTCTTAATACATACGCACCGTAAGTTTGGTTCCTGTTTTTGAATACGAGATTGAGCCACTCAGTCTTGTACAAATTTGATGAATTGTTTAGCATGGTTCTTAAGTTTATTTATACTGAGGATGCATGATTTGTACAAATTCCATATATAAATAAGGTGCAATTGGAAAACTCACAATAATTAAATCGCCTTGATTTCAATTTTAACAAAAACCACAAAAAACAGCACCTTTATTAGAAAATCTTTAAAAATCATCAGTTTTTCAAAAAAATATAAAACATTTTGAGTTTTTGCACACATTTTATTGGTCAATTCTGATTTTTTATATTATTTTTGGTCAAATTTTAAACAACTAAATGAAAAGCTTAAGAACAATTGCATTAAAAGAGGCACAAACAAGAATTTCACCAGAAGTGAAGTCTCCTTCGACTAAAATTTCTGAGTTTTTTGGCGTGAATGTTTTTGACAAAAGAAAAATGAAAGATTTCTTGTCAAAGGAGGTTTATGAGAAACTAGTATCGGCCATTGACCAGGGTGAACTGATTAATCATGAAGATGCCAATCATATTGCTACAGCGATGAAAAGCTGGGCAATGGGTAAAGGTGCTACGCACTATACACACTGGTTTCAACCTTTAACTGGCACTACTGCCGAGAAACACGATTCGTTCTTTGAGCCTAGTAGTGGAGGTGCAATTGAGGTATTTGCAGGAAGCGCATTGGTACAACAAGAGCCAGATGCATCCAGCTTCCCTAACGGCGGTATCCGTAATACTTTTGAAGCCCGCGGATATACTGCATGGGATCCTTCTTCTCCTGCATTCATTATGGAAAGCAAAGCTGGTAAAACACTTTGTATCCCTACTGTATTTGTTTCTTACACTGGTGAAGCACTAGATTATAAAGCACCTTTATTGAAAGCATTGGCTGCTATGGATAAAGCTGCTGTAGATGTATGCCAATATTTTGATAAAAGCGTTACTAAAGTAAATGCTTCTTTGGGTATCGAGCAGGAATATTTCCTGGTCGACCTTGCATTATATAATGCACGTCCGGATTTAGCATTGACAGGCCGTACTTTGTTCGGACACATGTCTGCAAAAGGACAGCAATTGGAAGATCATTATTTCGGATCGATCCCTGAGCGTGTATTCACGTATATGGTGGATTTCGAAAATGAAGCTCTGAAATTGGGCATTCCTTTGAAAACCCGCCACAATGAGGTTGCTCCTTCTCAATTTGAGTGCGCTCCGATTTATGAAGAAATCAATCTTGCGATTGACCACAACCAATTGTTGATGGACTTAATGGAAAAAGTTGCCTTGAGACACAACTTCAAAGTACTTTTACATGAGAAACCATATGCCGGAATTAACGGTTCTGGTAAGCACAACAACTGGTCATTGATCACTGACACTGGTAAAAACCTGTTGTCTCCAGGCAAAACGCCTAAAAACAACCTGATGTTCTTAACGTTCTTCGTGAACACCATTAAAGCTGTTCATGAGCATGCTGATTTGTTAAGGGCTTCTATCGCTTCTGTAAGTAATGATCACCGCTTAGGCGCCAATGAAGCCCCTCCTGCGATCATCTCTATCTTCCTTGGCTCTCAGTTGGCTGAAGTATTGGATGAAATCGAATCTTCAAGAAGCATCATTAAAAAAGTTAAAAACGAAGATTCTTTATGGTTGGGTATTCCTAAGATCCCTCAGATCCTATTGGACAACACAGACCGTAACCGGACTTCTCCTTTCGCCTTCACAGGTAATAAATTTGAGTTGAGAGCCGTAGGTTCTTCTGCTAACTCTTCTGCGCCAATGACTGTATTGAACACAATCGTTGCGGATCAGTTGACTAAATTCAAAGTTGAGGTAGATAAATTAATCAAAAAAGGCGAGAAAAAAGATGTTGCCTTATTGACCGTGATCAAAAAATACATTAAAGAATCTAAAGATATCCGTTTTGAAGGAAATGGCTACAGCGATGAGTGGGCTGAAGAAGCTGCTAAACGCGGTCTTTCAAACATCAAAACCACACCAGTGGCACTTGATGCTTATGTAAGTGAGAAATCTACTGAGTTGTTCACTAAACTGAATATTTTCAACGAGCGCGAATTGCATGCCCGTCACGAAATCTTATTGGAAAGCTATTACAAAAAATTGCAGATCGAAGCAAGGGTAATGGGCGAAGTGACCAACAGCATGATTATTCCAGCTGCGATCGCTTACCAAAATTCTTTGATCGAAAATGCAAAAGGTTTGAAAGAGCTTGGCCTTGGAGAGGATGCTTTAGCAACTCCACTGTCCATCATCAACAAATTATCTGAGCACTTAAACATCGTTAAGACCAGTATTGACGCCATGCTGGAGCAACGTAAAAAGGTAAATGCGATTGAAGATTCACGTGAGAAAGCGATCAGCTATGATGAAAAAGTGAAGTCTTACTTCGATACCATCCGTTACCATACAGATAAACTGGAGCAAATCGTAGATGATAGTGTTTGGCCTCTACCTAAATTCAGGGAATTATTGTTCTTAAAATAAGCCATCCTTTAAGTAATCATTTAATATGTTTTATAGATAACCCCTGCATATCCATGGCAGGGGTTATTTTTTTAATATTCTTTAACCATTCGGCTCTTTCCCTATCTTTGCAGCAACATGAGTGATAACAGGTACAACCAACGTGGCGTTTCTGCATCTAAAGAAGATGTGCACCAGGCCATCAAAAACATAGATAAAGGTATTTTTCCGCAGGCTTTCTGCAAGATCATCCCTGATGTTTTGGGTGGTGATGAGGCTTTTTGCAACATCATGCACGCAGATGGCGCAGGCACAAAGTCTTCACTGGCCTATGTATACTGGAAAGAAACCGGTGATATCTCTGTCTGGAAAGGCATTGCCCAGGATGCGATCATTATGAATATCGATGATTTGATCTGTGTGGGTGCGACAGATAATATTCTGTTGTCGTCTACCATCGGGCGCAACAAAAACCTGATTCCGGGCGAAGTGATTGCAGCCATTATCAACGGAACAGAAGAAATCCTGGCTGAACTTCGTTCTCAGTGCATTTCTATCTATTCTACAGGTGGTGAGACTGCCGATGTGGGCGACTTAGTCCGTACCATTATTGTGGATTCTACCGTTACCTGCCGTATGCCACGCGCGGAGGTAATCAGCAACGACAATATACAGGCAGGCGATGTGATCGTTGGTCTTTCTTCTTATGGACAGGCTTCTTACGAAACGGAATACAACGGCGGTATGGGCTCTAATGGTCTAACCTCTGCCCGTCATGATGTATTTGATAAGTCTGTCGCTTCTTCGTACCCAGAGAGCTATGACCCTGCCGTTCCTTTTGACCTTGTATTTTCAGGCGGCAAGAAACTGACGGATCTGGTAGATTTGGGTGATGGTGTTTCCATAACTGCCGGAAAATTGGTTTTATCACCGACCCGTACTTATGCGCCTGTAATCAAAAAAGTACTGGAAGGCTTCAGGTCTCAGATCCATGGTATTGTACATTGCAGTGGTGGTGCGCAGACCAAGGTGCTTCATTTTGTGAATGACAATGTTCATATCATTAAAGACCATTTATTTCCTGTTCCTCCTTTGTTTCAACTGATCCAGGAACAGTCTGGCACGGATTGGAAAGAAATGTATAAAGTATTCAATATGGGCCACCGCATGGAGCTCTATGTTCCTGAAGAAATCGCTGCCAACATTATTGAGATATCAAAATCCTTTAATATTGATGCGCAGATTATTGGACGTGTGGAATCCGGCGCACAAAAACAGGTCACAATCGAGAGCGAAAAAGGCACATTTATATATAACTAAAAGATAAAACATAAAAAAAGAGGAATGCAAATTCCTCTTTTTTTATGTTTTGCTGTTTTTAAGCTTATTTGCTCATTTCTGCATAATATTTATGGAATAAAGGCAGGGTCTCAATGCCTTTATAATAGTTGTAGATATCGTATTTCTCATTTGGAGAATGCAGGTTGTCGCTGTCCAGGCCAAAACCAAAAAGTACAGATTTAATACCCAGTACATCTTCAAACAAAGCTACAATTGGAATACTACCACCACCCCTGGTAGGGATAGGCTTTTTACCAAAAGATTCCAGAATAGCTTGTTCCGCTGCGCGGTACGCTACGCTATCGGTAGGTGTTACTACCGGCTCACCACCATGATGTGGAGTGACAGTTACTTTAACATAATCAGGTGCAATGCTTTCAAAATGTCTGGCAAAGATGTCAGAGATCTTTTCAGAGCTTTGATTGGGTACCAACCTCATTGATATTTTGGCATTTGCTTTAGATGGAAGTACGGTTTTAGCACCCTCACCGATATATCCGCTCCAGATGCCGTTTACTTCGAGCGTCGGACGTGTACCCGTACGCTCCAGGCTTGAATAGCCCTTTTCTCCCCACTCGGAAGCAATCTCCAAATCGGCTTTGTACTCTTCAAGGTCAAAAGGCGCCTCATTCAGTGCTTTCTTCTCTTCATCAGAAAGCTCAATTACTTTATCATAAAACCCGGGAATCGTAATGTGGTTGTTTTCATCATGAAGAGATGCGATCATCTTACAAAGAATGGTAGCAGGATTGGCCACTGCACCCCCATAGACGCCTGAGTGCAAATCCCGGTTCGGGCCTACCACTTCTACTTCCATATAAGCCAGGCCTCTTAAACCAGTCTCAATCGAAGGGTTTTCCATACTGATCATCGAGGTATCAGAGATCAATACCACATCAGCCTTCAATCTTTCGGTATTCGCATTGACGAAAATGCCCAGGTTGGCAGAACCGACCTCTTCCTCACCTTCAATCATGAATTTCACGTTACAAGCCAAAGTATTGGTCTTCATCATCAGCTCAAAAGCTTTCACATGCATATAGAACTGGCCTTTGTCGTCACATGCACCGCGCGCATATATTTTACCATCCCTTACCGTTGGTTCAAATGGTGGTGTTTTCCATAATTCAAGCGGATCAGGCGGCTGCACATCATAATGGCCATAGATTAACACAGTCGGCAGGCTTTCATCAATGATCTTCTCTCCATAAACAATCGGATATCCGGCTGTCTGGCAGATCTCAACCTTGTCCGCACCGGCATCTTTCAGGCTTTGCGCCACAAAATCTGCGGTCTTTAATACATCGCCTTTATATTTTGGGTCGGCACTAACGGACGGAAAGCGCAGCAACTGGAACAATTCTTCCAGGAAACGCTCCTTGTTTTCTTCTACATATTTTTTGATCTCTTGCATAACAATGATTTTGGACAAATATAAGATTTTTGAACACACCGGCCTGCGTCATCCGGATGCTTTGTTCTCATTATTATTCTTCTTAAGTATCCAATTATCTCTATTTTAGCTGAAATCAATGTTAGCCCATGGAATTCAGCAACAATACAGTAGACCTCGATCTGCTGCCTAAATATGAAGAAACCAAACTTCAACCTCTGCAGCCGGATTATTGGAAGGTTATAGTCATCAATCTCGTGTTCTTCTTATTGGCAATAGCAATTTGTATAGCTGTAGTAGTATGGCTTAAGGAAGAAACTAAACCACATTTATGGAAAATCATTGTGCTATATATTAAGTTTGCATGCGGTCTATTTTTGACATATTATCTAAGTTATAAAAGACGAGGTGTTGCCGTCAGGGAAAAGGATATTATTTACAGAAGTGGAATATTATCTGTTTCAACGACCATCATACCTTTCGTCAGGATTCAGCATGTAGCCTTAAAAGAAGGTTTTATATCCAGATCTTATAATTTGGCAACACTGGAAGTATTCACCGCAGGTGGCGCCACAGGCAATTTAAATATCCCTGGATTGAAGATTGATGAAGCGAAAAAAATAAAAGAACTGCTATTGAACAAACTGGAAGAAAATGCCTGATTTACCTGATTTTAGTCTGCCACAGCGGCAATCGGCCGCCGGTATAGTGATCCTATTTGTCGATACTTTTCAACGGCTGGTGCGTGCACTGGCCATCCCCTTGGTGGTTATTCTGGTGAGATCGGAAAACCTCAATATAGGGTATTTGCTCGGATTTGCATCGCTTCTGACTTTGCTGATCGGTGCAGTTGCTTACCTGCAGTATCGGCGTTTCACTTTTTATCTGGATGAACAGCATCAGGAATTCGTGATCAATAAAGGCATCATCAACAGGACGAACCTAACCATACAACTGGATAAAATACAACAGGTAAATATCAATCAATCCCTGATCCAGCGTCTCGTCGGGGTATATAGCCTCGAAATAGATACTGCAGGAAGCGACAAAAAAGAAGCTCATATAAAAGCTATTAGTAAGGATCTGGCCGAGATATTGAAAGAAACCTTGTTGGCACGTGGCGGTCAATCCATCCATCAAAATAAAAACAACACTGAGATTTCTGAGGTTGTGCAGGAACCGGGTATGCCCTTCCTCAAATTAAGTCCTGCTACCCTATTAAAAATCGGGATTACCTCCAATTACGGACAAACCATCGCCCTGGTCATGGGCTTTCTGCTGGCCGCATTTGAAGGCTTGAAAGACCTGAATCAGGTGTTCTTTGAAATTGATAAGGAGGAGATGGGCAATACTCTTCGTCAGAGTGCCTCGGTATTGTCAATTTGTTTCCTGATTACATTTATACTGACATTCCTATTGGCCATCAATGTCATCCGTACTTTTTTAAAATACTACGATTTTAAAATCACCAGGCAAAATATATCACTGGCCATCAGTTCCGGCTTATTTGCTAAGAAAAATACCTTACTGAATCCCCATAAAGTACAGATCAGCGCCTACAGCCAGAATTATTTTCAGAAAAAATTGAATATTCTGGACATGCGCATGAAACAAAAGGATTCCTCGACCTATGACGGCACCGAGGTTAAAAAGAACGACCTAGAGATCCCGGGCTGTAATACCCATGAAAAAGAGGAAATCTTGCGTATGATATTTAATGAGCTGCCTGAGCGGGGTGTACCTTTATTGCCCAATTACCGGTACGTATATTTTAGTGTCCTGTTTTGGATGGCCTTGCCCCTGGCAGCCATATTAATATCAGGAACCTGGTTTTTTGAAACACACAGAACCTATTATCCGCTTATTGCCCCTTACCTTATTTTTTCAGGTCTGCTCATCTATTTTGGCTATAGAAACCAGCGTTTGTTTGTCTCTGAGGGATATATCATCAAGAAAAGCGGGATTTGGGATGTGCAGCACCAGATCCTGGAACCCCATAAAATACAGGCCATAAGTACCACTCAGATGCTTTGGCACCGAAAGCCCGATATCGGCCACCTCACTTTACATACCGCTGCAGGTAGCTTCAGCTTTAGCTTTGGCAATTACAAACGCATCAATCAGCTGGTGAATTATTGGCTGTACCAGGTAGAAACCATAAAAAAAGAATGGATGTAAATAAAATCTGAAATCCCTTCACAGGGAAAATATGTTTCTGTATTTTTGGCTCTTTAAAAAACAGGAAAGGACAGAAGATTGGATTATTTAGCAGGCTTAAACCCGCAACAGCGCGCAGCAGTAGAAAACACACAAGGACCGGCAATGATTGTGGCGGGTGCAGGATCCGGTAAAACCAGGGTGATCACCTATCGGGTTGCGCACCTGATCGAAAAAGGTGTGGATGCATTTAACATCCTCGTGCTTACTTTTACCAACAAAGCCTCGAAAGACATGCGCGAACGGATCATGAAGGTGGTCGGTTCTGAAGCCAAAAACATCTGGATGGGTACTTTTCACTCGGTATTTGCGAAAATATTACGGGTAGAAGCAGAAAAAATAGGCTATCCATCCAACTTTACCATTTACGATACAGACGATTCTAAAAGCCTCATCCGCTCCATCCTTAAGGAAATGCAGCTGGATGATAAATTGTACAACGCCAATTTTGTGTACAACAGGATCTCTGCCGCAAAAAACAACCTTGTTTCTTACGGAGAATACCTCAATAACCCCGAAATCCAGGCGGAAGACAACAGCAACAAGCGCCCTTTATTGGGTGTGATCTATGAAACCTATGCTAAACGCTGCTTTAAAGCGGGAGCTATGGACTTCGACGATTTGCTGTTCAAAACCAATGTGTTACTCAAAGAACATCCTGAAGTACTGAACAAATACCAGCAAAAGTTTAAATACCTGATGGTAGATGAGTACCAGGATACCAACTTTTCACAATACACTATCGTCAAACGTCTTGCCGCAGCTTATGAGAATATATGCGTCGTGGGTGACGATGCGCAAAGTATATATGCCTTCAGGGGCGCCAACATTCAAAATATCCTCAATTTTGAGCGGGATTATCCAGATCTGAAAGTATATAAACTGGAGCAAAATTACCGCTCTACACAGAATATTGTAGAAGTAGCCAACAGCATCATCGCCAACAATAAGAACCAACTGGAGAAAAATGTTTTTTCAGAAAATGAAGCAGGCGACCGGATCAAAGTACAGAGGGCCTTTACAGACAACGAAGAAGGTAAGATCGTGGCAGAAGCCATTGTGCAGGAAAGAAGCCTTAAAGGACTTAAGCACCAGGATTTTGCCATCCTCTACCGCACCAATGCACAGTCCCGTGCGATGGAAGAAGCCCTGAGAAAACTTAATGTACCGTATAAAATATACGGCGGACTCTCCTTCTATCAGCGTAAGGAGATTAAAGATCTGATCGCTTATTTTAGGCTGACCTTTAATCCGAGTGACGAGGAAGCCATAAAAAGGGTGATCAATTATCCCCGCCGTGGACTTGGAGACACTACAGTCGATAAAATCATTGTAGCCGCAGATAAGAACGACATCACCATGTGGCAAGTGATCTGCGATCCCAGACAATATATAGAAGGCCGGATTGCCAACCAGTTAAATGATTTTGCAGTGATGATCCAGAGCTTTATGGCAGAAAGTAAAAAACTGGATGCCTACGAGACGGCCTTATACATCGCTCAGCATTCTGGAATACTCAAAGAACTACATACAGACGACAGCATCGAAGGGCGCAGCAGGTATGAAAACATTCAGGAGCTCTTAAATGGTATCAAAGAATTTGCGGAGCGCGAAGATATTGAAGACAGGAGCCTGGCCATATTCATGCAGGATATTGCTCTGCTGACCAACGATGACCGGTCGGACGACAAAGATAAAGATACGGTATCGCTCATGACTATCCACTCTGCCAAAGGGTTGGAGTTTAAGAATGTGTTTGTCGTCGGGCTGGAAGAAAACCTGTTCCCTTCACAGATGTCGCTCAATTCCAGGACCGATCTTGAAGAAGAGCGCAGGCTGTTTTATGTAGCCATCACCCGTGCGGAAAAGAAACTGGTGCTCACCTATGCAACCTCCAGGTATCGCTGGGGTACACTGACCAATTGCGAACCAAGCCGCTTCCTCAATGAGATCAATGCTAAATATCTTGAGCTGGAAGTAGCAAAACCGGCCAAAAGCAGTTTGGATAATGGTGGATTTGAAAATGAGCGCCGCAGCTGGACGCAGCAACGGGAAAATGTAAGCGCTGCATCCTCTTCTAAACCAACCATACCGCAAAGACCTAAAACAACATCCATATTGCCGAAAGCGCATATACCTACTCCTGGATTTGCACCGGATGCGGCCAGCGCCTTTCAAAACGGCATGGATGTTGAGCATGAGAAGTTTGGATTTGGTAAAATCGTCAGCCTGGAAGGAAGCTTACCTGACGTAAAAGCGACTGTTTTTTTCCAGGGATTGGGCAATAAGCAATTGTTATTAAAATTTGCTAAATTGCGAATTGTTAAATAAGACTTATATTTATCCAAAATATTTAGACAATGCCTGATGTCGCATCCCCAAATGCAGACAAATCATTAAAGAACTAAGCATGAATTTCGATTATAATACAACGAGAACTGAGTTGATCCTGGCCGAATATGGCCGAAATGTACAAAACATGGTGAAGTACATTATTGACTTGCCAGACAGGGAAGAACGCAATAAATACGCACAGGCCGTGATTGATCTGATGGGTTTTTTAAACCCTCATCTTCGCGATGTGGCCGATTTCAAGCATAAATTATGGGACCATTTGCACATTATATCGGGTTATAAAATCGATGTGGACAGTCCCTATCCTAAACCAACCCCTGAACAAGCGCTGATCAGGCCGCAACATATCGGTTATCCTCACAAAAGAATTGCCTTTAAACACTATGGCAAATCAATAGAGCAATTGATTGAAAAAGCCAAAGGTGTCGAGGATCCTGCTGCGCGGACTGAAATGGCGCAAAACATTGCCAATTTTATGAAGGTGTGTTATGTGGCCTGGAACAAGGACAACGTAGCAGACGAAACCATCCTGAAAAACCTGCGTGACCTCTCTGGCGGAGAACTGAAGCTGGATGAGAACTTTAACCTGAACAAAGTTGAATTTAAAGCAGTTCCGGTACGGGAAAGCAAAAATAACAACAGAAACAGGAATAATAAAGGCGGGAGACAGAATAATAATAATAACAACAACAATAGCAATCGTCCGCGCAACAACAATCCAAAACAAAGGCATTAATTAAGCGCATACATTTATTTTTATTGACAAAACCCCTTTTTAGCGCATGAATGCATTTGAAATCATTGGAGGTAAGAAATTAAAAGGTGAAATTCAGCCGCAAGGCGCTAAAAATGAAGCCTTACAGATATTATCTGCCGTACTTCTTACAGAAGAAAAAATTACCATTAGCAATATACCTGATATCCAGGATGTAAATAAACTGATCGAATTACTTGGTGATCTGGGTGTTACAATAGAACGCTTATCTAAAGACACGTATACTTTCCAGGCTAAGAACATCAATCTGGATTTATTTCAGTCTGCCTCTTTTAAATCTAAAGGTGGAGGCCTGAGAGGCTCCATCATGATCGTTGGCCCTTTATTGGCGCGTTTTGGAAGAGCTGCAATCCCTAAACCAGGCGGTGATAAAATTGGAAGAAGACGCTTAGACACGCATTTTCTGGGCTTTGAAAAATTAGGTGCCAAGTTTGTCTATGATGCTAAAAAATCCTTTTTCAATGTCGACGCCACCAATCTTAAAGGGGCTTACATCCTTCTGGATGAAGCCTCTGTGACGGGTACAGCCAACATCGTTATGGCAGCTGTGCTGGCCAAAGGGACTACAACCATATATAATGCCGCATGCGAACCTTACCTTCAGCAACTATGTAAAATGCTGAACCGTATGGGAGCCAAAATTTCAGGCATCGGCTCCAACCTACTGACCATAGAAGGCGTTAAAAAGCTAGGCGGCACCGAACATAGAATGCTTCCGGACATGATTGAAATCGGTTCTTTCATTGGATTGGCGGCTATGACAGAGTCTGAGATCACTATCAAAAATGTATGTTACCGGGAGCTCGGCGTGATCCCTGATGTATTTCGAAAACTGGGTATCAAGTTCGAATTAAGAGGTGATGATATTTACATTCCTTCACAAAAAAACTATGTGATCGAGTCCTTCATAGACGGCTCCATGCTGACCGTAGCTGATGCACCATGGCCAGGTTTTACACCTGACTTATTGAGTATTGTATTGGTCGTGGCCACACAAGCACGCGGATCTGTATTGATTCATCAAAAGATGTTTGAAAGCAGGTTATTTTTCGTGGATAAACTGATAGATATGGGTGCTCAGATTATTTTGTGTGATCCGCACCGGGCTTCAGTAAATGGAATAGATAAAAAATACAAACTAAGGGGGATTAGTATGACTTCGCCGGATATCCGCGCGGGCGTATCACTATTGATCGCTGCATTGTCTGCAGAAGGAACCTCCACCATCTACAATATTGAACAAATAGAACGTGGATACCAGGATATCGATATTCGTCTCAGGGCATTGGGCGCTCAAATTAAAAGAATTGATGGAAACGGACCAAGCCATTAATAAACTATTATAAGACTTTATAAATGAATGCCTCTAAAAAGCGATCCTTTTTGGAGGCATTTTTTATTTCAGATGAGCAACAAATATAAATAAAACCAGAATTTTCAAATTACACTTCATTTGTCTGACAACAATTCAACAGATAACCTGCTTCAATAAATTTCAGCAAATATTTGAACCCTTTTTTTGTACTGCTTTTGTCTTCGATAACATACTTTTCGGAGTTACTTAAACTGCATTCCAACCATTGCTCCAACTGTGCCTTCCATTCATATATCTTTTTAAAAGCAAAAAAGCTACGTATGACCACCAGTGGATTATTGCGTTCATCTTTGTTGCATTTTTTCACCATCAATTTAAATCTTTTTTGTACTGTATCCTGTTTTATCCATATACTTTCCAATCTTCCTCTTTTGCCCATCAGCCAAATACAATCGATAAGTTTGGCCAAGCTGCGCTGCAGGTGAATCAAGTTTCCGGGATTTTCAGCATCTTTCCAGAAATCATTTGCATAAAGCATCCGCTCCCATGCTTTTAGACCTTTCTGCATATTTTCCATTGAAAATTCAAAAAAATAAAAACTGTCCGCTATCTGCGATAAATTTTTCATGCATTCTGATGATACATGTGTAGGGTGACTGCGGTCAATAGCAAAGGAAGTCTCTGCACAATGCTCCAGATTTGGAAAAACCCCGCTTCCTTTCTCATAGATGAGATAAGCTTCCGTGACTAAATCAGAGAGATCTTCAAATTGGGCTACAAGATCATGCTGCTGTAAACCAAAATATTCATATTTGTCATTACTCATATAAGATGCATTAAGTCCTGCCTGCAAATAACAATGTAAATTGATCTTCAAAAATCCAGTATGATGGTTGCTATAAAAATAATGGAGGAAGCTGCAGGGAATATCTTTCTTTTTCGCTTCTGCCAACTTCTTTTTCTCCTGTATGCCCGGAAAAATCTGATTGAAATCAGCCATATTACCCGCAGCCAGTTCAGAAAAATCCTTTATTTTTAACAGCGAACTAAGTCCGGGACTATATTTGTAAATTAGCCATAATGCATCCATCAACCTGATTAGATCTTTATAGACTTTGTATAGCTGACAAGGATCGTAAGCCTTCCAGGCCCTTTCTTTAAAGACCGTCCCGTGAAAGATCCATAGGTCCATCTGAAATTGCTCCATATTTCTCTTCCTGCACAATTCCTCCAATACCAGATAAGGCTTTTCAATTTCTTTTTTGGTAAGAGAACTGAGCGGGACTTCATACCGGCAAAATTTGCTGTAATTCATAATATATAGTTTATTTAGTACTTTTGTCTGCTGTAAGTTTTACATCTTGCAATTGCAATTGAGACAAATATATAGTCTTTTTACTATCACAAAAAAGTCAATTGAAAAATTAAAGATATTATTTTGAATACAACTGATATACAGACTGATAAAATTGGTTCCCGTCTTAAGCAAATCCGTATATCGAAGGGTATGACTATTGAAGAATTCTATAAGCCGGTCACTGACCATACCAGCAACTGCTCTGCTATAGAAACCGGCAAGAGAAATCTGGGCAAACGCCTGACAAAAGATATCATAGAATTGTATCAGCTTAATGCAGAATGGCTTCGTACAGGGGAGGGTGAAGTCTACTCCATCCAGTCAGAAAGCGGATCTGACGACTCGGGCGTCCCCTTCTTCAACGTGAACCTGGCAGAACTTAGTTTCGAGGACACCAACTTATTCACCGAAGTACCAGAGTACTATGTCAATTTCAGGCCCTTTAATGATTGCGATGCCTACTTACCCATTTATGGAGACAGTATGTATCCAAGATATGCCAGCGGTGAAGTCATCGTGATCCGGGAAATTATCAATTTCGACATCATACAATGGGGCGAAGCCTACCTGGTTATCGGCGATAAACGCGCAAACAACATAACCACTGTAAAGTTACTTTTCGAACATCCGGACAACAATAAAATTATCCTGCGCTCCTCAAATCCAAATTTTAAAGGAGATACTATCCTTGACAAGGATTTCATTAAAAAACTGTTTATAGTAAAAGGAAAGATCACCCGCAATCAATTATAACGACCCAATAAAAACATATTTTCAATAAAAAAGCGGCTCAACCATCAGGTCAGCCGCTTTTTTATTGCTGAGCGGATAAATTCTATCCGGAGATCGCATTGATAATATCGTATTGCGTAATGATCTCAATCCTTCCATTTTCACCCTCTACCAATACCGCACTGTTCTCTTTATTGATCAAAGCAGAGATCCTGTCTATGGAAGTATTCAGGTCCACAAAAGGAAAACTAGCCGACATGATCTCTTCCACTTTTGCAGACCTTAAGGAAGGGTTCTCCATCAAAGCCTTCAGGATATCTCCATCCACCAGTTTACCAACCACCATCTCTTTCTGGGTCACCGGAATCTGGGAAATATTAAGGGTATGCATGGTATTAATAGCTTCGAGCAATGTTTTTTCACCATCAATCGTTACAATTTCAGTATCACCTTTTTTAGCCAGGATCGTACGGGCAGTCAGTTTTTCATCCTTAAGGAAGCCGCGTTCCCTTAACCAGTCTTCATTATACATTTTGCCCATATACCGGCTGCCGTGATCATGAAAAATAACCACTACCACATCTTCCGGCTTCAACTTATCTTTCAATTGCAGCAAACCGGCAACGGCCGATCCGGCAGAATTTCCGACAAATATCCCTTCTTTGCGCGCGATATCCCTGGTCATCAGCGCCGCATCTTTATCGGTCACCTTCTCAAACAGGTCAATGATGTCAAAATTCACATTTTTCGGGAGAAAATCCTCTCCTATCCCCTCCGTGATATAAGGATAGATCTCGTTCTTATCCAAAATACCAGTCTCCTTATATTTTTTAAAGACAGATCCATAGGTATCAATTCCCCATACTTTAATATCAGGATTCTTTTCTTTTAAGTATTTTCCAGTTCCCGAGATTGTACCTCCTGTACCTACACCAACCACCAGATGTGTCACTTTTCCTTCTGTTTGTTCCCAAATCTCCGGGCCGGTTTGCTCATAATGTGCCTGGGTATTCGACAGGTTATCATATTGATTGGGTTTCCAGGAATTGGGCACTTCCTTTTCCAGACGTGAGGAAACAGAATAGTAAGAACGCGGATCTTCCGGCTCAACGTTGGTCGGGCAAACGATCACCTCCGCACCAAAGGCCCTCAAAGCATCTACTTTTTCTTTAGATTGCTTATCAGTGGTCGTAAAAATACATTTATAGCCTTTGATGATGGCTGCCATCGCCAGTCCCATACCGGTATTTCCAGACGTACCTTCGATGATCGTACCTCCAGGCTTCAATTTACCGCTCTTTTCAGCATCTTCAATCATCTTCACCGCCATACGGTCTTTGATCGAATTGCCCGGATTGGTTGTTTCTATTTTAGCCAATACCGTCGCCGGAATATCCTTTGTAATGTTATTCAATTTCACCAATGGCGTATTGCCAATAGTCTCTAAAATATTGTTGTACCACATGATACAAAAATACACAATGTGCCTAAGTATTCTACTTACATTTATTTATTCGAAATTTAATTCTACATCAGCAAAACAAACAGAATTTAATTTTAAACTATAATTCTAATAGACATTCCTACAGCTGTATTTGTAAGTCTTTATAGAATATTTTCAGTTCATTTTGTAAAGGTTACCCGGCAAACATACGATCAGTCCCTGCATTTCCAGGTTTAACAAATGGATCGCCACCTTATTTTGAGCAATCTCAGATTGACTGAGTATCTCATGCAAATACGTAGGCCTGACCTTTAAAATATCAATAATCTTTTGTTCCGCTTTGGAAAGATTAACAGGCAGTTCCAACTGTATAGTCTTCTGCGAAGGAGCGACATCACCCCAACCTAAATAGTACAGCAGGTCTTTAGAATCACTGATCAATGCCGCACGGTTGGTCTTAATGAGGAAATTGCATCCTTCAGAATAGATGTCATTAATCTTTCCCGGAAAAGCATAGACATCCCTGCTATATGAATTGGCAATTTCAGCAGTAATCAATGCCCCGCCTTTGATGGTCGCTTCTACAACAACCACCGCGTCCGCAATCCCGGCAATGATGCGGTTCCTCATCGGGAAATTTTCCCGGTCTGGGGTAGTGTAAAGGGGAAATTCTGTGAGCAATCCCCCATTCAAAGTCATACGGTGTGCAATATCTTTATGCAGATGTGGATATATCCGATCCAAACCATGTCCGAGTACGCCTACCGTTGGTATCTGTTGAACCAGACTTTCCTTATGCGCGGCTACATCAACACCATAAGCTAGTCCACTGACCACCAACACGTTATAAGGAGCCAATTTTTCGGCCAACTGTTTGCAGATTTTTTTTCCGTATTCTGTAGCCCGTCTGGTACCGACCACACTGACAATACGAGGGTGGTTCAGATCCGCAGTGCCTTTATAATAAAGCAATACAGGTGCGTCAATGCATTGACGCAGGCGATATGGATAGGCTTCATCGGTATAAAAAAGCACCTGTATATTATGCCTTTCTATAAACTTCATCTGTTCTTCGGCATTTTGAAGCGCGTCAGTATCCCTGATATGCTGGGCAGTCACCTTCCCTATTCCAGGCACATTCAATAATTCCTTGACGCTCGCCTTAAATACATCTTCAGCAGAGCCGAAATGGGCAAACAAACTTTTAGCGGTTACATGGCCAACCGTCTTTATTAACGTCAGCGCGATATTGTGAATTAAACTCATCGCCTAAATTAAAAACATCCAGGGCAAAGCCGTTAAATCCACAAATTATTGTGATTAGAGTCAATATTTTGAAAAAATAAAAGAATTTGTTTGTTACGATCAGAAAGAAGATCAGCTACTGAGGAATATAAACGACATACTTCGTATCAAAAAAATCTTCCTCAAAGTAATCTGAAAGCGGATATAGTTCCGCTTTTAGGCGTGACTCAGCGATCTCTTCGGTCAGATCTCCACCTTTTAAATACAGTATCCCGTTAGCAATCGCATTTTTAGAATCCTTATTAAACTTCCCTTTTACCCAGGGATAGAAATCCACCAGTCGCGTGACTGCCCTCGACACCACGAAATCATACTTATCTTCCACCTGCTCTGCTCTCAAATGACTGGCCTTAACATTTTCAAGACCTAAAGCAGCAGCCACCTCCGTTACCACTTTGATCTTCTTACCTATAGAATCAACCAGATGAAACTGTGTTTCAGGAAATAAAATAGCCAGTGGAATTCCTGGAAAACCGCCGCCAGTTCCCACATCCAGCACCTTTTCCCCGGCCTTAAAAGAACAAAATTTAGCAATGCCCAAAGAATGAAGGATATGGCGCTCATACAGCTCATCAATATCCTTTCTCGAAATCACATTGATCTGTGCATTCCAAAAACTGTAAAGCGCATACAACTGATCAAACCGGACAATCTGCTCTTCAGTTAGCCCTTTGAAATATTTCTGAATTAAGGTCGATTTTATTTCCACTGTACTTTTTTAACAAATATAGACAGAATGCCATTAAAGATTAAAAAAATGAACAATAGTATGTCCAGAAGGGGAAACCACCACCTCAAGCCCGCATAACCAAGCCTTTTTAGCAATCTCGGATAGACCAGGCAGCGAATTAGTATACTCGCAACAAAAACGCCAATGGCAATATATTGGGTCTGCCTGAAAAACAGCAATGTAGCCACCAGGACATAAAAAAGAAACTGGACAATAATCTGTGCAGAAAGGACGAACTTATGCTTAGGCTTATACAGCTTTCCTGCCCCAATATGGCGCTTCTTCTGCCGTAAATATGCTAGCCAACTGGATTTAGGTTCGCTCCAGACCTGTGCATCACGATGAATCTGAATGGCGACATTCCGCTTAGTAGCATGTGCGTTTACAAACAGATCGTCATCTCCGGAGGGCACATGCATATGTGCAGCAAAGCCTTTATGCTTAAAAAAAAGCGACTTCTTATAGGCCAAATTCCTGCCCACACCCATGTACGGGTTGCCTGTCAGCGCAAAAGAAAGATAATTGACAGCCGTGAAAAAAGTCTCAAAACGTACCAGACTGTTCAACAACCCGCGCTTCTTAAAATAAGGAGAATAGCCAAGCAGGATTTCTTTATGCTCATCCGCAGGCTGTTGCATTCCCATCAGCCATTGGTCGGAAGCCGGCTTACAGTCTGCATCCGTAAAAACCAGCCAATCGTATTTAGCAGCCTTAATACCCATGGTCAGCGCAAATTTCTTTCCGGCGATGAATTTCTCTCCCTCATTGACCTGCACAATTTTCAGGTGGCTATATTGCCGGGCAAACTCCTCCAAAACATCATAGGTACCATCCCAGGAGCGGTCATTGACCACAACCACCTCATATTCCGGATATTTTTGTTCAAGAATGGATGGCAGAAAATCCTGCAGGTTGACCGCCTCATTGCGCGCAGAAATAACCACACTGATAGGTCGTGCAGCAGTACTTAAAATAGGACTAATGCTTACCCTGGCTAACTTCAAATGAACAAAAAGACTAAAATAAAGCTGAACTAAAAAGCAAAAACCCAGTCCAGCAAGCAAACAAATCTCTAAAAGCGTAAATTCCACAGCATATTTATAAAGGGTCAAATTTCTCATTTTTATCCGTACTATCCGGTGATGTGGATAAAAAATTTAATCCACAAACCGGGCGTTTTTTGCTATTTTTGCGCAGATTTTCAAAGAGATCCTCAAAGGACGGCTCCGTTAGAGAAATAACGGGGTTGGTAACTTTGAAATCGGTAAACCTATATCAATGAAATTTAGCTTAGAGGCACACGATACCCATTCAAAAGCAAGAGCAGGCCGGATCAGTACAGCTCACGGAGAGATTCAAACCCCTATTTTTATGCCTGTCGGCACCGCCGGGACAGTAAAAGCAGTGCATCAGCGTGAACTGGAAAACGACATCAAAGCCCAAATCATCCTCGGTAATACCTATCATTTATATCTTCGGCCAGGGCTGGACATCCTGGAAGGTGCCGGCGGACTGCATAAATTTATAGGCTGGGACCGCCCTATACTGACTGACAGCGGAGGCTACCAGGTGTATTCTTTAAGCAAAGTAAGAAAGATCAGGGAAGAAGGAGTGACTTTCCGTTCACACATCGACGGCTCAAAACACCTCTTCACACCAGAATACGCCATGGATATTCAACGCACCATAGGCGCAGATATCATTATGGCATTCGATGAATGCACACCTTACCCTTGCGACTATAAATACGCGGCTTCTTCTATCGAAATGACCCATAGGTGGCTCAAAAGATGTTGTAAGCGGGTAGACACCACTGAACCAAAATACGGTTTCGAGCAAACACTCTTCCCTATTGTTCAGGGTTCTGTATATAAAGATCTAAGGATGAAATCTGCGGAATTTATTGCTTCTATGAACCGGGAAGGCAACGCCATCGGCGGCCTGTCCGTAGGCGAACCCGCCGAAGAAATGTACGCAATGACCGAAGTGGTGTGCGACATACTACCGACAGATAAACCACGTTATCTCATGGGCGTGGGTACACCGGTCAACATCCTGGAAAACATAGCCTTGGGTGTAGACATGTTTGATTGTGTCATGCCTACCAGAAATGCAAGAAACGGGATGTTATTTACCAAAAACGGGATCATCAATATCGGAAATAAGAAGTGGGCGGACGACTATTCGCCTATCGAAGCGGACAGCGACCTGTACTCTGACAGAGCATACTCCAAAGCCTATTTACGCCATTTAATGCATTCAAAAGAAATTTTAGGTGCTCAAATCGCTACCCTTCACAACCTCCATTTTTATCTCTGGCTGGTCAAAGAAGCCCGCGAAAAGATCATTAGTGGAGAATTTTACAGCTGGAAAAACAAAATGGTTGCTATATTAGGGCAGAAATTATAAATGAGGCTCATTAAGAACAGGATAAAAATCATCGACTGGTACATCATCAGCAAGTACCTGGGTACCTTTTTATATACCCTGACGGTATTCGTGGTGATCATCATCATTTTCGATCTTTCAGAAAAACTGGATGATTTCCTGGGCAACAATCTCAGTGTCTGGGAGGTAATATCTTTATATTACGCCGGATCGATCCCATTTTATGTCAATATGCTCTCGCCCCTGATCAATTTCATTGCCGTGATCTTCTTCACAGCAAAGATGGCCGACCAGACAGAGATCGTACCTATATTAAGTGGCGGAGTGAGTTTCAACCGCTTCCTGGCTCCTTATTTCGTATCCGCTTTCATTATATTTGCTGCCAATCTGGCCTCCAACTTATACATATTACCCTATACCAATCAGCTCAAAAACAACTTTGAGAATACCTATATCAAAAAGAACGACCCCTCCAGTAAGCTCAACATCCATATGAAACTGGATGAAAAAACCTATATATATATGGAGAGCTTCGACAACAAGAGCAAGTCGGGCTATCGCTTTGAGCTAGACAATTTTAAAGGAGATGTGATGACCAGAAAGCTTGTTGCAGATGAAATAAAGTGGGATTCCCTGAAGCGTACCTGGAAACTGGTCAATTATACGGTAAGAAATATAGACGGCCTTAAAGAAACTTTTATCAGCGGCGGGACTACCCCGAAAGATACCGTATTGGATATGCGTCCGAACGACTTCTCTGCCTATGATAACGTCTATGAAAATCTGACCAACAGGGAATTAGAAGAGAAAATCAAGAAAGAACAAATCCGAGGGTCAGGTATTAAGAACGACCTTCTTTTTGAACGATATAAGCGCTATCTGCACCCGCTTTCTGCCTTTGTACTCACCTTAATCGGTGTAGCCCTATCCTCCAGGAAAGTACGTGGAGGTATCGGATTGCCACTTGGAATCGGCATAGGCCTGAGTTTTGCCTATATCGTATTCAATCAGTTTGCCAAGATGTTCTCGTTAAAAGGCGGGATTCCGCCCCTCCTGGCTGTTATTCTGCCGACCATACTCTTCGGCTTACTCGGCCTTTATTTACTAAAGAAAGCGCCTAAATAGCATGTCCGATCTACCCCACAGCACACCTGCAGTGGAGCAGCAAAATCCAAACAAAAACCTGCTGATCCTGCATTTCACCGTATTTATATGGGGTTTTACAGGTATCCTGGGTGCCCTGATTTCCGTAAACGCGGTACAGATGGTTTGGTACCGTGTACTCATCGCAGCAATAACCCTATTTATTTATTTCAGAGTACGAAAAACCAGCATCAAAGTCACCAGAAGCCAGTTTTTTCAATACATTTCTACCGGAGCTATCGTGGCCTTACACTGGATTCTTTTCTTCCACGCCATTAAAGTCTCTACCGTATCCGTTACACTGGTATGCCTCTCATCCCTGACTTTATTCATTGCTATACTGGAGCCGCTGATCAAAAAACAGCGTATTTCTATCCCTGATATTGTTGTCGGCATTGTGATCATCATCGGCATTTATCTCATCTTTAAGTTTGAAAGCAAGTATACTTTAGGGATCATCTTCGGACTTTCCTGCGCCCTTGCCGCTGCCTTATTTTCCATCATCAACTCCAATCTGGTCAAGAAAAAAGAAGCCGGCATCATCGGATTTTACGAAATTTCAGGTGCCTTTTTCTGGATTACACTCTACCGGATTTTTGATCAGAGCTTGTTTTCTGAGCACTTCGACCTGAGTTCAAAAGACTGGTTTTACCTCCTCATTTTAGGCACCATTTGCACCGCACTCGCCTACGTTGCCGGCGTCTCTGTGATGCGTACTTTATCAGCTTTTAGGGTAGCCCTCATTACCAATCTCGAGCCCGTTTACGGCATCCTCCTGGCCTTGCTTTTCTTCGGAAATAAGGAGACCATGACCCTCGGTTTTTATCTCGGCGCGGTCGTCATTCTGGCGGCAGTTTTTCTCTACCCCATCTACAAAAAACGTAAAAATCTACAGTAAATCTGTCCGCTCCGGGCCAGGTAGGGGAGTACGTCTGTCCTACATTCCCGTATACAAATTCATTTTATTTGTCAATAATTTACGCTATATTTAAAGCATGGGTTGTGTATAGTAATTGGCTAAAACAAGGGATACTTCTATTTATCAGTGCAACACGAAAAACTGGCATAAAAAGATACAAAAAGCACGAAAATAACTGCAAATAACAATACAAATAAAATATCATAACTATATAGTAATCAATAATAAAATTAACATTATATAAAATATAAATTCACCAAAATAGCATCAATTCTGATAAATAAAACTAACAATCTTAGCACACCTCAAAAATGACACCAAACAAATCAAATAATAAACTATTTATCAGTATATTAACCATAATTACATTAAGCTTTATTTCACACTACTGTTTTGCACAGATTTTCAGCGCCGAACAAAACCCACTTAGTGTAAAATGGAAGCAAATTGAAGCATCCGGATTTCAACTCATTTATCCGGTCGAACTTGAAAAAGAAGCGCAGCGGATGGCCAACACCATGGGCCACATTTACCCGATGGTCGGCAGCAGTCTCAACAGGCAAAAAACACGCATCCCAATCCTCCTTCAAAACAGGGGTGTCATCGCCAACGGCTTCGTCCAGCTGGCCCCTAAAAAGTCAGAATTTTACAGCACGCCACCGCAGCAGTTCGACAGTCAGGACTGGCTCAATAACCTGGCCGTCCATGAGCTCCGCCATGTCGCACAATTCGACAAATTTACCGGCGGCAGAAAACACCCTTTTCCTGAAGAATTTTACCTCGCCTGGTTTGGCGTCACCCTGCCGATGTGGTTTGTGGAAGGTGACGCGGTTACCACCGAAACCGCACTCACCCTTGCCGGCCGCGGAAGGCAGCCTTCCTGGATCATGCCCTACCGGACCAGCCTGCTCGAGGGAAAAAAATTCTCCTATAGCAAAGCCTACTTCGGGTCACAAAAAGACGTCACCCCCGGCTACTACCAACTCGGCTACCTCCTATCTTCCAGTATCAGGGAAAAACAGGGCAGAAATATTTTCGACACCATACTGACCGACATCAAGCAAAGGCCCCTCCGAATTTACCCCTTCTCTAACAGCTTAAAAAAGTTTACCGGATACTCATCCCGCCAATGGTACAAAAACACAACAGCGGAGCTTAAAACAGCCTGGAAAGAACAGAAAATCCAAACATCCCATCAACAATACAAAACATTAACCAAAACTGCCAGGTTCGCCACCAACTACTTCAACCCGCAACGTATAAACAACAATCAGATTCTGGCGCTCAAACAAAGCAAAGCCGAAGCCCTTCACTTTGTACTAATCGACAGCAACCAGCGGGAAACAAAACTCAAATACATCGGCTACCAGGAAATCCCCTGGTTCAGCTATGCCAACAACACCATCGTATGGGACGAGGTCCGCTACGATCCCCGCTTCAAACAAAGGAGCTACAGCGTCATCTGCAGCTACAACCTCCAGACCAGGTCACTCAAAAAACTCAGCAGCCGCAGCCGCATCTTCTCCCCTTCCCTCTCGGCCGATGGCAAAAAGATCATCGCTGTGCAGATCGACCTAAGCAACCAGAACAGTCTCATCGAGATGGACACCGAAACAGGAAAGATCCTGAAAACATACAACAATCCCGACAACCTGATCTTACAAATGCCCTCTTACGATCCAAGCGGAGAAAACTTCAGCTTCATCAGTGTCAGCGAAAAGGGCAAAGCACTCTGGACGGGCAACCGAAGCGGCCAGAACAAGAAAATCATAGACGAAACACAACAGCAACTGAGCAGACCAATTTTTATTGGTGATAAAATCGCATTTAACGCCCATTACAACGGAGTAGACAACATTTACGGCATCGACACCAGCTCAAGGAAAATAATGGCGCTGACGGCCTCTAAATACGGCGCATTCAATCTCTCGCCAACAAAAGACAACAAATCCATCCTCTTCAACAATTACAACCTTTATGGCTATGAAATAACGGAAACCCCGATACAACCGAAACTTCCGGACTCAAACCATTTCGTGTATTTCGCCAAAGCCGCACAGCAACAGGAAAACACAGGCAATGTATTTGACAATATTCCCGACAGCGCCTACCAAAGCAAAAAATACGGACGCTTCAGTCACCTGATTAACATCCACAGCCTGAGCCCTGTCAACAACAGCGACTACAACAACGGCTTGCAGTTCTTGTCGTCCAACCTGCTCAACACCTTCACCGCCCGCGCGGGAGCCAACTACCACTCCGACCTCAAACGCTTCGAATACCAGGCCGGCTTCAGTCTCAAAAGCTTTTACCCCGTTTTCAACGGCACCTACCGCAACCTCCCAAAAAGAACGTTCTACAGAAAAGGCCTAACCATGCAACAAGGCGATTGGCGCGAACATTACTTTCACCTGGGTGCCCTCCTGCCCGTCAGCCTGAATGCCCTCAACCACAATTACAATTTCTCCCTAAACCTCGGCACCAGCTTCACGAAAAGATATATGGTGGAAAACCTCCCGTCCAGCTTCATCACGACCCTCAAACTCCCCATGGAATACCGGTTTTCTTTTTCACATACCATCCGTACAGCTGAACGGGACATTGCACCCAGATGGGCCCAAATCATCCAATTGACTTATCTCAACCAGCCTTTCGACAAGCAGCTTGGTGGCGAACTCCTCGCCGCAGAAGGCTACCTGTACTTTCCGGGCATTGCCAAAAACCACACCTTCCTGGCCAACTTTAATTACCAGAAAGCAACTGGAGTAAGACGATTCAATACTGAAATAAGCACCGTATACGGATACAATAACATCCAGGCTATAAGTCCGCTGAGCAATACACTCCTGCTCAACTATCGCTTCCCCTTTGCCTTCCCTGATGCAGAGATCGGCCCGCTGGCTTACATCAGGAACCTGCGCGCCACTCTATTTTGCCACTATGAAAATATCGATAAACAAACCAGGCCAGCTGATTTCAAAACCTATGGCTTCGAACTGCGGAGCAGCATGAACCTTCTGCGCTACCAGCCAGTCGTAGATTTAGGCGCGAGATTTGTATTTGTGAACAAAATATACAATCAAAAACCTATCTTAGAATTAATTTTCAATTATAGCTTCTAATTTTCAACCTCATAAATAATTTTCAACCTCATAAATTGACCCTATGCGTACCAAAACCATCTTGATTATCATCCTGACCATCATCATTACCGTATTTCTAATGATCAATACCGATGCTGTGGAATTTGACTTCATCTTTGTCAAAAAAGAAATTTCTAAACTGGTGGTTGTGGGTGTCTGTACCTTTATCGGCTTTATCCTGGGCTATTGGGCGGCCAAACCTAAGACTACCGTAAGCTCTTACGATGATGAACTCAACGATGCGCAACCTACCGGAGGAAACGATAAAAGACTAAGCGACGAAGACCGCGATTATATTAGCTAATTATTTTTTCGTCATTGCGAGGAGGAACGACGAAGCAATCTCATCCTGCAAATTAACTCAATGCACCGCCAATATCCTTCAGGATATCATCGATATGCTCCAGGCCAATAGAAAGCCTGACCGTACCCTGCTCTATCCCTACTTCCAAACGCTCCGCTTCGCTCAACTTAGAATGCGTACTCGTCGCCGGATGCGTCGCAATAGAACGCGTATCGCCCAGATTGGCTGAAATAGAAAACATCCTCAGCTTGTCCATAAAAGCACTTGCTGCAGCCACACCACCTTCAATTACAAAGGTCACAATACCACCACCCTGCTTCATCTGTTTCTTCGCAATCTCATACTGAGGATGAGAAGGCAGGAAAGGGTACATCACTTTTTTAATTTTAGCATTAGATTCTAAGAACTCCGCCACTTTAAGCGCATTTTCACAATGCCTGTCCATCCGAACAGCCAGCGTTTCTAAACTTTTAGAAAGCAACCAGGCGTTAAAAGGCGACATTGCCGGCCCGCTGTGTCTCGCAAAACCTTCAATATCCTTGATCAGCTTATTAGACCCCAATATGATCCCGCCGAGTGTACGGCCCTGACCATCGATAAACTTAGTAGCCGAATGAATAGAAATATCCGCACCCAGCTTAATCGGCTGCTGCAGGTAAGGTGTCGCAAAACAATTGTCGACCACCAATAAAATATTGTGCTTTTTAGCCAGCGCAGCCAACCACTCCAGGTCAATAATATCGATTCCCGGATTGGAAGGCGTCTCCACAAAGATCATTCTTGTATTGGGCTTAATGCCCTGCTCCCATTGCTCCAGTTTATCCAGATCAGCATAGGTATAGCTGATGCCCCATTTAGGAAAAATGTTATTGAGCAACTGATGGGTAGAACCAAACACTGAGCGGCTGGACAATACATGGTCGCCCGATTGAAGGAAAGTCAGAAAGGTCGTAAAGATCGCCGCCATACCACTGGCTGTCGCCCAGCCATTTTCTGCCCCTTCCAGCTTCGCCATCTTATCAATCAGCTCGTCCGTATTCGGATTGGCATAACGGCTGTACACATTTCCCTCCTTCTCATTTGCAAAAAGCGCACGCATCTCCTCCGCATCATCAAATTTGTAACTTGAGGTCAGGTACAAAGGCACAGAATGTTCTTTATACTGACTGCGCTCGGCTTGTAGACGGATGGCTATGGTTTCAAAATTATCTTCTTGCATTGGATTAGAAGGGCTTGGTTATATTTTCCGACAAAAATGTGAATTTTTGCGCTTAGGAATGTAATGAATATGAAAAATTAATTGTGGCTGAGCGGCCTAAAATATTGGATACAGAGCAGTACTTATCGAAAGTGAGATCCAGTGCACGTTTTACTTTTTGCTCAGAGAGTGCACCATAAAGGCTAAAATGAATATCGATCACCTCAAAAATCGCAGGCTCCGCGTCCCTTCTGGTCGCATTGATCTTGATCTTAATGTCATCCAACGGCTCCTTCTGCTTGGTCAGGATATTCACCATGTCGATCCCGCTGCATCCACCCAGACCGACCAGTAAGGTCTCCATAGGTCTAAATCCTTTACCTTCGCCGCCGATGGCCGGATTGGCATCCAGTTCTACCTTAAAACCACCTGCATTTTCTGCTTCAAAATTAAACTTCCCGCTTTTGCGGATGAGATTGATTTCCATATTCTGATTATATTTTACATCCGCCAAGCCTCACGGCCTTCCGGAATGTCTTGTTTTTTATGCTCCGTAAAACACCTGGTTCTCTTTTTCCAAATCAGGCAGGGCAACAGGCTTTTCGAAAAGTCCGAAGACTGTCGATCCGCTGCCGCTCATCGATGCAAATGTAGCACCTGCTGCATAAAGTTGTGTCTTTATTTCATCAATTTTCGGATATTTTAGGGCGACCGATTGTTCAAAATCATTTACCACAGTCGATTTCCAGTGAGATACCGGCGCAGCCAATGATGCTCTCAGATCAAAAGCAGGCTTCCCTGGCTTCACCTGCGCATAGGCATCCCCTGTCGAAATATGTATGGGCGGCTTCACCAATACGATAAAATAAGAAGACAGGTCCAAATGAAAATCTTCAAACTCGTCGCCCTTACCAACAGCAAAAACAGGCTTGTTCTCTATAAAAAAAGCACAATCTGCCCCCAGCCTGCGTGCGTAGCCCTGCATCACCCCGACAGACAAACCCAGCCCAAACTTATCGTTGACCAGTTTAATCAGGAATGCCGCATCGGCAGAACCCCCGCCAAGGCCAGCCCCCACAGAAATATTCTTAAGCAATACAATCTGCTGATTGGGCAGGTCAAAATCTTTCTGCAAGGTTAGGAAAGCCTTCATGCATAGGTTATCTTCAGAAGCGCCCGGCACATCAATGCCCTTCAATATACAGGAAGATGGCTCACCTTCAGCAACATCCACGAGTTCCACCACATCATACCACTTTACAGGGTAAAAAACAGTTTCCAGGTTGTGATAACCATCAGGTCTTTTTTCGGTGATATATAATCCAAGATTGATCTTGGCGTTTGCGAATGCCAGCATTGTAGCACAAAGATACTAAACTTTCGAAGCGATCAGCAAATCCCCAAAACGGGCTACATTATCCGCAACTACATGCGCCACCACATCAGATTCCGCCACGTCATCCATAGTAGCCTCGCCTGATAAAACCAATACACCCAGTGCATCAGCATTCAGGGCCATTTTCACGTCGGTATACAGCCTGTCGCCCACCATGGCAATCTGCGAAGGTTTCAAATTATATTTAAACAGGATACCGTCCAGCATGCCCGGATCAGGCTTACCCACCACTACATCCGGCTTCCGCTTCGTAGCCCCCTCCAGACAGGCGCAGATCGAGCCACAATCCACCAGCACCACCGGCTGGTCCGTCGGACAAACCCAATCCGGATTGGTAGCTACATAAGGCAACTGCTGACTAATCCAATACGCCGCCCTGCACAAGCGGGAATACACCAAAAAAGTATCAAAACCCACGACCACGGCATCCGGGCGGTCCGCGGCATCATCAGCCGTAGATTCAAACCCTGCTTCCTCAAACTCCTGGATCATACTCGGCGTACCCAATATAAACAAGCGCTTTGCAGCAGGATAGTTCTTTTTTAAATAATCTATCGTCGCCAGCGCAGAGGTATACATCTCCTCCCTGGTTGCCGGGATGCCCATTTTCTCTAAATGCTTCAGATAGTCTGAAGTACTTTTCGAAGGATTATTCGTCAAAAAAGAATACCCGATCCCCGCATCCCGCAGGCTTTGCAAAAAACCCACCGTGTACGGAAACAGCGTGCTTCCATTGTAAATCGTACCATCCATATCCAGCGCCACATGTTTTATATTTTTCAATTGCGCGATTAAGGCTGCAGAGACCTCACTTCTTATTCCTTCAGTCGTTGTATTTTCCACTATATTCAGATTCCATTAAAAATTATTTACCAAGCTCGTCGTATCCATGCGCCTTGGCTTTCCACATCAGGGCAAAGATAAATACACACAGTATGGCCATGCCGATCATCATCATGAATACATAATCCCATGCTTTTCCAGGATTCGTTTTGTTAATGGTGTCTACCATAAATCCGACACCCACACCCGAAACCAAACCACTTGCATACCCAAATAACCCCGTTAAACCATTTGCAGTCGCTGCTGCTCTGTTGGTCGCCTGGTTTGCTGCCGCAATACCAATTAGTGCCTGAGGGCCATAGATAAAAAATCCAGACATGGCCAATACCACGATCATCACCCACTGCGGACTATCATCAGGCAGGTACAAAAAGATTGTCATGAATACCGCTACGCCAATCATACAATACAGCGAGGTACGGTGTGCTTTCCCCGCCAGGAACTTATCAGTCACCCATCCTGCCGCCAGCATACCCACAATACCAAAAATCTCGAACACAGCTACCGTCCATCCCGCATTGGATAAAGTCATCCCATGCGACTCTTTCAAAAATGTAGGTCCCCAGTCCAAAACTGCAAAGCGAACCACATACACGAAGAAATTGGCGATTCCCAAAATCCAGATCCATTTGTTGCGGTATACCGATTTGCGGATAAACTCTTTAAACTCCGCAGAAGATTCTTTTCCTTTTTTATAGGTTTTGTGCAACTCAGGCAAGCCCACTGACGAAGGTGTATCCCGCAGGGAGATGAACAATCCAAGAGAACCCACCAGGGCAATCGCAGCAGGAATCCAAAAACACCATTTCCAGGCACCATAATGCGATGCAGAGTCAATTACCGTTTTCATTTTGTCGGCATCACTCGGATCGATATGCAGGTTGGCTGCGATCGAGGCCACCAATTCAGGATTATTGCTCATGTCGGTACCAAAGGAACCCATGATATAGCCTGCCAAAATAGCCACTAAGGCCGCTCCGATGGAGTGAGAGGTATTCCAAACCGACATTTTCGTGGCCAGTTCACCCTGAGGTATCCAGTGGGTCAATAAACGCGCTACCGGCGGAAAACCGCTCCCTTGTAGTATATTATTGATAATCAGGATCACCCCAAAGATCAGTACCATCGTATTTAAGAACATAGGTCCCCCGGTCTGACCGGTAAATATGACACTCAGATCTGCACCGTAACCAAAAGCAAAATTCGCTATAGCACATAAAAACAAACCGATCGCCATATGGTATCGGGCATTCATCCTATCGGCAATTACCCCATTTGCAAACCGTGACAGTCCATAAACGATGGTTACGAGCGTCATAATAATCCCGAAACTCGTTTTGGTAATGCCATATTCGGCCGTTAGTCCGGGAATCGCAAAGGAGAAATTCTTACGTACAAAATAAAATATAGCATAACCAATCATGGTTACGATAATGGTCCTGGTCTGCCAGTATTTAAACTTCTTTTTCTGCCCTGCATCCATCGATGCAAAATCTGATTTCACTGCTTGATCCATATTCGTTTATATTGGTTTTTTTACGATTAAATTTCCCAGATGCCGCCTTTACCAAACAATTCGTCCAGCCACTGGTCCAGAAGACCGGCCCTTACTGCCACATCCAACAGCGTAAAGCGCCTGCGGATGAATTGCGCACGGATAAAAGTTTCTCTCAGGCGTTCACGGGTAATCCCGATATGCTCCGGCTCAGTAGGTGCGCCCACCAGTTCCAGCCGTCTCTTAGCCTCGGCCAAAGGTACCAATTGATCTGTCAGTTTTGCTTGTATTTCGCTCCAGTTGTTCTTCAACAAATCCAATTGCGCTTTTAACTGCTCCGCATTGCTGTATTTAGCTCCGGTTTCCTGCAGCCCGATCTCCGGGAAATCCGTCCCCACAAATATCGCCAGCGCAGCAGCGTCAGAAGCCTCGCGTGATGGCCAATGATTTAAAGCCTTTTCTACATCCAATTGATCTGCAGAAGTCTTCAAAAGCCTGTCGTACATGGCCGTTACCGCCAAAGTACCGATACTGACCTGGAAACCATGCGATATATGCTCCCCGTTGTTCAGGTGGTTTTCCATGTTCCACAAATGACTGAACTGGTGTTCTGCTCCCGAGGCCGGTCTGCTTGATTTAGACCATTGCATCGCGAAACCACCCAGCATCAGACCTTCTACCAATTTAGAAATCGCCTCCGGATCACCGGCACGCACACCTTCAGGATCTGAAAGCGCATCATGAAGCCCATCCTGTACGATAGACCATGCTTTTTCATCGATAGCCTCTACTTTCAGGCTGTCCGCCAGTATCCAGTCTGCCCCTGCCGTTATTTTAGCGAAAAGATCGGCATAACCCGAAGCCGTCATTTCTGCCGGGGCTTTGCTGATGATGTCGATATCGGCAAGGCAGGCTTGTGGCGCCGGACAATTAAACGTCTGCTTCGCTCCATCGGCTGTGATGGAGGCACCAAAAGCGGTGTAACCGTCCATAGAAGCGGCTGTAGCCACGCACATATATTGTCTGCCGGTCAAATGAGCAGCGAGTTTTGTTAAATCATTGATGGTTCCTGAACCCACTGCAACGGGTATGGCATCGTGGTTTTTTAAGGAATCGGCCAGCTGGTCGACAAATTTATATTCCGCATACAAATGCGGGTCTGTAAAAATGAAAGTTTCTTCTAATTCTATACCCGCAGCCTTTAAAGCATCGTATACCGTCTTTCCGGCAATACCGTAGGTAATCGTATCCGCCACCACGACTGCTTTTTTATCTGGAAATTGTTCGTTAAATAATTCGGCCACCTGGTTTAATACTCCCGGGCCGATCACTAAGGCACGGGTCTCACTGGCTGCTTTCAGCGCATCTGCTAATCTTGACATTTATATTATGGTTATTTGTAGGTTAGGATGTCAAAGAAATAAAATAAAAACAAAAAAAACAAATAGAAAGCGATATTGCGATGAAATTAATACAATACCCGACTACACGCATCAAACTACAACAAAACGAAAGCAAACAAAAGCCCCACCCTTAAAGGGGCAGGGCTTTTGTCAGTTTTAAAGATTGTTAAGGTTTTACGACTACCACAAAACCGGTAGCCGCTTTCACAAATGTCCTGGTATCTGTTCCCGTTGGTGGTCTGTAAACCGCAAAAGTAAGGTTGTATTCCACTGTCGGATCAACCGGCGCATTTGGATACTTGACCCCTAACAGATAGATCAATGCCTTATTTACATCTTCCACACTCCATACTGAGGCCTGATTGGCCGCCAAATTAAAGTTGTTGTAACTTTTCAGGTTATCCCTGCTGGCCTGACCGCCTACATTTGAATTGTTGCCAATGTTTGTATAATCAGCAGTCGTCAACGTGTAATAAACCGTCGGGTCTGCTATCCATTTTCCGCCCTTTTTCACAAATCCAAGCGTATTGGTTGCAGGAATAGCCTTGTACGCCCAGTTCATGCCATCAAATACCAACGGCCGCACTCTTCTTGAAGTAACCCGGCTACTGGAGTTGTAAAACACATAACTGACATACCTCACGTGTCCTGGCTTTGCAGATGAGGATACAGCTGCATCCCCTTTAAGGAAAGCGTTAAAAAATCCATTCAGACTGGCTTCATCCCCAAGAGAAAAATTACCATAAGAGCCCCTGCCTACCGAAGTATATTGCGCGGGTGTAACCTGGTAAACTTTCACCCAGGCACCGTTCAGATACAGAAAAGAATCCGCAGCAGGTATACCGGCTGAAGGCGTTGCCCCTGATTCGAAATAAACATAATTAAGAGCCTGCAACTGGTTTGCCACCGGCGCAGGGTACTTATACACCAAAAACTCCAATACCTTTGCAGCACTGAAATTCTTAAATGTATTTTTATTGACCGCAGCATAATCTTCATCCGTGATGGTATACACCGTGTTTGAAAGTACGCTGTCTGCAGGTTTAACCTGCGCAGGAAGTGTCGCCGTACTGTTGTACGTTACATTTGCTGTAGAACCCTCACTCAATTGCGCATACGAAGTATTCAGCAGCTTTTCTATTTCCGTCTTCGCCCCATCTACCGTAGGATAAGCCGATTCAAGTGTAATCGCCATCCCCTTTTTCACGAAATTATTATTTTCAATCTCCTCATACGTTTTTTCGAGGGGATCACAAGAGGCAAATATTACAGTAATAAGTGCCATCAGATACAATAGATTCTTTTTCATCATCTAAATTCTAGAAGTTAATTTTTAAGCCTGTAGTAAATGTTCTTCCTGTGCCAAAGTAAACCGTAGAGTTACTTGAATTGCTGAGCCCGGTGGTATTGTCAAAGAAGGCAAAGCCATCAGAGATATACTCTACATTAAACAGGTTATTGACGTTGCCAAACAACGAAGCATTTACACCCGCAAGCTGGAACCTGAATACCGCATTGACATCTACTAAAGAATAATTTGGCACTTTCCAGGGCTCCAGGCCTTCCCTGTTGAGGGTAGTAGGATCAAATTCAGCGTTAAAGTTTGCATAATAATTATAATCCACACCTACTTTTAGTTCAGGGGTCACATTGTAATCCATACCGATCGCTGCCGTAGTCTGCGGGGCATCCCCCACCTTCAAACCTTTCATAAACACCCGGTTTACAGTACCTACCACCTCCTGGTTCTGATTAAATACCTGAACGGCATCCAGGTTGTTTTTCCATTTCCAGTCGCCTACCGATACCATACCGCTGATGCTGAGATCTTTGAATGGTTTAGCCACAAAATCCAGTTCCACACCCCGGTGCAAGGCATCAACACCCAGCATATTGGCAAAAAACCGCTCATTGCCCTGGCCATTAAATGATCGGGTAAATGACCGGTCATTCCACCGGGTGCTGTAAATATTGATATTTGCGGTAAACAGGCTGTGCCTGAACCCATATCCCAGTTCATAGCTCGTGATCTTTTCATTGACAGCATCGGCATTGGGTACGTTTTGATTTCCGATGAATACCGCGTTAAAAAACGGTGCTTTCTCAAAGTAGCCTATGTTGGCAAATACATTGTGATGGTCGTCAATGTTGTAATTGGCACCTCCCTTGGCTTGATAGCCTATGAAATTTTGCCAGTCACTTTTGTGCAAAGGATCAGTCAGCAGGTACCTGAAATAGTCGATCCGCCTGTAAGAGGTATTAGAACCAGCCAGTGAGATGAAAGCAGACAAAGGTCCTGTAGCATATTCCCCTTGTAAAAACACACCCTGCCAGTTGACCAGGCCATCGTTGTTGAAGCCAATTTTATCCCCTGTTTTGGCCATGTTTACCGGATTGTTGATATCTGCCCCGTCCAATACATATTCGGCACTCAGCAGGTTCCGCACCGAATTGTAGTGCATCCCCTCGTACGATCTAAGGTCAAGTCCTCCAAGGATGTTGATTTTCTCTCCGATTTTCCTGTTATACGTACTCAGCAAGCCATACCATTGATGGTCATTTCTGTTGGATTGCAGGTAAGCCACAGCTTTACCGTCTACCGTCGCTGTATTCAATTTGGAGATCGCATCCAGATCCAATGGCGAATACTTACCGCTGATCCTGTATTTGGGATCATCAAAATTCACACCACCGGATACATTGCTATCAAATTCATTTCCTCCGGTACCTACAGAGTAATATACCGCTGTGGACAACGACGACTTCTCGTCTATGGTCCAGTAATGGTTGAGCGAGAACTGCGGTTTATGAAAGAAGTTGCCGCTAATTGTTTTTTCTTCACCATTCAGCACGCCCCAATTCGGGTTAAATTTAATCCCCTGCGGTGCATCTCTATACGTCTGAATAGACAGACGGTCAAAACGCTGCGCATGGTACTGAGGCGCTCCAAAGCCCGTTAAAGATAAAGTATGGTCTTCATTAATTTTCTTAGAAACATTGAAGAAGTAAGTATACGCATCATATTTTAGTCCATCCGCCCAGCCATCGCCGCCTTGCTTAGATCCTAAAACCGTAAAAGCCCAGTTTTTTTCAGTTAAACCTGTAGAATAAGAAAAGCTGGTCTTATTGAAATCATTGTTGCCAAATCCCTGGTAGATAAAACCTCCTTTTTTGATGTCTGTGGTCTTCGTGGTGATGTTGATGGTACCGCCAATGGAAGGAACCGCAACTTTAGAAGCGCCCAGACCTCTTTGCACCTGCGTATTGCGCATGACTTCTGACAAGCCCGACCAGTTGGACCAGAATACCCTTCCGCTTTCCGGATCGTTTACCGGCACACCGTTGATCATCACGGCGACGTTGGCGCTCTGGAAACCACGCAGGTTGATCCTGGAATCGCCAAAACCGCCACCGGCCCGGGTGGCATAAACACCTGGAGTCGATTTCAATAGCTCAGGGAATTCCTGATTGCTTAACTTTTCTTCCATCCTAACGGCATCGACCGTAGACACTGCAACCGGCGTTCTCCTGTCGATCGCCAGGTTGTTGGCAATGATCATGACCTCGTCCATCAGGTTGGAACTGGAAGTCAGTGTAATCATACCCAGATCGGCTTTTCCAGCGGGTAATGTGATTTCTTTACGGTTATAACCGATATAAGAGATAACCAATATGTTTGCCCCATCCTGTTTTTTGATGGAAAAACTGCCATCCGGCGAAGTCGAAGTAGACAAGCCTGAACCTTTTAGGGCAACCACTGCACCGGGCAATGATTCTTTTGTTAATGAGTCTACTACTTTACCTTTAATTGTCTGCTGTGCGAAAGCGCCCAGCGCAACAAATTGCAACAGTAAAGAGAAAACGAGTAAAGATTTCTTCATACTTTTTTTATGATTTAATTAGTCGTGAAATTTCCGGTAAAAGTATGTAGCGCAGTTAATTATAAAGTTAAGCGGGTATTATATTGCCGTTATATAAGTGTTTCCTTAGTATTAAGTATACAGGAAGGAAACAATACGTCAAAGAACAGTTTCGCCTGTCCCGACGGGAGATATCCATTTTGATCATCCGCTAAAAGAAAAGTTGATGCAAAATACTTTCGCGGACTTCTGCCAGTATTTAATTACCTTTGAGCGCTTCAATTTAAGAATCACTTTTGGATGCTACGACCATTTGGGTTAGGCAGGGAGAGATATTGGTTTTTATCACATTTTCACCCCCGTCGTGATTTTATTTAGCACCATCGAGCTTTCGAAATGCTCTTATTTCCTTTTTTCTTTCCACTTGAATTGATACTGAATCCTTATCTGATTCGTATTTTGTAGATCCTTTCTAGATCCTTCCTTAATCCTTGGTAGATCGTTGATGGATCTACAGACCTATAAAAGGTCCAATCTTATTTTATTAAAATTTTATCAAAATTTTAATAAAAATGAACTCAGTATTAAGTCGCATACTGGTTATTACTTATCTTTGTGCAACTAACTTAAAATAAAAGACTATGGGGAAAATACCTGATGGCATATTCGGTGCTATGATCGGAACCACCGGAAACCTGACCGGCTATGTATTAAATGGCCAAAACATCTTAAGGATGATTCCACATCCTAACAAAAAAAGATCCGACTTGCAAAAGGCCAACAGTCAGAAAATGACGGTTATCAATGAATTTTGCCGCCCAATTAGATTTCTATTGAAAGTGGGCTTCGGTATCGCTGCCAAAGGTACCACAAAAAATTATTATAACCTTGCTATAGCGTACAACAAAAAAATGGCCATGAAAGGCGAATATCCGAATGTAGAGATCGACTACCCTTTCATGAGGATCAGCGAGGGCAACCTGATGCCCGCCGTCAATCCCACTGTAGAACGCGTTGCTGAAGGAATAAAATTCAGCTGGGAGGCTGAAACCTCTTATCCCCGCTCTGAAGATCAGGTGATGATATTGGTCTATGCACCAGGGTCAAAAAGGACGCGGATCATTCGTTACGGGAGTAAGAGATCTGTGGGTTTTGAGGTGATACACATCACTAACGATATGATCGATGAGCCATTGGAGACGTATATTTCATTTATTGATGAGGACCGCACGGCAGTAGCAAATAGTATATATACTGGTCAGGTGAACGGATAAAAGAGCGCTGCGGAAATGAGGGTATGAATGGCCGATTTGAAATATTAACAATTTATTAATACGGTTATTATACAGTTTTGTTGCTAAAATTATACAACTTTGTATGAGACAATTAGCTATTCATATCTTACTGACATGCCCGACTACAGCACATATACCGACCAGGAACTGCTGGGATTTCTGACGAAGGACGATGATTCGGCATTTTCGGAAGCTGCATTTTCGGAATTGTATAACCGCAACTGGCAATTTCTTTACAATTCCGTGTACGGCATTCTTCGGAAGCATGAGGATGCTATGGATATTTGTCAGGCTTTATTTGTCTGGCTCTGGGAAAACCGGAGCAGGCTGGTGATCAGAACCAATTTCAAGGCCTATTTATTCGTGGCAGCCAAATATAAAGTGGCCAATTTGATCCGGGAAGGCAAAGTTCGGAACACGCTGTTTGAAAATGTTGATTTTGAGCATATTCGGGACGAGTCTTTTAATCAGCTGGAAGTTAAAGAACTGGAAAACCTGATCAGCCAGCTGATCAATGAGTTGCCTCCTAAATGCAGGGAGATTTTCCTGTTGAGCCGAGACCAGGGCTTGACGCATAAGCAGATCGCCAGGCAACTGAATATTTCTGAAAAGACCGTTGACGAGCAAATTAGTCGCGCGCTCAGAAAATTGCGCGGTCCATTGGGGAAATTGGCGAGTCTGCTTATAATTTCGTGATTATGATCGGCTTTTTTATCTTTCGTCATCCTGACCTGGAGCAAAGCGGAAAGCTACGTAGTAAATTTATTTCAGGATCTTAATGCTATCGCTACTAAATTAATGCATAAACGGGATCCTGAAATAAATTCAGGAGAGGTGGATGAATCATTTTTTTTAAGCTGATTTACAGTAACATAAAATTTATTTTACAACGCTTGTAGGTGTCCCCTACTCTTTTCGTGCCATACAGTCAAATCCCCGAGAAGTATGGATAAAGAACTACTGAACAGATTGACTGAAAAGATAAATGAAGGTTCTGCGACTGAGGAAGAACTGAATCTATTTAATGCCTGTATGAACCATCTGGTGGCTGCAAACCTGAGGGATGCAACTGATGTAGCACATACAGCCGCAAGGGAAACAGACTGGGCGGAAATGCGACCGGGGGGCAGTGAATCTGTAAAGAAAGAATTGTGGTCGGCAATAGAAACAAAGGTATTTATGGGAAATTCTGAACCAGGTCAGCAGGTTGAGGCCCATATTTTTCCGTGGAAACGTATTGCTGTTGCAGCATCTATTTTGCTTGTAGCGGGAGCAGGACTTTGGTTTTATACTAATACCCCCCGTCATCCTGACTCCAGCTTGTCATCCCGAGTTCCGAGGGACCTCAACATCGCACCTGGCAAAAACACGGCTACCCTTACGCTTGCCGATGGAAAACCAATAAGTTTGAGTGATGCTAAAACGGGAATCGTCGTTGATGCAAGTAAATTGGCATATTCAGATGGAACGGTTATCCCGTCGTCATTGCGAGACGAAGCGAAGCAATCTCAACTTATAACTGCTTCTACCCCGCGTGGGGGCACATATCAGGTAGTGTTGCCTGATGGGACGAAGGTATGGCTGAACGCGGCATCATCGATAAAATTCCCTTCAGACTTTAAAGGCGCTAATAGGGTTGTGGAACTTAGCGGGGAAGCCTATCTGGAAGTGGCTAAGGACAAAGCACATCCTTTCATAGTGGAGACAGCGGCTGCTAATGGAACACCGGCGCAAAGGGTTGAAGTGTTGGGTACGCATTTTAACATCAACGCTTATACGGAGGAAGGCAGTGTGAGGACAACTTTGCTGGAAGGGTCTGTTCGCGTTTCGTCATTATCCCCATCGTCATTGCGAGGAGGAACGACGCGGCAATCTCAACAGGCTATTACTCTCCGCCCCAACCAGCAATCAACCATGACAAACAATAACATTAATGTAAAAACAATAGATCCTAAAGAAACCATGGCCTGGAAAGACGGCTATTTCCGTTTCAACGACGAAAAAATTGAAAGCATTATGCGTAAGGTTTCGCGCTGGTACGATGTAGATGTGGAATACAAGGGTGAGATGACCAAAGAAGGATTTAACGGGGCCATAACCCGGTACAGCAGCATCAGGGATGTGCTGGAAATTATGGAAGGATCAAAAGCAGTTCACTTTAAAATTGAAGGAAGGAGGATTATCGTAAGTAAATAAACCACACCATATGATAATCCTGCAATCAAAAAAGTCACCTCAGTGTAGGAACCGAGATGACTAAAGCCTGGATGATCTAAACAATTTAATAAACTATTTAAGAACCGCGGACACCTGCCCCATCTTGGAAAATGAAAAGGTGTTTCGCACTAACCATGCTAAAACAAATGTACATTTTTTACCCCAAACAAATTGCAGGGCCACCTGGCTATGCAACTAAAATTCTGTTGATTATGAAGCTCACCACGCTAATTTTGATCACAGCAATCTTACAGGTAAGTGCAAATTCCTTTGCACAAAAAATTTCCTTGTCTGAAAAGAATGCTTCGCTTAACAAGGTTTTTGACCAGATCAGAACCCAAACAGGCTACGACTTTTTCTTTACCACATCTATTTTGCAGCAGGCCAAACCTGTAACGATCAATGTAAAAAATGAAGAAATGGAAGCGGTGCTGAAGAAGATTTTTGAAGACCAGGATTTGGAATATGCCATTAACAAGAAATCTGTAATGGTGACACGAAAAATGCCTTCCTTTCTGGATAGAACTGTTTCTGTCATTCAGAGCACAGCGAGGGATCTATTTTCTGCTATTGATATCTCTGGGTTGGTGTTGGATGAGAAGGGACTGCCGTTTGCGGGAGTAACAGTCAAGGTGAAGGGGACGAATAAGGCGACGAGTACTGGGAATGATGGCAAGTTTTATCTGGCTGGTGTGGATGATGATGCGGTGATTGAAATCAGGATGGTGGGGTATAAAGTGTTGGAGCGTTCTGCTAAAGGGAATTTTGATGAGTTGAGGCTGGAGGTTTTATCTAAGGAATTGGAAGAGGTGGTGGTAGCATATGGAAAAACCACGCAGCAGGCTTTGACGGGTGCGGTTACAGTAGTGAAAGGAGAGCAAATCCAGAACTTACCGAGCAGGTCATTTGATAAGAGTTTGCAGGGGCTTGTACCAGGATTGCAGATTACTGGTGGTACAGGACAACCTGGGGGCGGCGTAGCGAATATGGTATTGAGAGGGATTTCTACAGGAGCTAATGTAGCTTCCGGCGAAACGACTAGAAATCCGCTGATTGTTATCGACGGAATTCCAGTAACTCAGGATAATTTTCAATTTCAGCCTGTGCAAAACGCAACTCCTGTAACTAATCCTCTCGCTCAGCTCAATCCTTCAGATATAGAAAGTATAACTGTCTTAAAAGACGCTTCAGCAATCGCCTTATATGGTTCCCAAGCCAGTAATGGTGTAATTCTGGTCACTACTAAAAGAGGTAAAGCCGGTAAAACTGTTTTTAATTTTCGTCAACAAACTGATGTTTCAACAAGATTAAAGGGAGAAATAGAGGTTTTGAACAGTGAAGAATACCTGACGTTACTATATGAGACCTACAGGAATACGCCAAGAGTAGTTGGCGGAGTTTCAACACCCTGGACTGATGCAGATATCTTGACTGACTTAAAAACTAAATTTCCTGTTAAAGGAGACGGTAGTTTTTATCAAAGTCCGGATTGGTACAGTGAGTTGTTTACCCGTAGGGCTATTACGACTTCGACGGAAGCAGGGATGTCTGGTGGAAGTGAGAAAAGCAACTTCTATCTGAATGCCGAATACACCAAACAAAACGGCGCAGTTCAGGGAACAGGATATGACCGCAAATCGATGCGTTTTAATTTTGAAAGCCGGCCTGCCTCCTGGTTAAACCTGGGCACAAATACGGCTTTATCTTATAATATTCAGAATTATTCAAATGACAGCGAAAGTCCTTCTAGATTTGCCACTGGATATACTTTGTCTCCATTAAATCCATCCCGTCTGGAAGACGGAAGTTATAAATTGGTTTATCCATTTGGTGCAACCAGCAGTGCCACTTTAAACCCTGTAGCTGATATTGAATATAATGTCAACAAAAACGTAATTTACAGAGGATTAAGCAAATTCTATGCAGAAGTAAAATTGTTTGAGTTTTTAAGTTTCAAGAGCGATCTGGGAGTTGATTTTATGCTGTCTGAAGCCAAACAAAAGACAGATCCGCGTTTTTTTGCCAGTTCATCATCTGCTGCCCGACCCCGTATATTTGAAAGAGATGACAGAAGGGCAAATTTTATTAATAACAATATTTTAAGATTTAACAAGAGCTTCGCTAAGCATAGTGTTAATTTATTACTCGGGCAAGAAGCGCAAATCATTAGCTCAAGATTGCTTCAGGCCGAATCAGAGGGAACAGCTGCCACATTGCCTTATTACGATCAATTGACAAGTTCTAGCTATACGATGAAATCGATTAGGGGAATAACAAACAGGCAGACCTTACTATCTGTGTTCGGCCAGGCAAATTATGGTTACCTCAGCAGGTATTTTCTCTCTGCCAGTATCCGGAAAGACGGCTCGTCAAAATTCGGCGATCAGTCGCAATGGGGCACGTATTGGTCCACAGGCGCTGGTTGGGTGCTGAGTGAAGAAAAATTAATGAAACAATATGTACCATGGATAGATTATCTGAAACTGAGGGGCAGTATAGGTGCAGCTGGTAATTCAGGAGCAGTAAATCCATTGACTCGTTTCGACCAATTATTTGATGCGAAATTTTTAGGTATGGATGCCTTTTCGCCCAGCCAAAATCCGGGTAATCCCGAGATTCAATGGGAGGAAACTTTTACCTGGGATGCCGGATTGGAAATTAGATTGTTAAAAGACAGGTTAAGTCTTACCGTAGATATTTACCATAAGAAAACAAAAAATTTAATCTACAGCACAAATTTACCCTCAATAACCGGGTTTGATGCAGTGCAGGATAACATTGGAGATATGGAAAATAGTGGAATAGAGTTTTCTTTTGCGGGAACCGTGATTCAGAACAAGCGTTTTCGTTGGAACCTGAATGCAAACTGGAGCTCCAACCAGAATAAGCTAATTAAAGCCAATGTTCCCTTAGCCTCTGTTTCAGGAGGCTTATTATCTAATGAGGAAGGAAGAAACTTCAATTCATTTTATATGCCGGTATGGTTTGGCGTAAATCCGGCAGACGGTAAACCCCAGTGGAAAGACGCTAATGGTTTACCTACCAGCACTTATAACAATGCTAAAAAGGAATTTGTAGGGAAGCCTCAGCCTGATGGTTTTGGTGCTGTCACCAATGCTTTCAGTTATAGTGCTTTTACGCTTTCTGCCCAGCTGTATTATCAGTATGGTCTAAAGATCTATAATTCTACTTTCGCTTCGCCTTTATTAAGTGATGGAAGATTTTCATATAATAACCAGGTGAAACAAGCGCTGAATTATTGGAAAAAACCCGGTGATATTGCTGCGAATCCAAGGAGACTGCTCAGCAATACTCCTGATGGGGGCACAAATCCATCTACGCGTTATTTATCCAGCGGAGATTATATCCGGCTTCAAAACGTCACCCTAAGCTATGCATTTTCGAAATCTTTGCTCAGCCGTTTACGCTTGTCTGCCTTGAAAATATATCTTCAGGGACACAACATCGCTATGTTTACGCTTTTCCCTGGGCCTGATCCTGACAATGCAAGCGTAGGAGGAAACACGGCATTTGCTTATCCCAACCAGCGGTCTTTTTCTGCAGGTTTAAACGTTAATTTTTAATTATACGGTCAAAGATTATGAAAAAATGTAAATATTTACTAATCCTTATCTTTTTGATAATTGGAAGTACCTCATGTAAAAAATCTTTTCTGGATGACGTGAGTAATAAATCAATTATACTTCGCCAGGATTATGTTGTCGATCTGAATACAACAAACCAATACTTATACGGGATTTACACAAAATTAGGAAGTAGCTTGTTCACTGACTATAATGTAATCTACCCTGAGTTAATAGCCGATAACATTAAACCAGTAGTCGGTTCAGCCGGTGGCGGAACACCTTTGAGTTTTCACTACGAATGGAACCAGCGTGCAGATGATGTTCCTGATGTATCAACTTCCGGGGCAATGTCCATTGGAACAACACACTATAACAGTAATGGTTATTCCTATGGGGCGTATCAATTCATTCGGTCATGCAATTTTGTATTAGAGAAAGCAGAAGAGTTCCGGAAGGAGAATCCCTCAACCTCAGATGAAATGAAAGGCCAGGCTTATGCGATAAGAGCCCTAACTCATTTTATGCTCGTGAACATGTTTGCACAAGCCTATAATTTTACTTCAGATGCGAGCCATCCTGGAATTGCATATATTACCTCTTCTAACTGGACAGATCCGGTAAACGGCAGGAATACGGTAGCCGAAGTATATAGGAACATCATTTCAGACCTAAATACTGCCATACCACTACTATCGCCAACATCCTCCAGCACTTTAATGATAAATAAGAATGCTGCTAAAGGCCTGTTGGCAAGGATTTACTTGTATAAAGGGGATTGGATCCTGGCAAAAAACCTGTCCAGGGAAGTTGGTGTCGCCGTACCGATTATGACAACAAATTATCCGGGCAAATTATTTACGCTTTCAGAAACCGAAGCTTTATTTCAACTGCCTCCGTCAAGTTTTACAAATTCTTACAGAACAGCTTTTGCATCATATCTTTTTAGAAGTGAAATTCAGTTTCAGGCTACTGCAGATATAGCTACATTGCTGAATGAAGATCCAAATGATGCCAGAAAAGTCTGGGTAACAGCAAGCTCCTCAAACTGGAATATTGTCAAATTTCCAGAAGGAGTCGTTGTCGGAATAACGCCGGCTTCACTTTCTTACTATCATACTGTAATCCGTTCATCAGAAATGTACCTGACTGCGGCAGAGGCCTATGCGCAACTCAACAATGTAGACAGTGCTCGATTTTATCTTGATGCCATCCGGAAAAGAGCAAATCCAGCAGCCTTGGCTACGGCAAGCAGCGGCACCGCATTACTGGAAACCATTTATAAAGAGCGCAGGAAAGAACTGGCATTTGAGGGTTTGAGGATGTTTGACCTGTTGCGATGGAAAAAAGCAGTAAACAGAGCAGATGCACTAAGCGCTGCTGCGCAGACTTTGCCATATCCTAGTAACAAGGCTATAGCACCCATTCCTGGATTGGATGTTAAAGTTTCCGGGTTTATACAAAACCTAGGGTATTAATATTATTTATTAAAAATTTACGACATGAATTTTAGAACATTATTTATAATGCTGTCCGTTCTATGCCTATTTGGTAAGATAGGAACTGCACAAAGTGTACATGTACAAAACAACACTTCAATTGTTATTCAGGTAAAGTTGCCTAATAACGTTGAAAAACAGTCTGCCGTATTAGAGTATATGCCCTATAACATCATTAGGCCCGAGTGGAAAATTGGCAAACCTGAAATTGAAGGTAATGTGGCGAAATGGAGTTTAGTCGCTAATGGACCTCTATTTGTTGCATTAAAACCATTGCCTAGTGTAAAGGTAAATCACCTTTATGAGCCTGGTGATAGTTTGCATATTGATTTTACAAGAGGTGAAAATAGAGAAATTTATTCTGGGAGAGGTGCGGGTAAATTTATTATGCAACAGGAGATTTTTACAAAACTGGCACTTGTACCAGTTCCCAAGAATAAGTCGTTCAGCAAAACAACTTCCCTGGACGATTACCAGGAATGGAATAGTTATCTAAATGCAAAATTGGTAATTATAGACAATATAATGACAACTTATAAGACTGACGTAACACCATTAGCATATGATTATTTACGTACTAAAATTGTATCTGAAATTGAATACCAGCGGGGGATGAAATTTGGTGACATGGTGTATTGGCCGACAGATAAACGTATTGCAAGTGAGGAACTGGGGAAGATCTTTGATACTACAATACTAAATAAATATAGCAAATGGTTGCAAAACTACAGGGGCACTGTAAGTAATTCTTACTATTTCTATGATCTTGTCAGAAAATCAGTACAAAGAAAATACAACTTTAATACAAGTCATCCGGATTTAGAAGGACCTGGAAGAAAGGTTCTATATGCTGATTTGGGAAAGAAAATCTATAGCGGAGAGGTTTTACAGGGTTTTCTGGTGTTTCTACTTACTGAATCGGGATTAAAAGATCATATATTGAAACAAAGTCATGATCCTAATAATGTTAAAATAGAAAAATTGCTTGATGAGTTTTATGCAATGCCGGGGTATCCAGACCATAAGGCTTATGTGAAAGCTTACGAGGAAATGATTAGAGGATGGGTGGTAGGTAAAGGTCATACTGCGCCGGATTTCATCCTGGACAATGGAAAGGGCAAGTCGTACAGAATGAAAGACTTGAAAGGTAAAATTGTGCTTTTAGGCTTTTTTGATGACAGCAGAGAAAGTACAGAGATGTTAGCTACCATTAAAAAGGTTCAAACTTTACTTCTTAATAACAAGGATGTAGTATTTCTGAATGTTTTTACCACCAAAGGTAGAGCTGTAGGGACAAACAACTTCTTCGTTGAAAAAGAGCACCTGATACTTAAAAATTATAATCTGAAAGATTATCCACAATTCAATATCAAGGCTTTCCCAAAAATCTTCGCATTGGATGGCCAGGGAAATTTTATGTATGGAGGGGAAATAAGTAAATCATTCTTCACCGCACCTTTAACTCGCAGATCTGATGACGAACTATTTCCCGATCCACGGAAAGATAACTCCCGCAGGCTGATCAATGACATTTATGAGCAGTTTGCGATTTTAAAAGACGGGCCTTATGTGTTTCATGAAAAGGATGGTCTTACCAGCTATCATATCCATTCCTCGAAAGTAGCTGAACAGAAATATCCGGTTGGAGGAAATATCATAGTAGATGCTCAAACCGATGATTTTCGAAAAACTTTTTCTGTTCCGCTCAGAAATAACCTGACGACAGAAGCTGCTGTAAATCCCAGCAGACCTGAAAAATTATTTATCTTATCGGACATTGAGGGAGAGTTTAAGGCCTTCCGGAAATTGCTGCAAAGCAATAAGATTATTGATGATCAGTTTAACTGGACTTTTGGGAAGGGGCACTTGGTATTTGCAGGTGATATGTTTGATAGGGGATTGCAGGTAACAGAATGCTTATGGCTGGTTTATGCTTTAGAAGAAAAAGCAAAAAAAGCAGGAGGCTATGTGCATTTTGTATTGGGTAATCATGAAATCATGAACCTTCAGGGTAATCATCGTTACGTAAAGGAGAAATACCAGGAGAATGCAAAACTCTTAGGAAAGACGATTACGGAACTGTATAGCGAGGATAGCGAACTGGGAAGGTGGTTGAGGACGAAGAATATAGTAGAGAAAATTGGAGATCTTTTGTTTTTGCATGGAGGTGTATCATCGGAATTGAACGAGGCGCCGCTAACTGTAGAACAGATCAATACCACAGCAAGACCATTTTATGCGGACAGCAAGGCAGCAGAAAATCCAGACTCCAAAGTTAGCCAATTGTATAACAACATGACTTCGCCTTTCTGGTACCGCTTATATTATAATGAATCACAAAAAAGAGGTATCTATAAAGCGATGGAAAGTCAGGTAGATAGTACGCTGCAAAAATTTAATGTGAAACATATTATTACGGGACATACTATCGTTGCGGACACCATTACTACTCATTACAACAATAAAGTAATCAACACGGATACGAAACACGCGAGCGGTAAAAGCGAAGCGCTACTAATTGAAGGAGCAAACTTTTACAGGGTAAATGCTGAAGGGAAAAGGGCGCTTTTGTTTAAAGATGAGGAGAAATGAGAAGATTGAATGCAAGGGTGGAGATCCTGAAACAAGTTCAGGATGACGACCGCCTTATCATGCAAGAGTTTCAATAAATTAAAGATAAATCAAATGAAGAAAATATTGATGATACTACTTACAGGACTGATCATTCAGTCTTGTAAGAAAGAAGAAGATACCCCTGCTTTGGCTTCCATAACTGTGGTGAATGCGGCTATTGATGTGGCTGCGACTAAGGCTTATGCGTCTGATAAGAAAGTAAGCTGGTCGGCTATACCGACTGGGGATGTGGTAAACTTTGCGAATTTTAAACACTTTGGTGTGTTTGCTGGCAGTAAGAATGTAGCCGCTGTAATCTCAGCAGATACAACCAAAAATTTATATAGTGGAACTGCGGAGTTTAAAGAAGCGAGCTTAAATACGTTGTTCCTTTGTGGGCAAGCGGGTAGTTACGAAGGTGTTTACCTCGCTGATGAGAATTTGCCAAATTATACTGAAGAAGTTGTGGGCATCAGGTTCATCAATCTGTCTCCGAATAGCCCTGCTATTAGTGTGAACCTTGTGGCTACACCTACAGTAAATGAGACGGCAAGCCTTGCTTACAAGCAGAAAAACGAGTTCAAAACATATCCGGCAAGTAATGTATCCACTGGCATAGCATTTCAAGTGAAAGATGCTGGTACGGGAGTTTTACTGGCTAGCTATGCTTTACCTGCAACGGCGGTATCACCTTATACTACCGCAACTGTAGCACAAGCCAGGTTTAAAAATGTAACGCTGGTGATAAAAGGACTGGTTGGCGGCACAGGAACCAATGCTTTTGGCGTATTCCCGGTTGGTCACTATTGAACCTAAAGACTGGACTCAAATTTTATGTATTTTCTTGTAAAACTAAAGGTAGGCTTTCGAATTTCTAAAGGCTACCTTTAGTTTTACAAAATTCTCAATGTATACACCGGTCAGGTGAATGGTTAAAATCCGTATATTAGCGGCAGCAATATCCGTATGAAACAGTATTTAGATTTGATGCAGCATGTGCTCGATAACGGCACACAAAAGCACGACCGCACGGGCACCGGTACCATTAGCGTATTCGGCCACCAGATGCGTTTTAATTTGCAGGAAGGCTTTCCGATGGTGACCACTAAAAAGCTCCATCTGAAATCGATTATACACGAACTGATCTGGTTTTTGAGTGGCGACACCAATATCAAATACCTCAAAGACAATGGTGTGAGGATCTGGGATGAGTGGGCTGATGCAGAGGGCAACCTGGGCCCGGTCTACGGTTCCCAATGGCGTTCCTGGCCAAAACCTGATGGCGGACATATTGATCAGATCGCGAAGATCGTGGATACCATTAAGAACAATCCGGACTCGAGAAGGATCATCGTCTCTGCATGGAATGTAGCGGAGGTAGACAACATGGCCCTCCCGCCCTGCCATGCTTTTTTCCAGTTTTATGTGGCCGACGGCCGACTAAGCTGCCAGCTGTACCAGCGCAGTGCAGATATATTCCTGGGAGTGCCTTTCAATATTGCCTCCTATGCCCTGCTGACTATGATGGTCGCACAGGTATGCGGACTGGAATACGGAGATTTTGTACATACCCTTGGCGATGCCCATCTCTATAACAATCATATCGAGCAGGCTAAGCTTCAACTGAGCCGCGAGACGAGGCCTTTACCCCTCATGAAGATCAATCCAGAGGTAAAAGACATCTTTAATTTTAAATTTGAAGACTTTACCCTGGAAAATTATGATCCGCATCCGCACATTAAAGGAGTGGTAGCGGTATGATCGTATCTTTAGTAGCCGCAGCCGCGGAAAACAATGCCATCGGTAAGGACAATGAACTTTTGTGGCACCTGCCCACTGATTTAAAGCATTTCAAAAACATCACCAGCGGACATGCGATCATAATGGGCCGCAAGACCTTTGATTCTGTAGGCAAGCCCCTGCCAAACCGCCGTAATATTGTCATTACACGTCAGAAAAACCTGCATGTGGAGGGGGTAGAATTCGTAAACAGCTTACCCGAAGCACTTTCTTTAGATTTCTCAGAGGAAGAAGTGTACGTGGTAGGCGGTGCAGAAATCTACAAACAGGCCATAGAAATAGCCGACAAAATATACCTGACCAGGGTATACGCCAGCTACGACGGAGATGCCTTTTTCCCTGAAATAGAAGCGGATAGCTGGACGGAAACCGATATAGACCGTCGTGAACCCGATGAGAGACATGCAGTAGCCTATACCTTCTCTACCTGGCTGCGCAAATAATGCCCTTATCAAAAAAGCACAATGCCTTTAATAAAAAATTAATAAGGCGGTCTATTAATTAAAAAATTAATTAGATTTGCCGACTTGTTAAAAAAACATATACCATAAAGACAATAAATACAAACAACAAATGCAAGGTAAAGGTTTTATAAAATTTATGGCAATACTTTTAGGTATTGTCTGTGTGTATTCTCTTTCATTCAACTTAGTTACTTCTAAAGTAGAAAAAGACGCTAAAGCAGTAGCTAAAGGAGATGAAATCAAAGAAAGAGCCTATCTGGACTCTATGGCGACTGTACCTGTTTATCCTGTGCTTGGATTTACCTATCAGTTTTGCAAGCAAAAAGAAATCAAACTAGGTCTCGACCTTAAAGGTGGTATGAACGTGACCATGGAGATTTCGATTGCGGATCTTGTAAAATCCCTGGCCAATGATACAGACGATGCCAACTTCAACCAGGCTATAAAGAATGCGCAGGCTAAAACCAATGGTGGCAGCGGCGACTTCATATCTACATTTGTTAGTGAGTTTGAAAAAATCAGTCCCAATGGTAAACTGGCCGATTTCTTCGCCAGTCAGGACAACGCTTCGGTGATCAAACCGACCTCCAGCAATTCTGACGTAAAGTCTTTCTTGTCTAAAGAGGCCACCAGCGCTATCGACCGTTCGTTTATCATTCTGCGCAGCAGGATTGACGGATTTGGTGTGGTCAGTCCAAACATGCAAAAGCAGGAAGGTACCAACCGCATCCTGATCGAGATGCCTGGAGTAGACGACAAGGAGCGTGTACGTAAATTATTGCAGGGTTCTGCAGAATTGCAGTTCTGGCAGGTATACAACAATGAAGAGGTGTACTCGGTCATGGAGAACATCAACAAGACCCTTGCCGCAACGATAAAAGAAACTAAAGATACTACAAAAGCAGCGGGTGCTGCTGCAGATACCACTAAAGCGGGCAGTAAACTGGCCGGTCTTGGTGGAAATAAAGATGCCGCCGGTGCGGACTCTTCAGCAGTAAAAAACCTGGAGCTGAGCAAAACCAACCCTTTATTTGCTGTATTGAACATCCCTACTTTCCAGGGAGAGAATGGTCAGCCTTCTCTTCGTCCGGGACCGGTAGTAGGATGGGTAGCGCAAAAAGATACGGCTAAAGTAAACAACTATTTTGCCAGACCGGAAATTGCTTCGATCATTCCACAAAGCTTCAAGTTTATGTGGGCAGTGAAGCCAATGGAAGGCACTAAAGTATTTGAATTATATGCGATTAAAGTATCTTCACTAGACGGCAAAGCTGCTCTGGGTGGTGATGCGATCAGCAATGCCCGTGCGGATTTCGGTCAGAACAACAAGCCTGAAGTGACCATGTATATGAACGGTGAAGGTGCTGCGAAATGGAAAAAACTAACGGCTGAAGCTTCTGCTGATCCAAACAATAAGAAATCTATTGCTATTGTACTGGACAACCAGGTTTACTCTGCCCCTACCGTGCAGAATGAAATCCCTAACGGGGTGTCTTCGATCTCGGGTAACTTCACGGCAGACGATACAGAAGATTTAGCAAACATTCTTAAAGCAGGTAAATTGCCTGTTCCGGCACATATCGTTGGAGAGAACTTCGTTGGTCCAACGCTTGGACAGGAGTCGATAGATAGCGGTCTGATCTCTTCGATCATCGGTCTGATCCTGGTATTGGGCTTTATGGCGGTATATTATAGCAAAGCAGGTTGGGTAGCCAACATCGCTTTGGTATCCAACTTATTCTTCCTGATCGGAGCGATGGCTTCATTGGGTGCGGTATGGACCTTGCCTGGTATCGCTGGTCTGGTACTGACGATTGGTATGGCGGTTGACTCCAACGTACTGATCTATGAGCGGATCAAGGAGGAACTCGACGCGGGTAAAGGCATCAGGCAGGCGATTGCAGACGGTTATAAAAATGCCTATTCTGCGATTATTGATTCGAACATCGTGACCCTGATCACAGGTATCATCTTATTCTATTTAGGTACGGGCCCGATTAAAGGTTTCGCAACTACGTTGATATTGGGTATCATGACTTCCCTGTTCACTTCGATCTTCATCACCCGTTTGGTATTTGAAGCATTCCTGAAAAGTGATAAGAAAATCACATTCTCCATTCCTTTCACAGCGAATATCTTTAAAGATTCGAATTTCGACTTCATCAACGGCCGCCGTAAGTTTTACATCATCTCTTCGGTGATCATCCTTGCAGGTGTGATCTCTATCTTCACCAAAGGATTTAGCTTAGGTGTGGATTTCCAGGGTGGACGTGCTTATGTGGTTCAATTCCAGAAAGACATTACTACAGGTGATGTAGCGGATGCATTGGAAGTACAGTTCGGACAAGCGCCGGAGGTAAAAACATATGGTATCGACAATCAGGTTAGGGTAACAACGACCTATCTGATCGATGACAACAGTGAAGAAATTGAAAACCAGGTAGAAGCGAAGCTAAACGCCGGACTGAAAACACTGAACAATGCTTATGAAATTAAGGATGCGCAGAAGATCGGGCCGACCATGGCGAGCGATATCAAAACTTCCGCCATTTATTCGGTACTCCTGGCTATAGCCGCGGTATTTGTATACATCGTGGTCCGTTTCAGAAACGTACAGTTTGGTATTGCAGCGGTTATCGCATTGTCGCATGACGTGCTGGTGCTCCTGGCGATCTTCTCGATCTTTAACGGCTGGCTGCCATTCTCTTTAGACATCGACCAGCAGTTTATTGCGGCGATCCTGACGGTAATGGGTTATTCGATGAACGATACGGTGGTTGTATTTGACCGTGTGCGTGAATACTTAGGTCAGAGCAGGAACAAAAACGAGACTATCCCTACGATTGTAAACAACGCCTTGAACAGTACCCTAAACCGTACTGTGGTGACAGGTCTTTGTGTGATGATCGCACTATTGGTGTTGTTCTTCTTCGGTGGAGACATCTTAAGAGGCTTCTCTTTTGCGATGTTGATCGGTGTGATCTTCGGTACATATTCTTCTCTGTTCGTAGCTACACCATTCGTGGTTGAGTTTACCCGTAAGAGAGACATCGAAGCTAAAAAAGTAGATTAAGCTCAATCTGAGGTACGACCAAGTATAACACGGTCGTCATGAAGCAAAAAACATAAATTATACAAAGGTACTTCGTAAGAGGTGCCTTTTTTGTTAGCTTTGTTAAGTGAGTGCTAGCAGAATTAAATTAGTCGAATGTCCGAGAGATGCCATGCAGGGCATCCATCATTTTATTGATACGGATGTCAAGGCAGCATATCTGAATTTGCTACTGGCCGTAGGCTTTGATACGCTGGATTTTGGGAGTTTTGTATCGCCCAAAGCGATCCCTCAGTTGAGGGACACCCGCGAAGTTTTAGAAAAGCTGGACCTTTCAGTGAGCAAAACCAAGCTGCTGGCCATTGTGGCCAATCTGAGGGGTGTGGAAGAAGCCGTTGTCTATCCGGAAATCTCTTACCTGGGCTTTCCTTTTTCCATTTCAGAGACTTTTCAGCAAAGGAATACCAATTCCAGTATTGCGCAGTCGCTGGACACGGTAAAACGTATGCTGGATCTTTGTGACACTGCCGGAAAGGAAGCGGCAGTATACCTCTCTATGGGCTTTGGAAACCCCTATGGGGACGAATGGACAGAAGATATCATGCTGGCAAGGGCGGAGGAGTTGATCGGTTGCGGGGTGAAGATCTTGTCGCTCGCCGATACGACAGGTGTGTCTACACCAACTCAAATCAGGCGCTTGCTTCCACTTTTATCGGAAGCGTTTAAAGAAACGGAAATTGGGCTTCATCTACACAGCACACCGGCTGAGCGTAAGGAAAAGATAGCCGCCGCACTGGATAGCGGGTGCCGAAGAGTAGACAGTGCCTTAAAAGGCTTCGGAGGCTGCCCTATGGCTGCAGACGACCTGACGGGCAACATCGCGACCGAGGCGGTCATTTCTATGCTGGAAGACAGGAATATAGATACCGGGCTGGATATGGATAAATGGCAGGAAGCACTACTATATTCAACAAAAGTGTTTCTCTAAGATCTTTTGACCATTTTGCTGTGCTGGATACCTGCTTCATCAAAATGCTCGCCTTCCGCTACAAATCCAAATTTGGCATATAAAGGCATGGCAGTCAATTGCGCGTTCAAATAAATATAGTGCGCATCATCCGGCAGGTCGGCCAATGCCGCTGCTACGAGCGCCTGCCCTACTCTTTTACCTCTGAATTCCTTCAATACCGCAAAACGTTCGAGTTTGTAACCAAGATCTGTTTGGCGCCACCGACACGCCCCGCAGGGCTGATGGTCCATCGTGGCCAGAAAGTGTATAGATTCCTCTTCATGCTCCCATTCCAGTTCCGGCGGACAGTCTTGTTCGTCTACAAAGACCGTTCTTCTGATGGCGAATACCTGCTCCAGTTCTTCTTTGGTGGTCGCCTTGTTTACTTGTAATGGTTCCATAATGTGAAGATATAAAATTAAAAAAAGCGCCACAAATCCGTGGCGCTTTCTATCTGTTGATTAGCTGATCTCTTACGAATAAAAGACAGCGCTAATTATAATTTATCGCTTGCGTTGGCGCAGTTCAGGTCTTCAAATGCCTGTTTTAAACGGGCAACGAATTGCTCTTCACCTTTACGCAACCAAACTCTTGGATCGTAATATTTCTTGTTTGGCTTATCTTCACCATCCGGGTTACCGATCTGGCCCTGAAGATACGCTTCATTCGCTTTATAATAATCTAAGATACCTTCCCAGAACGCCCATTGCATATCGGTATCGATGTTCATTTTGATCGCTCCGTAAGAAATAGCTTCTCTGATCTCTTCCTGTGAAGAACCGGAACCACCGTGGAACACAAAATTGATCGGCTTCTCAGCAGTCAGGCTGTATTTTTCTTTTAAGAAATCCTGTGAGTTCTTCAGGATCACCGGCTGTAATTTAACGTTACCTGGTTTGTATACCCCGTGTACATTACCAAAAGCAGCTGCAATGGTGAATTTATCGCTCACTTTGCTCAGTTCTTCGTAAGCATAAGCTACTTCAGAAGGCTGAGTATATAGTTTAGAGCTATCTACATCGCTGTTGTCTACCCCATCTTCCTCACCACCAGTTACACCAAGTTCGATCTCTATGGTCATACCGATCTTAGCCATACGGGCCAGGTATTTGGTGCAGATCTCCATATTTTCCTCGATAGATTCTTCTGAAAGATCAAGCATATGGGAAGAAAACAAAGGTTTTCCAGTCTCCGCGAAGAACTTTTCACCATGATCCAATAAGCCATCAATCCATGGCAACAATTTCTTAGCAGCATGGTCAGTATGCAATACAACGGCTACGCCGTAGTGTTCCGCTAATAAATGAACGTGTTTGGCAGCAGATACGGCCCCTAATACACAGGCATTCAGATTGTCATTATTTAGTGTTTTGCCAGCATAAAACTGGGCACCACCGTTAGACAACTGGATGATCACAGGTGAATTAACCGCTTTGGCAGTTTCCATAACCGCATTTATCGTATTGGTACCCGTAACATTCACAGCTGGTAATGCAAACTGATGTTTTTTAGCCTGCTCAAACAATTCCTGAACGGCATCTCCGTAAATTACGCCTTTATAGCCTTTTAAACTCATCTTTTATATTTTTTTTATACGCCGAAGTTAGGAAAAATATCCCTTTAGGCAAATGATGTCGCCATTATTTTCATTGGATGCGGACGCTGGCACAGCTGCGGAGCAATCAGGGCACAGCCGTCAGGAAGGCCAATGCAAAAAAATATTGCTAAAAAATCCAGCATGATGAAGGACTTAGACACCTGTTCTAATTTTTTTTTGTTTCTTTGTAGTCGCATTTTTCAAGATATAACAATGGCTTGGTTTAAGAGAGAAAAAAAAGGTATCAGTACTTTAACAGAAGAAAAAAAGGAAGCGCCAGATGGTTTGTGGAACAAATGTCCCAATTGTAAAAAAGCATTGCACAGCGCCGATCTGGTAGAAAATAAATACGTTTGTCAATATTGTGATTATCATTTGAGGGTAGGCTCTAAAGAGTATTTCCAGGTCCTGTTTGACGACAACCAGTTTACAGAGCTTTTCGCCGATCTAAAATCGGGCGATCCCTTGAACTTCACTGACACGAAGCCTTATGTAGACAGGCTGAAAGAGAGCATGGCGAAAACAGGCTTAAAGGACGCCATCCGGGCAGGTGTGGGTAAAATAGAAGGGGAAGACCTGGTGATTGCCTGTATGGATTTCAATTTCATCGGTGGTTCTATGGGTTCTGTGGTAGGCGAGAAGATAGCGAGGTCTATAGATTATAGCATCAAGCACAAGATCCCCTTCCTGATGATCTCCAAATCTGGCGGTGCGCGGATGATGGAGGCTGCTTTTTCTTTGATGCAAATGGCAAAAACCTCGGCTAAACTTGCTTTGCTGAGCCAGGCCAAGATTCCATATATTTCATTGCTGACCGACCCGACTACGGGAGGTGTCACCGCTTCTTATGCCATGCTGGGTGATATCAATATCGCTGAACCCGGCTCATTAATCGGCTTCGCGGGTCCGCGGGTAATCAAAGAAACCATCAAGAAAGACCTTCCAAAAGGATTTCAAACTGCGGAATTTGTTTTAGAACACGGATTTTTGGATTTTATTGTCGACAGAAGGTCGATGAAGTCTAAACTGGCCAGTTTCATTAAGATGTTGAAGCCAGCTTAATCATATACAGGGGTTTAACCCTCTTTAAAGACACACATAAAAAGGCCAGCGTAATCTTTCAGTTGATGAGATTTAACGCTGGCCTTTCTTTTAATAGGCGTATTCCGTTAGACGGTACCAGGCTCATGCCCCGAGCCAAATGGCTGGTTCGTCCTGTTGGGTTTCCTGGTAAATGCAGATTTGTCGAGTGAAGCAACGGAAGAGGTATCTCCACTGTCCAGATTGTTATCGTCCCGGTCTGCCGGACCTACATAACCTGCCGTTTTCTTCTTGTTCTCGTTCTCTTCGTTTTGATTGTCTTTTTCAGGTGTGATCATGATATTGCCGTTTTAAGTGTACAAATTGGGTGATTAAACCACTATCTATAAAATAAACAGCCTGATCTGAAAATTGTTTGAATCGAGCGGCTAGGCAGAAATATTCTGGGCCACCACATTCTTCACCTTTTCGATCACCACATCCAGTTCTGCTTTGGTATTGTACTTGCTGAACGAGAACCTGATGGAAGGACGGTTGGGATCGGCAGCAATTCCATTGAGCACATGCGATCCGATATTGGAACCAGAAGAACAGGCACTGCCGCCAGAGGCCGAAATGCCGTTGATATCCAGGTTGAACAACAGCATATCTGCCATGTCCATCGCCGGGAAAGACACATTCAACACGGTATACAGGCTCTTGTCTTCATCGGTTTCCCCGTTGAAAGAGAGATCCGCTATTTCTTCTGTAAGGCGGTCTTTCAGATAGGTTTTCAAGCCCTGAACATGGGCCTGATGCTGCTCCATCTCCGCATAGGCGATTTCCAGGGCTTTCGCCAGGCCAACGATGCCATACACATTTTCAGTTCCGCCCCGCATATTGCGCTCCTGCGCACCACCGAAGATCATCGGACTGATCTTGATGGTATGGTTTACAAACAGAAAGCCTACACCTTTAGGACCATGCAATTTATGTGCGGCGCAAACCAGGAAATGGGCTTTAAGCTTTCTGACGTCATGAGTATAATGCCCCATGGTCTGCACAGTATCACAGTGGTAGATGGCATTATATGTTTCACAAAGATCACCTACACGCTCCATATCCGTCAGGGTACCCAGCTCATTATTGGCATGCATCAATGAAACAAAAGAGCGCTCATTGGTTTTCAACAGTTCCTCGAGATGATCGTAATCAACATTGCCTTTGCTGTCGATATTGACAAAGCTCAGCTTGTCGATCACTCCTTGCTTGAGCAGCATATTTAGCGTATGCTCTACAGCGTGGTGCTCTATTTTGGAGGTAATGGCATGCTTAATATTGTAAGCCGCAATACCGCAGCGAATGGCTGTATTGTCGGCCTCAGTACCTCCGGATGTGAAGAAGATCTCCGCAGGGGTAGCGTTGAGTATACCCGCGACTGTCTTTCTCGCTTTTTCGATCAGGGTGCGGACTTCTCTCCCCTGCGCATGAATGGAAGAGGGGTTTCCGTATGAATTATTCATTACAGCGACCATCTCCGCAATGACTTCCTGATCCATCGGCGTCGTTGCAGCATTATCCAAATAAATTCTGTCCATCTAAAATCAGTTAATTATAAATAAGTTAGTTAGTTTTTTTTTGATCAGCTGAGGTTCAGGATTTGCCTGATGTCTCCGATGATTTTTGAGGCCAGTGCTTCGGCTACTTCTTCCGTACTGGCTTCGCTGTAGATCCGGATAATGGGTTCCGTATTGGATTTCCTCAGGTGTACCCACTCCTTATCAAATTCAATTTTAAGTCCGTCGATGGTACTGTTCGGCTGATCCTTATATTTATCCTGTACTTTGATCAGTAAAGCATCAATATCCATTCCTGCGGTCAGCTCAATTTTATTTTTAGAGATGTGATAGGAAGGATAGCTGTTCTTCAGCTCCAGGATGGACTGTCCGGATTTGGCCAGGTGGGTCAGGAACAAGGCGATACCGACGAGCGCGTCCCTTCCGTAGTGCAATTCAGGATAGATGACCCCACCATTGCCTTCACCGCCGATAATAGCGTTGGTGGCTTTCATTTGGTTGACCACATTGACCTCCCCTACGGCGGCAGCGTTGTACTGACCACCGGCTGCTTCGGTCACATCCCGTAGGGCACGTGTAGAAGACAGGTTGGAAACGGTATTTCCTTTTGTATTTTTAAGTATATAATCTGCAACGGCGACTAAAGTATATTCCTCGCCAAACATAGAACCATCTTGGCAAACAAAGCACAGGCGGTCTACATCAGGGTCTACTACAATGCCCAGATCGGCTTTTTTACTGACCACCTCTGCTGCAATTTCAGTTAGGTTTTCAGGAAGCGGTTCCGGATTGTGCGGAAAATGACCATTCGGCTCACAGAATAATTCGTAAACTTCTTCTACACCCAGTGCCTTCAAGAGTGCAGGAATAAAGATCCCCCCGGTTGAATTGACGCAATCAATGGCAATCTTAAATTTGGCTTTTTGAATCGCTTCGACGTCCACCAGCGGCAAGGCCAGGATGACATCGATGTGTTTTTGAAGGTAAGTATCGTTGGCAATCACTTGTCCCAGCTCGTCCACTTCAGCAAAAGCAAACTCTGCTTTTTCGGCGATATCGAGTACTTCTTTGCCATCGGCATCGCTGATGAACTCGCCTTTATCGTTCAGGAGCTTTAAGGCATTCCATTGCTTAGGGTTGTGACTGGCAGTCAGGATGATGCCGCCGCCTGCATTTTCCATAGGCACGGCGATCTCCACGGTTGGTGTGGTCGACAGACCAAGATCGATCACCTCGATACCAAGCCCCTGCAGGGTACCTGTCACCAGGTTGTTCACCATTTCTCCTGAGATCCTGGCGTCGCGGCCAAGAACAATTTTTTTATTGTTTGTCTTACTGATCACCCAGGAGCCGTATGCTGCTGTGAATTTAACGATGTCTATGGGCGTTAGGCCGTTGCCTGCAACTCCGCCGATTGTTCCCCGGATTCCGGAAATGGATTTAATTAGTGTCACTTACGAATATTTAGTTGTCAAAAGTAATGAAAAATTAGGAACAGCATATAGGAAGTACAAAAATGCTATATTTGCCCTTTGTAAAAAAAACATCAAATTACGGCTTTATGCAGCGCAAATGGTTTCAATATTGGTTCAATTCGCCTTATTATCACATCCTTTATAGTCAAAGGAACGATGCAGAGGCCGAATTCCTGATCGACAATTTATTCGCCTGGCTGAAGCCTGAAAAAGAATCCAAAATACTGGATATTGCCTGTGGCAGAGGGCGGCACGCGGTATATTTAAATAAGAAGGGCTACGATGTGACCGGCATCGACCTTTCCGAACAGAGCATCCGCTATGCGCAGCAGTTTGAGAAAAAGAACCTTCATTTTTTTGTGCACGACATGCGCAGGCTCAGCTTCATCAATTACTTTGATATTGCGGTCAACCTGTTTACGAGTTTTGGCTATTTTGAAACAGAGAAGGACCATGTAAACGCACTGAAGTCGTTCAGAAAAGGCATCAAGGCCGATGGCACTTTTGTAATCGATTATTTCAATACCAAGAAAATCCTTAAAAACCTGACCCAGCAGGAGATCAAGACTGTTGAGGGCATAGAGTTTCACCTTCAAAAGTTTGTTTCTGAAGGCAAGATCATCAAGCATATTAATTTTGAGCATGGCAAGAAAACCTATGCTTTTGAAGAAAGGGTACAGGCCTTTCTGCTGAGTGATTTTGAAAGGATGTTTGAAAAAAGCGGGTTTACCATCGCTGCTAAATTTGGCAGCTACGCGCTGGATGAATTTGATGAGGATAAATCTGACCGTCTGATCTTAATCTGCAAAAAAGCATGATAGAAAGTCTTCAAAAATTTGATGCAGATCTGTTTTTGGCGATACACCGGGGCTTGTCGAACGGTTTTTTTGACTGGCTGCTGCCTATGATGCGCAACCGGTATACCTGGGCGCCCTTGTATCTTTTTATCATCGTTTTTAGCTTCATAGAATACAAAAAAAGAGGCTGGTATATCGTGGGCATGTTGCTTTTCACCTTTGCATTGGGCGATATGATGGCGTCGAGGATCATTAAGCCCCTGGTGATGCGCATACGGCCCTGCAATGAGATCACACTCACCGACGAGCTGATCAGGCGGGTGCCTTGTGGAAGCGGGTACAGCTTCCCTTCCGCCCATGCCACCAATCATTTTGCATTGGCCGTATTCCTGATCTTTGTTTTTTACCCCAAGTGGAAGCCCGTACTTCCTATAGGATTGGCCTGGGCCTTTATCATTTCTTTCTCCCAGATTTATGTAGGTGTGCATTATCCAATAGATACGATGGTAGGCGCTGTACTTGGAACCTGCATCGGCCTGGCCACCTCTAAATTATATAAAACACTACAACCTGTATTATAATGGAAGTCTGGAAATTATTAATTCTATTTTTTAGTGCTTTTTTAGGCGGCATTACCATTTTTATAGTCAGGAGCGATAAATCGCAATTGCTGAAGCTGATCCTTTCTTTTAGCGGCGCCTATCTCTTTGCCATTACGGTTTTGCACCTGATCCCGGATGCCTACAGCGGCACAGACGGCCATGACATCGGGATATTTATCCTGATCGGCTTCCTGTTCCAGGTCTTGCTGGAGCAGTTTTCTGAGGGTGTAGAACATGGGCACATCCACCATCACGGCGAAAAAAATGTTTTTCCCTTTGGGATTATGATCAGTTTATGCCTCCATGCTTTCCTGGAAGGGATGCCCCTGGCCAAGGATCAGCACAATGAACTGATATTCGGAATTTCCTTACACCATATTCCGGCAGCGTTTGCACTGGCCAGCATCCTAATGCAGAATAAGTTCAACAAGCAGAATATCGTATTTTACATTTCCATTTTCGCTTTGATGGCACCATTGGGCTTCTATGTCAGTTATGGGCTCAGCAATGGCACGATTGGTGGCGTAGAGGCCTATTTCAATAAGATTATGGGCATCGTAATCGGTATATTCCTGCATATTTCCACCACCATCTTATTTGAATCCAGTGTAGGCCATAAAGTCAGCACCCGCAAAATGATCGCTGTACTTTGCGGCATCGGCATCGCACTGATCGGGTATTTTACTTCCGGACATTAACCCCTCTCCTTATTCCCTCATCTTATCCAGCAAGTCATTGAGTTGCTGCGCTTCATCTTCAGTCAGTTTTGAGGAAATGAGCGCAGATATATCTACTTCAGTATCCATTTTTTTCAACAGGCTCAAACCTTTTTCGCTGATCAGTATGTCTACCGCCCTCTTATCAACGGCGTTGACTTCCTTTAAAATGAGGCCTTTTTGCAACAGGCGTTCTACAATACGGGAGGCATCGCACATTTTATCCAGCATCCTTGATTTGATCAGGTTGATCGTACACGGTTTTGGGTATTGGCCCCTTAGAATGCGCAATACATTGAATTGCTGATTGGTCACATCATATGGGGACACGATATTCTTAATATTTTCACTGCACCAGCTGTAGGTGAACAATACGTTCACGATGGCCTGGAAGTGTATATCTTTAAATTTGGAGGTCTTCGTTTCTTTCAGCAAATGCATTATTCAGATGATTTATTAGGTCTGGATGTATTACTGACTTTCACTCCAAAATTCCAGGGACAATGTTTGCATTTGTTTTTACAGCAGAATCCCCTTTTTAAGTGGTACTCCCTGGTAAACACCATCAACCCTTCCTCATTGAAATAAAAATCAACGTCTTTCTCCATCAGTTAAGCAATTTAACGACCAAACTTTCTTTAAAGTAGTTTTTTAATGATATGCCGCTACCATGTGTAGTCCATACCTCCTTTGGTTTGACCACCGCTATCGTATCCAGGATGTCCTTCCAATCGGCATGATCTGAAACATACAACTGCAGCTCATTGTTTTTCTGCAAGTGCTTCCAGCCGGTTGCGAATACTCTGATCACGTTAATCGCCTTGACATAACTGTGGTAAGTAAGCGGCGGTACGATATAGATCACATCCTGAAGGGTATGCTTCATGACTTTACGGTCATAGATTTCATAGGTACCCAGGGTTCTTCCCATTTGTTCATAGATCCGCAGATAAGGAATGATGCTAAAATGGATCAATATCCTTTTTTCCGGACAATATTGATGGATGAGGCTGACCAGGCGCTGGCTTTTACCCAAAGCATAAGCGCCTAAAAGGATATTTGTCCTGGTGGCATTTAGCTTTTGTATTTCCTGTGCCGGATCGGGATGCTGCGTATCCGGCTCGGCAAAAGTGGTTTCTGTAATTAGCACATCAGCCTGGGTCAGTTCAATAGGCTCACAGCTGCGATCTTCCTGCAACTTGTAATCACCCGTATAAAGATACTTGATGCTCTTATACTCCATTAAAACAAGTGCAGAGCCCAGCATATGGCCGGCAGGCAGGAAAGTGATGGAGACACCGTTTACCTCAAACCGATCCTTATATTCCTGTATAAAAAATTCCTGTGCAGCATTTTTCTTAAATCGGTGCAGCATGAAAAGGGAAGTGGCTTTGGTACACCATACTTTTCCATTGCCCCTGATGGCATGGTCGCCGTGGGCATGAGAAATGACCGCATGCTTCACCCCTTCTTTGGGGTCCAGGTAAAAATCTCCGTATTTGCAAAACAGACCTGTCCTGGTCTGCACAATAAAATCACTTAAAATCATTTAAAGTTGAGCGTTTAAAAATCGATGGTGTAAATCCAGCACCTGCAGTACCAGTGATTTTGTTTCATCATTAACAATTGAGTAGTCTGCCATTAAGGTCTTTTGTTCGTCCGTAAACTGTTTATCTATCCTGGCCTTTACCTGCTCCGCCGTGGCATTGTCCCTTTGCATGACGCGCTGGAGTTTCATCTCCAATGGAGCAGTGACCAACAAACTTTTGTCGCACATCTTGTAGGAGCCACTTTCGAACAGCAGGGCGGCCTCCTTAAGGATATACGGCGGTTTCCGGGCCAGGTTTTCAAGCCATTGGTCAAAGGCCCTGAACACTGCAGGATGAACCAATGCATTCAGTTTAGCCAATTCAATGGCGTCATTAAAAACAATACCGGCAATATGCTTTGTATTCAGGCGTTCATCGCTATAGCTTTCCGCGCCAAAAGCCTCCCTGACCCCTGCAATCAGGAGCGGATCTTTAACCATGACTTCTTTGGCGACGAGGTCTGCATAGAACACAGGAATCCCCAATGTTTCAAATATCCTGGAAACGGTGGTTTTTCCACTTCCAATCCCGCCTGTGATCCCTATTTTAAGCATTACTTTTCAATTATAAAATCTACTTTGCCGGGGTCTATTTTTATGACCTGACAATAATCCGGAAAGCGCAGCAGCTTTACGGTAAGCTGATTGTGGTTCAGGAGCTTCCATTCGTTCATATCGACCGCCGCCTCTATAAAACTTGCGTCTACCTGTTCATAACTGGAAAGGGACACCAAAAACGTCAGTTTAACTTTTTTAGGAAAAAGCTTGATCGGATAAAACTCTTTGTTGTTCAATATTTTGAGCGGAAGCTCAATAACCTTCTCTGTAAACTCGTCAACCTCTACCTTGACTTCTACACTCGAAGGAAAAATATTGACGTTTTTCAGTTGATTTTGCCGCATGGCAATGCGGGATACGGTATTGGCTTTCAGATTACTCAAATGAAGACTATCTGTGTTCCAGTAGGTTATTTTATCCAGTTCTTCAATGGGGCCTGAGACCGTAACATACTCTGGTGTTATTTTTACATCGCTGACCAGTCCGTATTGTTTTTCAAAGCTGAAATCTGAGATCAGCTTTACAGGAACTTTTTTTACCGTGCGCTTAGAAAAATCAAAGAATAAGGTATCTGGTCTTACTGAAATGATCTTTTGTGAGGTTTCCAGTTGTTGATTGACGTCCAGCAGCTGTTCCGAAAAAAGGATATAATTGCGGTTATTTAATTTCTCCAGGTTAATAGAAATAGACTGTGGATTGACCCTCAGCCTGGCAAAGAGCAATTGCCAGCCTGTACCCTCTACCTGGAGGTCAACAGTATCAGACTGCAAAGGATGGAAAGCCTTCTTCTGCGGGAAATTTTTATAGAGCAATACCGTTTTTGCGGTATATTTATACTTATTGTTTAAAGCCAGGAATAGCCAGCCCGCAATTGCTAAAAGCAAACAGGTAAACAATACCAAGATGCGTTTCCGCTCTATCTTCGTGAGTTTTATGACTGGCATGGCTGTAAAGTAAACAAATTTACCATAACAAAAAAGCCGTTCCAAATCCTGGAACGGCTTTTTATTTTGTTTTATGCATTATGCTTTAGGTACAGCCGCTTTTGTGGCATCTAAAGAAATTGCAGTTTTATCAAAACGGATCTTCGTTCCTCCTTCTACTTCGATCAGGAAAGTGGTTTCGTTACTGTCTACAATTCTGCCGTGGATTCCTGCAGTGGTAACTATTTTGTCTCCTTTTTTCAATTCCTCTACCATTTTTTTATGGTCTTTGGCTTTCTTTACCTGTGGCCTGATCATGAAAAAGTAAAACACAACCATGATCAATACCATTGGAACTAATGTGGTAAGCATGCCGTTTCCTCCGGCTTGAAGAATTATTGTTGATATCATATTTATTGTTATTTATTGATTAGTTGAATTAATTGGTCACTTCTCCCGTCAGGTGAACTTCTACCGACGGAGGATTTCCATTGGAGGCAACCGTAATGACTTTATCCTGTAAACCTGATTTACCGGTACTGTCGAAAATCACCTTGATTACGCTGCTTTCACCTGGTTTGATGGGTTCTTTAGGTGTTTCAGGCACAGTGCAACCACAAGTAGCCGTAGCGCTGCTGATAATCAGCGGCGTCTTTCCTGTGTTGGTAAAGTTAAAGTCGTAGTGAACTTTTTCTCCTGCTTTGATCTTCCCAAAATCATGACTGCTTTTTTCAAAGCTTAGTACCGCTGCATCAGGAGAAGCAGGTGTGTGTACCGTTTCTACGAGCTCGCTTCCCGCAGGAAGAACAGATGCACTTGCATTGTTGGTCTTTGATTCGTTCTGTTGGCAGGAACTTAATGCTAAAGCCATCACCGCCATTAAAAAAACTTGTTTCATAAATTTATTCTTCAATAAGTCCGCGACCGATTTTTTTAATGCTATTTGATCTTTTCAGGTCGCCTAAAATTTTGTCCAAGATACCGTTAATAAATGAATTACTTTTCGGTGTACTGTAATCTTTAGATAAATCGAGGTACTCGTTGATCGTTACTTTTACAGGGATAGAAGGGAAATTCATGAGTTCACAAATGGCCATCTTCATCAGAATGGTATCCATTAAGGCGATCCGCTCCGACTCCCAGTTCTTGGTCCGCTCGGCTATAAGCGCCTGATAGTCATTATTATTCCTCAAAGTAAATGCAAAAAGATCTTCTACAAATTTCTTGTCTTCCTCCCAATCCTGACTGATCGGGGTCAGCTTATTGGCAAAAGGATCTAGCGAAGTAAAATTTTTGATGGTTTTGGCCACCATGCCCTGCATCACCTCTTTGTCAACCGACCAGTTGATAAACTTATCTTCGAACACCTGGATGATGTTCTGGCTTTTCAGAATGATTTTCCTGAAGATAAACTTGATAATGGTTTTTGAATCTTCCAGGTCATCTGTTTCGTCCAGCAGGTAAGCTTTATACTCTTCAGTGGCTTTCAATGTATTGAAAATACCCTTGATAAATTCCGGATCAGACATCCAGTTGATTTTATACTTATTTACTGCAGAAATAAAATCAGGGTTATTTTTAAGGGTAACCGCAAACTTGTTGTTAAACAGTTTTTGATTTGGGTTCAGGTCTTCTTCGGTAGGCAAATACTTATTGCCACGCTCTAAGGCGTCTACAGAAGTATATTCTGTGATTTCGATCAATAAAGAAAGCATCCAGATGTACATTTCGTATACATTGTCGATACTCTGCATCAATGCCTTCTTAGAAGATGCCAAATCTCTTTTATCCGTCATGTGCCAGGCAAATATATTTTGCAAAGCTTTAATTCTTAAGTGTCTTCTGTTTAACATGAATGTAAGAACGTGTGTGGTGTATTAGGTGTATATTAATCGATTAAAATGATGATTTTATTTTTTTAATGTCAATGATCCGCTGCTCAGCAATATGATTGGCTGCGACAATGGTCGGGATGTTGTCCTTCTTGGATTTTTTAATCACGTCCCGTGTGGCATTGTATATGTTTTCGGTCAACTGGATCGTCCGCTTTTTACCAAAGCCGGTCAATTCAGAATAGCAGCTGATCAGGCCGGCCGCATTGATCAGGTAATCCGGTGCAAACAAGATACCTTTTTCAAGCAATAATTTTCCATGGACCATTTCATCCGCCAGCTGGTTATTCGCCGATCCGGCAATAATGGCAAACTTCATTTTCTTGATGGTCTTGTCATTTACGGTAGCACCGAGGGCACAAGGCGCATAGATATCCGCATTTAAGGTAAATATCTTATCTGCAGCCACAGGTTTGGCGTTGTATTTCCGGGCCACCTGCTGAAGGCGTTCTTCATTGATGTCGCTGATGTATACCTCCACGTTTTCATTGCGCAGCAATTCCACGAGGTGTTCACCAACGTTACCGATCCCCTGTACAACGACAGATCTGCCTGCCAGCATATCTGTGCCAAACACTTCCTTTACGCAGGCTTTGATTCCTAAATAAACACCTTGTGCAGTGTGAGGGGCGGGATTACCGGCACCGCCAATGGATTCGGGCACACCCGTGACATGACTGGTTTCCATCCGGATATATTCCATATCCTTCGTAGTTGTACCTATATCTTCTGCGGTAATGTATTCACCATTGAGATTTTTGATAAAGCGGCCATAACTGCGCATCATGGCTTCCGTTTTGCCATTTCTGGAATCGCCGATGATGACTGCTTTTCCGCCACCTAGATTAAGGCCGGTAATGGCAGCTTTATACGTCATACTGCGGGACAATCTGAGTACATCTTCGAGGGCTTCGGCTTCTGTGGAGTAGTTCCACATGCGTGTTCCGCCAAGGGCAGGGCCCAATGTGGTGTCATGAATGGCAATAATTGCTTTTAATCCAGTGTCAGGGTCATTACAAAAAACAACTTTTTTGTGCCCTGACGCACTTAATTGATCTAAAACAGAATTCACAATAGAACTATTACCAGACATATAACTTTATTGATCAGATATCCCGCAAAACTAGCATAAAAAAACATTATTTTACCTAGTTTTAACTAAAGAGTTTAAAAAAATAAAGCTTAAAAGGCTAATTTTACAGACTGATGAAACATCTCCGATTCTTAAACAAATATTTTTACAAGTATAAATGGCGGGTAATTCCTGGTGTGCTCTTTGTCATCATTTCAAATATTTTTGGCGTGATACCGGCCCAGGTGATCGGGCATGCCTTTAATCTCATCACAGAAAACATCCAGATCTACAGCCTTTTCAAAGGCTTTGAACGGCAGAAGATCATTTATGACATCTTTAGCTACAGCCTTCTTTATTTTGGCGCACTTGTTTTATTTCTCTATTTAATGCGGGGATTGTTCCTGTTTTTCATGAGACAGACCATCATTCTCATGTCGAGACATATAGAGTTTGACATGAAAAATGAGATTTACGCGCATTATCAAAGACTCAGCCTGGGCTTCTATCGCAAAAACAATACAGGCGATTTGATGAACAGGGCTACGGAAGACGTAAACCGGGTCCGGATGTATGTTGGCCCGGCCATCATGTATGCCATCAACACCGCGGTATTGTTCCTGCTGATCATTTCCGCCATGTTTTCCGTGAATTCAAAACTTGCTATCTATTGCCTCGCGCCGCTGCCGGTACTCGTGATCACCATTTATTTTGTCAACACCGTCATCAACAACAAGAGTGAAAAGATACAGGAGCAGCTCTCCCGCCTTTCCAGTTTTGTGCAGGAGCGTTTTTCAGGCATCAGGGTGATTAAATCTTACGTCAGAGAAGACCATAACCGGGAGATCTTTGCACAGGAAAGCACAGTGTATAAAGAGAATGCGATGGGCCTGGTGAGGGTACAGGCGCTCTTTTATCCAACAATGCTGTTATTGGTTGGCCTAAGTACGATTTTAACCGTATATATAGGAGGAAAACAAGTCATTGATGGGTTTATTACCCCAGGCAATATTGCAGAATTTATTGTATATGTCAACCAGCTCACCTTCCCCGTGACCATGCTGGGCTGGGTGACGACCTTAATCCAGCGGGCATCCGCCTCTCAAAAACGGATCAACGAGTTTTTGCAGCTCCAGCCGGATATTGTATCCGGCACGGTCCGGCTTCCTGCCTTAAACGGCCATATCCGTTTTTCTGATGTCAGCTTTACCTATCCTGATACGGGCATCAAAGCTTTACAAAACATCAGCTTCGAGATCGAAAGTGGTCAGTTTGTGGCCATCATCGGCCGTACCGGCTCCGGCAAATCAACGCTGGCCAACCTGATCATGCGGATGTATGATGTGGATAGCGGACAGGTGTATATCGACAATGAACAAATCAACTCCTTAGATCTGTATGGGTACCGTGATCAGATCGGCTTTGTTCCACAGGAGGTTTTTCTGTTTTCAGATACCATAAAGAACAATATTGCCTTTGGGCTCAACGAGGTGACTGACGAACAGGTAGAAACTGCCGCCAGAAACGCAGCTGTATACCAAAATATTATTGGCTTTAACGATCAATTTGAAACCATGCTCGGAGAAAGGGGCATTACGCTGTCCGGCGGACAAAAGCAACGGGTTTCTATTGCCCGTGCACTCATCAAAGAACCAAAAATATTGATCTTCGACGATTGCCTCTCGGCGGTGGATACCAAAACTGAAGAAGAAATATTGAGCAACCTCAGTAAAATCATGCAGGGGAAGACCAGTATTTTAATTGCGCACCGTATTTCTACCATTAAAAATGCAGACAGGATATTGGTCCTGGATGAGGGAAAAATAGCAGAACAAGGCACTCACCAGCAATTGCTTGATAAAAATGGGATCTATGCAGACATGTACCAGAATCAATTGTTGGAAGAAGAAACTAAAACTCTTTAATTTCTATTTTGAACTTTAATAATTATTACTTTATATTTACCCGAACCAAAATCAAGATCAGCACCAACAATGGGAGAATTTGAAAACAAAGAGAGAGAAGAAGTTTTTTCAAAGAAAGTAAGGGCCGGCAAAAGGACTTATTTTTTTGATGTGAAAGCGACTAGATCGGGAGATTATTACTTGACCTTAACCGAAAGTAAAAAGAGACTGGAAGACGGCGTATTTGTAAAACACAAAATCTTTTTATACAAAGAAGACTTTGATAAATTTACGGAAGGGCTGAACGAAACCGTTGACTATATCAAAAGCCATCAGGAAGTCGTAGAAAAACGCTATGAATATTCAGATAATCCAGAATACAATGGATCCAAATCTCAGAATGACGATTTTTCATTTTAGTTCTGAATAAAACGTATAGGCTCCCTTGACCAGGGAGCTTTTTTTTTGCCCGTTAACCCAACCTTTAATATCCATGAAACAATTTTTCACCCTGATTTTAATATGTATAAGTGCTTCTCTGACGGCTTTCGCACAAAAAGAAAAGGTTGACCTTAAACTCACGCTGATGCTCAAAGAGCTGACCAAAGGGTTCAATGGCGAGGTGGGTGTCTACGTTAAAAACCTAAAGACCGGCAAAATTGCTGAAGTCGATGGCGACAGCATCTTTCCGACAGCAAGTATGATCAAGGTACCGATCATGGCAGGCATCTTCAACAAGATTGAAAAAGGCGCATTGGATTACCGCAGTGTACTCACTTATCGTGACAGCCTCTTGTACAAAGGAGATGATCTGCTGGGAAGCTTTAAAGACGGCGAAAAAATTACACTGGGCAAAGTACTTATGCTGATGGCCGCCACCAGCGACAATACCGCAAGCTTATGGGCCCAAAGTCTTGCCGGCACCGGAACAGAGATCAATGCCCTGATGGAAAGCTATGGCCTTCAATATACCAGGGTGAACTCACGCACACCCGGCAGAACAGCCAATCAGAAAAAATACGGATGGGGCCAGACCACCCCAAGAGAGATGGCCACCTTACTGACTTTGATCCGGGAAGGAAAACTGGTTAGTCCGGCAGCGTCTGAGCGGATCTATAGAAACCTTACGACTATATTTTTCGACGGACAAGCGCCTTCGCAAATCCCGCCCGATATAGAAGTGGCTTCGAAATCCGGTGCGGTAGACAGGTCCCGGTCTGAGGTTTTATTGGTCAATGCCCCTGACTATGTTTTCTGCATCATTACAAAGAATCAGAAAGATACCTCCTGGACATACAACAACGAAGGATATGCTGTTGTAAGGGCAGTCAGTAAAGCATTATGGGAATATTTTGAGCCTAAATCAACATGGGTGATCCCCAAAGGAATGGATAAGTATTTCAACTACTACTAGGCAGTAGCGCATTCTTTTATTTTTACGCGCCCAAGGTTTATCCTTTCGGCATCCGGGGAGTTGGCAGATAAAACCATTCTTGTTTCTGAACTGACCTTCTCTCCTATTTCAGCCAGTCTTTCATTTGAAATTGACTTGTTCATAATCCGTATGGGTTCATCAAGGGCATCAGTCTTGATCTCCAGGTCAAATATTCCGGGCTGTACTGTTTTACAGATGATCAGTTCGACCTCCTCCTCTCCGGCGATCTTTTTTAAAGCCGAAAGTGCGTGAACCACCTGATCCATATTGGCATTTTTAAACCCAAGAACGATAGATGAGCCTGCATTTTCATCTACACCTCCCTCAGCGAAATGTATTTCATGCAGGTCTGACAGTATTGATTCTATAATTAATCTATCCATAGCTTTATGTCTTTATTAATAAAGGAATAGGAAAGAATATTGTTTGAATTAAATTAAAATCGAACAATTTCGGCACTCGCAGGTTACTTATAGAATACGTCTAACCCTAAGAGAAAAATATTATGATAAACGGTGTGAGAGTTGGTGCTTCAGAGATCATGGTCATTTTGGCCATATTGGCTATCATTATCCTGCTGGTCAGAAACTATTTTATCCGCCCGCGGGACTGATGTCTTACATAAAACTGCCGTCTCCCCTACGCATCACTGGTTTTCCACCTTTGCCTTTGGCCCCCGTCCATTTTTGCAGGCGCATGCTCAGGCGAAGCATAAAATACCGGCTCAATGCATTGGATTTCGTATCTTCATAACCACCATTTTCTCTAATTTCACGGTTTACAAAGTTGTTCTGGTTCAGCAAATCAAAGGCCTGGAAAGTAACCTTACCCCGGCGTTTGAAGAACTCCTTTTCTAAATACATATTGATCACAAAGGGATTACTACTGACATTTGCACTAATGCCACTTACGTAATTTTTACTGGCGCTATATCCAAACAAATAGCTCTTTAAAAAATAGAGCCTTCCATCCAGGTTAAAGGCCAGTGTGTTGATCTTCGTGTCGATAAAACTCGGCAGACTGTTCATCGATTTTGTAAAATTGTACGATACGTTAGGATTGATTTCAAACCACTCTGTAGGGTTGATCCTTGGCCCGAAACGCTCAATAAAAGTCTGCACGGTATTGATATTCGTCTGATTGTTACTCATTGACGGCCGGTGGTCATATCTGGCTGAACCACTCAAAGAGAGGTTGTATTTCCGGTCGTTCAACTGTTTGCTCACCGAATAATTGGCGCTGAGCCTGTACGCCCCATTGGTATTCAAAAAGCGGGTCTCGCGGATGTAGACCTTGGTACCCTGTACACTTGGATCTAAGATCTCCAGGGTGTTTCGGATCACCGAATTGTCCGTCAAGGCACCAATCAAATTAATGGAATAGTTCAATTTAGAATTCGCAATATAATTGTTGTAATCTGCTTTTATCGCATGTACAAAGGTCGCCTTCAGGTCTGGATTACCTATCACAGGGTTTTGCGGATTGCTGACATCCCTGACTGGCTGGATCTGATCAAATGTAGGCTCCTGGGCACTACCCGAGTAATTAATAGCAAATTTGTGTTGCATAGACCAGAGGTACTCAAACCTGGCGATAGGGATCAGGTTAAAACTCGCCCGGTTGGTCGTAGTCCCCAAACTCACTTTAGTGCCCGACAATAATGCAGGAACAGCCGTTAATCCTAGCGAGAACTTAACCTTAGAGGTATTGCCTACACCGTATCTGTAGTTCAGGGCAAACCGGCCTTGGGTAAAGGAATAATCGTAAATGTTACTTAAGGAATCAATAATCTGCGAACTACCGTTCGGTGTGATGTTCCTGGTCGTGGCCGAATTGTCGTAGCCATTGTGATTGACCTGTGCATTTAATTCAAACTGTGATATTGCAGTTAAAGGTTCTACATAAGTCATACTTCCCCTATAATTGTCCTGCAGGTTTTTGCGGGCTACTATCCTGTTGATCGCCGAATCTCTAGTTTGTGTTTCTGCCTCATTTAGAAAATAAACGATCTTGATGTCCCTTTCCTGTTCCATATCCTGGTTGTTGCTGTTTAGCTCTGCCTGTACACTGAGGTTCCTCCTCATATTATCAAACAGATGCTGATAGAATACAGATATTCCAATCTGTGGCTTTTTATTGGTGCTGCTATTGATACTCTCCCGGTTCTGATGGAGCAAGCCAGTCTGATATAAAGATGAATTGCTGAATGCAGAAGTCGAACTATACCTCAGCGTCGGTACGACCCTCAAAAAATTATTGCTGTCCAGCTTCGCTTCCACTTCAGCATTAAAATTGTGCGTCTTAGAAATATTGTCACTATTGCTGTTGTTTACAGAAAATGTAGTTCCCAGCGAACTCGGATTTAAGGACTCGCTGCTGTTTAAGGAATTCACATCATTGGTACTGAACCTGTAGTTCATATTGA
>Ga0160464_100038_pt1 | contig 166193 bp, 154 predicted proteins | sample HID1971I_E11MG_FD_108275 | JGI IMG/M metagenome (GOLD analysis project Ga0160464, IMG submission 108275) | Enriched millipede-associated microbial communities from UW Madison campus, WI, USA - HID1971I_E11 MG | ecosystem: Host-associated > Arthropoda: Insects > Digestive system > Unclassified ...
GAAGGTGTACAGCGTCTCGTACACGTGCTGCATGATGGTTCCGACCAGGTCGGCCGTGGAGGCCATCGGGTCGAGCGTCTGCGGCTCGGCCACCATCGCCAGCGTGGCGAAGTTGCGCGGGCCTTGCGCATGCGCTTCATGGTGGGGCAGCGTGGTGCACAGCACCGCGAGCAGCGAAGCGCCCAGCAGGCTGCGCTTGGACAGGCGGGGCAGGCGCTGGACAACAAGACCGGCGTGAGACATGGGGTGTTCCTTCATGGGCGATCGGTGGGCAATGAATTCACTTTTTTCAGGCCCGAACTTTGAAGCACAACCTATGCCAAAACATCACCATTTACCCTGAGCAATGATCTAAATATTCGAACCCTCCCTTCGAAATTCAATGCCGTTCGCGCACGCATCCGCTGCTAGATTCCGGTCGAATCTTTTCCCACCGAAAGATGGCGTCCGATCGAATTTGCGAGGATGAAAATGAGCACCAAGAAAGTTCTTGCGGTAGGTTTTCTGTTCGGCTGTGCGTTGCTGACGCATGCGGCGATCACCGGGGTGAACCCCCTGGACACGATCAAGAAGGCTGCCTCCAGCATGGCCTCCGCGGCCGCTGACCTGGTGGCCGATCCCTTGCCGCTGCAGGGACCCGGACTGGGCAACCTGACCTACACGCAGGCCGAGCTGTTCAAGCCCATCTCGATGATCAAGGAGGAGGTCGACACCGGCGTCGGCGCCGGCACCGGCGCCGACGTGCCGAAGATCCCCGGGGGCAGCGTGACGCACCCCACCGCCGGGTACACGAAGTACCACTACGGCCAGAACGTGGGCCTCATGATCAACGGCTACTTCCTGACGACGTTCACGCCCGATGGCGGCCTGGGCCCTGGCGGCTTCCTGCTGTATGACGTCTCCGATCCGCGCAACCTGCGGCTCGTCAAGCGCATCTACGAGCCGGACGGCCGCACCAAGGAACTGAGGGAGCCGCATTCCATCGGCATCGCCACCATCGGCGGCAAGCAGTACGTCGCCGTGCCCAGCGTCTTCGGCGTGGAGTTCTGGGACTTCACCGACATCAACGACGTCAAGCAGGTGAAGAAGCTGGTGCTGCCCAACGTCAACAAGGGCGACTACAACAACGTGAGCTGGCAGCTGTGGTGGCAGGCGCCCTACCTGTACGTGGCGGCGGCGGAGCAGGGCGTGTTCGTCATCGACGCCGCAGACCCCGCGAACGCAGTGCTCGCGAACCGCGGCGCCGGCAAGCCCAACCCGATACCGACGGGCGAGCTCGGCGGCTTTCGCGTGGGACCGATCTTCACCATGGGCAACCACATGGTGCTGACGTCCATGACCAACACCAGCGGCTTCGCCAGCCTGGACATCTCGGACCCGCTGAATCCCAAGGTGCTCGACACCGTCTCCGGGTCCACGGCCAGCTACTACTCCACCTGCTTCGACGGCAAGAAGGTCTACGCCTCGGCGCAGGAGAGCGGCGGCAAGATGTACGGCTACGACCTGAGCGACCGGTCGCGCTTCGTGGCCGAGGACAACCGGCTGGTGATCAACCAGCAGCTGTACTGCAGCACGCAGGACAACTACGTGTTCCAGGGCGCGCAGAACTACATCCACAAGGTCGATGTGAGCAACCCGCTCAACCACGTCGAAGTCGGGCGCGGCGGACTGTTCGCAACGACGCATCCCGATTTCTCGAGCTCCGACCATGGCCAGGTGTCGCCGTTCGGCAACCTGATCTACGTCGGCAACGACCACGGCTCGGGCAGTGGTTTCATCGTGCATGCGGTGGACCCCGACACCACCAAGCCCGAAGTGAAGCAGGTCTCGCCCGTGAACGGTGCGAAGCAGCAGGCCCTCACCTCGCGCATCGGCCTGGGCATGACCGACAGCATCCGGCCCGAGAGCGTGAACGCCAACACCTTCATCGTGCGTCCGGTGGGCGGCAACACGCTGGCCGGCACCTACAGCGTGCAGCTGGGCATCGTCAACTTCCACCCCGCGCAGCCGCTGCAGCCGGGCACGAGCTATGAAGTGTTCCTGCCCGCCAACGGCCTGAAGGACTATGCGGGCAATGCCATTGCGGCCGACTACCGCTCCACCTTCAACACCGGCAACGCCAACGACATCAACCTGATGCACCACTGGGCGCTGACCGGCAACCTGGGTGACCAGATCAGCGCCAACAACGGCACGCCCGCCACCGGCGATGCCTTCGAGAGCATCGGCCTGAACTTCGCCAATCGCACCACGGGCGTGCAACTGAAGAACGACAGCGTGTCCACCACGCTGGGCGGCACGGCGTCGCTGAGCTTCTACATGAAGACCATGCAGGCCGGCGCTGCGAACTCGTGGACCGCGCCCGGCATCTTCGGGCGCGACCAGTCGCCGGGCGTGGACGACGTGTTCTGGGGCTGGCTCGACAGCACCGGCAACATCAAGCTGTCGGTGGGCGACCACGCGGGCACGCGCTCGCAAAGCGCCGTGAACGACGGCAACTGGCACCACGTCGTGCTCACGCGCGACGCGGCCTCGGGCGCGCAGGCGGTGTACGTGGACGGCGTGAAGACCACCTCGACCGGCCCGACCGGCACCAAGGGCCTGTCGACCAAGTTCCAGCTGCTGGGGCAGATCCAGGGCAACGCCGCACTCTTCAAGGGCACTCTGGCCGAGGTGCGCGTGTACGCCCGCGTGCTCGGCGACACCGACGTGGCGGCGCTGCGGGCGCAGGCCGTGATCGGCGATCCCGGCATCGTGGGCGCACCGAAGATCGTCAACGGCCAGCTGAACTTCAACCCCGCGACGCTCGGTGCCACCGGCGCGCAGTTCCGCTGGAACTTCGGCGACGGCACGCAGAGCGCGTACGCCTCGCAACCCGGCGTCACGCACACCTACAGCAGCCCCGGCCACTACACCGTGACGCTGACGGTGAAGGCCGCGAACGGCCAGGAGACCTTCTACACCTACAACCTCACGGTGATCGCACCCGTCACGGCGGCGGCGCCGACGCACACGACCAACATCGCGGGCGATGCGAACGCGGTGTATTCGGTGAACCCCGACAGCGGCACGGTGGCCGCCATCGACGCGCAGACCTTCGCCAAGCGCTGGGAAGTGCGCGTGGGCGATGAGCCCAAGACGCTGGCCGTGGGGCCCGACGGACGTATCTGGGTCACGGTGCAGGGCGAGGACAAGCTGGTGGCGCTCAATGCCGCCGACGGCACGCTGTCGACCACAGTGCCGCTGGCCTACGGCAGCGGCCCGTACGGCGTCGTCTTCACGCCCAATGGCACCAAGGGCCTGCTGACGCTGGAGAGCAAGTCGGCCCTGGTCAGCTTCGACCCGACCACCGGTGCTGCTACCGGCACGCTCGCCCTGGAAGGCAGCGTGCGCGGCATCGCGGTCGATGCGAGCTCGCAATCGGCCTACGTGACGCGCTTCAAGTCGAAGATGACGGGCGGTCAGCTGCACAAGGTGAACCTGCAGAGCTTCAGCGCCGCCACCCCGATCGCGCTGGCGGTCGACACGACCACGGTCGACACCGAGGCCGCCTCGCGCGGCGTGCCCAACTACCTGAGCCAGGTGGTGATCTCGCCCGACGGCGCGCGCGCGCTCCTGCCTTCGAAGAAGGACAACATCGTGCGCGGCACCTTCCGCGACGGCCTGCCGCTGGAGCACGACAAGACCGTGCGCTCCATCCTGTCGCAGGTGAACCTGCAGACGGCGGCGGAAGTGTTCAGCGAACAGCTCGACTTCAACGACCGCGCCCCCGCGCGCGCCGCGCTGTACTCGCCGGCCGGCGACTACATCTTCGTGGCGCAGATGGAAGGCAACCGCATCGCCATCGTCGATGCCTACAACCGCTCGGTGCGCGGCGAGATCAACGCCAGCAGCGCGCCGCACGGCCTGTACCTCGATGCGGCGCGCAAGCGTCTGTACGTCAACAACTTCCTGGCGCGCTCGGTGTCGGTGCACGACGTGGCGCAGGTGCTGTCCTCGGAGTCGGCCGCCCCGGCCTTCCTGCAGAACGTGACCACCGTGGCGCAGGAGCCGATGGCCGCCGCGGCGCTGCGCGGCAAGCAGGTGTTCTACAACGCGTCCGACCGGCGCATGAGCATGAACAACTACATGTCCTGCGCGAGCTGCCATGCCGATGGCAGCGACGACGGCATGGTGTGGGACTTCACGCAGCGCGGCGAGGGCCTGCGCCGCACCATCAGCCTGCAGGGCCGTCGCGGCACGGGCCACGGCAAGCTGCACTGGACCGCCAACTTCGACGAGGTGCAGGACTTCGAGCACGACATCCGCAACGAGTTCGGCGGCACGGGCTTCCTGACCAACGCCGACTTCTCGGCCACGGGCGACCCGCTCGGCGTGCCGAAGGCCGGCCGCAATGCGCAGCTCGACGATCTCGCGGCCTACCTGAACTCGCTGAACAAGTACATGCGCAGCCCGGCCCGCGCGGCAGACGGCAACCTCAGCGTGGACGCGGTGCGCGGCCAGACCGTGTTCAACACGGCGCAGTGCGCCACCTGCCACACGGCCGGCAGCCTGCGCGACGGTCTGCGGCACGACGTGGGCACCATTCAGCTCTCGTCGGGCAAGGGCAGCAACCAGCCGCTGGCCGGCGTGGGCTTCGACACCCCGACGCTCTACGGCACCTGGAGCAACCCGAGCTTCTTCCACAACGGCCAGAAGGCCACGCTGCAGGACGTGCTCGCGGGCGGCCACGGCAATGCCTCGGGCCTGCCGGCGGCCGACCTGCTGGCGCTGGGCGAGTACGTGAAGTCGTTCGACACGGCACCGGCCATCGACACGCGCATCCGCTCGGAGGTCAACAACCTGTGCGTCAACGTGTCGGGCGGCTCGACGGCCAGCGGCGCCACGGTGGTGCAGTGGGCCTGCGGCAACGGCGCCAACGAGACCTTCACCGTCAACAGCAGCGGCGGCTACAGCCAGTTCGTCGCGAAGCACAGCGGCTTGTGCCTGGCGCAGGGCAACACCAACGCCGGCGGCGGCCCGGTGGTGCAGCTGGCGTGCACGGCGGGCGCGGCCACGCAGTGGAGCGTGGTCGGGGCGACGCTGCGCAACCGGGTGTCTTCGGGTGCGTGCCTCGATGTGCCCGGCTCGACCACCACGCAGGGCACGGCGCTGTCCACCTACGCCTGCCATGGCGGGGCCAACCAGCGCTGGAGCCAGATTCCCTGAGCTCCTGTGCTCTTTCTCTCTCTTTCTCTCGCTCTCTCCAAAAAGGAAATCACGTGTCGGCACTCCAACTCTCCCTCCCAGGCGGCTATCGGTTCATTCCGGGCGTCCAGCAGTACTCGGCTGGCGTGGCCGCCGAACCTGGGTTTCGCATCGAGCGCGTGCGCTTCCTGGAGCCCCTGCCCCTGAAGCAGGGCTTTGCGCGCATCAAGGAAATCCTGGAGGAGGCCTCGCGTCCGCTGGCCGCCTTCTGCGCGTGCGAACTGCGGTCCCCGGCACCGTTCACCGAACAGGGCTTCGTCGAGTTCAACAACCTCTACGTGGGCACGTTGAAGGAGTGGGGGATCTTCATCGGCGACCTGAACCCGGTGGCGCGAAGCAACGTGTGCCCCGCGCTGTCGCCGCCGTCGGAGCCCTCGTTCCATGCGTTCAGCTACACCGTGCCCGACGCCGAGGCGGCGGCGTCGTTCGTGGTGGCCGGCAGCGCCGAAGCACCGGAGGGCAAGGGGCACTACCGCGACCATGCCGTGCGCCTGGGCGACACCTCGCCGCCCGCCATCCTGAAGAAGGCGCAGTGGGTGCTCGACGAAATGGAACGTCGCCTGGCATCGCTGGGCTTCACCTGGGCCAGCACCACGGGCTCGCAGCTGTACACGGTGCACGACATCCATCCCTTCATCGCCGACGAGATCGTCAAGCGCGGTGCCGCGCGGCACGGGCTCACGTGGCACTACAACCGCCCGCCCGTGGTCGATCTCGAGTACGAGATGGACTGCCGCAGCGTCCAGTTCGAACGCGTCGCGGTCTGATCGCACGCGGGTCGTCACACCTTCTCGCCGAGATGCCCATGTCCAAGAAATTGCCGCATCGCCTGGCCGCCACCTGCCTCGTCCTGAGTGCGTTCCTGGCGGCCGGCCTCGCCGCTGCGCAGAACATCCAGGAGCGCACCTTCAAGTTCGCCTTCGTGAACCAGAAGGAGCATCCGCAGGGCATGGGGGCGCAGCGCTTCTCGGAGATCGTCGAGAAAAAGAGCGGCGGCAAGATGAAGGTGAAGCTCTTTCCTTCGGGCGTGCTCGGGGGCGATGCCTCGGTCATCGCCTCGCTGCAGGGCGGCACGGTGGAAATGACGATGGCGATTCCGGGCCTGCTCTCGGGCATGGCCCGGGAGTTCTCGCTGTTCGACCTGCCGTTCCTGTTCAACAACGAGAAGGAAGCCGACTTCGTGCTCGATGGGCCGGTCGGTCGCAAGCTGCTGGACAAGCTGCCCGAGAAAGGGCTGATCGGTCTCACCTACTTCGAGCACGGCTTTCGCAACGTCACCAACAGCCGGCGGCCGGTGGCGAAGATGGAAGACCTGCAGGGCCTCAAGCTGCGCGTGATGCAGATCCCCGTGATGATCGATGCCTTCCGCGCGCTGGGCGCCAACCCGTCGCCGCTGCCGCTGCCCGAGGTCTACACCGCGCTGGAGCAGAAGGCTGTCGACGGCCAGGAAAATCCGTACTCGCTGGTGGAAGCCTCGAAGTACTACGAGATCCAGAAGTACGGCTCCAACACGCGGCACGTGTTCAACCCTGTCGTGCTGCTGTTCAGCAAGAAGCGGTGGGAGCAGCTGTCGGAAGACGAACGCAAGATCCTTCTCGATGCGGCCCGGGAGACGCAGCCCTTCCAGCGCGCCGCCAACCGCGACGTCAACGCCAGGGCCGCCGAGTTCCTGAAGGGCCAGGGCATGGTGTTGACCGAGTTCCCCGCCGCCGAACGCGAGCGGCTGCGCGAGAAGCTCGCGCCGGTCACGGACAAGCATGTCAAACAGATCGATCCGGCGCTGACCCAGGAACTGTTCTCCGAGCTTGGCAAGGCGCGCGGCAGCGCCGCCAGATAGCCAGCCAATCAACCACCAAGGAATGACGAATGAAGCTGTTGCGTTACGGGGCCGTCGGCCAGGAAAAGCCGGCGATGCTCGACGCAGAAGGCCGCTTGCGCGACCTCTCCATGCACGTGAACGACATCGCACACGAGGTGCTGCTGCCCGCCGGCCTGGCGCGCCTCGCCGCGCTGGACCTGCAGAGCCTTCCGCTGGTGGAAGGCGCCCCGCGGATCGGCGCCTGCGTGGCCGGCTCGGGCAAGTTCATCTGCATCGGGCTCAACTACTCGGACCACGCGGCCGAGACGGGCGCCACGGTGCCGCTCGAGCCCATCGTTTTCCTGAAGGCCACTTCGGCGATCGGTGGACCGAACGACGTGCTCGAGATTCCGCGCGGTTCCACCAAGACCGATTGGGAGGTGGAGCTGGGCGTGGTGATCGGCAAGACCGCGAAATACGTCAGCGAAGCGGATGCGATGGACCACGTCGCGGGCTACTGCCTGATCAACGACGTGTCGGAGCGCGCCTTTCAAACCGAACGCCAGGGCCAGTGGACCAAGGGCAAGTCGGCCGACACCTTCGGACCGGTCGGGCCCTGGCTCGTGACACCCGATGAAGTGCCCGACCCGCAGCAGCTGGACATGTGGCTGGACGTCAACGGCGTGCGGCGCCAGAGCGGCTCCACGGCCACCATGGTCTACGGCGTGCGCTACCTGATCGCGTACCTCTCGCAGTTCATGAGCCTGCGCCCGGGGGACATCATTTCCACCGGAACCCCGCCCGGCGTGGGCATGGGGTTCAAGCCGCCGGTCTACCTGAAGCCCGGCGATGTCGTCACGCTGGGCATCGAAGGGTTGGGCACCCAGCGACAGGTCGCCGCACAGTTCGATTGAAGGGGAGGTGGCAGAGGGCGGCAGCGGGCCGTGAGGCGCCCGCTGCTGCCGCTGTGTCAGACCAGCGTGGCGCTCACGCCGCGCTGCACCAAGGGCGCGATGCCGGCGTAGAAGAACGCCAGGCTGTCTTCCGGCCCGTTGACGGCGCGCCCGCGCACCTTGGCCATCGCGCAGACGCCGACCTGTGCGCTGTCGGGGCCGATCACGAGGACGAAGGGGTTGTCGTCGTCGCCGCGCAGGTAGCGTCCGCCGAACTCGCGGCGTGCGGTTTCGAACACGTAGGCCGACGCCAGGAAGTGCAGGTCGTCGGGCAAGGGCGCCTGCTGCTGGAAGAAGTCTTCGAGCACCTGGTCGACCAGGACCAGCGAGGCTTCGGAGTAGTCGAGCGCCGCGCTGTCGATGGGCGCGCCGGGTTGCGAGAAGGCGCCGATGAAGTCTTCCGCCTGCGAGGCCATGCCGGCCTCGAGCGTCGATGGCATGTCCACTTCCGGCTGCTTTTTCTTCTTCAGGAAATCGAACAGTCCCATGGTGCTCAGGCCTGCACCGCGGCCGACAGTTGCCGCAGCATGGCCGACTGCCGTGCCTCTTCGGCGTCGCGCAGGCTCTTCGCAGCGCGCGCCGCAACGTAGCTGACGTACAGGGTCTCGACGGCCCGCGCCCATTCGTGCGCCTTCTGCGACACGCCTTCCGCCTTCACCGGCGAGCCGGTGGCCATCGGCGTCGACAGGTCGTCCAGCGGACGGGCTGGCACATCGACGCCGGCCTTCCCGAGGATCACGGCTTTCTGAAGGATGGTGAGCATGGCGGACCTCTCTTTTTTCTTGTTCCAGAGTAACAGCGCCCTTCGCGGGCTGCCATTCGCCAGATGACGTATCCGCCCTCGAATTCAAGATGAACTTTCGGCTGACATGGGGTTTGTCGCAGTGGCCGGAAGCAGGGCCTACACGAAGCGCCATCGGCCTCTCGCAATGTCCCTTCGTTGGTTCTGGATGCAAATAATATTTGTTTTCATTCTCAATAGAATTGATGCTGATCAGTTGGTACGCAACAACAACGCATCCCGAGAGCGGCCCTGTTTTTCCTGCCGTTTCCCGTGGAGTTTTTGCATGTTGTTTTCGCGTTGCGGCCGTCGGCCGCGTCCGTCGGTGCTGGCGCTGGCCGCCGCATCTCTTTTTTCTCCCGCCCTGTTCGCCCAGACGCCCGCTGAACAACAACTGCGCGAGGTCGTCGTCAGCGCGACCGGCTTCGAGCAGGAACTCAAGGACGCGCCCGCTTCCATTTCGGTGATCACGCGCCAGGAGCTGGAAACACGCCAGTTCCGCGACCTGGCCGAGGCGCTGCAGAACGTCGAAGGCATCGACGTGGGCGGCTCGACCGGCAAGACCGGAGGCCTGGACATCTCGATCCGCGGCATGCCCAGCGACTACACGCTGATCCTCATCGACGGCCGGCGCCAGAACGTGGCCGGCGACGTGACGCCCAACGGCTTCGGCGCCGCGCACACCAGCTTCATGCCGCCGCTGGCGGCCATCGAGCGCATCGAGGTCATCCGCGGCCCGATGTCCACGCTGTACGGCTCCGACGCCATGGGCGGCGTGGTCAACATCATCACGCGCAAGGTGGCGCGCGAATGGGGCGGCCAGGTCACGATGGAAACCGGCATTCCGCAGGACAGCGAGTGGGGTTCGCAGACGCGCTCCAGCGTCTACCTGAGCGGCCCCGTGGCCACCGACCTGCTGGGCCTGACCCTGCGCGGCAACATCTACCGCCGCGAAGCCGCCGACTGGGTGCTGGCCCCCGGCCAGGCGCAGCCCGCGACGGCCCGCAACCCCGCGCCCGCCGAGAGCCGCCAGCACAGCGTGGGCGGCCGCCTGATGCTCACGCCCAACCGCCAGCACGACATCTGGCTCGACGTGGAATCGGGCCGCAGCTGGTACGACAACGAAGACGGGCGCCTGGGCACGCGCGACGCCGCCGCGCCCAACCGCACCGGCAACAACCCGCCGGGCTACCTGGACGCGCTGCGCTTCAACCGCGACCAGGTCGCCATCGGCCACACCGGGCGCCTGGGCTTCGGCACCGTGGAAAGCAGCCTGATGCACACCACCACCGAAACCGTCGGCCGCACGATTCCCGGCGGCGCCATCCCGCGCAATGCCGCGGCCCGCCGCACCGTGTACTGGCTGAACGAAGCCGACCGCGGCCGCGCGCGCGAACTCAAGACCACCAACCTCGTGCTCGACAGCAAGCTCGTCGCGCCGGTGGGCGACGCCCACGTGCTCACCGTCGGTGGCCAGTGGTGGGACGCCAAGCTGGTCGACGGCCTGCTGCCGCGCTCGCAGAGCCAGACCATGTGGGCGCTGTTCGCCGAAGACGAATGGCGCCTCGCGCCCGGCCTCACTGCCACGCTGGGCGGGCGCTACGACCACCACAGCGCCTTCGGCGGCCACGTGAGCCCGCGCGGCTACCTGGTCTGGGACGCCACGCCGCAGTGGACCTTCAAGGGCGGCGTCAGCAAGGGCTTTCGCGCGCCGCGCCTGAACCAGCTGATCGACGGCATCAGCGGCGTGAGCGGCCAGGGCGCCACGCTCAACATCGGCAACCCGAACCTCAAGCCCGAGACCAGCACCAGCACCGAGCTGTCGGCGCTGTTCAACAACCAGAAGGGTCTGACCGCCTCGGCGACCCTGTTCCACAACAAGGTGAAGGACAAGATCGCCAGCGGCGGCGACTGCAGCGTGGCGCGCATCTCCAGCTGCATCGTCGACCCCACCGCCAACTACTCGGTCAACGTCGACCAGGCCAAGACCTGGGGCATGGAGCTGAGCAGCCGCGTGCAACTGACCAAGGCCTGGGGCCTGAAGGCGGGCTACACCTGGACCGACAGCGAAGTGATCGAGGGCGGTGTGAAGAACGGCAAGCTGGCCGACACCGCGCGCCACCTGCTGCACGCGCAGCTCGACTGGAACCCCGACGCCAAGTGGCGCTTCTGGCTGCGCGGCGAATACCGCGGCAAGAGCCCGCGCTTCACCGGCGACCCGGCGCGGCTCACGGGCAACAACCTGGCGATCTACCGCGCGGTGGGCGACATCAAGGCCTACCACCTGTTCCACCTGGGTGGCTCCTACCAGGTGTCGAAGAACGTGCGCCTGAACGCCAACATCAACAACCTGTTCAACAAGGACTTCCGCAAGTTCCAGCAGGTGAACCTGGCGGGCACCTCGGCCTGGGTCAACGAATACTTCCAGGGCGGCGCGTCGGTGGCGGGCACCACGCCGGCCGGACGCACGATCTGGCTGTCGGCGAACGTGACGTTCTGACGTCGGCGATGGGCCGCGCGGACCTCAGGGGTCCGTGCGCGCCTGCCACACCAGCGTGGCCGCGCTAAGGTCTTCGAGCGCACTGCCCACGGCCTTGAACACCGTGCGCTCGGCATCGCCCGTGCGCCCGGGCCGCGCGCCACGGCACAGCTCGGCGAGCGTGCCCTGCACCGCGTCGGCGCGCAGCGTGCCGGCAGCGATCGCGTCGAGCAGGTCGCCGGCCTTCTGCAGCGCCTCGGGCGTGTCGATGAAGGTGCGCGTGCCATCGAAACAGTGCACATCGGCTTCGCGCATCGCGGGCGTGAAGCTGCCGATCAGGTCCAGGTGCGCGCCCGGTGCCAGCCATTCGCCGCGCACCAGCGGCGTGGTCGCCAGCGTGGCGCAGCTCACGATGTCGGCACCGCGCACAGCCGCTTCGAGGTCGGTGCCGGCCGCCTGTGCGTTCCAGCCTTCACTGCGCCATTGCTCGGCCAGCGCCTCGGCTCCCTCGGGCCGGTGGTTCCACACCCACACCTCGTCGATGGGGCGCACGCTCGCGTGCGCGGCGGGCAGCATGCGCGCGATGCGGCCGGTGCCCAGCACCAGCAGCTTGCGCGCGTCGGCGCGGGCCAGGAACGAAGCGCCCAGCGCCGATGCGGCCGCCGTGCGCCGCGCCGTGATCTCGTTGCCGTCCATCATCGCCAGCGGTACGCCGGTGCGCGCGTCGTACAGCACGTAGGTCGCGTGCAGCCCCGGCAGGCCGCGCGCGCCATTGCCCGGAAAGATGTTGATCGTCTTGATGCCCAGGAAGCCCGCATCGCTCCACGCCGGCATGATCAGCACCGTGCCGCGCGTGGCCGCGTCGCCGCTGGTCTCGATGCTGTGCACATGGCGCGGCGGCACCTGCGCCTCGGCCGCGAAGGCGGCGCGCAGCGCGGGCACCAGCTGCTCGAAGCCCAGGGGGGCGGCGGTGGCGGCTTCGTCGAAGTGTTTCATGGGCGGGCAGGCAGCGCCGGGGCGCTGTCGAAGAAGGTGGTGAGGGCTTGCTGGTACGTGGCGCCAAAGCGCGGCGCCGCCATCGGTTCGAGGTGGCCGGCGCCCGGCACCTCGATCAGCTGTTTGGGTTCTTTCGCATCGGCCAGCAGGCGCTGCGAGTGGCCGTGCGGAATCACCGCGTCGGCCGTGCCGTGGATCAGCAGCAGCGGAATCGGTGCGATGGCCGCGACGAACTTCGAGGCCGCGTAGTCGTCGCGCACCAGCAGGCCGGCGCCCGGCAGCTTGTCGTTGGCGATCGAGCGGTACGAATAGAAGGTCGACTCGATCACCACCGCCTTCACGCCAGCCCGGTTGCCCGAGCCCACGGCCGCGATCGCGTTCGTGCCGCCCAGGCTCTGCCCGAAGACGAACAGCCGTGACGCATCGACGTCCGCGCGGGCGCGCACATGGTCGAGCGCGGCGTTCGAATCCTCGAACACGCCCCGGGGCTCGGGTTCGCCGTCCGATTCGCCATAGCCGCGGTAGTCGAACACGAAGACGTTGTAGTCCTGCGCGGGCAGCCACGCCACGAAGCGCCAGTGGCTGCTCATGTTCTGCGCGTTGCCGTGGAAATGCACCACCGTGCCCTTGGCCGCCTTCGGGTCCGCCCGGCCCGCGGCGGGAATGAACCAGCCGCTCAGACGCGTGCCGTCGGCGCTGGTGAAGCGCACGTTCTCGTAGCGCAGGCCCAGCGCGTCGGGCGTTTCGTAGCGCACGCGGTCGGGGTAATAGAACATCGACTGCACGCAGCCGCCGAGCAGGAAGAGGGGCAGGGCGGCGAGCGGCAGCTGCCACCAGCGGCGAGCGGGTGCTGTGCTGGTCGTCATCGCTGCGGTCCACCGGCCTGCCGGCTTTCAGCGAGCATGTTGCAGAAGAGGGCGCCTTGCTCAATGGCGTCGTCCAGCGCCACGTGCGTGTGCGGCAGCCCGGCGTCGAACCAGCGGCGCGGCATCGCGCGCTTGGTGCTGTCGCGGTAGCCGATCTTCAACAGGGCCATCGCGAAGCTCTTCATGTCGAGCGCCGAATGGCTGAACGGGCTCTCGCCCGCGAAGCGCATCAGGTACCAGTAGACGAACAGGAAGTCGAAGCCCGCCGGGTACGCCACGAACACCGGCCGCGCCTTCAGGCCCTTGAGCCACGCGACGTAGTTCTTCATGGCATGCGCCGGGTCCTGCAGGTCGGTGCGGCACGCGGCCCAGGCTTCGGGCTGGGTCTGCCACCAGACAGCCGTCTTGGGGTCGGCCTCGGCGCCGGGCAGCGTGTGCAGGTTGGCGCTGAAGGTGGACACGAGCTGCTTGTCGGACGTGTAGGCGGCCGAGCCGAAGCTGAGCATCGAGTGCGGGCCGGGAATGGGGCCGTCGGTTTCGACGTCGGTGCTGATGTAGATCTCGGTCATGGGGCTAAGAATCGGATGAACTTGGCGGCCCTGTGCTTAGAGGAGGGGCGCGGCTGGGGATGCACGGCGCGCCACGACGCTGCATGCGATCCAGGAGAGCACAGCCCCCATCGCCAGGCAAATCGAAACGATCAGTGAAATTTGCTTTGAGCGTTCGATCTGCGTCGCATAGCGCTCGTAGGAAATGATGGGACCTTGTGGCCCTGTGACCGCGACGATCTGCCCACGCCAAGTACTGAGAGTGAAAGTGTCGCCGGCACTGCGGATGTTGGAGATGTCCTGCTCGGTGACATGCAGTGGCTCGGCGAACTGCATATAGACCTCCGGTCGAAGCCGCTGCATCAGTGGATTTTTCTCTTGGTCGTTGGCCATTCCGATGCCGTATCCGCCGTCGAAGTTGGTGCTCCCCGCGTAGCGGCCGTCACGACTTCGGGTTTCGGTGAGCTTGCCCAAATAAGAGATCGTGGAGGTCTGATGACTGAGATCGCGAGCTTCGGGGGATCGGATATCTGCACGGTACTTGAATGCGCCGCCAGCGAGTGCCAAGAGAATGAAGGCGACGATATGCCTGTTCTGCACGGTCCAGGTGAGAAACGCCCTGATCTTGGTCATGTAGTTTCCTGAGCGTTCATGGTCTGGCTCCATTCGAGTTTGAATTTCGCCAGATATTTTCGCAACCGATCTGCATCGTTGACCACGCTGCGCTGCTCGCGTGTGGCCTGGAACAGGCGTCGCCCTGCGTCCGAAAGGCTGCGGGACTGGCGGCACACGCGCACCACCGCTTCGAGCTGCAAGCGGTCGAACAGATCGAGCGCCGCGAACTTCTCTTCGCCGAGCAGGGCTTCCAGGTCGACGTCGTCGCCCGCCGTAGCCGCCGATGTGCCCGCGCCCTCGTGCTTCCACAGCCAGCGCAGCCGCGCGATCTCCGCCTCGACCAGCGCGACAGCAATGCGTCCGCCGTCGGCCAACGTCGCGAGCCGCGTCACGCTCGCCGACAGATCGCGGAAGTTGCCGCGCCAGATCGCCTCGCTGCTTTGCGCAAAGCGCAGGTAGGCCGTGCGCGCCTCGGCGTTGAAGCGCACCACGCGGTGGTTCTCGGCCGCGTGCAGGGCCAGCAGGTGGTCGAGGTTGGGCTCGATGTCCTCGGGCCGCTGTGCGAGGCCGGGCAGGTCGTAGGTCCAGAGGTTGATGCGCGCGAACAGGTCTTCGCGAAAGCGCCCCTGCGCCACGTCGCGGCGCAGGTCGCGGTGGGTGCCGGCGATGAGCTGGAAGTCGCTCTCCACTTCCTTGTCGGCGCCCACGGGGAAGAAGCGTTTTTCCTCGATGGCCTTGAGCAGCATCGCCTGTTCGTCCAGGCCCAGTTCGCCGATCTCGTCGAGGAACAGCGCGCCCTGGTGCGCGGTGCGCAGCAGCCCCGCGCGGTCGCTCGCCGCGCCGGTGAACGAACCCTTCTTGTGCCCGAACAGCGTGGAGGCCGCGCCGTCGCCGCGCAGCGTGGCGCAGTTCACTTCGACGAACGACCCCGTCACCTGGTGGCGCGCCTGCTTCAGCTCGAACATGCGGCGCGCCAGGAACGACTTGCCCGCGCCCGTCGGCCCCACCAGCAGGATGGGCGCGCGCGAGCGCACGGCCACGCGCTCGATTTCGTCGATGAGCGCGTTGAAGCGCGCATTGCGCGTGGCGATGCCGCTCTTCAAGAAGGCGACCGCGTCGCGCTGGTCGGCGTCGAAGCGGCGCGCGATCGGGTCGTAGCGCGACAGGTCGAGGTCGATGAGCGCAACCTTTCCGGCGTCGCCCTGGCGCTGCTTGCGCGGCGGCGAGGTCTGGGCCAGCACGCCCGGCACCACGCGCGATTCCGACAGCAGGAACATGCAGATCTGCGCCACGTGCGTGCCCGTGGTGATGTGCGTCCAGTACTGCTCGCGCTCGGGCTGGAAGGGGTAGGCGCGCGCCCAGTCGTACAGGCGCGTGTAGACCTCGCCGAAGTCCCACGGGTCTTCGAGGTCGAAGGGCACGAGGTTGACGAGTGTCTCGGGCGACACGGCGGCGATGTCGGCCTTCACCAGCTCGGCCAGCGCCGTGTGCTTGCGCGTGTGCAGCAGCTCGATGCGCGCCACCACCATGTCGTCGTGCTGCGCGAGCGAGACCGTGGGGCGCCACTTGTTCCAGCGGCCCGCGCCCTGGCCGGCATCGAGCTGGGTGCCGAGGAAACCGATGACGACGATGGGCTTCATGGATAAAAGACTAGCTGAATTTCTAGAAATTATCAGAATGCTAGCAAGGGATCGGCGCCGTGTCACACCGGATGAAGAAGAAATTTCCCTTTCTGGTCAATGACTTGCATCGCCGTCGCCGCGTTTCCAGGCGCCGTGCACGCAAGTTGGCACGCTCGCTGCAATAGAGAGTCTGTCCGGATGCAGTTCATCCGCTCCCAGGTGCCGCATGAAAGCGGCCCGGTGCCGCAGGCCAGACCTGTTCTTGGGTCCGCGGTATGCCGCTGTTGAACTGTGCTGGTCACTGGACTTGATCCAGTCTGCTCATGGTGGAGCACCGTGCTAACCACGCGGCGTGGCGGGTTCGATTCCCGCAAACAACCTTCGGCGGTGTTCGCACCGCCGCTTTGATGGGGGCAAAAGCCCCACCGCCCCGGCACACCGGAGCGAGGCGCAGGGCAGGGCCCGGCCGAGCGACACCGTGCCAGTGCAGGCGGCTTGCGCATCGCGCGTTCTGCAAGGAACCGCATGCAGCCATCGACGCAGAAGGAGGCGATGGCGCAGCCACCGCACCGAACCGTCGACCGCTGTACTGCTGACCTCGCAAACCACGGTGCCCGCCGCCTGCCCTTCGTGGGCCCCGACACGAAACGTAGACGAACAACGAACGACAACCGCAACGAAGAAGAAGAGAGAGGAAGAACAAATGCTGGGATTCACCCAATTCACCGTCAAGAAGAACGAACGCGTGCTGCTGCTGCGCAACGGCGATTTCGAGGGCCTGTACGCCGCCGGCAAGTACCGTGTGTTCACGGGTTTCGACACCGTGCAGCTCGAGCGCTTCTCGCTGGCCGAGCCGGCCTTCGAGCACGAGCTGGCCGACTACTTCCTGGCGCGCGAGCCGCAGCTGGTGCAGCGCGAGTTCGTGCAGGTGTCGCTGGGCGAGACCGAGGTCGGCCTGCGCCATGAAGACGGCGTGCTGGTGCAGGTGCTGCCGCCCGCCACCCGCAAGCTCTACTGGCGCGGCCTGCGCGAGCAGCGCGTCGACGTGATCGACGTGGCCGCCGATGCACGCCTGCCGGCCGAGCTGCTGGCCAAGCTGCAGAGCGTGGTGCTGCGTCCGCGTGCGGTGCAGGGGCTCGAAGGCGTGCTGCTCGTGCAGGTGCCCGAGTTCCATGCTGGCGTGCTGACCCTCGAAGGCCAGATGCAGGCGCTGCTGCCGCCGGGCAACCACGGCTTCTGGCGCTTCAACCGGCAGGTGGCCGTGACCAGCGTGGACCTGCGTTCGCAGATCGCCGAAGTGAGCGGCCAGGAAATACTGACCCGCGACAAGGTGGGGCTGCGGCTGAACCTGTCGGCGGTGTGGCGTTTCGCCGATGTGCGGCAGGCCCTGGCGCAGATGCCCAAGCCGGCTGAGCATGTGTACCGCGAGCTGCAGTTCGGCCTGCGCGCGGCGGTGGGCGAGCAGACGCTCGACGCCCTGCTGGAGAACAAGTCCGCCATCGACCAGACGGTGCTGGCGCAGGTGCGTGAGCGGCTCGAGGGTTCGGGCCTGGTGCTGGAGAGCGTGGGCGTGAAGGACATCATCCTGCCGGGCGAGATGAAGACCATCCTCGCGCAGGTGGTGGAGGCCGAGAAGTCGGCCCAGGCCAACGTGATCCGCCGCCGCGAGGAAACCGCGGCCACGCGCTCGCTGCTGAACACCGCGAAGGTGATGGAGGGCAACCCCGTCGCCTTGCGCATGAAGGAACTCGAGACGCTGGAACGCGTGGCCGAGCGCATCGACAAGATCTCGGTGGTCGGCGGCCTGGACCAGGTGCTCAACGGACTCGTGACGCTGCGGCCGAACGGGTCCTGAGCGGTAGAGAAAAGAAAGAGACACGGGCACGCAGGCACAGAAGGGAGCGCCACTGCCAAAAATGTTTGAAATTGCCGGCAGCCTGGGTAAGACCAGGTACGGCGGGCAAGTCGGTTGACGAGCAAGGTTGAGGATGCAGGTGCTGGCTCCGATGACGGGTCTGTCACTGGCGCGCGTTTCCAATCGTCGACTGGGCCATCGGACTCAAACACCATGGTCGCCGTATTGATGCGGGTTCGAATCCCGCCGTGTCCTCCAACGAGTGTGAAGAATAGACAGAGATAGAGAGGAAAGAAAAATGACGAACTACAAACTGCATGAAGTCGCGAACGGCGTCCCCGTGAAGATGTGGACCAACGGCGTGCCCGTGGAAGACGAGGCTCAGAAGCAGCTCGAGAACGCCGCGCGCCTGCCCATCGTGTTCAAGCACATCGCGGCCATGCCCGACGTGCACTACGGCATCGGTGCGACCGTGGGCTCGGTGATCCCGACCTTCAAGGCCATCATCCCCGCCGCCGTCGGCGTGGACATCGGCTGCGGAATGATGGCCTGCAAGACCACGCTCAACGCACGCGACCTGCCCGACAACCTGGGCCCGCTGCGTTCGGCGATCGAGAAGGCCGTGCCGCACGGAAGCAACCCCAAGCGCATGGGCCGCGACAAGGGTTCGTGGGAAACGCCGCCCGATGAAACCGATGCGGCGTGGGCGAAGCTGGTGGACGAGTTCGACCTGATCTGCGAGGACCACCCACGCATCAGGAACACGAACAACCACAAGCACCTGGGAACGCTGGGTACCGGCAACCACTTCATCGAGGTGTGCCTGGACGAAGCGGGTGCCGTGTGGTTCATGCTGCACTCGGGTTCGCGTGGCGTGGGCAATGCCATCGGCACGCACTTCATCGAACTCGCGAAGAAGGACGCGCAGCTGCACCAGCGCAACCTGCCCGACCAGGACCTGGCGTACTTCGAGGAAGGCGCCCAGTACTTCGGCGACTACGTGCGCGCAGTGGGCTGGGCCCAGAAGTTCGCACGGGCGAACCGCGAAGTGATGATGCAGCGCGTGGTCGCGGCCGCGCGCAAGGTCATCACCAAGCCCTTCGAGGCGCACGTGGAAGCGGTGAACTGCCACCACAACTACGTGAGCCGCGAGACGCACTTCGGGCAGGACGTGCTCGTGACCCGCAAGGGCGCGGTGAGCGCGAAGCTCGGCGAGCTGGGGATCATCCCCGGCAGCATGGGCGCCAAGAGCTACATCGTGCGCGGCAAGGGCAACCCCGAGAGCTTCATGAGCTGCAGCCACGGCGCGGGCCGGAAGATGAGCCGGACGAAGGCCAAGAAGCTCTTCACCGTCGCCGACCAGATCGCTGCGACCGAAGGCGTCGAATGCCGCAAGGACGCCGACGTGATCGACGAGATCCCGATGGCCTACAAGGACATCGACGCGGTGATGGAGGCGCAGAAGGACCTGGTGGAGGTGGTTTACACGCTCAAGCAGGTGGTGTGTGTGAAGGGGTAGAGCCAGGCGCGATCATCGCCCTGGCAAAGGGCGGCGGCGCAAGTTTCAGGCGCCGAGAAAAGGACATTGCGATGACATGGTGGAAAAGTAGAACCGAGGCGGTGCCGACGCTGGATGCGAGTGCGCTCGCATTCAGCGAATTGAAAGAGCTTGCACGTTCCTATGACGGCTATCAGCGCGAAGCCGTCGTTGCCGAACTGGTGCGGCGTCAGGACCCACGGGCCATCGCCATCCTTCTTGTGTGTGTCGACGACTGGGTGCCGGGGGTGGGCGAGGCTGCAAAGAAAGGCCTCGCCTCCTTCATGCGCGACGAGTTCATCGGCCATTGGGCGCATGCCTTGCCAGAGCTGGCCTTCGCTTATCGCATCCGCAGGACCGACCTGCGCGCGCTGCGGGCGGCCATCGAGGATTTTCTTGCGCGCAACGCCGACGAGCTGGAGCGTCAGGCGCCGGTGCTCGAGGATGCCATGCGGCGTTGGATCTTCACGCTTCGCCTCCAGCGGGCGAGCGCGGGCCCAGTGCTTTTGGCGCTGCTGACACAAGGTGTGCTCGCACGCGACCCACCGACGGCGCAGCTCTGCCTCAACGCAGCAGACCGACTGCAGTCGGCGTCGGACAGGCGCAAGTTTTTCGACAGCGCTTCCTGTGCGTGCCTGCCGCGTGTGCGGGCAGCGGCCACCCGGGTGCTTCTGGGCGAGAAAGACTTCGATGTGCAGCGGTTTGCCCGGTCCATGTGCTTCGACACGAGCGCGGTCGTGCGTTCGCTGGTTGTGAATTCGTCGGCTGTGAGCAGGGAGGAGTTCGCCAGTCGGGCGGCGGAGATCTTGGAACTCCCCCAAGTCGACGCGCGAAAGACGGCCGCCCTTCACGTGCTGCACTTGCTTCAGGACTCGCGCGCGACGGGGTATGCCCGTGGGTTGCAGACGTCGAAGGTCGTGCCGCTGCGGCGCCTTGCCCGATGGCTCGTGCTCTGTGCCGCGAAAGATGAAGAGGTCGACAGGGAATTGATGGAGATCCTGGCGGACGCTTCACCGAAGGTACGTCGCCTCGCGGTCGAGCACATCCGGCGCGGCGCATCGTTGCCTTGCCCGGATGCGCTGATGCGCATGGGTCTGGAACGTCAGGAGGTTGCACCGGAAGTCATGGCAATGCTCAGGTCCGGATCGCCCTGGGATCGCTTGCTGTTTGTCATGGCACTCATGGAGAGAGGGAACCTTTCCAACGACCTCTGCCATGCCGTGACCATTGAAGTCGATTCCTGGTGCAAGGCGATGGCCAATTGCTACGTGCCTCCAAAGGAAACGCAGAAGGCGGCCGTGGCTGCTTTCTGGAGCCGAAGAAAAGAACTGCTGTCCGAGGAAAGTCCACGCGCTCTTCTGCCCTATGGATTTCCGGGTGAGATGGAGCTCCATCTGCGTGCCTTTCGGATTGTTTGAAGAACATTGCGATCATGAAAAGCAACAAGCAACGCCGCGCCGAAATCAAGGCGCACCGCCTCGACCGCGCCGCGCGCGCCGTGGCACTGCAGCAACGCCAGGCCGATGCGCGCCTGCTTCGCGCCGAAGGCATGGTCGCGGCCGACACGGCCTTGCTGGCCGCGCACAACAACACCTACGGCCCGCTGCCGACCTTCTACGTCGACAAGGCGTTCACCTGCCGCGACTGTGGTGCGCAAGAGGTGTGGACGGCCAAGCAGCAGAAGTGGTGGTACGAGGTCGCGCTCGGCAGCATCCACAGCACGGCGGTGCGCTGTCGCGCATGCCGACTAGGAACGTCGCGAACGAGAACAACGACAAACGACTGAACAAGAAAGAAAGACTTTTCCGATGACGGAAGCACAAGAAGAACAACGAGCGCTCGATACCGTCGAACTCGACGGCTCCCAAGGCGAGGGCGGCGGCCAGATCCTGCGCACCGGCCTCGCGCTGTCGATGGTCACGGGCCGGCCGCTGACCATCGCGAAGATCCGCGCGGGCCGGGCCAAGCCGGGCCTGATGCGCCAGCACCTGGCGTGCGTGCACGCGGCCGCGGAGATCAGCGGCGCGCAGGTCGAGGGTGCCGAGCTGGGCTCGCAGTCGCTGCGCTTCGTGCCGGGGCCGGTGCGCGCGGGCGACTACCGTTTTGTGATCGCCGGTGCGGGCAGCTGCATGCTGGTGCTGCAGACGGTGCTGCCGCCGCTGCTGCTGCAACCCGCGGGCCAGGTGAGCCGGCTGCGGCTGAGCGGTGGCACGCACAACCCGATGGCGCCGCCGTTCCACTTCCTGGAGCGTGCGTTCGCGCCGTTGGTGCGTCGCCTCGGCGGCGACCTGCAGCTCGTGCTGCGCCGCTGCGGCTTCTATCCGGCCGGTGGCGGCGAGGTGGATGCGCCGATCGTGCCGGCGGCGGAAGGCGCGCGGCTGCAGGCCTTCGATCTGCTGTCGCGCGGCAACCTGCTGGCGGGCCATGCCGAGTGCCTGGCGCCCGGCCTGCCGCGCCATGTGGCGGCGCGCGAACTCGAAACGGTGGGGGCGGCGATGGGCTGGTCGGTGGAAGCCGGGCAACTGCGCACGGTGCCGACGCGCCAAAACGAGGGGCCGGGCAATGCGCTGCTGGTGACGCTGGCCTACGCCCACCTCACCGAGGTGTTCACGGCCTTCGGCGAGAAGACGCTGAGCGCGGAGCAGGTGGCGCACGGCCTCGTGAAGGAGGTGCGCGCATTCCAGAAGCATGAGGACGCGGCCGTGGGGCCGCACCTGGCCGATCAGCTCGCGCTGCTGCTGGCGCTGGCGGTGTTCCGGCAACCGGGGCAGTCGGGCGCGTTCACCTGCAGCGAAGTGACGCCGCACACGCGCACGAACTGCGCGGTGATCGAGCGCTTCCTGCCGGTGCGCTTCACGATCACCGAGGCCACCGGCTCGCGCGCGGCGCGGATGCAGGTGGCGTCGTGATTACAGGCCGGCCTGGCGCGTGAAGCTCACGGCCGGCTTCTTGTAGGCGGCGGGCACTTCGTCGCGGTAGAAGGCGCGGCGGTCCAGGCTTTGCAGCGGGTTGTGGGCAGCGGCCACGGCCTGGTCGCGCACGGCCTGGCGGTCGAGCGTGGAGGTCACGGCGACGGTGCCTTCGGCGGCAGCGTCCGAGTATTCGTTGCCGTTGCGCGCGGCGGCGACGGCTTCGGTGCGCACGTCGGCACGGCTGGCGGCCGAGGTGATGGCGTGCACGCCTTCATACGTTTCGGCGTGGGCCGCGCCCACGGTGCCCAGCAGGGCGAAGGCGGCGGCGGAAATGGCGAGGAGTTGCTTGCTGTTCATGATGAGATTTCCCTTGAGTCTGTGGGCGGCGGACAGTCGTCGTTGCCACAAGCTGCAGTGTGAAACCGCATCACGGAAGGCGCTGTGCGTTTGCGCACCGAATCCGGCAGGTGATGCTCAGGCCGCTTTCCCGGCGCGTGAATACATCACGGCCAACGGCTCGGAGCGCCCGCGTACGTTCAGCGTGTCGACCGGGCCCAGCGTTGCTTCGGCGCCGGCCTGCTGCGCCGCGAACTGCGAGACCACGAGCCGCGCCGAGGCGGTCTTGGAATGGTCCTGCAGGCGGCTCGCGGTGTTGACCACTTCGCCGATGGCGGTGAAGGTGGTGGTCTCGAGGTAGCCGACCTCGCCGACGGCCGCGCGCCCGGCGTGCAGGCCCATGCCGAAGTCCAGCTGCTGGCCGAACTGGGCCTGGAAGTCGACGTTCCATGCGTCCATGCGTTCGCCGATGAGTTGGGTGGCGTGCAGGGCCTGCCGGCAAGCGGTGGGCAGGTCGCTCTCGAGGCCGAAGATGGCCATCACGCTGTCGCCGATGAACTGGTTGGGCACGCCGCCGCTCTCGCGCACGGCGGCGCCCACGATGGCGAAGTAGCGGTCGAGCACGTAGGCCAGGTCGAAGGGCCACTGCCGCTCCGACAGGCCCGACCAGCGCCGCAGGTCGACGAACAGGATGGCCACGTCGCGCTCGTGCCCGAAGCGGCCGACCGGCGCGGGCCGGCCTTCGCGCGGCAGCGGCGCGAACAGCGGCGTCACCTCGATGCTGCCGCGCGGGCGCAGCTGGCACGCCAGCCGCACGTCGTGCGGGGCGCGCACGCGTTCGAGCGTGCGCTGCTCGTCACGGCCCGGCGTGCCGATGTGTTCGGGCGCACCGCCCACGCGCACGCGGCAGGTGGAGCAGCGCGCGCGTCCGCCGCAGATCGACACGTGCGCGATGCCGTGCGAGCGGCTGGCCTCGAGCACGCTCCAGCCGGGCGGCACGTGCACGGTGCGGTCGGGGTAGCGCAGCGCCACGGTGGCGCCGCTTGCGCGTCGCGCGAGTCTGCTGCGCGCCGCGTAGGCCGCGAGCAGGGCCAGCAAGGCCAGCGCGTAGTAGAGCTTGAGGTTGGTCTCGGCGGTGTTGAGCGCGCGGCCCTGCTCGGACGTTGGCAGCACGACGGGCGGCACGCCGGTCCACTGGAACTCGCGCCCCATCGAGACGAAGCCCATCGCGGCGGTCACCGGCAGCAGCACGGCCACGGCGAGCAGCGGCGCGAACAGGCGCCGGTAGAGCGGGCGCACGCGCAGCGCGAAGTGCAGGCCGAGGCAGCCGTGGGCCCAGGCGGCGAGCATCATGCCCAGCTGCGCGCCCGCGCCGGCCAGGTCCCACAGGCCCCAGACCACGCGCACGTACGAACCCTCGATGCCGTAGGCCAGCCAGGCGCCGCGCATGGCGGTGAGGTGGGTGGCCAGCAGCAGCGGCAGCGCAAAGCCCAGCAACACGCGCAGGGCTTCGAGCGGCGGCATGCGCAGGGTGCGGCGTTCCCACAGGGCGGCCACGGCGAGCACGAGGTGGGTGAGGGCGGCGCCGTACAGCAGCAGCGTGCCGGGCAGGCTGTGCCAGAACTTCTGCACGCCGCGCAGCACGGTCTCGGCCGCGGCGAAGGAGACGATGCCCAGCGAATGGTTCAGCAAGTGCGCCGTGATGTAGGCCATCAGCACCAGCCCGCTCGCCCAGCGGAGGTTGCGCCGTGTCGGCGTTCTCAGCAAAAAAGGGGAAGGAGGGGAACGTCTGTCCATGAACGGGTTCGAAGCGGCACCCGAGCATAATGCGCGCGCCTCGATGACCACCGGCATGGCCCTACCCGAACCCACCCCCCGCTCCAGCCTCGCGCTGCGCCGCATCGCGCTGCTCGAAGGCCTCTCCGACGACCGTTTCGACCACCTGGCGCGCCAGTGCCTGTGGCACAGCGTGGCGGCCGGCAAGCCGCTGATGCTGCGCGCAGACCTGCAGGGCGAGGTGTTCCTGCTGGTGTCGGGCCGCGTGCGCGTGACGACCTACGCGGCCAACGGCCGGCAGGTGACGTTCCGCGATTCGGAGGCCGGCGCGCATTTCGGCGACATTGCGGCGCTCGACGGCGGCCCGCGTTCGGCCGACGTGGTCACGCTCGAACCCTGCGTGGTTGCCAGCCTGGACCGCGCCGCCTTCCTGGCGCTGCTGCGCGAGGAGCCGCTGGTGGCCGAGCGCGTGATGCAGCGGCTGGCCGCGCTGGTGCGGCAGCTGTCGGAGCGGGTGATCGACCTGAGCACGCTCGGCGTGCAGAACCGCCTGCATGCCGAGCTGCTGCGCCTGGCGCGCGAGGCGGGCATCGACGGCAACGAGGCCCGGCTGGAGCCCGCGCCCAAGCACGCGGCGCTGGCCAGCCAGATCAGCACCAACCGCGAGCAGGTGACCCGCGAACTCAACACGCTGGTGCGCGGCGGCGTGCTGCGCAAGGACGGCAAGGCGCTGGTGGTGGCCGATGCCGAGCGCCTCGCGCTGATGGTGTCGCAGGTGCGCGGCGACTAGATCAGTTCCAGCGGCCGTTGGGGCCGGCCACGCTGTAGCGGCCGGCGCCCATCAGCGCCACGCTCAGCGCGCCGAACAGGTACAGGCCCTGCAGTTCCAGCGCCCAGCCGCCCTGCTTGGTCAGCGCGAACAGGTCGGCCATGTGCACGAGGCCGAAGGCGAAGAGCATGTTGATCACCACCACGGCGGCGGCGGCGCGCGTCCACAGGCCCGCGATCATCAGGAGCGGCGCGACGATCTCGCCCACGAACACGAGGTAGGCCAGCCCGCCCGGCAGGCCGGCCTTGGCCAGCATGCCGCTGATGAAGCCGACGCCGGCCGAGAGCTTGAAGATGCCGTGCAGCAGCATCAGCACGCCGACCGACACGCGCAGTACCAGCTTGCCGGCGTCGTCGCGGGCCGCGGGCGTGGCAAGGAACGACGAGGAGGAAGACGCCGAAGCGGCGGAGGCGATCGGGGCAGCCTGGGTGTTCATGGCGAATCCTTGAGTGGAAGAAAAAAGGAAGAAGGCCGCCGCGGACTGCGACGGTTGCCATGCCAGTGTGAGAGCTCCGCCGCCGCCGGTCGGTGCGTTTACGCACACTTTTCGGCGGTTGGGTCACCGCCGCCGGGCCTCAGTCGCCCTTGTAGCCCGAGGCCTTGATCACCGGCAGCCAGCGTGCGGCCAGCGCGTCGGTGTAGCGCACCACCTCTTCGCTCGACGCGCCGGGCAGCAGGTCGTAGCCCACGCGGCCGAGCTTTTCGCGCACGTCGGGCAGGGCCAGCACCTTGCGCACGGCCCGGTTCCACTGCGCCAGCGTGGCGGGCGCGGTGTTGGCGTGGGCGTACAGCACGTAGCGCGACGAGGCCACCAGCGTCGGGTAGCCCGACTCGGCGAAGGTCGGCACGTCGGGCAGGCCGTCGGCGCGCTTGTCGCCGGCCACGGCCAGCACGCGCAGCTTGCCCGCGCGGTGGTACTCGGTGAGGGTGGTGGTGGCGTCCATGCCCGAGGCCACCTGGCCGCCGATCAGCTCGGTGACCATGGCCGCGCCGCCGCGGTAGGGCACCAGGGTGGCGCCGCTGCGCGACAGGGCCACGAAGTCCATCGCCAGGAAGTGCAGCAGCGAGCCCACGGTGGTGATGCCGATCGAGCCCTGGTCGGGGTTCGCCTTGGCGGCCTGGACGAACTGGGCCAGCGTCTTCACCGGTGAGGCGGCGCTCACGGCCAGGCCGAACTGGATGCCGCTCACGTCGGTCACGGGCTTGAAGTCGGTGGCCGGGTTGAAGCGCATGTTGGCGTAGATGGCGGGGCCGATGAACATCGGGTCGACCGGCGCCAGCAGCATGGTGGTGCCGTCGGCGGGGCTGTTCTTCAGCACCTCGGCCGCCAGCCGCGTGCCGGCGCCGGGCCGGTTGTCGACCATGACGGGGCGGCCGAGCTCGTCCTTGAGCTTTTCGGACAGCAGCCGGCCCATGAAGTCGGCCGGGCCGCCGGCCGGGAAGGGCACGATCAGGCGGTTGACCGCCGGCTGCGCATTCGCGCCGTACGGCAGCAGGCCGCCCAGGCCCGTGGCCGCTGCCGCGCGGATGAGACCGCGCCGCGAGAGCGCGGGGCCGGTGGGGAAAGTGAAGGGGGTCATCGAAAGTCTCCGGGTGGTTGGAATCGTTGGAAGAACAGGAAGAGAAAGGTCACTGCGCGACCAGCGGCGTGAAGCGCGCCGCGTCTTCGAGCACCTGGCCGGCCTCCAGCAGCAGGTCTTCGCGGAAGCGCCAGGCCAGCAGCTGCACGCCCATGGGCGCGCGACCGGCCATGCCGGTGGGCACCGCGAGGCCCGGCATGCCCAGCGCGGCGGTCGCCAGCAGCGGGCTCTGGGCGTCGATGAGGGCGCGGGCGCGCTCCAGGCTGGCGACGTCTTCGTCCTGCGGGCAGGGGCGCTGCCACGACACGGGCATCAGCACCAGCGGATGGGTCTGCATGAACACCGACCAGCTGCGCAGCAGCGCCTGGCGCCGTGCGAGTGCGTCCAGAAAACCGTCGCGGTCGGTCTCGGCCATGCCTTCGAGCAGGTAGCGCTGGCTGCGCCGCATGAGGTCGTCGCCGTGCTGCTCGACGCCCGCGATGATGTTGCGGCGGGTGTCGTCCACGATCAGCGTGCGCCACAGGGCGGCGGCTTCGCCGAAGCAGGGCAGCTCGGCTTCGTCGACCGCATAGCCCGCCTGCTGCAGCCAGCGCGCGGCATCGTCCAGCGCCTGCGTGACGGCCGGGTCCACCGGGATGCCCGGCGCGCGCTTGAACAGCGCCACGCGGATCGGGTCGGCGGGGCGCGGCAGCTCGTGCGGCATGGGCACCCAGTTCGGGTCGCGCGCGTCGGGGCGCGCCATGGCCTCGTAGCCCAGTCGCAGGTCGGCGATGCTGCGCGCCAGCGGCCCCTGCACCGACATGAGCTGCGGCGTGATGCCGCGCTCGCTCGTCGCGCTTGGGTTGAAGGCCGGCACGCGGCCGGCCGTGGGGCGCAGGCCGGCCACGCCGCAGGCGTACGCGGGGTAGCGGATCGAGCCGCCGATGTCGTTGCCGTGCGCCAGCGCGCCCATGCCGCTGGCCACCGCGGAAGCCGCGCCGCCGCTGGAGCCGCCGGGGGTGATGGCCGCGTCCCACGGGTTCAGCGTGCGGCCGTGCACGCCGTTGTCGGTGAACCAGCGCGACGAGTAGGTCGCGGTGTTGCTGCGCCCCACGATGACGGCGCCCGCGCTGCGCCAGTGCGCCACCACCGGCGCGTCTTCGCGGGCGATGTGGTCCTTCAACGGGATCACGCCGTTGGTGGTGGCGTGGCCGGCCTGGTCGACGTTGACCTTGATGCTGACCGGCACGCCGTGCAGCGGGCCCAGTGCTTCGCCGCGCAGGGTGCGGGCGTCGGCCGCGTCGGCGCTGGCCAGGGCTTCGTCGGCCAGCACCTCGGCCAGGGCATTGAGGCGCGGGTTGAGTTCGGCGATGCGCGCGAGCACGCTGGTCGTCACTTCGCGGCTCGACACCTCGCGGCGGCGCACGGCGTCGGCGAGGTCGGTGGCGCTGCGCTGCCAGAGGGCGGGGGATGCAGTCATGGGGGGTCTCGAGGAAAGTTCAGGCAAAGGAAACCCCGCACCCCGGCGCGACCGGGGTGAAGGCAAGAGAGAGCAGGGAGAGAAGGGGGCGGCGGGTCAGCCCGCGCCGCGCAGGCCTCAGCCGGTCGGTTTCTTCATGAGCAGGCTGCCGCGGTCGACGCGGGATTCGGCCTCCAGGGCCAGGGCTTCGGCGTGTTCCATGTGCACGCGCATGACCTCGCGCGCGCGCACGGGGTCGCGGGCACGCAGCGCGTCGAGCAGTTCGGTGTGGCTGTCGACGATCTCCTCGTCGAACTGGTCGAACTCGGTGAGCGCGTTGCGCACGATGATCACGCGGCGGATCACGTCGTTGAGCAGGCAGCACACCAGCGCCAGGAAGGGGCTGCTGCAGGCCTCGGCCAGGCGGTCATGGAACAGCAGGTCGGCCTCGCGGCGCTCGTTCCAGTCGGCGCTGCCGCCGTGGGCCGGGTGGCTGTGGCCGATCAGCGCCTCCAGCGCGGCCAGGTCGGCCTCGGTGAGGCGCGTGGCCACGTTGGCGGCCAGCTCGGGCTCGACCACGCGGCGCAGCGCGTACAGCATCGTGATGTCGACCGGCTGGAAGTACAGGAAGTTCGACACCGCCTGCAGGCACTGCTCGTACGAGGCCTGCGTGAGCGTGGCGCCGCCGTTGGGGCCGGTGCTGATCGCGACCAGCCCCTGCACCTGCAGCGCGGCCAGCGCCTCGCGCACCGTGCCGCGCGACACGCCGAGCTGCTCGATCAGCTCTTTCTCCTGCGGCAGCTTGTTGCCGACCTGCTGCTGGGTCTGCACGACCCAGCGCTTGATGTTGTCGACCACCTGGTCGGAGCGCTTCACGCGCTTGTCGCGCGTGAGCGAAGGCTTGGGTTGGGAAGGGGGCATCTGCGTTTGGGGTATTTATGATCATAAATGTCATAAATCTCGAAAACACTGTCAAGCGGGTTGTCCCGCGAGGCGCGGCCGGGGCGGGCCGTCGGCAGGAAACCGGGCTTCCTGCTACGCTCCCGGACGGCCCGCCTGCCCCTGGCGGGCTTTTTTCTGCGCTGCTGGTTTCCCCATGGTCTTTCCCCTCATCACCGACCCGTCGTTCTACGCGGTCGCCGTCCCCGCCGTGCTGCTGCTCGGCATCAGCAAGAGCGGCTTCGGCGCCGGATTCGGGTCGCTGGCCGTGCCGATGATGGCGCTGGCCGTCACCGTGCCGCAGGCGGCGGCCATCCTGATGCCGCTGCTGCTGCTCATGGACCTGCTCGGCCTGGCCGCGTTCCGGCGCGACTTCGACCGCTCGCTGCTCAAGTTCTTGATTCCGTTCGGGCTGGTCGGCACGGTGATCGGCACGCTGCTGTTTCGCGTGCTGTCGGCCCACACGGTGGCGGGCATCGTGGGCGTGTTCACGCTGGTGTTTTTGGCGCAGCGCCTGCTGTTCCCGCCCAAGCCCAACGACCCGCTGCCGTCGCGCGCGGTGGGCGCGGTGCTGACGACCGTGTCGGGCTTCACCAGCTTCATCGCGCATGCGGGCGGGCCGCCGATCAACGCCTACGTGATCCCGTTGAAGCTCAAGCCCGTGGTGTTCACGGCGACCATGGCCTACTTCTTCTTCGTGGTGAATCTCAGTAAGTGGATTCCCTACGCGTGGCTCGGCCTGCTCGACTTTCGCACGCTGGCCACCTCGCTCGTGCTGATGCCGATCGCACCGCTGGGCGTGTGGATCGGCATCCGCATCGCACGCCGCATCGATGCGACGTGGTTCTATCGCTTCGTCTATCTGGGCATGCTGCTCACGGGCCTGAAGCTCGTCTACGACGGCTTCCTGGCCTGAGCATGCTCAGAGCTCGACGATCGATTTGAAGCCGCCGAAGATCATGCGTTTGCCGTCGAACGGCAGGTTCTTCATGTCCATCATGGCCTCCAGGCGCGGGTCGGCCATGACCTTCTTGTTGATCGTGTCGCGGTGCTTGCGCGACTTGTAGGTGATCCACGAGAAGGCCACGGTCTCGTCGGCCTTGAGCTTCACGCTCTGGGGGAACGACGTGAGCTTGCCGGGCTTCACGTCGTCGGCGATGCACTCCACGTACTCGAGCGCGCCGTACTCCATCCAGACCTTGCCGGCCTTGCGCGCCAGCTTGCGGTAGGCCTCGACGTTCTTGGTAGGAATGGCGACGATGAATCCGTCTACATAACGAGCCATGTCTGTTCTCCTGAATAGGGGATAGAACCGTTGAAGAAAGAAAAGCGGGGGCTGCATGGCGGCGTCGCGTTCACGACGACGACGCCGTCTCGCCCGCCGCGCCCGGGGCCGACGCTGCTTCGCTGTGGTTGTTTTGGGTGTGCCCCGGCAAGGCCGGGCGAAGCAGCAGGACCCCGATCAGACCCGCCGCCGCCGCGAACACGGCGCCGACCAGGAATGCCAGGTTGTAGCCACCGGTGAGCGCCAGCGGCGTCTGCGCGCCGGCGGTGGCCATGGCGGTGGTGCGTGCCGCCGCGGCGCTGGCCAGCACGGCCAGGCCCAGGGCGCCGCCCATCATGAAGGCGGTGTTGACCACGCCCGAAGCCAGGCCCGAATCGGCCGGGTCGACCTCGCTCATGGCCGCCAGCAGCACCGGGTTGAAGGCCATGCCCGCGCCCAGGCCCAGCAGCACCATGCCGGGCAGCACGTCGAGCACGAAGCTGCCGTTGACCGGCGCGCGCGCGAACAGCGCCAGCCCGAGGGCCGCGAGCCACAGCCCCGCCGCCAGCGGCTTGCGGATGCCGAAGCGCATCACGATCTTGGCCGACAGGCCCAGCGAGAACACCGCCATGATCACGTTGGCTGGCAGGAAGGCCAGCCCGATCTGCATCGGCGTGTACTGCAGCACCAGCTGCATGTACAGCGCCGAGATGAAGAACCACGCGAACATGGCCGCGGCCCACAGCACGCCCACCACGTTGGCCACCGACACGCTGCGCAGTTTGAACAGGCCCAGCGGCATCAGCGGATGCTGCACGCGCGCCTCGATGGCGATGAAGACGGCCAGCAGCACCACGGCCGCGCCGAGCAGGCCCATCGTCTGCGTGGAGCCCCAGCCCGCCTCGTTGCCGTTGACCACGCCGTACACCGCGAGCATCAGCGACGAGGTGACGGTGATGGCGCCGGCCACGTCGAGCTTCTCGCCGTGCGCGTGGCCGCGCGCGTTGGGCAGCAGCGCCACGCACAGCGCATACACCGCCACGCCGATCGGCAGGTTGACCAGGAAGATCCAGTGCCAGCTCAGCGTGCTCGTGAGCAGCCCGCCCAGCAGCACGCCGATGCTGCCGCCGCCCGCACACACGAAGCCGTACACACCCATCGCCTTGGCGCGGTCGGCCGGCTCGGTGAACAGGTTCATGATGAGCGAGAGCGCCACCGCCGACACCACCGCGCCGCCCAGGCCCTGCACCGCGCGCGCCGCCACCAGCAGGCCCTGCGAGGTCGAGACCCCGCAGGCCAGCGAGGCCAGCGTGAACAGCACCAGGCCCGCGAGGAACACGCGGCGGTGGCCGTACAGGTCGCCCAGCCGACCGCCCAGCAGCAGGAAGCCGCCGAAGGTCAGCATGTAGGCGTTCACCACCCAGACCAAAGACGTCTCGGAAAAACCGAGGTCGGTGCGGATCGAAGGCAACGCCACGTTCACGATCGTGGTGTCCAGCACGATCATCAGCACGCCCAGGCACAGCACCATCAGGGCGAGCCAGCGCTTTCGGTTGTCGAGGGTTTCGGTCATGGAAGGTGCTTCCTGCGAAGAAGGGAAAAGTAGAGAGAGAGAGAGACGGCTCCGTGCTCAGACCAGCGCCTTGCCGCCGTTGATGAGCCAGGGCGTGCCGAAGCGGTCGGTCACCATGCCGAAGCCTTCGACCCAGAAGGTCTTCTCGAACGGCATGCCGACCGTGCCGCCGTCGGCGAAGGCGTCGAAGATGCGCCGCGCCTCAGCCACGGTGTCGAGCGTGAGCGCCACGCCGAAGCCCTTCATGCCTTCGAAGGGCTGGCCCGGCATGGTGTCGGAGGCCATGAGGATGCCGTCGCCGTAAGTGAGCGACGCATGCATGATCCGCTTCTTGGCCTCGGCCGGCATCTGCTCGGTGTCGGGCGCTTCGCCGACGGTCATCATCATCTGCATGGTGCCGCGCAGCGTCTTCTCGTAAAAGCGCATGGCCTCGGCGGCGTTGCCGTCGAACGTGAGGTAAGCGTTGATGGGGGACATGAGAGTTCCTTGAATGGTTGAGGTGAGTCGATGGAGGAAAGAGGCGTCTACTTCTCGGTGGCGCGCTTCAGATTGGCCAGGCCCGTCTCGAAGTCCTTGCCGATCATCTGGTCCATGTCGAAGAAGATGCCCATGAGCTTGGCCATGTAGGGGCTCGGGCCGTACATGGCCCAGGTGACCTGCGTGGCGCCGCCCTGCGGCTGCAGCGTGAACTCGGCCGTGTTGTGGCCTTCGAAGGGCTTCACGAAATCGAGCTTGATCGCAACCTTCGACGCCGGCTGCGATTCGGTGATTTCCATCGTGCCCGCGCCCGCCTTGCTGTTGCCTTCCCAGGCGTAGGTCGCGCCCTTGCCGCTGGCGGCGCCGCCGTAGCTGCGCTTCATGGCCGGGTCGAGCTTCTCGTAGGGCGACCACGCGCCCCAGCGGTGGAAGTCGTCGATCAGCGGAAAGATTTTTTCGGCCGGTGCCTCGATGCGCGTGGTGCGCTCGACGCGAAAGCTGTCGGGCCGCGTGGCGCCGTAGATGAGCAGCGCCGCAATCAGCGCGAGGACGGCGAGGACGATGGTCTTGAGCATGATGAAAAAAAGCGTGTGGGAAGAGTGAAGAGCAAGCCCCCGCCCATCACGCGGCGGCCGGGTCCGCCACCAGCAGCCAGCCCACGCCGAAGCGGTCGCTGAGCATGCCGAAGCTGGTGGTGAAGAAGGTCGGGATCAGCGGCTGCATCACCTGGCCGCCATCGGCCAGTGCGTCGAACCACTTGCGGGCGTCGGCGTCGCTGTCGGCCGACAGCGACAGCATGATTCCCTTGAACTCGGCCTGGCCGGAGCAGCGTCCGTCGGACAGCATGAGCTCGGTCTGGCCGATGCGCAAGACCGAATGCATCACTTTGTCAGGGCCGGGCATGCCGCCTGCGCAGCCGGCGTCGGGGTTGCCCTCGGGGCCGCCGGTGGCCGGCGCCTCGCTGTAGCGCATCAGCTGCACGACTTCGGCGCCGAGCGCCTTCTTGTAGAAGGCAATCGCTTCGTCGCAACGACCTTCGAAGGACAGGTAAGACTGGACTTTCATGGCGTTTCCTTTCGGTTGGTTCACGGGCACAACGGGTCTGCGCGAAAACAATGGAATTACTTTGTGTACACCGTCCACAAAGAATAGCAGAGATAATGGACGGTGTCCACATGGAGTCGCGATGAAGCTCAACAACGTTCCCGAAAGCCTGCCGCCCGCGCGCACCACCTACCGCCACGGCGACCTGCGCCGTGCGCTGCTGGATGCCGGCGTCGAACTGGCGCGGGACGGCGGCCCCAGTGCCGTGGTGCTGCGCGAGGCCACGCGTCGCGTGGGAGTGGTGCCGAACGCGGCGTATCGCCACTTCGCCAGCCGGCACGACCTGCTGCTGGCGGTGCGTGCCGCGGCGCTGTCGGAGGCGGCCAAGGCGATGGAAAGCGAACTCGCCGTGCTGCCCTGCGACCAGCCGCCCGCCGACTTCGCGCGCGCCCAGGTGCGCGCCATCGGCACCGCTTATCTGCGCTTTGCGCAGGCGCAGCCGGGGCTGTTTCGCACGGCCTTCGTGGTGTCGGAAGACGCGCAGGGCGACGTCGGTCCCGACGGCGCGGGCGCCAGCGGCATGAACCCGTTTGAGTTGCTGGGCGCGGCCGTCGACCGGCTCGTGGACGCGGGCCTGCTCGACCCGGCGCGGCGCCCGGGCGCCGAATACCTCGCGTGGTCGGCGGTGCACGGGCTGGCGTTGCTCATCATCGACGGCCCGCTGCGCGGGGTCGACGCGGCGGCCACGCACGCGCTGGGGCAGCGCCTGATCGACATGGTGGAACGCGGGCTGTGATCGCCGCGTTCAAAGGTCAGAGATAGATCTTCTGCAGCAGCTTGATGAGCGTCTCGCGCTCGCGCGTGCTCAGGCGGCTGCTGGCTTCGGTTTCCAGTTGCACCACGGCCTGCTCGGCCTCGCGGATCAGCGTCTCGCCGGCCGGCGTGAGGTGCAGGCCGACGGCGCGGCCGTCGTGCGGATGCGGGCGCCGTTCGATGAGGCCACGGCCGTCCAGCGTGGCCACCAGGCTCACGAGGTTGGGCGGCAGGATGTCCAGCGTGTTGCACAGCTGCCGCGAGGTGGCGCCCGGGTTGTGCGCCAGCAAGGAGAGCACCGAGAAGTCGATCTGCTTGAGGCCGTAGGGCGCCATGCGGTCGGCGAACACGGTGCTCACGATCAGCCAGGCGCGCCGGGCGTTGTAGCCGACCAGCCCTTCGAGCACGCGGGCGTCGAGCCGGTCTGACCGGGGAGACGGCGCGGCGGCGGTGTCGGTCTTGGCGGACGTCTTTTTCGCGGGAGAAGGAGGCATGCAGCGAGCGTAACCGCGCGTTGCTTTCTCGAACAACTAGCGTGACGCCTCTTGTGCGGAATGCGCCAGTGCGACACCCTCACAAGCCCGCTTGACGATGCCCAGGCGCATCTCGAACTCGGGCAGCACCCAGCGCCGGAAGGCCGCTGCGGCGCGAAGGCGATCCGCATCGGCGGGCGCGGCCACTTCGATGCGGGCCCAGGCCCACGCCATGAGCGTGAGGGCGGTCACGCGCAGGAAGTCGTCCGCCACCTCGTAGGGCAGCACGGGGTTGGCGTGCGCCGCCATCGCCACCGTGGTGCCCAGGTAACGCAGCTGCGCCAGCCGGCGCTGCACGTCGGCATCGGCCTCGCGCGAGGCGTCGAGCGTGTCGCGCAACTCGAGCAGTACGGCCGACAGCGCCGCGCCGCCGTCGGGCAGCACCTTGCGCACCAGCAGGTCGATGGCCTGGATCTCGTTGGTGCCCTCGTAGATCATGGTCACGCGCGCATCGCGCACCACCTGTTCGACGCCCCATTCGCGCACGTAGCCGTGGCCGCCGAACACCTGCAGGCAGTCGCTCGCGCCGTGGAAGGCCTGGTGCGTGCAGGCGGCCTTGAGCACCGGCGTGACGAGCGAGCACCAGCGCTGCGCGCGCTCGCGCGCCTTGGGGTCGCTGTCGTGCGTGGCGATGTCGAGCATCAGCGCACTGCGGTAGGCCAGTGCGCGCGCGCCGTCGATCCAGGCGCGCTGCGTGTCGAGGATGCGGCGCACGGCGGGGTGCTCGGCGATCAGGTCGGCTGTCTCGCTGCCGCGGCTGGCGGGCGCGGCGCCGGGCGCGCGCATCTGGCGGCGCTCGGCCGCATAGGCGTCGGCCTTCTGCCAGGCGGCGTCGAGCAGGCCGATGCCCTGCAGCGCGACGTGCAGGCGCGCCGCATTCATCATCACGAACATCGCAGCCAGCCCGCGACCGGGTTCGCCGACCAGCCAGCCGGTGGCGTCGTCGAAACGCATCGTGCAGGTCGGGCTGCCGTGCAGGCCCATCTTGTCCTCGATGCGCTCGCAGTGCACCGTGTTGCGTGCGCCGTCGGGCAGCAGTTTGGGCACCAGCGCCAGCGACAGGCCCTTGGGCCCTGCCGGTGCATCGGGCAGGCGGCACAGCACGAGGTGCACGATGTTCGGCGTGAGGTCGTGCTCGCCGCCTGAAATGAAGATCTTGCTGCCGTTCACGCGCACGCTGCCGTCGGCCTGCGCCGTGGCGCGCGTGCGCACCTGGCCGAGGTCGCTGCCGGCATGCGCTTCGGTGAGGCACATGGTCGCGAGCCATTCGCCGGTCGCGATCTTCTGCAGGTAGCGACTTTTCAGTTCGTCGCTGCCGTGGTGCTTGAGGCAAGCGTACGCGCCGTGCAGCAACCCCGGCGCCATGGTGAAGCCGTGGTTCGCGGCGCTGAGCCATTCGTAGAGGATGGCCTCGAGCACCGCGGGCAGGCCCTGTCCGCCTTCTTCGATGGCGGCGGAGAGCGCCGGCCAGCCGCCGTCCACGAAGGCCTGGTAGGCCGCGCGAAAGCCCGGTGGCGTGACGACCTCGCCGCCGTCGAAGCGGCAACCCACCTCGTCGCCTTCGCGGTTCAGCGGCGCGATCACCTCGCCGACGAAGCGTGCGGCTTCCTCGAGCACCTGCGACTGCAGCGGCTCGTCGACCTCCGCGAAGGGCGCGAGGGCGCGCAGGCGCGTGGGCGCATCGAGCACCGCGTTCAACAGGAAGCGGACGTCTTCGGGGCGAGGCTGGTAATGCATGGGGTTCAGGACTCGGCGGTGAAACCGATCTTCTTGACCAGCGGGCCCCAGCGTTCGTACTCGGACTGCAGCGACTTCTTCATCTCCTCGGGCGAGGAGCCGTGCGCGATCAGGCCGACCGACAGCAGGCCGTCGGCCACGGCCTTGTCCTTCAGCGCGGCCTGGATCGCGGTGCTCGCGACGGCGATGGTCGCGGCCGGCGTCTTGGCCGGTGCGAAGAAACCGAACCACTCGTCGGCCACGATTTCCGGGAAGCCCTGCTCGGTGAAGGTGGGCACGTCGGGCAGGTAGGCGGGGCGCTGCGCGCCCGAGGTGGCGAGCACGCGCAGCTTGCCGGCCTTGGCGAAGGGCAGGCAGTCGCCGGCGGGCGTCAGGCACGAGGCGATCTGGCCGCCCACCACGTCGTTGATGCCGGGCAGCGAGCCGCGGTACGGCACGTGGCGCAGGTCGGTGCCCGTGCTCAGGCCCAGCAGCGCGCCCAGGAAGTGCGGCGTGGAGCCCGCGCCCGGCGAGCCGTAGCTGGCCTGGCCGGGGTTGGCCTTGGCCCAGGCGATGTAGTCCTTCAGCGTCTTCACGCTGGCCGGCACCATCGGGCCGACGGCCAGGCCGTGCGTCATGACGGCGCCGATGGAGATGGGCGCGAAGTCGGGAATGGCGTAGCTGAGCTTGGTGTAGATGTGCGGGTAGATCGACAGCGCCGAGGCCTGCGCGAGACACAGCACCGAACCGTCGGCCGGCGAGGTCTTGAGCGTGTCGAGCGCGATGCGCCCGCCCGCGCCGGGCTTGTTCTCGACCACTGGGTTGGTGGCGGTGAAGGGCGTGTTGCCCAGCTTGTCGGCCACGCGGCGGGCCACGCTGTCGCCCGCGCTGCCGGCCGGAAAGCCGTAGTAGATCTTCACCTGCTGCTGCACCGCCTGGGCGAGTGCGGCAAGGGGATGCAATGCGGCGAGCGCGGCGGTGCCGCCGAGCGCCGCCGTGAATTGGCGTCGGGTGGTCATGGTCTTGTCTCCTGGTTGTCTGCGGGGGCGGGAATCAGCGCGGCGCCATGCGCAAGGCGCCGTCGAGGCGAATTACTTCGCCATTCAAGTGGCCGTTGGTGACGATGTGGCAGGCCAGCTCGGCAAACTCCGACGGCTTGCCCAGGCGCGGCGGGAACGGGATCGACGCGGCCAGCGAGTGCTGCACCGGCTCGGGCAGTTCCAGCAGCAGCGGCGTGGCGAAGAGGCCCGGCGCCACGGTGCACACGCGGATGGCGTGCTGCGCGAGGTCGCGCGCCATCGGCAGGGTCATGCCGACGAGGCCGCCCTTCGAGGCGCTGTAGGCCTGCTGGCCCACCTGGCCGTCGAAGGCCGCGACCGAGGCGGTGAAGAGCATCACGCCCTTTTCGCCGTTGTCGAGCGCGTCGAGCTTGGCGCAGCGCGCCGCGAACAGGCGCGCCATGTTGTAGCCGCCGATGAGGTTGATGTTGACCACGCGCACGAAGTCTTCGAGCGGCGCGGGGTTGCCGTCCTTGCCGACGATGCGCTTGGCGCTGCCGATGCCGGCCACGTTCATCAGGATGCGCGCGGGGCCGTGTGCGGCCTGCGCCTTGTCGAGCGCGGCGTTCACGCTGTCGGTGTCGGTGATGTCGCAGACGCAGGCGACACCGCCGATCTCAGCGGCCACCTTTTCGGCGAGGGCTGCGTTGCGGTCGAGCACCGCGACCTTGGCGCCCAGGCGCGCGAGTTCGCGCGCGGTGGCCTCGCCGAGGCCCGAGGCGCCGCCGGTGACGAGTGCGGCTTGTCCTTCGATCTTCATGGGTTGTCTCCTGATTGGGTTAGCGGGGCTTGAGCGTGAAAGGCAGCGTGTCGGCGTGCAGCGCCTCGGCCAGTGCGGCGCGGTGCTTGAGCACGGCGCGCTGGTTGATCGAGCCCTTGTCGGTCACTTCGCCCTTGTCGATCGACGGCGGCTCGGCCATCAGGTGCAGTCGCGCGATGCGGTTGGCGCTGCCGGTGGCGCCGGCCGCGAGCGTGTCCACCACCTGCTGGAAGTGCGCCTGCACAGGCGCGCTCTCGAGCACCTGCTGCAGCGGGGCGTCGGCGGGCAAATCGCAGAGCTGGCGCACCTTCTGCGTAGTGAAGATCAGCGCGCCGACCTCCTTCAGGTTGATGCCCGTGAGCACCGCGTCCTGCACGTAGGGCGAGCCGGCCGCGATGATCTTTGCGCGCAGCGGGCCCACGCTCACGAAGGTGCCGGTGGCGAGCTTGAAGTCTTCGGCGATGCGGCCGTCGAAGCGCAGGCCGCGGTGGATGTCGTGGTCGTCGATCCACTTCACCGCGTCGCCGGTGGAGAAGAAGCCTTCGTCGTCGAAGGCCTCGGCGGTGGCTTCGGGCGCGCGCCAGTAGCCGGGCGTGATGTTGGGGCCGCGGTAGCGCACCTCGGTCTTGCCGTCGACCTCGATCAGCTTGAGCTCGATGCCGGCGGCGGGCAGGCCCACGTCGCCCGACTTCACGTCGGGGCCGGTCACGTACAGCGCGAAGGGGCCCGACTCGGTCATGCCCAGGCCGGTGCCCATCACGATGCGCTCGCCGACTTCCGATTCCTGCGTGCGGTGCAGACTGTCCCACACGGGCTGCGCAAGCGCCGCGCCCGAGTAGAAGAACATCTTCACGCGCGACAGCAGGTTGCGGCGCAGCACGGCGTCGCTCTCCATCGCGTTGGCAATCGCCTCGAAGCCGGTGGGCACGTTGAAGTAGATGGTGGGCGCGATCTCGCGCAGGTTGCGCAGCGTTTCGGCCATGCCGGCGGGCGTGGGCTTGCCGTCGTCGATGAACAGCGTGCCGCCGTTGTCCAGCACGATGCCCACGTTGTGGTTGCCGCCGAAGGTGTGGTTCCAGGGCAGCCAGTCGACCAGCACGGGCGGCTCGTCGCCCAGGGCGGGAATCGACTGGCGCAGCTGCTGCTGGTTGGCGCACCACATGCGGTGCGTGTTGATCACCGCCTTGGGCATCTTGGTCGAGCCCGAGGTGAAGAGGAACTTGGTGATGGTGTCGGGGCCGGTGGCCTGCATCGCCGCGTCGATGGCGGGCGTGGCCGGCGTGGCGGCGAGCACGTCGAAGCGCGTGGTGGCGCGGCCTTCGAGCGTGCCTTCGGCGAGCACGACCTCGGTGCCGGCGGGCACGGTGGCCGCGATGGCTTTGGCGAAGCGCGCGGCGTCGGCCGCGAACACCAGGCCGGGCGTGAGCGTGTCGATGACGTGGCGCAGCTTGTCGTAGTCCTGGCTGACGATCGCATAGGGCGGCGACACGGGGCAGTAGGGCACGCCGGCGTAGAGGCAGCCCAGCGCGAGCAGCGCGTGCTCGATGCCGTTCTCGCTGAGGATCACGACCGGGCGCTCGGCGTTCAGGCCGCGATCGAGCAGGGCTTGTCCGATACCGCGCGCTTCTTCCAGCGCCTGCGCATAGCTCACGCGCAGCCAGTCGCCGGTGCGGCCGTCGGGCAGGCGCTCGCGGCGCGCGATGAAGGTGCGATCGGGCACCACCTGCGCCCAGTGCGCGAGCCGGTCGGTCATGCGCTCGCGGTAGGCCTGCAGCGGCGTCTCGGCCGTGAGGTAGCGCGTGCCCGGCGCGCCGTTGCGCAGCACCGCGCGCGTCACGCCGAAGGCCAGCGGGCGGTAGCGGACGGCGGTCATCCCTTGCTCACTTTCGCGCCGCGGCCTTCTAGGAAGTCGCGCACGCGTGCCTTGGCTTCGGGCGCGGCCTGGACGATGCCCGACATCAGTGCCTCGGTGAAGAAACCGTGGTCGGCCGACTGCTCGGAGATGCGCGGCAGCGCGTGCATCAGCGCGTAGTTGGTGAGCGGCGCGTTGGTGGCGATGCGCTTGGCGAGCTCGAAGGCCTTGTCGAAGGCAGTGCCTTCGTCGACCAGGTACTGCGCGAAGTTGGCGCGCTCGCCGTCTTCGGCGTTGTAGACGCGGCCGGTCATCATCATGTCGGTCATGCGGGCCACGCCGATCAGCTTGGGGATGCGCACCGAGCCGCCGCCGCCCACGAAGATGCCGCGCGAGCCTTCGGGCAGTGCGTAGAAGGTGGAGCGGTCGGCCACGCGGATGTGGCAGGCGCTGGCCAACTCGAGCCCGCCGCCGACCACCGCGCCGTGCAGCGCGGCCACCACCGGCACCGGGCCGTGCTGGATCAGGTCGAGCGCGCTGTGCCACAGGCGCGAGTGCTGCATGCCCTGGCCGGCGTCGCGCTCCTTGAGCTCGCTCAGGTCCAGGCCGGCGCAGAAATGCGGGCCCTCGCCGTCGAGCACGGCCGCGCGCACCGTGGCGGGCAGCGTCTCGAAGGTGTCGCGCAGCGCGAGGATCAGGCCGTCGGACAGCGCGTTGCGCTTGGCGCCGCGCGTGAGACGAACGATGGCGACGTCGTCGCGGATGTCGAGGTGGAGGTCTGGATTGGTCATGATGGTGTGCGGGGTTGCGTTGGATTATGGTTATGAGAAATAATCAATTCAAGGCATTGGAGCCTCCCGAAACCTAGGGACTTACCCGAACCGGAGACAACGACATGGACCCACGGAACCTGATCGCGATCGACATCCACACCCACGCCGAAGTGAGCTGCTGGAACCCTTTCGACAACTACGGCGAGGAATACGACCGCGCGGCCGACAAGTTCTTCGGCTCGAACCGCCGCCCCACCATCGCCGAGAGCGTGGCGTACTACCGTGAAAGGAAGATCGGGCTGGTGATGTTCATGGTCGACGCCGAGTCGAACATGGGCCGCCGGCGCATCCCGAACGAGGAGATCGCCGAGGCGGCGCAGCAGAACAGCGACATCATGATTGCCTTCGGCAGCGTCGATCCCCACAAGGGAAAGATGGGCGCGCGCGAGGCGCGCCGGCTCATCGAGGAGCACGGCGTGAAGGGCTTCAAGTTCCACCCCACCGTGCAGGGCTACCACCCCTACGACCGCATGGCCTGGCCGATCTACGAGGTGATCGCCGAGTACAAGCTGCCGGCCATCTTTCACACCGGCCACAGCGGCATCGGCTCGGGCATGCGCTGCGGCGGCGGCCTGCGGCTCGAATACAGCAACCCGATGCACCTGGATGACGTGGCCATCGACTTCCCCGACATGCAGATCGTCATGGCCCACCCCAGCTTCCCCTGGCAGGACGAGGCGCTCAGCGTGGCCACGCACAAGCCCAACGTGTGGATCGACCTGTCGGGCTGGAGCCCCAAGTACTTTCCGAAGCAGCTGGTGCAGTACGCCAACACGCTGCTGAAGGACCGCGTGCTGTTCGGCAGCGACTATCCGCTGATCACGCCCGACCGCTGGATGAAGGACTTCGAGGCCGCCGGCTTCAAGCCCGAGGTGATGCCCGGCATCCTCAAGGACAACGCGGTGCGCCTGCTGGGGCTCGGAACCCCGGCGGCCTGAGGCTCAGGCGGCGCGCGGCGCCACCTCGTTCCAGTGCGGCTCCCACAGCGCCGCGCCGCGCTCGAACACGGCGGCCAGCTCCTTCTTGCGGCGCTGCGCCACCGCGGTGATCAAGGCATTGCAGACCGACAGCGCCGCCGTGTACGAATCGAAGGGCGACGCACTGGAGGTGCGCACCAGCATCAGGTGATCGGCCGAGGCCGCCGCGGGCGCCGTGGGGCTGTCGGTGACCATGACGACCTTCGCACCCTTCTCGCGGAAGTACGCCGCCGTGCGCGCGATCGCGAGCGAGTGGCGGCGGAAGGTGAGCGTGAGCAGCAGGTCGTTGTCGTCGATGCGCAGCAGCTGGTCTTCGAGCGGCAGCGCGCCCGCGCCGCCCAACAGCCGTACATCGGGCAGGCACAGGTTCAGGTTCAGCGCGAGGTGGCTGGCCAGCGGCAGGCCGTTGCGCTGGCCAAGCACGTGCACGCGCACCTTGCGCTGCGTGAGCAGCTTCACCGCCGCCTCGAACGCGCCCACGTCGAGCGCCGCGAAGGTGGTGGCCAGGTTGTGCTGGTCGTGCAGCAGCGCGTTGTCCAGGCAGCTGCGCACGGAGGTGTCGTCGCCGATGACCGCGTCGGCGCGCGTGGCGGGCGAGGCGAGCAGGGCGGTGACTTCGGCGCGCGCCTCCATCTGCGCCTGGGCGTAGCTCTCGTAGCCCAGCTTGGCGAGCAGCCGCACCACGGTCGAGGCGCTGGTGCCCACCTTTCTTGCAAGGCTCGTTGCAGATTCGAGCAGCCCCTGCGGGTGGTGCGCCTGCAATTCCTCGATCAGGCGTCGCTCGCTTTTCGTGAGCTTCTTGCCGTAGCCCGAGATGCGCTGGTTCAGGCTGGGGGCGGCGGGGGTGTCTGCGTGCGGCATCGGAGAAACCTCATATTTGCAACGAGTATTGCAAAAATTGGACCTCCTTGCAAAAATGAATGCACGATTTCGGCCGGACCTGTCCGCCCGATTGCCCGCTTCTTCTGCAGAAAGACCTTGCCATGCGTTCCACCACCCCCGCCGTGCCCGCCCTGCGCCGGCGCGAGATCCTCGGCGCCGGCCTGACGGCGGCGCTGCTGCCCTTGTCCGTGCGCGCCCAGGCCTTTCCGGCCCGCCCGGTCACGCTGGTGGTGCCGTTCCCGGCCGGCGGCTCGGTCGACCTGATCGCGCGGCTGTACGCCGAGCCACTGTCGAAGGCGCTGGGCACGCCGGTGGTCATCGACAACCGCGCCGGCGCCGGGGGCTCCATCGCCAGCGCCCAGGTGGCGCGCGCCAAGCCCGACGGCTACACGCTCGTGGTGTCGTCGCAGAGCTCGCACCTGGCCAACCCGCTGACGCAGGCCAACCCGGGCTACGACCCGATCAAGGATTTCCTGTCGATCAGCCAGCTCGCGCGCTCCATCAACGTGCTGCTGGTGAACCCGGCCGTGCCCGCCAAGACCTTCAAGGAGTTCGTGGCGCTGGTGAAGTCGCGCCCGGGCGAGCTCAACTTCTGCAGCGCCGGGCCGGGCAGCATGGGCCAGCTCAACGTGGAACTGATGAAGTCGCAGCTGCAGCTCAACGCCACGCACGTGCCCTACCGCGGCGGCGGCCCGCTGGTGACCGCGCTGATCTCGAACGAAGTGCAGTTCGGCCTGGACAACCTCGCGCCCTTCCTGCCGCACATCCAGGCCGGCAAGCTGCGCGCGCTGGCCGTGGCCTCGCCCACGCGCGTCGCGGCGCTGCCCGACGTGCCGACCTTCACCGAACTGGGCTACCCGGTGCTGAACACCACTTCGTGGATCGGCCTGGCCGCGCCCGCGAAGACGCCGCCCGAGGTCATCGCCGCGCTGCACAAGGCGGTGCGCACGGTGGCCGACCAGCCGACGATGGTCGAGGCGCTGCTGGTGCGCGGCTCGCTCGCGCCCGAGGCGCAGTCGCCCGCGCAGTTCACGGCCATGATGTCGGAGCGGCTCGCGCTGTACGGCGAGATGGTCAAGCGCGCCGGCATCCGCGGCGAGTGAGCGGGCGGCTGGTTCCATGACGCAGACACTGCCGACTTTCGCTCCCGACACCGCACCCTTGGAGGTGCTGCCGCGCGACCTCTCGGCCTACCGCCAGGGCAACACCGGCATCGACTACGTGCACCGCTTCGCGTCCGGCAAGCCGGGCCCGCACGTGCTCGTCAACGCGCTCACGCACGGCAACGAGATCTGCGGCATGGTCGCGGCCACGCACCTGCTCGACAGCGGCGTGCGCCCGAAGATCGGCACGCTCACCGTGAGCTTCGCGAACGTCGAGGCCTACGAGGCCTTCGACATCGAACGGCCCTACGAGAACCGCCAGCTGGTGCACAACCTGAACCGCATCTGGTCGCCCGAGCTGCTCGACGGCACCGGGGACAGCCCCGAGCTGCGCCGCGCGCGCCAGCTGCGGCCGGTACTCGACGCGGCCGACTACGTGCTGGACATCCATTCCACGCGCGCCCCCGTGCAGCCCTTCTGGGTCTACCCGGAGTTCGAGCGCAATGCAGGCCTGGCGCAGGCCGTCGGCGGCCCGGCGGTGCACCTCGTGATGCCCGTGGGCGCCGCGCCCGGCACGGGCGTGACGGCGTATGGCCGGCACGGCGAGCCGGGCATCGACGGCGGTGCAGTGGTGGTCGAGTGCGGCCAGCACTTCGCGCAGTCGGCGGCCGACCTGGCCACCGACGTGTCGCTGCGCTTCCTGGCGCACCTCGGGCTCGTCGATCCGGTGCCGCGCGTGCCGGTGGCCGCGCGCCGCTTCCGGCTGCTCGAGGTCCATATGGTCACGTCGGACGACTTCGCCTTCGTGCGGCCCGTGCTCGGCTTCGAGACCTTCGACCAAGGTGAACTGATCGCGGTGCAGGCCGGGCGCGAGATCCGCTCGCCCTGCGACGGCTGCACGATCTTCATGCCGACGCGCGCACCGGTGATCGGCCGCGAGGGCGTGTACCTGACCGTGCCCGTCTGACCTGGGGCCTCAGGGCGCCTTTGCGTCGCCCGCTGGTTCGTCTTCGCCGAGCCGGTCCCAGTCCTGGCCCGAACGAAGCTTGCGCTCCTCGCGCTCGCGCGCCATCTGTTCCTCGAACTGCTGGCGGCCCGCCTTGTTGGCGGCGATCAGCTTGGCGCGGTCCTTGTAGTGCGGGTAGATCTCGTCGCTGAGCTTGAGGTTTCGCTGTCGGAAACGCATCGACGCCTCGCGCGCCTCGGCCGCCGGCCAGCCCAGCGCCTCCAGCGCCGAGCGCGCGCTGCGCAGCGACGACTCGAACACCTCGCGCTCGATGTCCTGCACGCCGCGGTCGCGCAACTGGAACAGGTGCGTCACGTTGCGTGCGCGCGCAATGATGCGCGCCTGCGGGAAGTTCTCGCGCACCAGGTCGACGATGTCCAGCGACTGCTCGATGTCGTCCACCGCCACCACGATGGCGCGCGCCGTGCCGGCGCCCGCGGTGCGCAGCAGGTCCAGCCGCGTGGCGTCGCCGTAGAACACCCGGAAGCCGAACTGGCGCAGGCCTTCGACGGTGTCGGCGTCGTGGTCGAGCACCGTCACGCGCAGGCCCTGCGACATCAGCAGGCGCCCGACGATCTGGCCGTAGCGCCCGAAGCCGCAGATCAGCACCTTGGCGTCCTGCTGCTCCGAAATCTCTTCGAGCTGCGGCCCGCCCGCGTGGCTGTAGCGCGGCAGCACGAACTTGTCGAGCAGCACCAGCAAGAGCGGCGACAGCAGCATCGACAGCGCCACCGCGCCGATCAGCAGCGAGGTGGTCTGCGGCGGCAGCACGTCGGGCCCGGCGGCCTGGAACACCACGAAGGCGAACTCGCCCCCCTGCGCCAGCAGCAGCGTGAACACCGGCCGCTCCTGGTAGGCCAGGCCCATGGCCTTGGCCAGCGCGTAGATCACCACCAGCTTGATGACCAGGAAGCTCACCACCAGCAAGGCCATGACCCCCGGGTTGGCCAGCAGCACGCCGAAGTTGATCGACATGCCCACCGCGATGAAGAACAGCCCGAGCAGCAGGCCCTTGAAGGGCTCGATGTCGGTCTCGAGCTCGCGCCGGTATTCGCTCTCGGCCAGCAGCACGCCGGCAAGGAAGGCGCCCAGCGCCATCGACAGGCCGACGAACTGCATCAGCGCCGCGATGGCCACCACCAGCAGCAGCGCGGCGGCGGTGAAGATCTCGGGCGTGTCGCTGCGCGCGATCCAGCGCAGGATCGGGCGCAGCAGCAGCCGGCCGCCGAGGATGATGCCGGCGATCACGCCGACGATCTTCAGAGCCTCGAGCGCGCGGTCCAGCCCGCTCACGGCCTGCTCGGCCGCCGTGGCACCGGCCAGCAGCGGCAGCAGCGCAAGGATCGGGATCGCGGCCACGTCCTGGAACAGCAGGATCGAGAAGCCGGCCTGGCCGCTGGGCGTCTTCAGCAGGTTGCGTTCGCCGAACACCTGCAGCGCGATGGCGGTGGACGATAGCGCCAGCCCGAGGGCGGCCACCAGTGCCACGCGCCACGGTGCGCCCACGGCCCAGCCGACGGCGAACAGCACCGCCGCGCAGCTGAGCACCTGCGCCGACCCCCAGCCGAAGATCGGGCGGCGCAGGCTCCACAGGCGCTTGGGTTCGAGTTCGAGGCCCACCAGGAACAGCATCAGCACCACGCCGAACTCGGCGAAATGCAGCACGTCTTCGACGCTGGACACGAGGCCCAGGCCCCAGGGGCCGATGGCGATGCCGGCCACGAGGTAGCCGATGATCGAGCCCAGGCCCAGGGCCTTGGACAGCGGCACCACCAGCACGGCGGCGCTCAGGTAGATCAGGCTGCTGGTCAGCCAGGCGGGTGCGTGTTCCATGCTCAGGCCGCCTTGTGGGTGCTGCTGCCGTTGGCGACGGCCAGGCCGTGCGTCATCGCGCTGTGGAACGCGCCGGCCATCACCTGGCCCACGTCGTCGGATTCGGCGGGGCGGTCGGTCTCGGGCACCGGGCAGGCGATGCAGGCATCGAGCTCGTCCATCTCCGGCCACACCGGGTAGCTCTCCAGGCGCTGCACGAACACCTCGACGTGCGCGGCCACCTCGGCCTCGCTGGCGCGGCGCGCGCCGTGCAGCAGCAGCGGCGGCAGGAAGCGCATGCCGCACAGCGCGGCGGTCTGCTCGTAGGGCGGCAGGAAGGCGTCGAAGAAGTAGCGGTTGTAGCTTTGCGGGTGGTAGCTCGGCTCGGGGCCGCCGGTGGTGGCGACCAGCCAGCAGTCCTTGCCCTGCAGGGCCGTGCCGCCGGGGCCGTAGGCCCAGCCGTAGCCCAGCACGTCGTCGACCCAGAGCTTTTGCAGCGGCGGCATCGAGTACCACTGGATCGGGTGCAGCAGCACCACGAGGTCCGCGCGGGCCAGCCGCTCGCGCTCGGCCTCGACGTCGATGGCGAAATCGGGGTAGCTGCCGTACAGGTCGTTCACGTCGGCGCCCGGCACGCGCTGCGCGGCGGCGAACAGCCGGCGGTTCACGCGCGAGTCGCGCCAGTGGGGGTGGGCCGCCAGCACATAGATGCTGGCGGGGTTCTCCGTGGATGTTGTTGTCGTCATGTGGCGAACATAACGCAGACGGCCCGCCGTCGCCGACGCGCCACCCGGGGCGACTACCATCCAGCCCTGTTCCAGTTCTGGAGGAGATCCTCATGCCGGTGGTTCTGGTCGCCAATCCCAAGGGGGGCGTGGGCAAGTCGACGATTGCAACGAACATCGCGGGCTACTTCGCGAGCCGCGGCCATGCCGTGATGCTCGGCGACGTGGACCGCCAGCAGTCCTCGCGGCTGTGGCTCGGCCTGCGCCCGCCGCAGGCCCGCCCCATCGCCACCTGGGAAGCCACCGGCGACAGCACTGTGGTGCGCCCGCCGCGCGGCACGACGCATGCGGTGCTCGACACGCCGGCCGGCCTGCACGGCTGGCGCTTCAAGGAGGTGCTGGCGCTGGCCGACCGTGTGATCGTGCCGCTGCAGCCGAGCATCTTCGACATCTACGCCACGCGCGATTTCCTCGACCGCCTGCTGGAAAGCCGCCGCGCCGAGAAGACCCGCATCGGCCTGGTCGGCATGCGCGTGAACGCCCGCACGCTGGCGGCCGACCGGCTGCACGAGTTCATCGCCGGCCTGGGCGTGCCCGTGCTGGGCGAGCTGCGCGACACGCAGAACTACGTGCAGCTGGCCGCGCGCGGGCTCACGCTGTTCGACATTGCCCCGGGGCGCGTGCAGCGCGACCTGGAGCAGTGGGCGCCGATCTGCGAATGGCTCGACGCCTGAACAGACCCCCCGGATTTCCCTGAATCCCGGTTGTCGCAAGTCCGACAGCCAGCCTTGTGCCCTTGGCACCAGAATGCCCCGCATGACCAAAAAGACATTCCAGACCCTTCAGGATCTCGCCGCCTGCGTCGGCCAGGAAGTCGCCGTGAGCGACTGGATCAGCGTGACGCAGCAGCAGGTCAACCAGTTCGCCGAGGCGACGGGCGACCACCAGTGGATCCACGTCGATGTGGAGCGGGCCAAGTCCGGCCCCTTCGGCGCGCCGATCGCGCACGGGTTTCTCACCTTGTCGCTGCTGCCGAAGTTCTTCGAGACGGCGATCGACGTGGTCGAGTCGCGCATGGGCGTGAACTACGGCCTGAACCGCGTGCGCTTCATGTCGCCGGTGCCCGTGGGCCAGCGCCTGCGCGCCCGCATGAAGCTGCTGAGCGCCGAGCCGATTCCCAACGACGGCCTGCAGATGACCTGGGAAACCACCATCGAACTCGAAGGCGCCGCCAAGCCGGCGTGCGTCGCCGAGTCGGTCGTGCGCCGTTTTCCCTGAGCGGACTTTTTCTTCTTCTCTTTACTTACATCCGGCGGTCGGTGACTTCGCCGTAGGTGGCGGCGCCCTGCCGGGTGATGCTGATGGCGCTCGCACGCACCGCCGCGCGGTCGACATTGCCCGCGGTCGGGCGGGCCACGCCGGTGCCGCCGTTGCTGATCTGCAGCGGCTGCAGGGCCTGCTGCTGGACCTGAGCGCGCGTCAGCGAGGACTGGAAGGGCGCGGGCGGCAGCGGGTTCTGCTCGCCCTGGAAGGCATGGGCGCCGCCGGCGAAGGCGAGGGCGGCGATCGTGATGAGGCGCAGGGTGGTGGTGTGCATGGCGGGACTCCTTGGCAGTCAGCGTTGAGGGGGCGGATGCCGGTGCGAATCACCGGCATGCCTTCCCATACGCTGCGCGGCGCCGATCGGATGTGCCCCTGCCGCGCGAAGGGCCGTCAGTTGAAGCCGTTTTGCCGCCAGGCCTCGAACACGGTAACCGCCACGGCGTTCGACAGGTTCAGGCTGCGCTGGCCGGCGCGCATCGGCAGGCGCAGGCGCTGCGGCTCGGCAAAGCCGTCGCGGATCGCGGGCGGCAGGCCGGCGGTTTCCGAGCCGAACACCAGCCAGTCGCCGGGCTGGAAGCGCACATCGTGCACTGGGCGGGTGCCGCGCGTGGTCAGCGCGAACATGCGGTCGAGCGGCGGTTGCTGCGTGGCCAGCAGCGCGGCCCAGTCGGCGTGGCGCTTGACCTCGGCGTACTCGTGGTAGTCGAGCCCGGCGCGGCGCAGCAGGCGGTCGTCCATCGAAAAGCCGAGCGGCTCCACCAGGTGCAGCGTGCAGCCGGTGTTGGCCGCGAGCCGGATCACGTTGCCGGTGTTCGGCGGAATTTCGGGGTGGACCAGGACGATATGGAACATGCGCCGATTGTCGCGGGCGCCGCCGATGGCTTCAGCGCGGCGGGTCGGTCCGCGCCAGCACCACGCCGGTGATGTGCGCCGCACCCGCCAGGCGCAAGGTGGCGGCCGCGGCGAACAGCGAGGCGCCACTGGTCATCACGTCGTCCACCAGCACCACGCGCCGCCCCCGCAGGCCGCTCTGCGCGGGCGTGTCGCGCGTGCGCAGCAGCAGGCTGGCGTCGGTCTTGGCCGGTGCCAGCTGGCGCGCGAGCTCGTGCGCTTGGTTGAAGCCGCGCTCGCCCAGCCGGCCGGGCGCCAGCGGCATCGGCAGCACGAGGTCGCACCGCTCCAGCGCCGGCTCCACCCACGGCGCGCTGCGCAGCAAGGTGGCCAGCGGGCCGGCCCAGCCCGCCTCGCCGCGAAACTTGAACTGGGCGATGCAGTCGGGCCACGGCCACGCGTAGGTGCAGGCGGCGAGGCAGGCGTCGAGCGGTGGCGGGTGCCTGATGCATTCGCCGCAGCGCGCCACGCCCTCGGGCATCGGCAGGGCGCAGCCGCCGCAGCGCGGGGTCGGCGGCGCGAAGCGGGCCACGCAGGCGTCGCACACGCGCTGCGCCGGCCAGGCGCGGCAGACCTCGCACTGGCTGGGCAGCCGCGCGAGCAGCGAGGTGAAAGGCCTCAGGGCCCGGCGGTTGTGCATGCCTCAATATACTCACGGCCCCATGGCCACCGACCCCGCAAGAAGACCGCCGACCATCGATCCCACGGCGGCCGACCGCTGGCGCCGGCTCGCGCCCGCCGAGGGCTCACCCTGGCTGCACGAGGAAATCGGCCGCCGGATGGAAGACCGGCTGCAATGGATCAAGGCCCAGCCCCGCACCTGGGCCGACTGGTCGCCGCTGCGCGGCGGCCTCGAGGCGCACGCGCTGCTGGCCCGCCGCTACCGCGACGCCGAAGCCTTCGTCATCGAATCCGAACCCGCATTGGCCGAACGGACCGGCGAGGCGCTGACCGCGCCCTGGTGGAGCGCGCGCCGCTGGCAGGGCGGCAGGGCCCGCTTCGACGCCACGCCCGAAGACGGCGTCGACCTGCTGTGGGCCAACATGTCGCTGCACATGGCGGCCGACCCCGAGGCGCTCATCGCGCAGTGGCACCGCCTGGTCGCGACCAACGGCTTCCTGATGTTCTCCTGCCTGGGTCCGGACACCGTGCGCGAGCTGCGGGCGCTGCATGCCCGGCTCGGCTGGCCCGCCGCCGGCCATGAATACACCGACATGCACGACTGGGGCGACATGCTCGTGCATGCCGGCTTCGCCGAGCCCGTGATGGACATGGAGCGCATCGTGCTCACCTGGGCCACCCCCGAGGCCGCCCTGGCCGAGCTGCGCACCTTGGGGCGCAACCTGCATCCGGCGCGCTTTCCCGCACTGCGCGGCAAGGCCTGGCACCGCGCGCTCAAGCAGGCCCTGCCCGAGCTGGCGCCGGCCGCGGAAGGCGAGGGCCGCATCGCGCTGACCTTCGAGGTCATCTACGGTCACGCCTTCAAGCCGACGCCGCGCGTGGCGCTGTCGCCCGAGAGCGCGGTCTCGCTGCGCGAGATGCGATCGATGCTCCAGCGCGGCCGCCCTGGCGCCTGAGCGACCCGGCAGCCCTCATTCGGTGCGCGGGCCCCGCGCTCTACCCGCTACAATCCGCCGTTGCGTGAAACTCGCGGGTATTGTCCCGTGATCGAGGGGTGTCGGATCCTGTTTGTACGAGGGGTTTGGCCACCATCGACGCACCGATTTGCTGAACTCGCCCGTGTCGAATTCCGTGTTTCGTTTTGCCACCGTCTCAGGCCAGAACATCCACTGGTTCCTGAAACGCAATTGCTCGGTGACGCCGAGCCAGCTGGGCTGGCTCTACGCCTCGCTGTGCGTGGTATCTCTGGGAACGGGCATGGTGTTCTGGCTGCACGGTGCGCCGCTGGTATTGCCATTCGCCTGGCTCGAACTGGCCGCGGTGGGCTTTGCGTTCATGATGTACGCGCGGCATGCCACCGATGGCGAACGGATCGCGCTGCAGGGCGGACGCCTCGTGGTGGAGCTCGAGAACGGTGGGCACTACGAACGCACGGAATTTCTTCCGCACCAGGTGCGGATCGAACCGCAGACCGGCGATCGTTCGCTGATCGAGGTCTCGGGGCAAGGTCGATCGGTCAGGGTGGGGCGCTATGTACGCCCGGAGTTGCGAGCCGCACTGGCGCGCGAGATTCGCATGGCGTTGCGTGGCGCCTGAGGGGGCTCGCGCGGTGCTGCACGGTTGGGTTTTCGAAAAATTGAAGAAACGTGAACACGATGAAGAGCATTTGGCGCAATAAGTACAGGCCGGCGAATCTGTTGCTGGCGGCCGGCGCGGCGTTCAGCAACGCGGCGCACGCAGTCAACGATCTGCCCGGCGGCCCCGCGGTGCGCCAGCTGAATCTTCCGGTCGGCGTGACCAAGATCGCGCAGGAGCAGCATCTGCTCCACACGATCATGATGATCATCTGCACGGTCATCTTCGTCGCCGTGTTCGCGGTGATGTTCTATTCCATCTGGAAGCACCGCAAGTCGGTGGGCCACAAGGCCGCGAACTTCCATGAATCGGTGGTGGTCGAGGTCATCTGGACCATCGTGCCCTTCCTCATCGTGATCGTGATGGCGCTGCCCGCCACCAAGGTGCTCGTGGCCCAGAAGGACACCACGAACGCCGACCTCACGATCAAGACCACGGGCTACCAGTGGAAGTGGGGCTACGACTACCTGAACGGCGAAGGTGAGGGCCTGGCCTTCATCTCCACGCTCGACAGCTCGCAGCGCGCCATGTCCGACGCCGGTGCCAAGGGCGCCATGCCCGACGACTACCTGCTCAAGGTCGACAACCCGATGGTCGTGCCGGTGCAGAAGAAGGTCCGCATCATCACCACCGCGAACGACGTGATCCACGCCTTCGCCGTGCCGCAGCTGGGCCTCAAGCAGGACGCCATTCCCGGCTTCGTGCGCGACACCTGGTTCCGCGCCGAGACCGTGGGCGACTACTACGGCCAGTGCCAGGAACTGTGCGGCAAGGAACACGCCTACATGCCGATCCACGTGAAGGTGCTGTCGGCTGCCGACTACACCGCCTGGGTCGCCACCAAGCGCAAGGAAGCCGCAGCCAAGCTCGACGACCCGACCAAGGTCTGGACGCTGCCCGACATGCTGGCACGCGGCGAGAAGGTCTACGCCGCCAACTGCGCGGCCTGCCACCAGGCCAACGGCAAGGGCGCAGGCCCGATCAAGCCGCTCGACGGCGCAGCCAAGGTGACCGATTCCGACCACAAGGTGCAGCTGCTGGTGCTGCTCAACGGCCAGAACAACGGTGCCATGCCTGCCTGGAAGCAGCTGAGCGACACCGACCTCGCGGCCGTGGCCACGTACACCAAGAACAGCTGGTCGAACAAGACGGGCCAGCTGGTGCAACCGGCCGAAGTGCTGGCCCTGCGCGGCAAGTGATCCGACGGCGCCCCGCGAAGAAGAAATTGCAAGGAACAACGACATGAGCGCAGTCCTCGACCCCCACGGTCACGCCCCCGGCGGCCACGCACACGACGACCATCACGATCACCACGCGCCCACCGGCTGGCGCCGCTGGGTGTTCGCGACCAACCACAAGGACATCGGCACGCTCTACCTGCTGTTCAGCTTCACGATGCTGATGATCGGCGGCGTGTTGGCCCTGCTGATCCGCGCCGAGCTGTTCCAGCCCGGCCTGCAGATGGTGAACCCCGAGCTGTTCAACCAGTTCACCACCATGCACGGCCTGATCATGGTGTTCGGCGCCATCATGCCGGCCTTCGTGGGCTTCGCGAACTGGATGATCCCGCTGCAGATCGGCGCATCCGACATGGCGTTCGCGCGCATGAACAACTTCAGCTTCTGGCTGCTGATCCCGGCGGCCATCATGCTGGCGGGTTCGTTCTTCATGCCCGGCGGCGCGCCCGCAGCCGGCTGGACGCTGTACGCCCCGCTCACGCTGCAGATGGGCCCCTCGATGGACGCCGGCATCTTCGCGATGCACATCATGGGCGCCTCGTCGATCATGGGCTCGATCAACATCATCGTCACCATCCTCAACATGCGCGCCCCCGGCATGACGCTGATGAAGATGCCGATGTTCTGCTGGACCTGGCTCATCACCGCCTACCTGCTGATCGCCGTGATGCCCGTGCTCGCAGGCGCCATCACGATGACGCTGACCGACCGCCACTTCGGCACCAGCTTCTTCAACCCCGCCGGCGGCGGCGACCCGGTGATGTACCAGCACATCTTCTGGTTCTTCGGCCACCCCGAGGTCTACATCATGATCTTGCCGGCCTTCGGCATCATCAGCCAGGTGGTCCCGGCCTTCGCCCGCAAGAAGCTTTTCGGCTACGCCTCGATGGTGTACGCCACCTCGTCGATCGCCATCCTGTCGTTCATCGTGTGGGCCCACCACATGTTCACGACCGGCATGCCGCTCACGGGCCAGCTGTTCTTCATGTACGCGACCATGCTGATCGCCGTGCCCACGGCCGTGAAGATCTTCAACTGGATCGCCACGATGTGGCAGGGCTCGATGACCTTCGAGACGCCCATGCTGTTCGCGGTCGGCTTCATCTTCGTGTTCACGATGGGCGGCTTCACCGGCCTGATCCTCGCGGTCGCACCGATCGACACGCAGCTGCAGGACACCTACTACGTGGTGGCCCACTTCCACTACGTGCTGGTGGCTGGCTCGCTGTTCGCCATGTTCTCGGGCTTCTACTACTGGGCGCCCAAGTGGACCGGCGTGATGTACAACGAAACGCGCGGCAAGGTCCACTTCTGGTGGTCGCTGATCTCGTTCAACGTCACCTTCTTCCCGATGCACTTCCTGGGTCTGGCCGGCATGCCGCGTCGCTATGCCGACTACCCCATGCAGTTCGCCGACTTCAACGCCATCGCTTCGGTGGGTGCGTTCTTCTTCGGCTTCGCGCAGGTCTACTTCTTCCTGTTCATCGTGCTGCCTTCGATGCGCGGCAAGGGTGAAGCAGCGGCTCAGAAGCCCTGGGAAGCGGCCGAAGGCCTCGAGTGGGAAGTGCCGTCGCCGGCCCCGTTCCACACCTTCGAGAACCCGCCCAAGCTCGACGTGACCGCCACCAAGGTGATCGGCTGATCACCCGCGCTCACCGCACAAGCACAACGACCGCACGACGATGACGACGCCCGAACAAAGAAAGAACAACCGACGCATGGGGCTCACGCTGGCCTCCATCGCGGTGATCTTCTTCATCGGCTTCATCGTCCGCATGGTCTGGTTCAGCGGTCGCTGACCGCGCCGCATCGCACTCCCGAACGGAAGCAACAGCATGAGCCTCGGTCAACGCATTCGCCGCGCCAATGTCCGCATGGTCGGCAAGCTGGCCGTCGTGACCTGCGGCATGTTCGCCTTCGGCTATGCGCTGGTGCCGATGTACCGCGCCATCTGCGAGATGACCGGCATCAACATCCTCGCGCTCTCCGAGCTCCAGGTGCCAGGCGGCGCCAGCGGCGCCAAGAACGTGCGCGTGCCGGACAACACGCAGGTCGACATGACCCGCACGATCAAGGTCGAGTTCGACTCCAACGTGCGCGGCGGCCTGTGGGACTTCAAGCCGGCCGAGCGCTTCATCGAAGTGCACCCGGGCCAGCTGAACACGGTGATGTACGAGTTCCAGAACACGCAGAACCGCCGCATGGCCGCACAGGCCATCCCGAGCTACGCGCCGCAGCAGGCCGCGGCGCATTTCAACAAGCTCGAGTGCTTCTGTTTCAACCAGTACACGCTCGATGCGGGCGAGAAGAAGCAGTGGCCGGTCGCCTTCGTGATCGATCCGAAGATCTCGAAGGACGTCAAGACCATCACGCTGTCGTACACCTTCTTCGAGGTGGGCGGCAAGACGCCTCCGGCCCCGGTGGCCGCCGTTTCGCATGCTGTCGCCGATGAGCCGCGCTCGTGACCTCGTCGTTGCCGCCCGAAGCCCCGCGCCGCAAGCCCACGCTGTGGGACACGATGAAGGCGGTGGGCTGGTCGTTCTTCGGGGTGCGCCGCAACAGCGCCTACAAGGAAGACCTGGGCAAGCTCAATCCGCTGCACGTCATCGTTGTGGCGTTTGCCGCAGTGATCGTCTTCGTGGTCGGGCTGGTGCTGCTGGTGCGGCATGTGGTCGCGGCTGCCTGAGCGCTGCCTGCTGAGCCGAAGACAAAAAACCACGATCTCCAGAATCATTGAATCGAGAGAAGAAAGAAAGCCAGGAGCTGATATGAGTTCAACCACCCACGGCACCACGCCCTACTACTTCGTGCCCGGACCCTCGGCCTACCCGGTCGTGTCCGCGATCGGCTTGTTCTTCGTGATCCTCGGCGCGGGGCAATGGATCAACAGCCACCAGTGGGGCGCCTGGTCGCTGCTGCTGGGCATGGTGATCTGGCTCGGCACGCTCTTCGTGTGGTTCCGCGCTGCCGTCGGCGAGAGCGAGAGCGGCCAGTACGGCCACAAGATCGACCTCTCGTACCGCTGGAGCATGAGCTGGTTCATCTTCTCGGAAGTGATGTTCTTCGGCGCCTTCTTCACGGCGCTGTGGTGGGCCCGCACCCACGCGCTGCCGACGCTCGGTAGCCTGGACAACGCGATCCTCTGGCCCGACTTCAAGGCCGTGTGGCCCAGCGTCGCGGCCGGTGTCACCGGTTCGCCGGCCGGCATCATCGAGCCCTTCCAGACCGTCGGCCCGTTCTGGCTGCCGACCATCAACACCGCGCTGCTGCTGAGCTCGGGCGTGACGCTGACCATCGCCCACCACGCGCTGCGCGCCGACCACCGCGCACAGTGCATCCGCTTCATGTGGCTCACCGTGCTGCTGGGCGTGATCTTCCTGGGCGTGCAGGGCTACGAGTACTTTCACCTGTACACCGAACTGAACCTCAAGCTCAGCTCGGGCACCTACGGTTCGACCTTCTTCATGCTGACCGGCTTCCATGGCCTGCACGTGTTCATCGGCATGCTGATGCTGTTGTTCATCACGCTGCGCCTGCAGAAGGGTCACTTCACCGCCGAGCGTCACTTCGGCTTCGAAGGCGCCGCCTGGTACTGGCACTTCGTGGACGTGGTCTGGCTGGGCCTGTACGTGCTGGTCTATTGGCTTTGAGCGAAGAACCTCACGGCATTCCAGAAAAAAGGCGCCGTAAGGCGCCTTTTTCATGGTTCTCGTGGAACGAGCACCATCTGTTACTTCCCGAGCGGGAGCCCGGTGGGCTGGATGTAGCCGAGTTTCCAGGCCAGCAGCATGCACAGGAACAAAAAGACCGACAGGCCGATCCGAAAGGTAAGGGCGCGGGCCATGCCGCCGCGCTTGTTCTGCCCGTCGCGACCGTCCTTCAGCATGAAGTAGAGCGCGAAAGCGAGGCTCGCGAAGATGCCCAGAAAGATCAGGGCGACGAAATATTTCATGACCCGCATTATCGGCCGCACGCCCCGTCCGCTCCAGTGACCCCCGAGCCTCTCGTTTCCTCTGCCACGCCGCGCCGCCGCGCGAGCCGGGGCCGTTTCCTGGTCGTGACGCTGGCGGCCGTGCTGGCGCTGGCCGCCACCGTGTCGCTGGGCCGCTGGCAGCTGTCGCGCGCCGCGCATAAAGAGGCGCTGCAAGCCCGCATCGATGCACAGAAGCTGAAAGCCCCGCTGTCCCAGACCGAGTTCCTGGCGCTGGGCGAAGCCGCCGGCGAGATGCACCGGCCGGTGCGCCTGCGCGGCCTGTGGCTCACGGCGCAGACGGTCTACCTGGACAACCGCCAGATGCACGGCACGCCGGGCTTCTACGTGCTGACACCGTTCGCGCTCGAAGGCAGCGAGCAGGCCGTGATGGTCCAGCGCGGCTGGGTGCAGCGCAATTTCGTCGACCGCACGCAGCTCGGTGTGGTCGAGACGCCGCCGGGCATCGTCGAACTCACGGCGCTGATCGAGCCGCCGCCGAGCCATCTGTTCGAACTCGGCGCGAAGACTGCGGTCGCACCGGCACCCGCGGCATCGGCCGCCGCACCGGCCCCTTCGGCTGCCGGCGCCAGCGCTCCGGCACCGGGCATTCAGGGGTCTTCCCCCATCCGGCAAAATCTCGACCTGGAGGCATTCCGCGGCGAGACCCAGCTGCCGCTGCGCACCGACGTGTCGCTGCAGCAGAGCGGGCCGGCGTCCGAGGGCCTGCAGCGCGACTGGCCGGCCCCGGCGTTGGGCCTGGAGAGGCACTACGGTTACGCATTCCAGTGGTTCGGCCTGTCGGCCCTCGTTGTCATCCTCTATGTCTGGTTCCAATTCATCTCCCCCTTCCGGCGCGCGCGGCGCCGCGCACGCGATGGCCGCGGCCTCTGACGAGCCGCTGGGCCTGACCGTGCATTCGATGCCGTCGCCGGGCCAGGCGCTCGACGAGGCCGAGAATCGCCGCACGGTCCACGGGCGCTGGAAGATGATCGCCGTGCTGCTGATGTGCGCGGCACCCGTCATCGCCTCCTACTTCACCTACTACGTGATCCGGCCCGAGGGCCGCAGCGTGTACGGCGAGCTGATCGATCCGCAGCGCGAGATGCCCCGCCTCACGGCCACCGACCGCAGCGGCGCGCCGGTCGAGCTGGCCACGCTCAAGGGCCAGTGGCTGCTGGTGGCGGTGGCCGACGCCGCCTGCGACGCGCTGTGCGAGCAGCAGCTGTACCTGCAGCGCCAGCTGCGCGAGAGCCTGGGCCGCGAAAAAGACCGCCTGGACCGCGTCTGGCTCGTGAGCGACGCGGCGCCCGTGCCCGAGCGCCTGACCAACGGCCTGCACGGCGCGACCGTGCTGCGCGTGCCGGCCGACCAGCTGGCACGCTGGCTCGCGCCCGTGCAAGGGCATGCGCTGTCCGAGCACCTCTACGTGGTCGATCCGATGGGCAACTGGATGATGCGTTTCCCGGCCCGCATGGACGCCGCCGGCGCGAGCCGCGCCAAGCGCGACATCGACCGCCTGCTGCGCGCTTCGTCCTCGTGGGACGAAGCGGGTCGCTGAGCCCCGCACGAACAATCGCCCGATGGACACGAGTTCTCTTTACGACCTCACGCCGATCGCCTGGATGATGGGCGCCGGCGTGCTGCTCGCGCTCGGACCGCTGGTCTGGGTGTGGCGCCGCAACGCCGGCTCCGGCCCTGCGCGGCGGCTGCATGCGCTGACCGTGCTCACGCTCTTCCTCACCTTCGACCTCACGCTGTTCGGCGCCTTCACGCGGCTCACCGATTCGGGCCTGGGCTGCCCCGACTGGCCCGGCTGCTACGGCAACGCCAGCCCGGCCGGCGCGCGCCATGAGATCGCGATGGCGCAGGCGGCCCAGCCGACCGGCCCGGTGACGCACAGCAAGGCCTGGATCGAGATGGTCCACCGCTATCTCGCGACCGGCGTCGGGGTGCTGATCCTCACGCTGGCTGGCGCCACCTGGATCGTGCGCCGCCGCCAGCGGCGCCAGCCCGCGCCGCCGGTCGACAGCGCGCACCATCACGTCGTGCTCAGCGCCTGGTGGCCCGCGGCCACGCTGGTCTGGGTCTGCCTGCAGGGCGCCTTCGGCGCCATGACCGTCACCTGGAAGCTGTTCCCCGCCATCGTCACCATGCACCTCATGGGCGCCATCGTGCTGCTCGCGCTGCTGTGCATCCAGGCCGTGCGCTACCGCCAGGTGGCCGCGCAGCGCCTGTCCACGGCCGTGTCGCCGGCCCTGCGCAACGGGCTGATCGCCACGGCGCTGCTGCTGGTGCTGCAGATCGCGCTCGGCGGCTGGGTCAGCACCAACTACGCGGTGCTGGCCTGCACGCAGTTCCCGACCTGCCAGGACAGCTGGTGGCCGCCGATGAACTTCGTGCAGGGCTTCGAGATCTGGCGCCACCTCGGCGTGACCGGCGACGGCCAGCCGCTCGACTTTTCCGCCCTCACCGCCATCCACTACGCGCACCGCCTCATGGCGTACGCCGTGTTCGTCGCGCTCGGCCTGCTGGCCTGGCGCCTGCGCCGCCTCGAGGCGCTGCGCCCGCAGGCCCATTGGCTGCTCGGGCTGGCGTTGCTGCAGCTGGCCACGGGCCTGGGCAACGTGCTGCTCGGCTGGCCGCTGGCCGCCGCCGTGCTCCACACCGGCGGCGCCGCGGCGCTGGCCGTGGTCCTGACCTGGGCGCTGTGCGAGAGCCGGCGCGAAAGCGCCGCCGCTGCACCGATTCCGCGCGCCGCCGACAATGCGCGCGGCACCCCCCAACCGAAGAAAGCCACCGCGTGAGCACCCCGATTCCTGTTCAGCACGCCAGCACCGCCAACGTGCTGCGCCAGTTCTACGCGCTCACCAAGCCGCGCGTGGTGCAGCTGATCGTGTTCTGCGCGCTCATCGGCATGGTGCTGGCCGTGCCCGGCCTGCCGTCGTGGGCCGACGTGCAGCGCGGCGTGCTGGCCTGCCTGGGCATCTGGCTGGTGGCCGGCGCGGCGGCCGCGTTCAACTGCCTGGTCGAGAAGGGCATCGACGCCAAGATGAAGCGCACCGCCTGGCGCCCCACGGCGCGCGGGCAGCTCAGCGACATGCAGGCGCTGGTGTTCTCGGCGCTGTTGTGCGCGGCCGGCTCGGCGCTGCTGTGGTTCACGGTCAACCCGCTGACCATGTGGCTCACCTTTGCCACCTTCGTCGGCTACGCGGTGATCTACACCGTCATCCTGAAGCCGCTGACGCCGCAGAACATCGTGATCGGCGGTGCCTCGGGCGCCATGCCGCCGGTGCTGGGCTGGGCCGCCATGACGGGCGACGTCGGCCCCGAGGCGCTGATCCTGTTCCTCATCATCTTCTTGTGGACCCCGCCGCATTTCTGGGCGCTGGCGCTGTACCGCGTCGAGGACTACCGCAAGGCCGGCCTGCCGATGCTGCCCGTGACGCACGGCAACGAGTTCACGCGGCTGCAGGTGCTGCTGTACACCTTCATTCTGTTCGCCGCCTGCCTGATGCCCTTCATCTACGGCATGAGCGGCTGGCTCTACCTCGTGGTCGCCATCGGCGTGAGCATCGGCTTCACCGGCTATGCCTTCGCGCTGTGGCGCAACTACTCCGACACGCTGGCGCGCAAGACCTTCCGGTTTTCGCTCATCCACCTGAGCGTGCTGTTCGCGGCGCTGCTCGTCGACCATTACCTCCGCTGACCGGACCTGACCTGCCCATGAACAAGCGCAATGCCCTGAAATCGATCGCCGCCACGGCCGGCTGGGTGGCCGCCTCGGCCACGCTGGGCCTGGGCCTTTCAGCCTGCAGCGAGCAGCCGAAGCAGAGCTTCCAGGCGGTCGACATCACGGGCGCCGACTACGCGAAAGACTTCTCGCTCACCGACGCCGACGGCAAGGTGCGCACGTTGGCCGACTTCAAGGGCAAGGCGGTCGTGCTGTTCTTCGGCTACGTGCAGTGCCCCGACGTCTGCCCGACCACCATGACCGAGATGGCGCAGGTCAAGCAGCAGCTCGGCGCCGACGGCAGCAAGCTGCAGGTGCTGTTCGTCACCGTCGATCCGGCGCGCGACACGCCCGAGGTGCTCAAGGCCTATATGGGCGCCTTCGACCCGAGCTTCGTGGCGCTCATTCCCACGCCCGAGCAGCTGGCCGCCGTCGCGAAGGACTTCAAGGTCTATTACAAGAAGGTCGATGGCAAGACGCCGACCAGCTACGCCATGGACCACTCGGCCGCCAGCTACATCTACGACCCGCAAGGCCGCTTGCGGCTCTACGCGCGCTACGGCGCGGGCGTGCCGGCGATGGTGTCGGACTTGAAGACGCTGCTCGCGTCCTGAGCCGGGCGCCCAGGGCATGGACGCCGCATCGGTCGCGCACCTGAAGTCGCGCAAGGGCGCGTTCCGCATCGCGCTCATTCCGCCCGAGGTGCTGGGCGCGCTCAACGGCGGGCTGCTCGAGACCGTCAACCTCAACGAATTCCTCGCGCTCGAACTGCCGCTGCTCGCACGCAGCGTGGCGGGCCATGTCGGCCTCGACGCGGCGCACGAACGGCTGGACGACACGCTCGCCATGCTGGCCGCCTTCAAGCCCATGCAGCGTCACAGCCACATCGCACGGGCGCTGTACGACATGACGGCCGAACACGCCGAACGCGATGCCGTGGCGCACCGGCTGGCCACGCACGCCAGCGACGTGGCGCGCTGCTGGGCGGTGCAGTGGATCACGCTGTCGGGCCTGCCGCTGGCGGCCCAGCTCGACGCCGTGCGCCGCTTTGCCGCCGACCCGCATTTCGGCGTGCGCGAGTTCGCCTGGATGGCGGTGCGCGACAGCGTCATCGATTCGCTCGACGAAGCGCTGGCGCTGCTGCAGCCCTGGGTGGCCGATGCCGATCCGAACGTGCGCCGCTTCGCCAGCGAGCTCACGCGCCCGCGCGGCGTGTGGTGCGCGCAGATCGAGACGCTGAAGGCCGAGCCCTGGCTGGCGCTGCCGCTGCTGGAGCCGCTGCGCGCCGACGATCATCGCTACGTGCAGAACTCGGTCGCCAACTGGCTCAACGACGCCAGCAAGACGCAGCCCGAGTGGGTCGAGACGCTGTGCACGCGCTGGGTGGCCGAGTCGCCGGTCGCCGAGACCCGCTACATCGCGAAGCGGGCGCTGCGCACGCTGACCAAGTCGACGCCCTGAAGCGTCCCCGAACGAAAAAAAGCCCGGCACTGCCGGGCTTTTTCGTGGAGGAGGGCGGTCGTGACGCTTACGCGTACTCGGCCAGCGCCTTCTTCATTTTCTTCATCGCCGCCACTTCGATCTGGCGGATGCGCTCGGCGCTCACGCCGTACACCGCGGCCAGGTCGTGCAGCGTCATGCCGCCCGAGCCGTCGTCGTTCACCTTGAGCCAGCGCTCTTCGACGATGCGGCGGCTGCGGTCGTCCAGCGCCTCCAGGGCGGTGGCGATGCCGTCGCTCGACAGGCGGTCGCGCTGCTGCGATTCGAGCAAAGCTGTCGGTTCCTGCGTGGCGTCGGCCAGGTAGGCGATCGGGCCGAAGCCTTCGTCGCCGTCATCGGACGGACCCGGATCGAGCAGCACGTCGCCGCCCGACAGGCGGGTTTCCATCTCGAGCACTTCCTCGGGCTTCACGTTCAGGCGCGTGGCCATCTGCGACACCTCGTCGGGGCTCAGCGTCTCGCGGTGCGTGCCGTTGTCGGCTGCGGCCGAGTCGGCCTTGAAACCCTGCTTCATCGAGCGCAGATTGAAGAACAGCTTGCGCTGGGCCTTGGTCGTCGCGACCTTGACCATGCGCCAGTTCTTCAGGATGTACTCGTGGATCTCGGCCTTGATCCAGTGCATGGCGTAGCTCACCAGCCGCACGCCCTGGTCGGGGTCGAAACGCTTCACGGCCTTCATGAGACCGACGTTGCCTTCCTGGATCAGGTCGCCGTGCGGCAGCCCGTAGCCCAGGTACTGGCGGGAAATGGACACGACCAGACGCAGGTGCGACAGGATCAGCGCACCGGCAGCTTCGAGGTCGTTCTGGTCGCGCAACTTGCGTGCGAAGCCCTGCTCTTCTTCGAGCGTGAGCAGCGGCAGGCGGTTGGCGGCCGAAATGTAGGCATCCAGGTTGCCCAGCGGGGGGACCATCGACCATGGGTTGGCGACGGCCAGCTGGTTGGCAGAGACTCCAGACAGCGTTGTCATCAGGGGAAACTCCTTTGTGTTGGCCATATTAGCACTCGGTTAGAGGGAGTGCTAAGCCAAGGGTTCCCTTGGGTTTCTATCGTTGCGATAGCTTTTGCCGCGATTTGTTGGATATTTGTATGCCGTTTGGCGTTTTTCAAGTCCTGGAGGCCTGCCCCAGCAGCCAGTCCTGGAACGCCAGGATGCGCGGGTCCGCAGCGCTGCCTTCCGGGTAGACCAGGTGGTAGGCGTAGTCTGCCGCCATGGGCACGCCGATGTCGAACAGCCGCACCAGCCGGCCCTGGGCGAGGTCGGCGCCGATCATGTCCAGATCGGCCAGTCCGACCATGCCGCTCTCGGTGACGGCGCGCACCACGTCGCTCGAGTCGGAGAAGCCGATGCAGCGGCTGTCGTCGAAGCCCTCGATGCCCGCCGCGGCCATCCACATGGGCCAGTTCGGCCAGACCATGCCGTCGGTCTTCCAGTCGACGAAGCACAGCGTGTGCTGGAGCAGGTCGCGCGGCGTTGCCAGCGGGGGCCCGCTGGACAGCAGCCTGGGGCTGCAGACCGGCACGATCACGGTGTCGAACAGCCGCTGCGCGCGCGTGCCCGGGTCTTGTCCGTTGCCGAAGCGGATCGCCACGTCGATGTCGTCGGCGTCGAAATCCCGCAGCGCGTCGGAAATATCGAAACCCAGTTCCAGCCCCGGATTCGCGGCCCGGAACTGCGGCAGCCGGGGCAGCAGCCAGTTGGTCGCGAAGCGGGCGCTGGTCGACAGCCGCAGCGTCGCCGCCCCGCGCGCCATGCGCCGGGCGCGGCCGGCGGCGCGGCGCAGGGTGTCGAGGGCGTCGGCGGTGGCCTCGAACCACACGGCGCCGGCCGGCGTGAGGCGGATGCTGCGGCTGGTGCGCGTGAACAGCACCACGCCGAGCTGCTCCTCGATCTCCTTGATCTGGTGGCTCACGGCCGCCGGTGTCAGCCCCACTTCTTCGGCGGCCCGCGTGAAGTTCAGGTGCCGCCCGGCGGCCTCGAAGGTGCGCAGGGCGCGGGTGCCGGGGAGCAGTCTGGGGTGCATCGATCTTCAAATGGTTCTTGATGATTTTCCAAAAACTATTCGTTTCTCTAGGGGAAGTCAACGCGGGATAGTTCAGGAACTTGATGATCCATCACTTCCAGGAGCCACGAAACCATGTCCGCCAGCGTCCCTTCCTCTTCCACTTTCGTCGTGCAACGCAACGGCCAACCTGCAACTGCCGAGGCCCTGGCGCCGCTCGCCTTCGCCGGCCACGCCCACTTCACGGCCATGCAGGTGCGCGGCGGCCGGGTGCGCGGACTCGACCTCCACCTGGCGCGGCTGCGCTTCGCCTCGCAGACCCTGTTCGGCCAGGCGCTGCCCGACGACACGGTGCGCGCCCACCTGCGGGCGGCGCTCGCGGCCGGCCCGACCGACCTGTCGCTGACGGCCACCGTCTACTCCCCGGCCGGCGAGTTCACCGCGGCCGACGCGGTGCCCGAGGTGCTGATCCGCACCGGCCTGCCTTCCAACGGCCCCGCCGGCCCGCTGACCCTGGCCGCGATCGAGCACGAGCGCTTCCTGCCGTCCGTGAAGCACGTCGGCGAAGGCGCCAAGACCCAGCTGCTGCGCCAGGCCGCCGCGCAGGGTTTCGACGACGCGGCCTTTCTCGACCGGCACGGCCGGCTCGGCGAAGCGTCGATCTGGAACCTGGCCTTCTGGGACGGCGAAGCGGTGGTGTGGCCCGAAGCCGAGATCCTGGCCGGCACCACGATGGGCATCGTGCGCCGGCAGCTCGAACGCCTCGGTGTCCCGCAGCGCAGCCAGGTGTTGCGGATGGCCGACCTGCCTGCGCTGGCCGGCGCCGTGGTCATGAACTCGTGGACGCCGGGCGTGGCGGTGCACCGCATCGGCGACGTGGTGTTGCCGCCAGCGCCGGCTTTCGTGGAACTGTTGCACCGGGCCCATGCGGCCGAGCCGCTCGCGTCGCCTTGAAGGAGACCTCGCGCGCGGACGCTGTGCACCGGCGTGGCCGGGCTTGCGGGGCTACCAGCGAATGCCGAGCTTGACGAACAGCTTCGACAGCACGAACAGCGGACCGACCCAGAGGTACTGGATGTCCTCGAAGAACGACGGCTTCTTGCCTTCCATCTTGTGGCCGACGAACTGGAAGATCCACGCCGCCACGAAGATCGCCGCCGACACCGGCGCCACCGCGGTGCCCATCGCATGCACCGCCACCAGCGCCAGCACCGTGAGCGCCAGCATCGTGATGAGGAAGGCCGGCGAGCGCAGCAGGGCGTAGTACACGAGGCTGGCCGCCACGAAGGCGTAGGCCACCCACGGATGGATCGCGAACAGCAGCCCGACGATGCTCAGCATGATCGCGGGAATGGCCACGAAGTGGATCAGCTCGTTGGTCGGATGGCGGTGGCTCTCCTCGTAGTGGGCGAGCAGGCGGTCGACCTTGCGCTCGCTGGTGGCGAGCGGGGCGGCGGCGGTGTGGGTCATGGCAGGTCTCCGGGGCGCCGTGCGTTGCGGCAAGAGTCTCATGGTGCCCACGGCGCCAGGCGATGGCAAGTGGCGTCGTCCCGGGGGAGGACGAGGGCCGGGCGCCATGACTTAGGGCACTGTCGCGCGGGGCTTGCGCCGCTAAGATCAAATCCGTGGCCTCTTTCGACTCCCCCTCCGCACCCCTGCCGCCCACCACCGACATCGGTGTGCCCGCCGGCGTGTCCGGCGCGATCCTGGTGGTCGACGACCACGACCTGCTGCGCCTGGGCGTGAGCGCGCTGGTGCAGGCCCAGGCCGCCACCTCGGGCGCGCGCATCGCGGTGTTCGAGGCCGGCAACATCGCCGACGCGCTCGCGCTCTACGCGGCGAACGAGGCGGCCATCGGCCTCGTGCTGCTCGACCTCGCGCTGCCCGACACGCACGGGCTCAGCGGCCTGGCCGAGTTCCGGCTGCGCTTTCCGGCGGCGCGCGTCGTGGTGCTCTCGGGCACCGCCAACAGCACGCTGGCGCAGGGCGCGCTCGCACTCGGGGCCAGCGCCTTCCTGCCCAAGTCCGCCGACCTGAAGGAGATGGTGGGCTTCATCCGCGCCTGCGGCCTGTTCGAGGCCGACGGCACGCCGCCGCAGCCGCTGCCGCCGGCGGCGCTGCCCAAGTCGCTGTCGGGGTACGCGGAGTTCGCGCACGCCAGCGCCTGGCAGGAGCTCACGCCGCGCCAGATGCAGGTGCTGCAGTGGGTGCTCGAAGGCAAGGCGAACAAGGAGATCGCGCAACTGGCCAACCTGAGCGAGGGCACGGTGAAGAACCATGTCTCGACCATCCTGCTGCTGTTCGGCATGCGCTCGCGCGCCCAGCTGATCAGCATGCTGCGTTGAGCGGCGCCACGCTGGCAGGCCGCGGCGATGCCGCCGCCGGCCAGTTGCTGGGCCAGCGCGTGCTGCGCGAGCACGTCGGCTCGGTCTACGACACCTACGGCATTTCCACGCTGACTCACCTGGGCTTCGTGATCGTGTTCGGCTGCATCATCTACTCGCAGCTCAGCGATGCGCGCCTGCTGTTCTGGATGGCGGCGCTGGTGGCGGTCGACATCTACGTGTTCTTCACGCCGCGCTGGACGCCCGACAAGCCGGCCTCCGAGAGCCCGTACTGGGCGCGCAAGATCTCGCGCATGGTCACGCTGGTGAGCATGATCACGGCGGTGGTGCCCTGGTTCATCGTGCCGCACGAGAACCTGCCCATGACCTCGCTGCTGATGGCCGTGATCGTCGGCAGTTGCGCGCGTGCCGCGCAGTCGCTGTGGCCGCTCAAGCCCGCGCTGTTCGGCTACACCCTGCCCATGTCGCTGGGCATGATCATCGCGCTGGCCTGGCAGGGCGATGGCCTGCACCTGTTCCTGGCCGCGGCCGGCTCGGCCTACCTCATGCTCACGCTGCACGCCGGCGTGCGCCAGCACCGGCTGCTGACCGACTCGCTCATGCTGCGTTTTGAGAACGAAGCGCTGGCCGCGCGCCTGGGCGAGCAGATCGCCGCCACCGAGCGCGCCAGCGAAGAAAAGACCCGCTTCCTCGGCGCCGCCAGCCACGACCTGCGCCAGCCGCTGCACGCCATCGCGCTGTTCGGCGCCGCGCTCGAGAACGAACTGCGCGGCCGCCCCGAGAGCCGCAACGCCGAGCGCCTGATGCGCGCGGTGAACTCGCTGGGCGCGTCGCTCGACACCATGCTCGATGTCTCCCGGCTCGACGCGGGCGTCATCACGCCGTCGCCGCAGCCGGTGGAGCTCGATGCGCTGTTCCTGCCGCTCAACCACACCTTCTCGGCGCAGGCCGAGCAGAAGGAGCTGCAGCTGCGCGTGCGTGCCAGCGGCCTGTGGGTGCGCAGCGATCCGCAGCTGCTGCACCGCATGCTGTCCAACCTGATGGACAACGCCCTCAAGTACACCGTGCAGGGCGGCGTGACCGTGACGGCGCGCGACCGTGGCGACACCGTGTGGATCGAGGTGCGCGACACCGGCATCGGCATCGCGCCCGAGCAGTCGCACCGCATCTTCGAAGAGTTCTATCAGATCGATAACCCGGGCCGCGACCGCGCGCGCGGGCTGGGCATCGGCCTGTCGATCGTGCGCCGCCTGTCGCGCCTGCTGGGCCATCCGGTGCAGATGCATTCGCGCCCGGGCCGCGGCACGCACTTTCGCGTCGTGCTGCCGACCGTGCCGCCGCAGGTCAGTGCGCTCGTGGGCCCGTTTCCGGCCGGCAGTGTTGAACTGGCTGCACGTCGGCGCGCGGCCACGCTGCCCGGTCGCGTGCTGCTGATGGACGACGAACTGGAAATTCGCGAGGCCATGACCGGCCTGCTGCGCTCCCACGCGATCGATGCGCACGCCGTCGCCGACGAGGCCGCCGCAGCCGAGGCGCTGCACCAGGCCCGCGCCGAAGGCCGGCCCTTCGGCCTGCTGATGTGCGACTACCGCCTGGCCGACGGCGTCGACGGCCTCGACGTGGGCCTGCGCCTGAGTCGGCACCTGGGCACCGAGCTGCCGCTGCTGCTCATCACCGGCGAGACCTCGCCCGACCGCCTGCAGCGCGTGCGCGAGTCGGGTGTGCCCGTGCTGTTCAAGCCCGTGGCGCCCGATGCGCTGCTGCAGGCCATGGCGGGGCTCGCAGCGGCGTCGTAGCGTCCCGCACACAGCTTGCGGTTGAAAGTGAATACGTTGTAGTTCATTGCGTGCCGATCGATTCGGATAGGCACACATGCAATGACTTTTGGCACTGCCGGGAACATTGGCCCCGTCGTAATTTCGGGTTTCCACGGCGTCGACGGACTGCGGTCCGCGTTGCCCCCGAACAAGAATCGACAAGGGAGTACCCATGAATTTCAAACCTGCTGCAGTGGCCGCCGCGACGGCCGCGCTGCTGGCCCTGACGGCGTGCGGAGGTGGAGGCAGCGGCGGCGGTGGTGGTGGCTTCGTGTTGCCGCCGCCGGCCCCGCCGCCCGCACCGGCACCAGCCCCGGCGCCTGCACCCACACCAGCGCCGGCCCCCGCACCCGCGCCGAATCCGGGCGCGACCACTTTCCTGTACGAGGGCCTGCCGGCTGCGACCGCCACGTCGGCCTTCTTCGACAGCCTCGCTGCACAGGGCGCGCGCGGGTTCCGTTTCCTGAGCGGTTTCTCTTTCGCGACCGGCCCCACCACCTTCGAGCACATCGATGGGTTCGTGAAGACGATCGACGCCACCTACAGCTACGAGAAGAAGGCCCCGGCCACGTCCAACGCGGACTTGCAGAACCAGTTGAACGAAGCCGGCGCGCGGGGCTTCCAGTGGGTGGGCGCCCAGTCGATCGGTGGCGAGATGTTCAACGTCTATCGCAAGAGCAGCGCCGACAGTGCCACCTACAGCTACCGTGTCGAGCTGCAGCCCGCCAGCAAGGCGGCCTACCTGGCGCAGGCGAACAGCCAGGGCGCGAGCGGCTTCTACAACCGCACCATCGCGTTCCTGACCGGCGACTCGGCGGGCACGGCGGCCGTCTACGAAAAGAGCTCGGTGGGCAATTCGACCTTCGGCTATGAACTGGGCGATCCCATCGGCGACCACGCCGGCTACCTCGCGCAGTTCAACGAGCGCGGCGCTCGCGGCTTCCGCTTCCGCGCGGAGTTCGGCTTCTCGGACGGTGGCGGCGTGGTCTACATCAAGGACCTGTCGCAGTCGGCGACCTTCAACTTCTATTCGCTCGCACCGAGCACCAACCCCACGGCCCTCATCCAGCAGGCGAACGCCGAAGGGGCCAAGAAGGCGGCGCTGCTCGGTCACCTGGCGCTGGGCACCAGCGAGCAGAAGGCCTACTACTTCACGCCGACCAACTGCAACGCCAGCCCGGTGTGCGGTCCGACGTCATTGTTCGGTTTCTGATTCCCGAAGAGGCACACACGCAGGGGGAAATACAAAGGGAGAAAAAAGAAAGACAGGGAGCTGACGGTCCCCGGCGCGAGTCGGGGACCGTTTTTTTTGACCGAAGCGAACGGCGGCGAAAGCGCCGGTCAGCCCAGGAGTGCCTGCGCGAACTCGCGGGCGTTGAAGGTCTCGAGGTCCTCGAGCTTTTCGCCCACGCCGATGAAGTACACCGGAATCGGCCGCTCGCGCGCGATGGCGCACAGCACGCCGCCCTTGGCGGTGCCGTCGAGCTTGGTCACGATGAGGCCCGTGAGGCCCAGGGTCTCGTCGAAGGCCCTGACCTGCGCGAGTGCGTTCTGGCCGGTGTTGCCGTCGATCACCAGCAGCACCTCGTGCGGCGCGGTGGCGTCGGCCTTGGTGACGACGCGCTTGATCTTCTTGAGCTCGTCCATCAGGTGCAGCTGCGTCGGCAGGCGGCCCGCCGTGTCGACCAGCACCACGTCCTTGCCGCGCGCCTTGCCGGCGTTCACCGCGTCGAAGCTCACGGCCGAGGGGTCGCCGCCTTCGTTGCTGACGATCTCGACGGTGTTGCGGTCGGCCCAGACCAGCAACTGCTCGCGCGCTGCCGCGCGGAAGGTGTCGGCCGCGGCCAGCAGCACCGAGGCGCCCTCGGTGGCCAGGTGCTTGGTGAGCTTGCCGATGGAGGTGGTCTTGCCCGCGCCGTTGACGCCGGCCACCATGATCACGGTGGGCGTGTACTCGCCGATGACCAGTGGCTTCTCCAGCGGCTTGAGCAGGTCGGTGACGGCATCGGCCAGCAGGCGCTTGACCTGCGAGGCGTCGGTGGCCATCTGGCGCTTGACGCGCACCTTCAGGTCGTCGAGCAGGAACTCGGTGGCCTTGACGCCGGTGTCGGCCATGAGCAGCGCCGATTCGAGTTCTTCATACAGCGCTTCGTCGATCTGCGCGTTGACGAACACCGCCTGGATGCCGGTGCCGGTCTTGCGCAGGCCGGTCTTGAGCTTGTCGAACCAGCTCTTGCGCTCGGTGGCGATGGGGGCCGGTTCGGCGACCACGGCGACGGGCGCGGGAGGCGGTGCGGGCACGGGCGCCGGAGGGGGCGGCGGTGCGATGACAGGCGCAGGTGCAGGAACGGGGGCGGGCGCTGGCGCAGGGATCGGCGCTGGTGCAGCGACCGGAACTGGCGCGGGCGCCGGCGCCACCACGGGCGCGGCCGGTGCCGGCTCGGGGGCCGGCGCAGGTGTGGGTGCAGGTGCAGGTGCAGGTGGGGGAACAGGCGCTTCCGCCGCAGGCTTCGACCCGAACCAGCTCGACGGCGAGAACACCGAGCGTGCCGGTGCGGGTTCCGCGGCCGGAGGCGGCGCGGGTTCGGCGGTCGGCGGCGGGGCCGGTGTCACCGGGGCATCGGCAGGTGGTTTTTTCTTGAAGAAACTGAACATCGGGAGCTTTTTACAATCCGACCCATTCTATGAAACACCTCTCGCCACGCCGCGCTGCGTCTGGTGCGGTGCTGGCCCTGGCGCTTTCAGCGCTGTGGACCGTGCCCGCGCAGGCCCAGTCCACCCCCGCTCCCGCCGCGTCGACCCCTGCCGCCGCGGCCCCCGGCCCCCAGCAATTCACCCTCGCCAACGGCATGACCGTGATCGTGCAGACCGACCGGCGCTCGCCGACGGCGGTGCAGATGGTCTGGGTGCGGGTCGGCTCCATGGACGAGGTCGACGGCACCACGGGCGTGGCGCACGTGCTGGAGCACATGTTGTTCAAGGGCACGAAGAGCGTGCCGGCCGGCGAGTTCTCGCGCCGCGTGGCGGCGCTGGGCGGCCAGGAAAACGCCTTCACCATGCGCGACGCCACCGGCTACTACCAGCAGATCCCGGTCGGCAGCCTCGAGCAGGTGATGAAGCTCGAATCGGACCGCTTCGCCAACAACCAGTGGCCCGACGACGAGTTCAAGCGCGAGATCGAGGTGGTCAAGGAAGAGCGCCGCCTGCGCACCGACGACCAGCCGCGCGCCCTGCTCGGCGAGCAGCAGAGCGCGGCCGTCTTCACCGCGTCGCCGTACCGCCGCCCGGTGGTGGGCTGGATGAGCGACCTCGAATCGATGACGCCCGCCGACGCGCGCGCCTTCTTCCAGCGCTGGTACGTGCCGGCCAACGCCGTGCTCGTGGTGGCCGGCGACGTCGACGTGGCGCGCGTGCGCGCGCTGGCCGAGAAGTACTACGGCAGCATCCCCGCACGCGCCGTGCCGGAGCGCAAGCCGCGCACCGAGCCCGCGCAGCGCGGCATCCGCCGCCTCGAATTCAAGGCCCCGGCCGAGCAGGCATACGTGTCGCTCGCCTTCCGCGTGCCGCAGCTCACCAACATCGACGACGCCAACAGCGACGCCTGGGCGCTGGTGGTGCTCTCGGCCGTGCTCGACGGCTACGCCGGCGCGCGGCTCGACCGCGCCCTCACGCAGGGCCCCGGCCGCGTGGCCGATTCGGCCGGCGCGTACGCGGGTTTCATCGGCCGCGGTCCGCAGCTGTTCATGCTCGACGGCGTGCCGGCCGCCGGCAAGACCGCCGAGACGGTCGAGGCCGCGCTGCGCGCCCAGGTGGCGCGCGTGGCGAAAGAGGGCGTCGGCGAGGCCGAGCTGGCCCGCGTCAAGACGCAGTGGGTGGCGAGCGAGACCTACAAGCGCGATTCGGTGATGGCGCAGGCGCGCGAACTCGGCAGCAACTGGATCCAGGGCCTGCCGCTGGACGCCAGCGAGCGCATCGTCGCCCGGCTGCAGGCCGTGACGGCGGCGCAGGTGCAGGCCGTGGCCGCCAAGTACTTCGGCGACGACCAGCTCACGGTCGCCACGCTGCGGCCCCTGCCGCCCGAACCCAAGCGCGGCCGCGGCTTCGCAGCCCCCGTGGGCGAGATGCGCTGAAAGGCACTGGATTCTCCTCATGAAGAACCTCCACAAGATTGCAAGCACCGCCCTCCTGGCGGGCATCACCGCGCTGTTCGGCATGGGCAGCGCGCAGGCCGCGCTGCCCATCCAGCACTGGACGCTGGCCAACGGCGCCAAGGTGTACCTGGTGTCGACCAACGCATTGCCGATCGTCGACGTGCAGATCGACTTCGACGCCGGCAGCCGGCGCGACCCGGCCGCGCAGGCCGGGCTGGCCAGCACCAGCGCCGCGATGGTCGAGAAGGGCGTGCGCGCCGGCCGCAACGGCGAGCCCGCGCTCGACCAGAATGCGCTGGGCGAGGCCTGGGCCGACCTGGGCGCCAGCTTCGACGTGAGCGCCGGCACCGACCGCACCAGCTACACGCTGCGCACGCTGTCCGACCCGGCGCTGCTGACCAAGGCCGTGGCGCTGGCCGCGCGCGAGATCGGCGAGCCCTCGTTCCCCGACGACATCTGGCCGCGCGAGCGCGAGCGCATCAACGCCGCCATCAAGGAAGCCAACACCAAGCCCGCCACCGTCGTCGGCCGCGCCTTCGCGCAGGCCGTGTACGGCACGCATCCCTACGGTCAGGAAGTGACCGAAGCCACGCTGGCGCGCATCGACACCGCCGCCATGCGCCAGCGCTACGAGCAGCTGATCCTGCCGTGCCGCGCCAAGCTCAGCATCGTGGGCGCGGTCACGCGCGCCGAGGCCGAGGCGCTCGCGACCACGCTGCTGTCGCGCCTGCCCAGCCCCGCCGCCTGCGCACCGCTGCCGGCCATCGCGCCGGTGGTGGCGCTCACGGCGCCGAAGGACGAGCGCATCGCGTTCGACTCGGCGCAGGCCCACGTCTTCATCGGCCAGCCCGGCTATCCGCGCCAGGACCCGGACCACTTCGCGCTCACGCTCGGCAACTACGTGCTCGGCGGCGGCGGCTTTGTCTCGCGGCTGACCGAAGAGGTGCGCGAGAAGCGCGGCCTGGCCTACAGCGTGTACAGCGGCTTTGCGCCGGGGCTCGACGCGGGCGCCTTCCGCATCGGCTTCCAGACCCGGCCCGACCAGGCCGAGGCGGCGACGAAGGTCTCGCGCGACGTGCTCGCGAAGTTCGTGGCCGAAGGCCCGACCGAGAAGGAGCTGAAGGCCGCCAAGGACAACCTGATCGGCGGCTTCCCGCTGCTGCTGGACAGCAACCGCAAGCTGATCGGCAACGTCGCCAACATCGCCTGGTACGGCCTGCCGCTGGACTACCTCGACACCTGGACCGCGCGCATGAACGCGGTCACGGCCGCCGACATCCAGGCCGCGTTCGCCCGCAAGCTGCAGCCGCAGCGCATGGTGACGGTGGTGGTGGGCGGCAAGCAGGCCGCCGCGGCGCAGTAAGAAGAAAAGAAAAGCTCAGGCCAGCGCGTGCGGCCCGCTGCGCGCGGCCTCGCGCACCGCGGCGCCGAGCTGCGCCAGCAGGCGCGGCGCCGCGCGGGCGTGCTGCCAGTACAGCGGCACCGGCAGCGTCGCGCCGGGCACCAGTTCCACCAGCGTGCCGTCGCGCAGCGCATCGGCCACCATGCTGGTCGGGTGCATGCCCCAGCCGATGCCGCGGCAGGCCGCCTCCACGAAGGCGGCGGGCGAGGGCACCCAGTGGCGCGGCGTCTCCACGTTGCGGTGGCAGATGCGGCGCACCCAGCGCGCCTGCAGCCGGTCCTTGCGGTCGAACACCAGGTTCGGCGCCGCAGCCAGCGTGCGCGCGCCCACGCCCTTGGCGAAATACCGTTCCACGAAACCGGGGCTCGCGGCGGCCACGTAGTGCACCGTGCCCAGCGCCTCGCTGTTGCAGCCCGTGACCGGCTGGGCCAGCGCGGTCACGGCCGCCAGCACCGCGCCGCTGCGCAGCCGCTCGGCCGTGTGGTCCTGGTCGTCGGCCGTGAGGTCGAGCAGGGCGTCGGGCGCCTGCGCGGCGAAGGCGGCGGCGCCCGCCATGAACCAGGTCGCGAGGCTGTCGGCGTTGACCGCCACCCGCACCGTGACCCGCTCGTGCGCCTCGCCGCTGCCCATGCCGAGCGCGGGCAGGGCCTCGCGCAGCTCGTGCTCCAGCATGCCCACGCGCTCGACGTGCCGGCACAGCTGCAAGCCGGCCTCGGTCGCCACGCAGGGCTGGCCGCGCACCAGCAGCGCGCCGCCGGTGCGCTCCTCGAGCAGCTTCACGCGCTGGGACACCGCCGAGGGCGTGACGTGCAGCGCGCGGGCGGCGCGCTCGAAACTGCCTTCGCGGACCACGGCGGCAAGGGCGTGCAGGGCGGCGTAGTCGAGCATGGTGGTGAATAAAGTAAAACTGAATCAGCGTTAGAAAGTTTAGTTTGATTGAATCACCTGCGGACGGCAAGCTCGGACCATGACCGCCGTTCACGCCTCCACCGCTTTCCTCAACGGGCTCTTCATGAGCCTGGTGCTCATCGTCGCCATCGGCGCCCAGAACGCCTACGTGCTGCGCCAGGGCTTGCGCCGCGAGCACGTGAGCGCGGTGGTGCTGTTCTGCGCCGTCTGCGACGCGGTGCTGGTCGCCGCCGGCGTCGCCGGCATGGCGCAGGCGCTGAAGGGGCGGCCGATGCTGGCGACGTTGCTCGCGGGCTTCGGCGCGGCCTTTCTCTGCGGCTACGGCCTGCGCGCGCTGTGGCGCTCGCGCCAGCCGGGCGCGCTGCAGACGGTGGCGCAGGGCGCCTCGCGCTCGCGCGCCGCGGTGGTCGCGCAGGCCGCCGGCTTCACGCTGCTGAACCCGCACGTCTACCTGGACACCGTGCTGCTCGTGGGCACGGCCGGGGCGCAGTACCCGGGCCTGCTCAAGGCCTGGTTCGTGGTCGGGTCGACGCTGGCCAGCGTGCTGTGGTTCACCGCGCTGGGCTTCGGCGCGCGGCTGCTGGCGCCGGTGTTCGCTCGGCCGCGCGCCTGGCAGATGCTCGATGCGCTCATCGGCGGCACGATGCTCGTGCTGGCCGCGCTGCTGGCCCGTCGCGCGTTCATGGGCTACTGAGTGAAGTGGGGCCAGCTGCGGCGTTAAGCTCGCCGCATGCCCCAGAAGCCCCCGAAGAAGAACGCCGCCGCGCCCGTCGCGCGCGCCCCCGCCGCCAAGCGCCCGTCGCGGCCCAGCGAGGTCCGCATCATCGGCGGCGAATGGAAGCGCACCCGCCTGGCCGTGGCCGACAAGCCCGGCCTGCGCCCCACGCCCGACCGCGTGCGCGAAACGCTGTTCAACTGGCTCGCGAGCCTGGCCGGCGTGGGCGGTGGTGCATTGCCGGGCTGGCACTGCATCGATGCCTTCGCGGGCACCGGCGCGCTCGGCCTCGAAGCCGCCTCGCGCGGCGCGGCGAACGTGCTGCTGTGCGAGCAGGACGCCGCGCTGGTCGCCCAGCTGCAGGCCGCCAAGGCCAAGCTCTCGGCCGAGGCCGTGCGCGTGGAGCGCGGCAACGGCGTCACCGCGCTCGAGCGCGCGGCGGCGGGCAGCCTGCAGGCGGTGTTTCTCGATCCGCCCTTCGACAACCTCGCGCTGTACGAGCCGGCCCTGCGCGCCGCCGCGCGCGCGCTGCATGCCGACGGCGCGATCTACCTGGAGGCGCCACGCCGCTGGGCTGCCGAGGAGCTCGCCGCGCTGGGCCTGGCCGAATTCCGCTACCTGAAGGCCGGCGCCGTGCATGCCCATCTGCTGCGCCGCGCTGTGTCCGTGCCTGCATAATCCGCCGGACAAGCCGCACCGGCAGCATGAGGAAGAAGCAACCATGGCCAGCAACGTGATCGCGGTTTATCCCGGCACTTTCGACCCCATCACCCTCGGTCACGAGGACGTGGTGCGGCGTGCAACCCAACTCTTCTCCAAGGTGATCGTCGCCGTCGCGGCGGGCCACCACAAGAAGGCGCTGTTCACGCTCTCCGAGCGCATGGACATGGCCCGCGAGGCGGTGAAGCCCTACAGCGACCAGGTGACGGTCGAGAGCTTCTCGGGCCTGCTGCGCGACTTCGTCGTCGCGCGCGGCGGCAAGGCCATGGTGCGCGGCCTGCGCGCCGTGACCGACTTCGACTACGAGTTCCAGCTCGCCGGCATGAACCGCTCGCTGATGCCCGACGTCGAGACCGTGTTCCTGACCCCGAGCGACAAGTACCAGTTCATCTCCAGCACCTTCGTGCGCGAGATCGCCATGCTCGGCGGCGAGGTCAACAAGTTCGTCTCGCCGAACGTCGAGCAGCAGCTGACCGCCAAGGTCCGCAGCCTCGGTAGGGAATGAGCCCGCTCCCAGGCTTCGCACAGAGGTGAGCGCCACCCCCTTGCCCCGCCTGCATCCGCTGGGCGATGCGGCGCTGGTGTGCGACCTGCCCGCGCCCGCCACGCTGGCGCAGCAGCAGCGCATCTGGGCGCTGGCCGCCGAGGTGCTGCCCTGGCCCGGCGTCGGCGAGGCGCTGCCGGGCATGAACAACCTCACGCTGACCTTCGACCCGACCGCCGTGGCGTTCGAGGAACTCGCGGCGCGCGTGCTCCAGGCCTGGCCGGGGCTCGCGGCCCATGCCGCCGAGGGTCGGCGCATCGAGATTCCCGTGGCCTACGGCGGCGAGCACGGTCCCGACCTCGCCGACGTGGCGGCCCACACCGGGCTGTCGGCGGCCGAGGTGGTGCGCCGCCACAGCGGCGGCGACTACGTGGTCTACCTGCTCGGCTTCCTGCCGGGCTTCGCCTTCATGGGCGGGCTGGCGCCCGAACTTGCGACACCGCGCCGCGCCGAACCGCGCACCGCCGTGCCCGCGCGCTCGGTCGGCATCGGCGGCGAGCAGACCGGCATCTATCCGCTGGTGTCGCCGGGCGGCTGGCAGCTCATCGGCCGCACGCCGCTCGAGCTGTTCGATCCGTCGGCCGAGTCGCCCACCTTGCTGCGCCCCGGCGACCGCGTGCGCTTCGTCGTCGAAAGCCTGCAGACATGATCCTCGTGCGCAAACCCGGCGTGCATGCCTCGGTGCAGGACCTCGGGCGGCCCGGCCTGCGCCAGCTCGGCATCTGCCCGGGCGGCGCGCTCGACATGCTCGCGCTCACGCTGGCGAACCGGCTGGCCGGCAACGCCGACGCGGCGGCGGGCATCGAATTCACCATGGGCGGTTGCGAGCTGCAGTTCGAAGTCGACACCCGCATCGCGCTCACCGGCGACGACTTCGGCGCCACGCTCGACGGCGTGCCGCTGTGGCCCTGCTGGAGCGTGCCGGTGCGCGCCGGCCAGACCTTGCGCCTGGCCGGTGCCAACGCGCCTGGCACGGCGAAGGCCGGCCTGCGCAGCTGGCTCGCGGTGGCCGGCGGCATCGACGTGGCGCCCGTGCTCGGCTCGCGCAGCACCGACCTCAAGGCCGGCTTCGGCGGCCACGAGGGCCGCGCGCTGCGCAAGGGCGATCGGCTCGCGCTGGGGGCGTCGCGCCTCGGCGCCGACCAGAACGTGCGCCGTCCCTTCGGCCTGCGCGCGCCCGACTGGGGCACGGCCGAGCCCGACGGCGCCTTCGCGCTGCGCGTGCTGCCCGGCCCCGAGTTCGACCTGTTCACGCCCGACGCGCAGGCGCTGCTGTGGAACGAGCGCTGGCGCATCACGCCGCAGAGCAACCGCATGGGCAGCCGGCTCGCCGGCGCCGAGCTGCAGCGCAAGGCGGGCGGCGACATGCTCTCGTCGGGCGTGATCCCCGGCACGATCCAGGTGCCGCCTTCGGGCCAGCCGATCATCCTCATGGGCGACGCGCAGACCACCGGCGGCTACCCGCGCATCGGCGTGGTGATCCGCGCCGACCTCTGGAAGCTCGCGCAGGCGCCGCTGGGTGGCCGGCTGCGGTTGGTGCGCACCGACCTGTCGCACGCGCTCGCGGCCTGGGCTGCGCAGCAACGCTACCTGGCGCAGGTGGCGCAGGGGCTCGCCGCTGCGGGCTGGCCCGGCGCGGCCTAGACTGTGGCCTGACGCAGGTGGCTCCCGCACCTGCCCCCGAGACGGAGAACCCCCCATGCAGATCGACCTGAACGCCGACCTCGGCGAAGGCGCCGGCAGCGACGAAGCGCTGCTCGGCCTCGTGAGTTCCGCCAACATCGCCTGCGGCTGGCACGCGGGCGACGCCAGGACCATGCAGCAGTGCGTGCGCTGGGCCATGGCGCACGGCGTGGCGATCGGCGCGCACCCGAGCTTTCCCGACCGCGAGAACTTCGGCCGCAGCACCATGCACCTGCCGCCCGAGGAGATCGTGGCGAACGTGCTCTACCAGGTCGGCGCGCTGGCCGCGATCGTCAAGGCCGAGGGCGGCCGGCTCGCGCACGTGAAGCCGCACGGCCAGCTCTACAACCAGGCGGTGAAAGAGCCCGAACTCGCCGAGGCGCTGTGCGAGGCGGTGCGCCGCTTCGACCCTTCGCTCAAGTTCTTCGGCCTGGCGGGCAGCAACATGATCGACGCGGCCCGCCGCGCCGGCCTGCAGCCTGTGGAAGAGGTGTTCGCCGACCGCGGCTACATGCCCGACGGCAGCCTCGTGCCGCGCAGCCAGCCCGGTGCGCTCATCGAGAGCGAGGAACAGTCGCTCGCGCAGACCCTGTCGCTGGTGCGCGACCACCGCGTGGTCGCCATCGACGGCAGCACCGTGCCCGTCAATGCCCAGAGCGTGTGCCTGCACGGCGACGGCGCGCATGCGCTGGCCTTCGCGCGGCGCATCCGCGAGCGGCTGCAGCAGGAAGGCATCGACGTTCGCGCGATGGCCTGAACAGGATGCCGGCGAAGCGCGCCTCTCCCAACGTCCTGCTGACGGGCTTCGAGCCCTTCGAGCAGGAGCTGCTCAATCCATCATGGGAGGCGGTGCGCACGCTCGATGGCTGGAAGTGCGGCCGCGCCACCGTGCATGCGCGCCTCGTGCCCTGCGTCTTCGGCGAGGCGCTCGCCGCACTCGACCGCGCGATGGACGAGCTCCAGCCGACGCTGGTGATCTGCATCGGCCAGGCCGGTGGCCGCGCCGAGTTCACGCCGGAGCGCATCGCGATCAACGTCGACGACGCGCGCGTGCCCGACAACCTTGGGCGCCAGCCGATCGACGTGCCCGTGGTGCCCGGCGCGCCCGCCGCCTACTTCTCGAGCCTGCCCGTGAAGGCCATCGTGCGCGAACTGCGCGCGGGCGGCGTGCCGGCCTCGGTGTCGAACAGCGCGGGCACCTTCGTGTGCAACCACCTCTTCTACGGGCTGATGCACCGCCTCGCGACGCACGCGGCGGCGAAGGGCGCGCGCGGCGGCTTCATCCACATTCCCTACCTGCCTGCGCAGGCGGCGCGTTTTCCGGGCGCGCCGAGCATGGCGCTCGAGACGCTGGTCGATGCGTTGCGCATCACGGTGAAGACCGCGCTCGCGGTGAAGCAGGACGTCGCGGAAACGGGCGGCCAGCTGCACTGACCGGGGCTTTCAAGCGCCTGGGAAGTGCTTGCGCAGCCAGGCGTTGAGCGCCGTGTTGACGAAGGTGGGTTTTTCCATTGTCAGCATGTGGCCGCACTGCGGCACCCACACCACCTCGGCGCGCGGCAGCAGCGCCGCCATCTCGCGGGTGCATTCGGGTGGCGCGAGGCGGTCGTCGTCGCCGCACATCAGCAGCACCGGCGCACGCAGCAGGGCCAGGTGCGTGCGCGCGTCGGGGCGGCGCATCACGGCGTGGTTCTGGCGGATGAGCTGGGCCGCGCCGGCGCCGAGCACGATGTCCAGGTAGCGCTGCACCAGCGCCGGGTTGGCGGCCTGCGCGGGATGGAAGGCGAAGGCGACGTTGGGCTCGATGATCTCGCGCACCTCGCCCCGCTCGAACCATTCGATGGCGCCTTCGCGCAGCGCAAACATGTCGGGCGTCTCGGGCCGCGCGCTGGTGCCCAGCAGCATCAACCCGGCGATGCGCTCGGGCGCCTGGCGCGCTGCTTCCATCGCGACCATGCCGCCCATCGAGGCTCCGCACAGCACCAGCGGGCCGTCGTGCTCGCGCAGCACGGCACTGGCCATGCCTTCGATGGTGTCGTGGCGCGTCTGGACGTCGCTCACGCGGGCGCCGAAGGCGGCGGGAAGTGCGGGCAACTGGGCCTCCCAGAGGCGTTCGTCGCAGGCAAGGCCGGGCAGCAGGACAAGATGGGGCATGGGCCGATTTTGCGCGATCGGACGCACCCAGCGCACGGCCCGTACGCGGTGGCGACCGTGCAACAGCGGGTTGGCACGAAGCCGCCGTGTCATGCACTCGGGGGACAATGCATGCAATGTCCACCACCACCCCCGACTCCGCCCCCACTGACCTCATCCTGATCCGCCACGGCGAAACCGCCTGGAACCGCGAGTTGCGTTTCCAGGGCCATGCGGACGTCCCGCTCAACGACATCGGCCACGAGCAGGCGCGCCGCCTCGGCCTGCGGCTCGCGGGCGAGACGGCACGGCACCTCATCAGCAGCGACCTCATGCGCGCCCAGCAGACCGCGGCGCCCGCGGCGCAGCAGCTGGCGCTGCCGGTCGTCACCTCGGTGGCGCTGCGCGAGCAGCATTTCGGCGTGGTCGAGGGCATGCGGGCCGACGAGATCCAGAGCCAGCATCCGCGCGCCTGGGAAGAGTGGCTGGAGTTCCGCGAAGACCACGCCATGCCGCAGGGCGAGAGCGCGCGCGAGTTCCATGCGCGCGTGATCGGCGCGCTCGGCGCCGTCGCCGCCGCGCACCGCGGCCAGCGCCTGATCGTCGTCACGCACGGCGGCGTGCTCGACATGGTGTGGCGCACCGCGCGCGGCCTGAGCCTCAGCGGCCCGCGCCAGAGCGAGATCCCGAACGCGGGCTTCAACCGCATCCGTATCGCGGACTCGGCCGCGCCGGACGCCATCGAGATCGTCGAGTGGGCCGACACGCGCCACCTCGCCGACCTGCCGCCGCAGCCGACCTACGACCAGCGGCGGCACCTCAAGAAAGACTGATGAGCCTTCGGCTCAGGCCGGGCAGCTGCCCGCCTTCGGCGTGCGCAGCAGCGGCACGCCGGCGCCCACGCCCGTGGGCTGGCCGCCGTCCACCGCGAGGCGGCCGTTCACCAGCACCGTGACCACGCCCTCGGACAGCAGCGTGGGCTGCGTGTAGGTGGCCTTGGCCGCGAAACGCTTCGGATCGAACACCACCACGTCGGCGTGGTAGCCGGGGCGCAGGTGGCCGCGCTGCACCAACCCCAGCGTGTCGGCCGTGTACGCGCTGCTGCTGCGGATGAACTGTGCCAGCGAGATCGCGCGCTCCTTCACCACGTACTGGTCGTACTTGCGCGCGAAGGTGCCGTAGGCGCGCGGATGGCCCAGCGACGAATCGGACGAGGTCATGACCCACGGCCGCTTCATGAAGGCGCGCACGTCGTCGTCGCTCATGTTGAACGAGGCGATCATGAGGTCGCCGTCGCGCAGCACGGCGATGGCGGCATCGACCGGGTCGGCGTTCGAGGCCTTGGCCACGTCGGCCAGCGTCTTGCCCACGTACTTCGTGCTGCCGGCCGAGAACAGGATGGCCTCGGGCCCGCCGCGCAGGCGCAGGTTCTCGCGCATGTCCTTGCGCAGGCGCTCCTGCTGCGCCGCGTCGTCGAAGCGCTGCAGCGTGGCCGCGCGGCCGCCTTCGTTGGCCCAGGGCGGCAGCAGCGCGGCCGAGAAGCGCGTGCTCGACGCGGTCCAGGGGTAGTGGTCGGCCGTGATGTCCAGGCCCGCGGCGCGCTCCTTCTCGATGCGCCGGATGATGTCGCCGCTCTGGCCCTGCACCGCCACGCCCAGTGCCTTGATGTGTGCCACGTGCACCGGCAGCTTCGCCTCGTGGCCGATGCGGATCACCTCGTCGATCGAGCCCTTGAGGCCGACGTTGTACATGGCCTCGTCGCGGATGTGGCTGTCGTACAGGCCGCCGTGCGCGGCCGCCACCTTCGCCAGTTCGATGACCTCCTCGGTCTTCGAGAAATTCTGCGGCGGGTAGAACAGGCCCGTCGACAGCCCGAGCGCGCCGTCGCACATCGCGCGGCTCAGGTGCTGCTTCATCGTGTCCATCTGCGCGGGCGTGGGGGCGCGGTTGGCCTCGCCGAGCTGGCTGATGCGCAGCGGCCCGAAGCCCGCGTACATCGCGACGTTGGTGCCGACAGGCACGGCGCGCAGCTTCTGCGTCTGCGCCGCGATGTCGTAGCCGCCGAAGCCGTCGTTGCCGATCACGGCCGTGGTCACGCCCTGCGTGAGGAAGGGAATGTTTAGGCGCTTGCGCGCGTCGCTCGAGAGCAGGTCGGCGTCGGCGTGGGTGTGGGCGTCGATGAAGCCGGGCGCCACCACGAGGCCGGTGGCGTCGATGGTGCGGCGCGCGCTGAACTGCGCCGGCATGGCGCGGCCCGCGAATACGATGCGGTCGCCCGCGATGCCGACGTCGCCGACCACCGGCGTGTCGCTGTCGCCCGTGTAGATCGTGCCGCCGCGCAGCAGCAGGTCGAGCGCGACGGGGGCCTCAGCGGCGGTGGTGTGGAAGGGCGAGGCGAGGGCCGCGAGAACGGCCAGCGTGACGAGGGAGCGCTGCATGGGCGAACGGGAGGAGAGCGGGAGGAGCGGCCAGTTTAGGAGTCGCTCCCGCGCAGCCGTTAATTCCTTTTGCGGCACGCCCCATGACCGGAAGGCATGGGTGGTGCCGCGCGCCGCTCAGCGCGCCGTGATCTGCCCGAGCCCCAGTCGCGCGTAGACCGCGTCCGCCTGCCGCCGCAGCCGCAGTGATTCGGGCTGGCCGTTGAGCTGCTGCTGCAGCAGGCCCTGCGCGCCCGCGAGCGCGGCTTCGGTGCCGGTGCGCACCAGCGCGTCGAGGTACAGCTGCTCGAACAGGTCGCGCTGCGCGTGGCTGCCGCCGATCTCGATCAAGCGCGGCAGCGCGACGCCCAAGCCCTCGACCGCGCCCGCCACGTCGCCGCGCGCATGGGCCACGAGGCCGCGCGCGGCCGGCACGCACACGCGCTGCCACGCGGCGCGCGTGGACGCTGGCGCCACGGGCGCGAAGGCCTCGATGTTGTGCAGCAGTACCTGCGCCTCGGGCCGGCCGGCGCGCGCCAGGCCGTAGAGGTACTGCAGGTCGAGAAAGGGCAGCACATGGTCGGCCTGGCGCTGCCGCAGGTGGTCCGCCACGTCGTCCCAGCGCGCGCCGACGTCGATGCCCGCCAGCTCGAGCCGCGCGAGCAGCGACACGGCGCCGATCTGGTCCTGCGAATAGTCCTTCACCACGCCCCAGGCGTGCTCGTCGTACACCGCGAGCGCTTCGGCGTCGCGGCCCAGGTCGATGAGGAACAGCGCCACGTGCCACCAGTTGTGCGTGACCATGAAGGAGTTGAGCCCGGTCCAGGTGTCGCTCACGCCCTGCATGAACGCCAGCCCCTCGGCCAGCCGGCCTTCGGTGAGCATCACGTGCGCCAGCGCATGGTGCGCCCAGGGCTCCTTGCGGCACAGGCCGATGGCATGGCGCGCACTGGCCTCGGCCTCGCGCAGCAGGTGGCACTGCTCGTAGCCGAAGGCCGCCATGCCGTGCACGTACGGCACCTCGGCCGCGGCCGGCAGCGCCGCGAGCGCGAGCCGCAGCATGCCGGGGCAGTCGCCGGTGTTGAAGCAGTGGTACTGGCCCAGCTTGACCGACACCAGGTCGCGCGGATGCGCGCGCGCCTGCTCGGCATGCAGCGCGATGGCGTGCGCGATGTCGCCGTCGGCCCAGGCCTGGACGGCAGCGATGTAGCGCTGCTCGCGCGGCGTGGCGCGCGCCGCACCGGCGCGGGCCTTGTCGAGGAAGGGCTGCGCGTTGGTCGCAGCCTCGCGCGATTCGGCGAACAGGTGCAGCGTCGCGCAGTAGGCCTGCACGATCGGGCTGGCATCGCGCTCGGCCAGCGCCAGCAGGTTCACGGCGCGCGCCTCGGTCGAGAGAAAGCCCATGACGAAGTCGTCGACCAAGGCGAGGCTGGCGGCGTCGTCGAGCGTGAGCGGATTGCCGAGGCTGTCGGCGGCGTGCGGGGTTCCGTGGGAGGGCATGGCGGCATGGTGCCACGCCCCCGGCGTCTTTCAAGTCCCTGTGAGACGCCCTAGACACCCGCCTGCTGGTGGCGGTACTCCTGCGTCTGGCCGCCGTAGCCGTAGGCCGCGGCGCGCGCGTCGATCACGTGGATGTACGAGACCTCGTGCAGGTCGGGCCGCAGCCGGGCCATGGCCGCGTGCACCTCGCGCAGGTAGCGCGCCTTCTCGGCCTTGGTGTTGGTCTCGTCGGTCACGCTGATGTCCAGGTGGAAGGCCGACTTGCCGAGTTCGGCCAGCGATTGGCCGCCGATGAACCAGCTGTCGGCGGCGATGTACTGCACCGTGACGGCGATGACCGGCAGCGCCTTGCCCAGCACGCTCTGCGTGAGCTCGGCGACCGTGTCGACGGTCTTGCGGGTGAGGGCGGCGTCAAGCTGGCCGGAGAGGTGGACGACGATGTGGGGCATGGTGGACTCCTTTTTGCGTTGAAGAACGGGTGGTCGATGGGGTGATTGTGGGATTCCTCTCGTCATCGGAAAAGCGGGAAGATATGATGGAATCCATCGGATCAGCGAATGGATAGGCAGGCACCATGCAAGGCTTCGACCTCGAACAATTGCGCACCCTGGTGGCGGTGGCCGACGCCGGCAGCCTCACAGCCGCGGCGCCGCGCGTGTACCTGTCGCAATCGTCCGTGAGCGAGCAGATCCGCAAGCTCGAGGAGCGCGCCGGCCAGTCGCTGCTGACCCGCAGCAAGGCCGGCGTGGCACCCACCGAGGCGGGCCTGCGGCTGCTGGGGCATGCGCGGCGCATCCTCGCGCTGAGCGACGAGGCCTTTCGCGACCTGCGCGGCGAAACCCTGCAGGGCGAGCTGCGGGTGGCCGTGACCGACTACTTCCGCCCCGGCGACCTCACCCGCCTGCTGGGCCGGCTCGGCGAGCGCTATCCGCAGGTGCGGCTGCACGTGACCATCCTGAAGAGCGACGCGCTGCGCACCGCCTATGCGCACGGCGATTTCGACGTGGGGTTGGCCATGAACATCGCGGGGGCCAATGCGGCAGCGGCGGGCAGTGGTGCCGTGCTGCGGCGCGAATCGCTGGCGTGGCTCGGCGCGACCGGCCTGCGCATGGTGCGCGGCGAGCCAGTGCGGCTGCTGGCGCTGCCCGACACCTGCTCGCTGCACCAGTTCACCGTGTCCCTGCTGCGCCGCCGCCGCGTGCCCTACGTGCTGGCGCACGTGGCGTCGGGGGTGGCAGGCCTGCAGTCGGCCCTGGCCGCGGGCCTGGGCGTGGCCTGCCTCAACGAATCGGCGATCGGCGAGGGCATCGCGCGGCTGGCCACGCCGCATGGGCTGCCGGCGCTGCCCCGCGTGGCGTTCCAGTGGTTGCCCGCGCGGCGGGGCGAGACCGCGTTCGTGACGCGGGCGCGGGAGATGCTGTCGTTGCAGCTGGCCTGAAGGCCGTGCTCAGAGCTGCGGCCAGGGCCGTTGTACTTCCCGGATCTGCTCGAACGCGCGCGCCACGCGCAGCACGCCGAGGTCGTCGAAGCGCTGCCCCGCAATCTGCAGCCCGATCGGCAAACCGCCGGCCGAGTACCCGCAGTTCACCGACGCCGCAGGCTGCTCCGACATGTTGAACGGCACCGTGAAGCCGATGTGCTCCAGCGGTCGCAGCGGGTCGTTGGTGGGCGAGGGCGCCTCGGCCGCCGCCGGCATGTTGGGCGACACCGGCGAGATCACGTAGTCGAAGCGGGCGCAGGCGTTCACCGTGGTGACGCGCGTCGCATGGAACTGGCTGAAGCTGCGGAACACGTGCTCGCCGCTGAACTCGGCGGCGCTCTCGGCCCATTCGCGGATGTAGGGCAGCACCTTGGCGCGCTGGTCGGGGCGCAGGGCCTTCAGGTCCACGAGCGAGCGCATGCGCCACAAATGGTCCATGCCGTCGAGCAGGGCCTGCGACATGAAGGGCTGCATGGGCTCGACCGTGGCGCCGGCCTTTTCGAACAGGCGCGCCGCCTGCTCGACCGCGGCCTGGATCTCGGGTTCGACCGCGAGGCCGCAGCCGGCGTCCAGCAGCAGCCCGATGCGCAGGCCGCGCAGGTGGTCGGGCGCGACGTCGAACGCGGCCCAGTCGATGTCCTGCGCGGGCAGGCTCATGCTGTCGCGCGCGTCGGGCCGGGCCAGCGCCTGCATCATGAGCGCGGCGTCGCCGACGGTGCGCGTCATGGGGCCGGCGGCGCGGCCCATGTAGGGCGGGTCGATCGGGATGCGCCCCAGGCTGGGCTTGAGCGTGAAGATGCCGCACCAGCTGGCGGGCAGCCGCAGCGAGCCGCCGATGTCGGTGCCCAGGTGCAGCGGGCCGTAGCCTGCGGCGGCAGCCGCGCCGGCGCCGGCACTGGAACCGCCCGGCGTGCGGCTCAGGTCCCAGGGGTTGCGCGCCAGCGTGTGAAAGCTCGACAGCCCCGACGACAGCATGCCGTAGTCGGGCATGGTGGTCTTGCTGACGATGACGGCGCCGGCCTCCTTCAGCCGCGCGGCGGGCGGGGCGTCGGCGGCGGCGGGCATGAGGTCGACGGCGGCGGTGCCCGCGGGCAGCGGGTCGCCGCGCGTGGCGATGTTTTCCTTGATGGTCGTCGGCACGCCGTCGAGCGGGCCGCGCGCGTCGCCGCGCTGCCAGCGCTGCTCCGAGGCACGCGCCTGTTCCAGCGCGGCCTCGGGCCGGAACAGCCACGTGGCCTGCAGCCGGGGCTCGCAGTGCTCGATGCGCGCGATGACGGCGCGCGTCACCTCGACCGGCGACAGGCGCTTCTCGCGGTAGGCCGCGGACAACTCCTGTGCCGACAGGTCGCTCAACGAAGGCAGGGAAGGGTCAGGCACTGCGGGGCTCATCCCCACGATAGGGCCGACAGGTCGTTCACGAAGATCGGGTTCTCTTTCCAGAGGCCCTTGACGTTCTTCTTGGCCACGGTCGGGAACTGCGGCTGGTAGAGGAAGCCGTTGGCCGCGTCGGTGGCCAGCAGCTTCTGCGCCTCGCCCAGCAGCTTGTTGCGCTCGGCCGCGTTGCCGGTGGACTTGATCTTGTCGAACAGCGTGTCGAAGGCCTTCGACTGGTAGCCCCAGTAGTAGTCGGGCTTGGCGTAGTTGCCCAGGTCGAAGGGCTCGACGTGCGAAATGATCGACAGGTCGTAGTCCTTGTTGGTGTAGGTGCCGCTGAGCCACTGCGCCCACTCGACGTTCTGGATCTTCACGTTGATGCCGATCTTGGCGAGCTGGGCCACGATGACTTCGCCGCCCTGGCGCGCGTACGGTGGCGGGGGCAGGGTCATGCGCAGTTCGAGCGGGGTCTTCACGCCGGCCTCGGCCAGCAGCTTCTTGGCCTTCTCGATGTCGAAGGGGTTGATGCCCGTGGTGTCGACATAGCCCGCGGCGCCCGGCACGTAGTGGCTGCCGATCGGCACGCCCAGGCCGTCGGCCGCGCCCTCGATGAAGGCCTTGCGGTCGATGGCCGCGAGGATGGCGCGGCGCACGCGCACGTCGTCCAGGGGCTTCTTCTTGTTGTTGATCGAGAGGATGGTCTTGGCGCGCGAACCGGCCAGGATGGTCTGGAACTGCGGGTTGTTGCGGAACTGCGGCACGGCGCGCGTGCCGATGCGCGTGAACACGTCCACGTCGCCCGAGAGCACGGCGGCGGCCTGCGCGGCGGTGTCCGAGATGAAGCGGAAGGTGACCTTGTTGATCTTGGCGACGGCGGGGGCGCGGAAGCCCTCCCATTTGCTCAGCGTGATCGACGAGCCCTTGGCCCAGTTGTCCAGCTTGTAGGGACCGGTGCCGATCGGCTTGGTGGCGTTGCCCTCGGCGCTCTTGGGCTCGACGATGGCGGCCGTGGCCTGGCCCAGCACGAAGGGCAGGTCGGGGTCGATCTCCTTGTTGATGACCACCACCGTGTGCTCGTCGACCACCTGCGTGGCGAGGTTGGCGAAGGTGCGCTTGTCCTTGTTGGTGCTCTTCTCGCCGCCGGCGCGGTCGAACGCGAACTTGACGGTGGAGGCGTTGAACGGCTCGCCGTTCTGGAACTTGACGCCCTTGCGCAGCTTGAAGGTGTAGGTCTTCAGGTCGGGCGAGATTTCCCAGCTCTCGGCCAGCAGCGGCGTGACACTGCCGTCGACGTTGATCTTGGTCAGCGTTTCCAGGATGTTGTACTGCACGACCTCGGCGATGGCGGCGGCAGCGCCGGTGGTCGGGTCCAGGCCCGGCGGCTCCAGGGCCATGCCGATCACGATGGCGTCCTTGCGGCCCTGCGCCATGCCGGCCAGCGGGGTGGCCAGGGCGACGGTGGCGCCGGCGGTGGTAAGGAGGGTGCGACGGTTCAACATACGGGGTGATCTCCGGAAAACGGTCAGTGTCGAATGACTGCTTCGGCGCGCACCGTGCCCCAGGGGGAAGCGCAGCGCCACGAAAGAAAGACACACAGCACGAAAGATGCCACGTGCAGCGAATCATTCTCTCGCAGCAGGCCCTCCGGTGCGCGCCGGCGCGGGCGGTTTTTCCTCGGGACGTTCCCGGATGGGCGAGCGATCTTGCGCGAAGCCCACCGCTTGCGCCACCAGATGCTCATGACCGATGTGTCCGAGGCCGCGCCCCGGGGACTTCAGGCCGCGCGCAGCGTGCCGCCGGGCGGTGTGTGCAGCACCGCCGACAGCAGGGTGCGGGTGTACGGATGCTGCGCGTGATGGAACAGCTCGGCCGGCGGCCCCTGCTCCACGATCTGGCCCTTGAACACCACGCACACGTCGTCGCACAGGTGGTTGACCACCGCGAGGTCGTGGCTGATGAGCAGGTAGCTGATGCCGAACTGCTGCTGCAGGTCCTGCATGAGGTTGAGCACCTGGGCCTGCACGGACACGTCGAGCGCGCTCACAGGCTCGTCGGCGACGATGAGCTTGGGGCGCGTGATGAGCGCGCGTGCGATCGCGATGCGCTGGCGCTGGCCGCCGGAGAACTCGTGCGGGTACTTGTCGAGGTCGGTGGTGCGCAGGCCCACGGCCGCGAGCGCTTCGGCGGCGCGCTCGCGCTGCTCGGCACGGCGTGTTTCAGCCAGCGCTTCGAGCGGCTCGGCGACGATGCGGGCGACGGTCTGGCGCGGGTCGAGCGAACCATACGGGTCCTGGAACACCATCTGGAAGTCGCGCCGCGCCGTGCGCAGCTCGGCCTTCGAGAGTGTATGCAGGTTGCGGCCTTCGAGCGCGACGCTGCCCGAGGTCGGGGTGTCCAGCGCCATCACGAGGCGCGCGATGGTCGACTTGCCCGAGCCCGATTCGCCGACGATGCCCACGCTCTTGCCGGCCTGCACCTCGAAGCTCACGCCGTTGAGGGCCTTCACGGTGGGCGGCGGGCCGAAGAGTTTTTCGCGCGGCAATGCGTAGTGCCGCACGAGGTCGGTCACCTGCAGCAACGGGGTCGATGGACTCATGGCGCAACAGCCTGCGCGGCTGCAATTTCTTCGAGACGCATGCAGCGCACCGCGTGGTCCGGCGGCAGCACCGTGGCGGACGGCCGCGTGGTGTGGCAGGCATCGACCGTGTACGCGCAGCGGCCCGCGAACGGGCAGCCCGGCGGCAGGTCGACCAGCTCGGGCACGCTGCCGCGGATGGTGGCCAGGCGCAGGCCGCGCGGCGCACCGATGGCGGGGCGCGCGGCGAACAGGCCTTGCGTGTAGGGGTGGGCGCGCTTGGCGAACACGGCGTCGGTGGGGCCGCTCTCGACCACGCTGCCGCCGTACATCACGAGCATCTTCGAGACCGTCTGCGAGATCACGCCGAGGTCGTGCGAGATCAAAATCAGCGCCATGCCGCGTTCGGCCACGAGGCCCTGGATGAGTTCCAGGATCTGCTTCTGGATCGTCACGTCGAGCGCGGTGGTGGGCTCGTCGGCAATCAGCAGGTCGGGGCCGCAGGCCAGCGCCATCGCGATGCCGATGCGCTGGCGCTGCCCGCCCGAGAACTGGTGCGGATACGCATCGAGGCGCGAGGCGGCATCGGGAATGCCGACCCGGTCGAGCAACGCGAGCACTTCCTTGCGCGCCTCGGCTTTCGACAGGCCGCGGTGCAGCCGCAGCGGCTCGCCGACCTGGCGCACGATCGTGTGCACCGGGTTCAGCGCCGTCATCGGCTCCTGGAAGATCATGCCGATGCGGTTGCCGCGGATCTGGCACATGTCCTTTTCGTCGCGCCCGACCAGTTCGGTGCCGTCGAAACGGATGCTGCCCGTGACCTTCGCGGTGGCAGGCAGCAGGCCCATGAGCGACATCACGGTGATCGACTTGCCGCAGCCCGATTCGCCGACGATGCCCAGCGTTTCGCCGCGCTCCAGCGAGAAGGAAATGCCGCGCACGGCTTCGGCCGGGCCGCGTTGCGTCTGCAGGCCGATGTGGAGGTCGTTGACTTCGAGAAGCGCCATGGCGTGCTTGCTTACCTCGCGCGCGCCAGGCGCGGATCGAGCAGGTCGCGCAGGCCGTCGCCCATCAGGTTCAGGCCGAGCACCGCCAGGGCGATGGCCATGCCGGGGAACACCGCGAGCAGCGGCTGCTGGAACATGAGGGTCTGGGCTTCGCTGAGCATGCGGCCCCACGACGGTTGCGGTGGCTGCGTGCCGAGGCCGAGGTACGACAGCGCAGCCTCGGCCAGGATCGCGATGGCGAAGCGGATGGTGATCTGCACGATCAGCACGGCGGAGATGTTGGGCAGCACGTGCTGCATCGTGATCGCGAACGATCCCTTGCCGCAGGCGCGTGCAGCAGCCACGTACTCGCGCGACCAGATGGCGTTGGCCGAAGCGCGCGTGATGCGCGCGAAGGTCGGGATGTTGTAGATGCCGATCGCGATGATGGCGTTGACGATGCCGGCGCCGAACACGGCGGTCATCATGATGGCCGACAGGATCGCGGGGAAGGCGAGCGTGAAGTCCGACAGGCGCATCACCGCCTCTTCGATCCAGCCGCGCCTCGCAGCAGCGAGCAGGCCCAGCGCGGTGCCGACCACGAGGCCGATGCCCACGGCGATCACGCCCACGAGGATGGACGCACGCGCGCCCACCAGCAGCAGCGAGGCCACGTCGCGCCCGAACGCATCGGTGCCGAGCCAGTGCGTGGCCGAGGGGCCCTGCATCTTGTTCGCCATGTCCATCGCGTAGGGCGACCAGGGCGTCCAGACCAGGGAGAGCACGGCAGCGATCAGCAGCAGCAGGCTCAGCACGCCGCCGATCGCGAAGCTGCGGTGGTGCAGGGCGCGGCGCCAGAAGCCCGGCACCTTGAGTGCGACGGCGCTGGGAACGGTGGTGGCGCTCATACGTCGCTCGCCTTGATGCGCGGGTCGATCACGGCATACAGCACGTCGACCACGAAGTTCACGATGACCACCATGGCCGCGAGCAGCATCACGCAGTTGCGCACCACGATCAGGTCGCGGTTGCTGATGGCCTGGAAGATCAGGCGGCCCAGCCCGGGCAGGTAGAACACGTTCTCCACCACGATGGTGCCGGCCAGCAGTTCGGAGAACTGCATGCCCATGACGGTGATGACAGGGATCATCGCGTTGCGCAGCACGTGGGTCCACAGCACCATGCGCTGAGACACGCCCTTGGCGCGTGCCGTGCGAACGAAGTCTTCGCGCATCACCTCGAGCACGGCCGAGCGCGTGATGCGCGCGAGGATGGCGGCCTGCACCACGGCCAGCGATAGCGCCGGCAGCAGCAGGGACTTGAGCCCCGCGAAGATGCCTTCGCCCCAGCCCTCGAAGCCGCCCGCGGAGAACCACTGCAACTGCACCGAGAACACGAGGATCAGCAGGATCGCGAACCAGAAGTTGGGAATGGCGATGCCGACCTGGGCCATGCCCATGAGGCCGACGTCGCCGAGCTTGTTGTGGCGCGCGGCAGCCGTCACGCCCACGAGCAAGGCGATGACGACGGTCAGGGCCATCGCCATCACAGCGAGCGGCACGGTGAGGGCCAGGCGCTCCAGGATCAGGTCGATGACGGGCGAGCTGTAGGCGTAGCTGTCGCCCAAGTTGCCGGTGAGCAGGCCGCCGATCCAGTGCCAGTAGCGCGTCCACGCGGGCTGGTCCAGGCCGAGCTTGGTGGCCAGGGCGGCGACGGCGTCGGGCGAGGCGTCGGGGCCCATGAGCATCTGCGCGGCGTTGCCGGGCAGGATCTCGAGGACGAGGAAAACGATGACCGAGGCGCCGATCAGGGTGCCGATCAGCGTGGCGATGCGCTTGAATAGAAACAGACTCATGGGGCGGGCCGCAGCATAACTGACTGGTGCAACAACCGTGCCCTGGCTGTGAACTTTGTCGCTCCTCGCAGGACCTCCCTGACGCCGGCGGGGGCTCCGCAGGGTCTGCTGGGAGGCCTTCGCCCGGTCCGCCGATAATCGGGGAATGGCCCTCATGATCACCGACGAATGCATCAACTGCGATGTCTGCGAGCCCGAGTGCCCGAACGATGCGATCTACATGGGCGCCGAGTTCTACGAGATCGATCCGCACAAGTGCACCGAGTGCGTCGGCCACTTCGACGAGCCGCAGTGCGTGCAGATCTGCCCGGTGGCCTGCATCCCGGTGAACCCGGACCATGTGGAGACCCGCGAGACGCTGATGCAGAAGTACGTGCGCCTCACGGCGGACAAGGCGGCAGCGCCAGCTTCGGATGCCGCCTCGCCGTCGTCGTCAGCCGGCGCCCTCTGAGCTGGGTTTCTTCTTCTTTTTCTTCTTGCCTGTGTCCTTCGGCGCCTCGTCGCCGGTCGAAGGACTGTTGAAGCGCGCGCTCGTCGGGCGGGGCTCGGCCGTGTGCTTGCCCTGGCGGGCCTGGGCGGCCTGTTCGGCGGGCGTGAGCGGTTGCGCGCCCGAGGCGAAGCGCCCCGCATCGAAGGTCGTGGGACTGCGCCGGCCGAGCGCCTCCCGCTCCTGCGACTCTCGGTGGCGCGCCAACCGACCCGCGCTGCGTTCGTTGCGGCGCGTGGCGTCTTCCGACGCCTTGCGGTCCGCATCGCTGCGCCGGTCGTCCACCTTCACGGTCCGCCCGCCTTCGCACGGCTGGTCGGAATAGGTGTTGCCGCATCGCCAAGTCTGGGCTGAAGCGCCCATGGATACGGTGGCCAGCGCTATTGAAAACATAGCGATTGCCGCTGTTCCTGCGGTCTTCTTGTTCTTCGTCGTCGTTCTTCTTTTTCTCATTTTTTGTTTGCTCTCCCTCCCTGCACTCCCGTGGCCGGCTAGGTGGCGGCAGGCGTCGTGCCTCCGTCGCCGGGCTCCCGCCTCGGCGGCTTGGGCCGCGGCGGTTTGCTCGTGTGAATCATCAGCGTGGCTTTTTCCATCTCGCCGGCCACCAGCGCGGGGGCGGCATGCAAGGTGCGCACGATGGCGTCTTCAATCGCTTCTCGTTGTTCCTTGAGCGGCTTCTTGAGCACCCAGTTGACGACCTCCGACTTCACGCCGGGATGGCCGATGCCCAGGCGCAGGCGCCAGTAGTCGCCGGTGCCGAGCTGGGCGTGGATGTCGCGCAGGCCGTTGTGACCCGCATGGCTGCCGCCGAACTTGAGCTTGGCCTGGCCGGGCACCACGTCGAGCTCGTCGTGCACCACGAGGATTTCGTCGGGCGCGATCTTGAAGAAGCGCGCCAGCGCGGCCACCGACTTGCCCGACAGGTTCATGAAGGTCTGCGGCTCCAGCAGCCAGATGCTCTGGCCGCCGATGTTCGCGCGCGCCGCGAGGCCGTGGTAGCCCCGCTCGGGCACTAGGTTGAGCTTCCAGTCGCGCGCGAGGGCGTCGATCCACCAGAAGCCGGCATTGTGGCGCGTGGCTTCGTACTCAGGGCCCGGGTTTCCGAGGCCGACAAACAGCTTGATCATGGCGGGAATTATCTCGCCGCCCCCCAAAGCAAAAGGCCCGCACGAGGCGGGCCTTCTGTTCGCGGACGGAAAAAGAGGATTACTTCTTCTTGGCCGTCTTGGCGGCGGGCTTGCCAGCGGCAGCAGCAGCGCCTTCGGCAGCAGCGCCTTCGGCGGCCGGTGCGGGCTCTTCCGAGACCAGCGGCGGCACGGCCGACACGATGACCGGGTTGGTCTTGCCGTGGCTCACGAACTTCACGCCCTTGGGCAGCTTGATGTCGTTGACGTGCAGCGTGGCGTTCTTCTTCAGGCCCGAGAGATCGATCTCGATGAATTCAGGCAGATCGCTCGGCAGGCAGTTGATTTCCAGTTCGGTCATCACGTGGTTCACGAGGTTGTGATCCAGCTTGACGGCGTCGGACTCTTCTTCACCCTTGAAGTGAAGCGGCACCTTCATGTTCATGCGGGTCTTGGCATCGACGCGTTGGAAGTCGATGTGTTGCACCAGCTGGCGGAACGGGTGGTATTGCACGTCGCGCAGCAGCACCTTGGTGACGGCGCCGGCGAGGTCCATTTCGAGGATCGACGAGTGGAAGGCTTCCTTCTTCAGGGCGTGCCACAGCGCGTTGTGATCGATTTCGATCAGTTGCGGCTGGGTGTCACCACCGTAGACGATGCCCGGGGTCTTGCCCGTGATGCGGAGACGGCGGCTCGCACCCGTGCCCTGCTTTGCGCGCTCATAAGCGACGAATTTCATATCTAGCTCCTGTGAGAGTCCACCGCGACCAGTGAGACTCCGGTTCAAAAAGGCCTCCGAAGGAGGCCTGCTTTTTCGCTCTCAGCTCAGAACAGGTTGTCCTGGTCCGAGAACAAACTCATCACCGACTCGCCCTTGGCAATGCGCTGGATCGTTTCGGCGATCAGCGGTGCCACGGAGAGCTGGCGGATCTTTCCGCACGCGACGGCCGCGTCGGAAAGAGGGATGGTGTTGGTGACGACCACTTCGTCCAGGGCTGTGCCCTTGGAGAGGCGTTCGATGGCCGGGCCCGAGAAGATCGGGTGCGTGCAATAGGCGTACACGCTCTTGGCGCCGCGCTCCTTCAGCACTTCGGCCGCTTTGACCAGCGTGCCGGCCGTGTCGATCATGTCGTCCATGATCACGCAGTTGCGGCCGTCGATCTCGCCGATCACGTTCATGACTTCGCTGACGTTCGCCTTCGGGCGGCGCTTGTCGATGATGGCGAGGTCGCAGTTCAGTTGCTTGGCCAGCGCACGGGCGCGCACCACGCCGCCGACGTCGGGCGAGACCACGATCAGGTCTTCGTAGTTCTTCTGGCGCAGATCGCCCAGCAGCACGGGCGAGGCGTAGATGTTGTCGACCGGAATGTCGAAAAAGCCCTGGATCTGGTCGGCGTGCAGGTCCATGGTGAGCACGCGCTCGACGCCCACGGTTTCCAGCAGGTTGGCAACCACCTTGGCCGAGATCGGCACGCGGCTCGAGCGCGGGCGGCGGTCCTGGCGGGCGTAGCCGAAGTAGGGAATCACGGCGCTGATCCGCTCGGCCGAGGCGCGCTTGAGCGCGTCGACCATGATCAGCAGTTCCATCAGGTTTTCGTTGGTCGGCGCGCAGGTCGACTGCACCACGAACACGTCGCGGGCACGGACGTTCTGGTTGATCTCGACGGTGACTTCGCCATCGGAGAAGCGACCGACGCGTGCGGCGCCCAGCGAGGTGCCGAGGTTGTGCGCGATTTCTGCAGCAAGGCCGGGATTGGCGTTGCCGGTGAAAACCAAGAAATCAGGGTGATTGGCCTGCATGAGCGCGTCCGGGCAGTGCAAATGGGCTTGCGGGAAAGCCGCCAAAGGTTTCGAGTCGTGGCGGCCTGTGTGGGCCGCCGATTATTGCAGCCGGTGGACTGCAAAAGAAGCACTGCGGCCATCAGGCCGCAGTTTGAGAGATTTGGCAGGGGAGAAAGGATTCGAACCTTTGCATGCTGGAATCAAAATCCAGTGCCTTAACCAGCTTGGCGACTCCCCTACACAGGTTGATGGTTTGCACCACCCACCGATATATGTCGCATCGAACCGCAGAGCGTTCCGATTATCTCTTCAGGCTGCCCATCCCCAGAGTGGATGAACTGCCAGATTGTCGCATTGTCGAACCTGCCATCCCCGGGGGGCTTCGAGCAGTTCCGCTTCCTGCGGCAATTGCGGCATCTTCGCGAACACCGAACTTCCGGAGCCGGTCATCCGGGCTTTCAATCCTTGCAGTCCGAGCCATTCGATGGCGTCGGTGACTGCGGGGCAAAGCCGTTGGGCAACCGGCTGCAGGTCGTTGTGACCGAAGTCGTAAACCCCGTTGCCGAGGTTTGTGGCTTCTGGCTGTCCGCTATCTGCAGCAAAGCCTGAGATTATAGCAACAGGAGTTGCCCGTTCCAAATCATCCGCAGAAAAAATTAATCGGGTATCGAGTCCCTCGGGTGGCTTGGCCACCACGAAGCGTGCCGGCGGCAGGTTCACGGGGGTGATCTCCTCGCCGATGCCCTCGACCCAGGCGTTGCGTCCGCCGAGGAAGAAAGGCACGTCCGCGCCCAGCTTCAACCCGATCTGCGCCAGGCGCGACAGCGGCAGGTTCAGGTTCCAGAGGCGGTTGAGCGCGAGCAGGCAGGTGGCCGCGTCCGACGACCCTCCGCCCATGCCCGCCTGCGCCGGCACATGCTTGGCGATGCCGATGTGCGCGCCCTGGCCGGGCGCGGCGTGCGCCTGCAGCGCACGGGCGGCGCGCAGCACGAGATCGTCGGCCGGCAGCGGCGTGGTGAGGTCTTCGCGGCTCAGTTGGCCATCGTTGCGCAGCTCGACGTGCAGCGTGTCGCACCAGTCGATCAGCATGAAGACCGACTGCAGCAGGTGGTAGCCGTCGTCGCGCCGCCCGGTGATGTGCAGGAACAGGTTCAGCTTGGCCGGCGCGGGAAGGTCGTAGATCGCCTTCATGAGCGTTCGAACACGATGCGCAGGTCCGCCCTGGGCGCGGGAGATTCGCGCGTGGCCTGCAGCTTGCCGTTCGACAGCTGGCCCAGGTCGGCGCGCCAGCCGGGGACGGGATCGGCGCGGCCGTCGAGCCAGCCGAACAGTGCGCCCACCGGAATGGCGGCGCCCGTGGCGGCTTCGATCAGCGCGTCGACGGAGTCGTAGCGGCGGGTCTCGCTGCCGTTCTTCAGCAGGGCTTCACCCGGTGCCCAATGCAGCTGCGCGAGCGTGCTGCCGATGGGCGTGGTCAGTGTCAGGTCGCCGGTTTCGGCCGAGCCGCGCAGCTCGAACAGGGCGGCAAAGGTCTGGACCGGTTCGCTGTCGATGCGCAGCGACATGCGCCCGCTCCAGCTGGCCGAACGTCCGGGCGCGGCAGCGGTGCCGCCCGAGAGCTGGGCGCAGCCCGAGAGCCACAGCAGCAGTGCGCCGCCGCCCGCGCCCAGTGCCGCGCGGCGGGTGAAGGACTCATCGCCCCGCGCGGGAGCCGTGTGCGTGATCGATGCCATTCAGGGTTTGACGCGCAGGCGCTTGAGGGTTTCCTGCAGCGTCTCGTTTTCGGCGTCCGTCAGCAGCGATTCTTTCCAGATCGCGACCGCGCGGTCCTTCTGGCCGACCGACCACAGGACTTCGCCGAAATGTGCGCCGATCTCGGGGTCGGGCCGCGTCTTGTAGGCCGCCTCGAGGATGCGGATAGCCTCCGCCGTGTTGCCGAGCCGGAACTCGACCCAGCCCAGGCTGTCGGCGATGAACGGGTCTTCGGGCGCGAGCTGCACCGCCTTCTGGATGAGCGTGCGGGCCTCGTCGAGCCGGATCTTGCGATCGGCAAAGGAGTAGCCCAGCGCGTTGTAGGCGTTCTGGCTCTCGGGCTTGAGCGTCATCAGGCGGCGCAGCAGCCGCTCCATGTCGTCCAGACGATTGAGCTTCTCGGCCATCATGGCCTGGTCGTAGACGAGGTCGCCGTCGTCCGGCGCGGCGGCCGAGGCCTGGGCCAGCAGGTCGTAGGCGGCCTGGTACTGCTTGGCTTCGCGTAGCAGCTGGGTTTCGGCCAGCAGTTTCTGCTTGCGTTCCTCCGCCGTGCGCTCGGGCAGCGCGCGCAGCAGCTCGCGCGCCTGCGGCAGCTTGCCCTGCTTCGCGAGCAGGCTGGCGCGGCGGCCCTGGATGGCGCTCTGGTTGTCAGTGCTGTCGATGCGCGTGATCCAGCGGTCGGCCGCCTGGAAATCCTTGCGCCGTTCCGCCAGCTGCGAGAGCACGAGGTACGCCTGCGTCAGCCCGCGCTTGCGGTCCGCGACGTCACCGGCGTCCTGGCTCTGGCCCGGCGCTGTCATCAGGTCGACGTAGCGCTTGAGCGAGGTTTCGGCCGCCGCTTCCTGGCGGGCCTGCATCTGCAGGCTGCCCAGCAGCAGCCAGGGCTCCGCCAGCTCGGGGCGCGCGGCGGTCAGGGTCTGCAGCTGCGTGCTGGCGTCGCTGAAGCGGCGGTTCTCGACCAGCGTGCGTGCGTACGCGATGCGCAGGTCGGGCGAGGCCTTGGGGTTGTTCGCGAGGTAGCGCGTGACGATCGGCTCGGCCAGCGGCTGGCCCGGGTCGATGAGCTCGAGCGCCAGCGCTGAGGGCGCCTCGGATGACGGGTCGATGGCTTGCCCCTTGCGCGCGGCGTCCAGCGCCCCCGAGGGGTCGCCGGCGTTCAGGCGCAGTCGGCCCACGGTGGCCCAGGCCAGTCCGCCGGTGGTCGGGCTCTTGAGTTCGTCGACCAGCGCCTGTTCGACCACCGAAGCGGCCAGCTTCTTGTCGGCGGCGCGGCCGTAGGTGCGTGCGATCACCGCCATCAGCAGGGGGCGCTCGATCTGCGAGGTGGCGGCCACTTCGGCGCGCAGCGGTTCGACGGTTTCGCTGATGCGGTTTAGCGCGATCAGGATCTGCAGCTCGATGCGCCGGGCATCGCGTGAATTGGGCAGTGCTTCCTGCCAGGCGCGCGCCGCGGAAATGGCGGCGTCGCCGGAGCGCGACTGCAGCGCAATTTCGACCGCGCGCTGGAACAGCTTGCCGTCGCGCAGGCGCCGGGCGGCGTCGAGCACCAGCGAATAGCCGGAGCCGGGGTCGCCCGAGCGGGCGGTGATCTCGCCCATGAGGATTTCGTAGAACAGGTCGGCCGTCAGCGCCGACGGCTGCGCGGCTTCGGCGGCCGGCTTGGCGGCAGCAGGGGTCGTCCGGGGGCGCACCGGCGGCTTCGGCGGTGCCGTGCGCTCGACGGCGGGAGGCGGGTTGCCGGCGGCGGTGGGTTCAAGAGACTGTGCGTGCGTTGTGTAGGCAAGCAGCACGAGAGACGCGGCCGCCGCAAGGCGGTGACGGCGGGGCGATGGGTTCATCTGACCATAATAATCCAGCCATTTGAACGAGCGCCGCATGGGGCTTCGTCGCTGCCGGAGTTTTACTTTTCATGCCTGAACTACCCGAAGTCGAAGTCACCCGGCGCGGCTTTGCCGACCGCATCGCCGGCGCGCGCATCGAGTCCGTGCGCATCGGCAAACCGCTGCGCTGGGCGCTGATGGTGGTGCCGCAGGCGCTGGTCGGGCGCCGCGTGCGCGAGGTGCGCCGCCGCGGCAAGTACCTGCTCATCGACCTGGACCGCGGGCTGCTGCTGCTGCACCTGGGCATGTCGGGCAGCCTGCGTTTCGACCTCCACCTGCCGGAGCCCGGCGTGCACGACCACTTCGACCTCGTCACCGAGCTTGGCACGCTGCGGCTGAACGACCCGCGCCGCTTCGGCGCCGTGGTCTACGTGGACGATGAAGAGGCGCCCTGGGCCCTCAAGCTGCTCGGCGGACTGGGCATGGAGCCGTTGGGCGATGCCTTCGACCTCGACGCCTTCCATGCCGGGCTGAAGAAACGCCGCACGGCCATCAAGCAGGTGCTGCTCGCGGGCGACGTGGTGGTGGGTGTCGGCAACATCTACGCGTCGGAGGCGCTGTTCATCGCCGGCATCCGCCCGACCCTGTCGGCGGCGCGCATCAGCCGGCCGCGCGCCGCGAAACTGCACGCGGCGGTGCGCGACATCCTGGCGCGGGCGGTGGAGAAGGGCGGCAGCACCCTGCGCGACTTCTCGAACGTGGACGGGCAAAGCGGCTACTTCCAGCTCGAAGCGACCGTCTACGGCCGCGCGGGCGAGCCGTGCCGGGTGTGCGGCACGCCGATCCGGCTGTTGAAACAGGGGCAGCGCTCTACTTATTACTGTCCTCATTGCCAGAAATCCTAGGGACGGTGGGCCCCGTGGCGGCTGCTTCGGGGCAAACTCCTGCCGGTACCCCGTTCGCCATGTGGCGATGTTATATTTGTAAATTCTTACTTACATCTTCCCCTTGAGCCGCTCTTTCAACCAACAGCTCGATCAGCACGGCGCCTGGCGGAGCAACTTCGCCCGCCGCCTTCAGTGGCTGTCCCGTTGGCTGACCGACAACGAGCTGCTCGACCAGGCCGTGGCCGAACGGCTGCGCGCCCTCGAAGACCAGATCCGCACCAGCAAGGTCATGGTGGCCTTCGTGGCCGAGTTCTCGCGCGGCAAGTCGGAGCTGATCAACGCGATCTTCTTTGCCGGCTACGGGCGGCGGATCATGCCGGCCAGCGCCGGGCGCACCACGATGTGCCCGACCGAGCTGGGCTACGACGCCGCCCTGGCGCCCAAGCTGCGCCTGCTGCCCATCGAAACCCGCCTGGAGCCGCATTCGCTCGCCCACTGGCGCGAGCGGCCCACGCGCTGGACCGAGCTGCCCATCGAGGTGGGCGACGCCGAGCAACTGGCCCGGGCCATGGGCAAGGTGGCCGAAGTCCGCTGGGTGAGCAAGGACGAGGCCCGCGCGCTCGGCTTCTGGAACCCCGAGACGCCCGACGACAACCCGGTGCAGGACGCCGAAGGCCGCGTCGAGATTCCGCGTTGGCGCCATGCGGTGCTCAACATGCCGCATCCGCTGCTCGAGCAGGGCCTCGTGATCCTCGACACCCCCGGCCTGAACGCGATCGGTGCCGAGCCCGAACTCACCGTGAGCCTCATCCCGCAGGCGCATGCCGTGGTCTTCATCCTGGGCGCCGAAACCGGCGTGACCCGCTCCGACCTGTCGATCTGGCGCGAGCACCTGATCACCGGCGACGACAGCCACGACACGCGCTTCGTGGTGCTCAACAAGATCGACACGCTGTGGGACACGCTGAGCACCCCGGCGCAGATCGCGCAGCAGATCGAGCGCCAGCGCGAAGGCGCGGCCCGGCTGCTCGAGGTGCCGCTGGCGCAGGTGCTGCCGGTGTCCGCGCAGAAGGGCCTGCAGGCCAAGATCGGCCACGACGCGGCCCTGCTCGACGCCAGCCGGCTGCCGGCCCTCGAGGCGCTGCTCGGCGAAGGCGTGCTCGGCAAGCGCGAGACCATGCTGCGACTGGCGGTCGACGCCGGCATGACCGCGCTGCGCACCGAGGCCGAGCGCCTGTTGAAGGTGCGCCAGCGCGACCTGTCGGAGCAGGCGCTCGAACTGCAGGGCCTGCGCGGCAAGAACGTGTCGGTGATCCGCCACATGCGCGCGCGCATCGACCAGGAACACGCCGAATTCGAGGGCAGCAACACCCGCATCCTGGCGCTGCGCTCGGTGCAGGGCAAGCTGCTGCGCGAGGTGTACGCGGTGCTCGGGCGCACGGCGCTCAAGGCCGACATGGTCAAGCTGGCCGCGGCGCTCAAGCGTCCCGGCGTCAAGTTCAACGTGCGCAAGGTGTACGGCGAAACCTTCGATGCGCTGCGCAACAACCTGCGCGAAGTGCAGGCGACGACGGCCGAAATTCAGTCGATGCTGCATGCCACCTTCCGCCAGCTCAACGCCGAGCAGGGCTTCACGCTGCAGGCGCCGGCCGAGCCCGACCTCAGCGGCTTCGAGCAGGAGCTGGGCCAGATCGAGCGCAGCCACATCCACTACCTGGGCGTAGGCAACCTGATCAAGCTCGCGCAGGCCGACTTCTGCGACAAGCTGGTGCGCGCACTGGCCAGCCGGCTGCGGCTCGTCAACGAAGCCGCCATGACCGAGGTCGAGCGCTGGAGCAAGGGCGCCAGCGCGCAGATCGATGCGCAGCTCAAGGAGCGCCGCCGCAATTTCAGCAAGCGCATCGAGGCGATCGAACGCATCCAGAACGCCGCGGGCAGCCTCGACGACCGGCTGGCCGAAATCGCCGCGCAAGAAAGCCACCTGGCCGCGCTGCAGGAGCGGCTGCACGAGTTCACCTCGCTGATCGCGCAGCACGGCAGCCAGCCGCCTGTCGCGGCCGCCGCCATCGCGGGCGAGCAACTGCGTGCGGCCTGAGCGCACCGCCGCGCGGGCGGCCGTCTCCCCACCTCCGCCGCTGCCTCCCGAATTCGCCGCACAGATCGTGCGCTGGCAGCGCAGCCACGGGCGCAGTGAGCTTCCGTGGCAGAACACGCGCGATCCGTACCGCGTCTGGCTCTCGGAAGTGATGCTCCAGCAGACCCAGGTCACGACCGTGTTGGGCTACTTCGCACGCTTTCTCGAACGTTTTCCCGACGTGGCGGCGCTGGCCGCCGGCACCGAGGACGAGGTGTTCGGCCTGTGGAGCGGCCTGGGCTACTACAGCCGCGCGCGCAACATGCACCGCTGCGCGCAGGAGGTGGTCGCGCGCTTCGGCGGCGCCTTTCCGCACACCGCCGCCGAACTCGTGACCTTGCCCGGCATCGGTCGTTCGACGGCGGCCGCCATCGCGGCGTTCTGTTTCGGCGAGCGCGTGGCCATCCTCGATGGCAACGTGAAGCGCGTTCTGACGCGCGTGCTCGGCTTCGACGGCGACATGTCGTCTGCGGCGCAGGAGCGCGCGCTGTGGGACCTCGCCACGCAGCTGTTGCCGCCGGACGGCCAGCGCGAAGCGGTGGCGCACTACACGCAGGGCTTGATGGACCTGGGCGCCACGGTCTGCCTGCCGCGCAAGCCCAGCTGCATGATCTGCCCGGTGAACGCCAGCTGCGTGGGCCTGCGCCAGGGCGCGCCCGAGCGCTACCCGGTGAAGACACGCAAGCTCAAGCGCAGCGCCCAGTCGCTGTGGGTGCTGCTGGCGCGCGACGCGCAAGGGCGCGTGTGGCTGGAGAAGCGGCCCGCCAAGGGCATCTGGGCGGGGCTGCATTGCCTGCCGGTGTTCGACAGCCACGATGACCTGCTCGCGGCCCTGCCGTCGGGCGCGGCGCATGACACGCAGGACCTGCCACCCTTCGTGCACGTGCTGACCCACAAGGACCTGCACCTGCACCCCGTGCTGCTCCAGGGCGTCCAGCCGCAAGGCGAGGGCGCGCGCTGGGTCGAGGCGCAGGAGTGGAGCCGGCTGGGGCTGCCCGCCCCGATGCGCAAGCTGCTGGAAACCGCCGAGGCCTGAACGGCCTTCGCCCTCAGGCGTCGAGTTCGCGGTGGCGCTTGAGCGCCCCCCAGCGGGCACCGAAGGCGCGTGCCAGCTGCTCGACCAGGAACACCGACCGGTGCTGCCCGCCCGTGCAGCCGATGGCCACCGTCACGTAGCTGCGGTGGTCGCGCGCCAGCGCGTCGAGCCAGTGCGTCAGGAACTGCTCGATGTCGTCGAACATGCGCGCCACGTCGTCGTGCTCGCGCAGCCATTCGATCACCGGCTCGTCGCGGCCCGTGAGTGCGCGCAGCGCCGGCACGTAGTGCGGGTTGGGCAGCATGCGCACGTCGAACACGTAGTCGGCATCGAGCGGCACGCCGCGCTTGAAGGCGAACGATTCGAACACCAGCGTCAGCGCGTTCTGCGGCGCCGAGATCAGCCCCTTGATGTAGCTCTGCAGCTGCGCGGGGCGGATGAGGCTGGTGTCGATCACGTCGGCGCCATCGCGCAGGTCGGCCAGCAGCTCGCGTTCGAGTTCGATGGCTTGCACCAGCACGCGGTGCTGCTCGGGCACGTCGGTGCGGCTTTCCTGGCGCGAGAGCGGATGGCGCCGGCGTGTTTCCGAATAGCGGCGCAGCAGTGCGTCAGTGGTCGCGTCGAGGAACAGCGAGCGGAGCGAGACGCCGTCGGCGCGCAGTGCTTCGAGCTGCTGCGGCACGATCGGCAGCGACACGCCGCTGCGCACGTCCATCGCGATCGCCACGCGCGTGGCCTGCTGCTCGTGCTGCAGCGCGATGAAGGCCGTGAGCAGTTCGGGCGGCAGGTTGTCGACGCAGTAGTAGCCGGCGTCTTCCAGCGCGTGCAGCGCCACCGACTTGCCGGAGCCCGACATGCCGGTGATGAGGACGAGGTCGAGATTCATGTTCATGGGGCGGTCGCCGGCGTCTTGTGGCCCAGCATTTCGCGCGCGTGGGCCAGCGAGGTGGCCGACACCTTTTCACCGCCCAGCATGCGGGCGATTTCGCGCGCGCGGTCGTCGGCGGCGAGGCGCGACACGCCGCTTTCGGTGCGCGGGCCGTCCGTGCCGGCCGCCGTCGTCTGGCGCTTGGCGACCACGAGGTGGTGGTCGGCGCAGGCCGCCACCTGCGGAAGATGGGTCACGGCGAGCACCTGGCGGTCGCGGCCGAGCTGTTTCATGAGGCGGCCCACGGTCTCGGCGACGGCGCCGCCCACGCCGGCATCGACCTCGTCGAAGATCAGCGTCTGCGCGGCGCCCAGTTCGCTGGTCGTCACGGCGATGGCCAGCGCGATGCGCGAGAGCTCGCCGCCCGACGCCACCTTGCCGATGGCGCGCGGCGTGCTGCCGGCGTGGCCGGCCACCAGGAACGAGATTTCTTCGAGGCCGGCGCGGCCGGGCTGTGCCAGCGGCTGCAGTTCGACGTCGAAGCGCCCGCCCTGCATGCCCAGGCCCTGCATCGCCTGCGTGACGGCCTGGGCCAGGCGCGGCGCGGCCTGCTTGCGGATCTTGCCGAGGGCCTTGGCTTCCTTCATGTAGGCCTGCTGGGTGTTCTGCTCGGCGCGTTCGAGGCCTTCGAGGTCGCTTTGCGCATCGAGCGCCTGCAGCTCCGCCTGCCAGCCGGCCAGCAGCGCGGGCAGCTCGGCGGGCGTGCGCTTGTAGCGGCGCGCGAGCGACATCCACAGGCCCATGCGCTCGTCGAGTTCGGCGAGGGTCTTGGGATCGGTGTCGGTGTCGCGCAGGTAGCCGTGCAGCGAGTGGGCCGCGTCCGAGGCCTGCGCCACGCAGGAGGCGAGCACCTCGCCCAGCGTGCGGAATTCGGGCTCGATGTGCTCGCAGTTCTGCAGCAGCGTCGCGGCGCGCGTGAGGGCGGCGAGGGCGCCGTTGTCATCGTCTTCGAGCGCCTGGCTTGCGCCCTGGGCGGCGTCGATGAGGGCCTGTGCGTTCGAGATACGCGAGTGGTGGGCCGAGAGCTCATCCCACTCGTCGGTACCCGGCGCGAGCTTGGCGACTTCGGAAATCTGCCACTGCAGCCGCTCACGCTCGCGTTGCAGCGAGTCTTGCGCCGAGCGTGCGTGCTCGAGCGCCGAAAGCGCCTGGCGCCAGCTCTGCCAGGCGGCGTCGAGCGCGTCGGTGCGCGCGCCCGCGTAGGCGTCGAGCAGGCCGCGCACGGCCTCGGGGCGGGTCAGGCTCTGCCAGGCGTGCTGGCCGTGGATGTCGAGCAGGCGGTCGCCCAGTTCGCGCAGTTGCGTGGCGGTGGCGGGGCTGCCGTTGATCCAGCCGCGGCTGCGTCCCTGCAGGTCGACCGTGCGGCGCAGCAGCAGGCCGTCGCCGGTCTCGAAGCCGCCTTCGTCGAGCCAGCCGGCCAGGGCCGGGTCGGCGTCGAATTCGGCGCTCACGTCGAGCCGCTCGGCGCCTTCGCGCACGGCACCGGCGTCGGCGCGGTTGCCCAGCGCCAGCTGCAGCGCGTCGATCAGGATGGACTTGCCGGCGCCGGTTTCCCCGGTCAGCACCGTGAAGCCGGCGGACAGGTCGAGTTCAAGGGACCGCACGATCACGAAGTCGCGCAGTGCGATGCGTCGCAAAGCCATCTCAGTTCGTCCTCAAGCTGGGGGCGTGGTCCTTCATTCAGGAGCCCCCTTCGTTCCAATGGAGTTTTTTCCGCAGCGTGTCGAAGTAGCTCCAGCCGCGCGGGTGCAGGAAGCGCACCCGGAAGTCGGAGCGGCGCACCACCACGCGGTCGCCGATGGCGAGCGAGGCGAGCGACTGCATGTCGAAATTGGCGCTGGCGTCGCGCCCGCTCACCAGCTCGATCACGATCTCGTCGGCGTCGGGCAGCAGCACGGGGCGGTTGGACAGCGTGTGCGGCGCGATCGGCACCATCACCCAGCCCGGCACCGCCGGATGCAGCAGCGGCCCGCCGGCCGACAGCGCGTAGGCCGTCGAGCCCGTGGGCGACGCGATGATCAGCCCGTCGGCGCGCTGGTTGGCCACGAAATGGCGGCCCACCGAGACGCGCATCTCGACCATGCCCGAGGTGGCGCCGCGGTTGACCACCACGTCGTTCATCGCGAGCGCGTCGAACACGACGGCGTCGTCGCGGAGCACCTGCGCGTGCATCAGGCTGCGGTGGTCTTCTTCGTACTCGCCGGCCAGCATCGGGATCAGCGTGGCCTGGTAGTTGTCGAGCGGGATGTCGGTGATGAAGCCCAGCCGACCGCGGTTGATGCCGATCAGCGGGATGCCGTAGCACGCGAGCTGCCGGCCGATGCCGAGCATGGTGCCGTCGCCGCCGACCACGAGACCGAGGTCGCAGCGCTGGCCGATTTCCTCGACCGACAGCGCCTGGTAGCGCGGGTGCGGCGGGGCGTCGGTGTCCTCGCAGGACGAACGCTCCACGAACACCGTGCATCCCTGCGATTCGAGGAAGGCGCCGATGCCTTCCATCACGCCGTCGCGTGCATCGGCTTGCGCCCGGGCGCCGGAAGCCTGGTATTTGCCGATCAGGGCGACGTGACGAAAGCGAGAGGTCATAGCTCACAAATTACAACACTAAAATCTTGCAATGCTGGACGACCGTGCCAAGTTGCTGTTGAAGACGCTGGTCGAGCGTTACATCGCCGATGGGCAACCCGTCGGATCACGCACGCTCTCGCGTTCGGCGGGGCTGGATCTCTCGCCGGCGACCATCCGCAACGTCATGTCCGACCTCGAGGCGCTGGGACTCATTGCCAGCCCCCACACCTCGGCCGGGCGCGTGCCGACCACGCGCGGCTACCGGCTCTTCGTCGACACCATGCTGACCGCGCAGCGCGAGCAGATGAGCACGCCGAGCCTGGCGGCCGACCAGCCGCAGAAGGTGATCGCCAACGCCGCGCACCTGCTGTCGAACCTGTCGCAGTTCGTGGGCGTCGTGATGGCGCCGCGGCGCGTCTCGGTGTTCAAGCAGATCGAGTTCTTGCGGTTGTCGGAGCGGCGGCTGCTGGTGATCATCGTGTCGCCCGACGGCGACGTGCAGAACCGCGTGATCTTCCCCGAGACCGACTACTCGCAGTCGCAACTGGTCGAGGCCTCGAACTACATCAACGCGCACTTCGCGGGCCTGACGATCGAGCAGGTGCGCGACCGCCTGCAGTCCGAGGTCGAGAAGCTGCGCGGTGAAATCGCCGCGCTGATGCAGGCCGCGGTGCAGGTCAGCTCCGAAGTGCTCACCGATGCGCAGGCCGACGACGTCGTGATTTCCGGCGAGCGCAACCTGCTGTCGGTGACCGATTTTTCCAGCGACATGGGGCAGCTGCGGCGCGCCTTCGATCTTTTTGAAGAGAAGGCGCAGCTGATGCGGCTGCTCGACGTGTCGAGCAAGGCCGAGGGCGTGCGCATCTTCATCGGCGGCGAAAGCCAGGTCGTGCCGTTCGAGGAGCTGTCCATCGTCAGCGCCAACTACGAGGTCGACGGCCAGGTGGTGGGCACGCTGGGCGTGATCGGCCCGACCCGCATGCCGTACGACCGCATGATCCAGATCGTCGACATCACGTCGCGGCTGGTGAGCAACGCGCTGAGCCACCGCAAGTAAGCGGCCGCGCGCGGCGCATAGAATCGGGCCCGCGTGGGCCGTTAGCTCAGTTGGTTAGAGCAGCGGACTCATAATCCGTTGGTCGAGTGTTCAAGCCACTCACGGCCTACCACCACACATTCCCCCCCCTCTGCAGACACTCCGACGAAGGCCGCATTGCGCGGCCTTTTTCTTTGCAGCCGCGAGGGCGCGAGCGAGGCCAGCGGCCGCTGCCGATTTCACCTACGGCAAACACAGGATTCCTTCAGGTTGCAATGCAACATCGAAGGCAGAATGCACCATTTGAGTGCAAATGTAACGAGCCGGGTGATTCCTGCGCGCGCCGCACTGCGATTCCCGATGGCCATGACCCCGCTTTTCAAGCTCCTGCTTCCGATGTCCCTGCTCGCGCTCGCTGCATGCGGCGCCAAGCAGGCCTCCACCACCGATGACGCGCCGCCCGAAGTCGGCGTGGTGGCGCTGCACGCCAGCGACGTGGCTGTGCACACCGAGCTCGCGGGCCGCACGGCCGCCTACCGCGTCTCCGAGGTGCGGCCGCAGGTCAACGGCATCGTGCGCAAGCGGCTGTTCGAAGAGGGCGGCATGGTCCGCGCGGGCCAGGTGCTGTACGAGATCGAGCCCGGCCCGTTCGAGGCCGCGCATGAGCAGGCGCAGGCCGCGTTGGCCACGTCGCAGGCCGCCATCGCCAGCCTGCGCGGCAAGGCCGATCGCTTCGGCGAACTGGTCAAGGCCCATGCCGTGAGCAGGCAGGAGCACGAAGAGGCGCAGGCCGCGCTGGTGCAGGCGCAAGCCGGCGTGAAGGCCGCGCAGGCGGCCGTGAAGGCGGCGCGCATCAACCTCGACTTCACGCGCATCACCGCGCCCATCGCGGGACGCATCGGCCGTTCCGCCGTGACCGAAGGCGCGCTCGTGGCGCCGGGCCAGGCGATGGCGCTGGCCACGATCCAGCGGCTCGACCCGATCTACGTCGACGTGGTGCAGTCGAGTCTGGAGCTCACGAAGCTCAAGCGCCGCTTCATTTCGGGCGACATGGCGCCGGCCAGCACCAAGGTGAGCCTGCGCATGGAAGACGGCCTGCCTTACCCGAATGCCGGCACGCTGAAGTTCTCCGAAGTGGCTGTCGACGAGGCCACCGGCTCGGTCACGCTGCGCGCGGAATTTCCGAACCCGCAAGGGCTGCTGCTGCCCGGCATGTACGTGCGCGCGCAGGTCGAGTCCGGCGTGGAGCGCCAGGCCATCCTGGCGCCGCAGCGCGGCGTGGCCCGCAACGAGAAGGGCGAGCCGACCGCGCTGGTGGTGGCGGCCGACAACAAGGTCGAACTGCGCGCGCTCGAAGTGCGCAGCACCGAGGGTGAGCACTGGGTCGTGACCCGGGGCCTGCGCGAGGGCGACCGCCTGGTGGTCGACGGCTTGCAGCGCGCGCGCCCGGGCGAAAAAGTGAAGCCGGTGCCGGTGTCCACGGCGGGTGCATCGTCCGCTGCTGCGCCTTCGCCGGCCGATTGACGAGAAACCGCAACCTCCCGTGATCGCTCATTTCTTCATCCAGCGGCCTGTCTTCGCCTGGGTCATCGCCATCCTCATCATGCTGGCCGGCGGCGTGGCCATTCGCACGCTGCCTGTGTCGCAGTACCCGGACATCGCGCCGCCGACCGTGGTCGTGTCGGCCAACTACCCCGGTGCCTCGGCGCAGGCGGTGGAAAACAGCGTCACGCAGGTGCTCGAGCAGCAGCTCAAGGGCATCGACGGCCTGATGTACTTCAAGTCGACCAGCAGCGCCGCCGGCTGGGCCGAGATCAACGTCACCTTCCGCCAGGGCATCGACCCCGACACCGCGCAGGTGCAGGTGCAGAACAAGGTCAGCCAGGCCACCAGCCGGCTGCCGCAGGCGGTGCAGCAGCAGGGCGTGACGGTCGCCAAGTCGCAGAACAACTTCCTGCTGATCGTGGCGCTCTACGACGAGACCGGCCAGCGCACCGACACCGACATCGCCGACTGGATGGCCAGCAACCTGCGCGATCCCATCAGCCGCGTCGACGGCGTGGGCTCGGTGCAGGCCTTCGGCGCGGCGTACGCCATGCGCATCTGGCTCGACCCGCACCGCCTGGCCAGTTACCAGCTGATGCCGTCCGACGTCACGGCCGCCATCACCGCGCAGAACACACAGGTGTCGGTGGGCGAGATCGGCGCGCGGCCGTCGGCGCCGACGCAGCACCTGAACGCCACCGTCACCGCGATGTCGCGGCTGCAGACGCCCGACCAGTTCAAGGCCATCGTGCTCAAGACGCAGGCCGACGGCGCCGTGGTGCGGCTGGGCGACGTGGCGCGCGTGGAGATCGGCAGCGAGTCGTATGCCGAAACCACGCGCCTGAACGGCCACCCGGCCGCGGGCTCGGCCGTGATGCTGGCGCCCGGCGCCAACGCGCTGACCACTGCCCGCGCGGTGAAGGCGCGCATCGCCGAGCTCGAACGCTCGCTGCCCGCCGGCCTGCGCGTGGCCTACGCGGAAGACACGACGCGCTTCGTCAAGATCTCGATCCAGTCGGTCATCCGGACGCTGCTGGAGGCCATCGCGCTGGTGGTGGTCGTGATGTTCCTGTTCCTGCAGAACTGGCGCGCCACGGTGATCCCCGCGATCACCGTGCCGGTGGTGCTGCTGGGCACCTTCGGCGTGCTGGCGGCCTTCGGCTATTCGATCAACGTGCTCACGCTGTTCGGCATGGTGCTGGCCATCGGCCTGCTGGTGGACGACGCCATCGTGGTGGTGGAGAACGTCGAGCGCGTCATGCACGAAGAGGGGCTCGATGCGAAGGCGGCCACGATCAAATCGATGAAGGAGATCACCGGCGCGCTGGTCGGCATCGCGGTGGTGGTGTCGGCGGTGTTCCTGCCCATGGCCTTCTTCGGCGGCTCGGTGGGGGTGATCTACCGGCAGTTCTCGGTGACCATCATCGCGTCGATGGTGCTGTCGGTGGTGGTGGCCATCGTGCTCATCCCGGCGCTGTGCGCGCGCTTCCTGAAGGCCGGCGTGCCGCCGCGCACGCGCGGCTTCCTGGGCGCGTTCAACCGCCGCTTCGACGCCGCGCAGGGTCGCTACGTGGGCGTGCTGAGCCGCATCCTGCGCAAGCCGCTGCGCTTCACGGCGGTGTACGTCGCCATCGTGGCCGGCATGGGCCTGCTGTACCTGAGCCTGCCCGGCGGCTTCCTGCCGGAAGAGGACCAGGGCAGCGTGATGGTGATCGCGACGCTGCTGGCCGGCGCCACCTCGGGCCGCACCGACGAAGTGAACCGCGCTATCGAAAAGCATTTTCTCGAGACTGAGAAGGACACGACCGACACCATCTTCACGCTCACCGGCTGGAGCTACAGCGGCTCGGGGCAGAACATGGGCATGGCGTTTGTCTCGCTGAAGGACTGGTCCGAACGCGCCAGTGCGGACAAGCGCGCGCACGCCATCGTCGAGCGTGCCGGCAAGGCGCTGGCCAAACAGCAGCGCGACGCCGAGGTCTTCGGCATGGTGCCGCCGCCCATCGAAGGGCTGGGCGAATCGAACGGCTTCGAGTTCTGGTTGCAGGACACCTCGGGCATGGGCGCCGAGCGGCTGTTGCAGGCACGCGAAAAACTGGTGCGCGAGGCCAACAAGGACAAGCGCCTGCAGTCGGTGCGCGCCAACAGCGTGGCCGGCACGCCGCAGTTGCAGGTCGACATCGACCAGCTGAAGGCCTCGGCGCTGCGGCTGTCGCTGGACGACGTGAACACCACGCTGGGCATTGCCTGGGGTGGCAGCTACGTCAACGACTTCATCGACCGCGGCCGCGTGAAACGCGTGTACGTGCAGGCTGATGCGCCGTACCGCTCGGCGCCGGACGACATCGGCCAGTGGTTCGTGCGCGGCAGCACGGGCGCGATGACGCCGTTCTCGGCCTTTGCCACCACGCGCTGGTCGCAGGGCGCGTCGCAGCTCGAGCGCTACAACGGCCTGCCCGCGGTGCAGATCCAGGGCGCGGCCGCGCAGGGCACGAGCTCGGGCACGGCCATGGCGGCCATCGAGACCCTCGCGAAGAAGCAGAGCGGCACGGGCCAGGCCTGGAGCGGCCTGTCGTACCAGGAGCGGCTGTCGGGCGGGCAGGCGCCGCTGCTGTTCGCGCTGTCGATTCTCGTGGTGTTCCTGTGCCTGGCGGCGCTGTACGAGAGCTGGTCGGTGCCGGTGTCGGTGATGCTGGTGATTCCGCTGGGCGTGCTCGGCGCGGTGATCGCGGCGGCGCTGCGCGGGTTGTCGAACGACATCTACTTCCAGGTGGGGCTGCTCGCGACCATCGGGCTGTCGGCCAAGAACGCGATTCTGATCATCGAGTTCGCGGAAGCCGCGCTGCGCCGTGGCGTGCCGCTGCTCGAAGCGGTGGCCGAAGGCGCGCGCCTGCGGCTGCGGCCGATCCTGATGACCTCGTTGGCCTTCCTGGCGGGCGTGATCCCGCTGGCGGTGGCCACCGGCGCGGGCTCGGGCAGCCAGGTCGCGATCGGCACCGGTGTGTTCGGCGGCGTGCTCGCGGCGACGGCGCTGGGCATCTTCTTCGTGCCGCTGTTCTACCTGCTGGTGAAGCGCGTGGCCGCACGGCTGATGGGGCGCAAGGCGGAGGAGGGCGGCGAACAGGTGGCCTGAGGCCGTCGCATCACAAGGCCGTGAAGCTTTTTTGAGGGCCTCGCCGGAACAGCGCTTTCGGCGGGGTAGAATTCAAGGCTGCGCGGCTGTAGCTCAGTTGGATAGAGTACTTGGCTACGAACCAAGGGGTCGTGGGTTCAATTCCTGCCAGCCGCACCATCTCTCGAATGGCCTGGAAGAGTTTCTCTTCCAGGCCATTTTCGTTTGGGCCCTCGCAAAGAGGGTTTCGCTGTCGCATTCGCTGCGCGGCAGGCACCCACAAAAAAAGCCGCCCGAGGGCGGCTTTTTGACGTCGATACGGACAGCTGCCAGGCCGGGCCTGCGCAGCGTCGCACCATGCGTCTTACTTCTTCTTGGCGACGGCCTTCTTGGCGGGAGCCTTGGCGACGACTGCCTTCGTGACAGCAGCCTTGGTGACAGCTGCCTTCTTGGGAGCGGCGGCCTTCTTGGCAGCAGGTGCAGCAGCGGCCTTCTCAGCCTTGCGCTTGGCGGCCTTGGGGTCGATGGCGGCCTTGAAGGCAGCGCCGGCGACGAACTTCGGCACCTTGGTGGCGGCGATCTTGATCTTGGTGCCGGCCTGGGGGTTGAAGCCCGAGCGTGCAGCGCGTGCGACTTGCTTGAAAGTACCGAAGCCGACCAGCTGGACCGAATCGCCCTTCTTCACGGCAGCGACGACGCTGCTGGTGATCGTTTCGAGGACGCGTGCGGCCTCGGCCTTGCTCAGGTTGTGGGTGGTGGCGATCTTCTCGACCAGTTCGATGCGGTTCATTCAGTATTCCTTGGATGGTATGGCGCCGTGTTGCCTACGGCGGCCCAGGCTTATTCCGGGCGGGGCGGAGTGTACCGGGTCGGAAGGGCCTCTTTGGAACGGCACGGGCCGGATGCGTTGCAACAAACTCCATTGCAGGCTGCCGTCGTCCGTATTTTCAGCTTTCGATCACAAAGGTTGGGACGGGCGAAAAAACACGCTATAATCGAAAGCTGTGCGGCTGTAGCTCAGTTGGATAGAGTACTTGGCTACGAACCAAGGGGTCGTGGGTTCAATTCCTGCCAGCCGCACCACTCTTCAAGGGTTAGCTCGTTTTTCGAGCTAACCCTTTTTCTTTGGCTGGTCATTGCACCGTGCCCGCATCAAGGACGCGCCGGTCGCACGTCCTTCCAGAGGCCGGCCCGCTTGGCCCTGGCTTCTTCCTCCGCAAATTCATACTGCCCGCGCTCCTGGGGCGACAGGCGTTGCGCCTGCGCGGGCTGCCAACGTGCCAATCCGACGGTCAGCAGTGCCAGGCCTGCGTCGAGCGTCCTCGGGCCGTTGGGTGTCGAGTCCGGCGTCACCATGACACGGCAGACGCGTTCGCGAGCGTGGGATGTGGGATCGTCGCAGTCGACGTCTGCCGGCTTCAGGCGAACCATGTCGTGCATCTTCTGCCGGGCCTGCTCGGCGAAGGGCTGCCCGGGCTTCGGTGCCTCGATGCCCTGCAGGCGCACGCGGCGCCACGCATTGGCGCTGGCCGCGTCGCCGCAGCGGGCGGTCATGGTGTCGCCGCTGTGGATGCTCACGACCAAGCAGGTCTGTGTTCTGGCGTAGGTATCGAAGGGAAGAAAGCCCAGTGCGGCAGCAAGGACCGCGAGAGCGTACAAATGAAGCCCCGCCGAAGCATGGCGACGGCAGGGGAAATGTCCGGTGGCGATCACGGGGGCTCCTGTCTCCTGGGCATGGCGGTTGCGGCAAACTCACCGGCTTGTAGGGCGCGGCAAGGGCGCCCAGTATTTCCGATTTGAAGGGCTCTGCATTGAACAAGGCATTCACCAAGGAGTCGGACGCCGATGCGGACGATGACGATGACGGCGCAGGCGGCGCCGCACCCGCGCTGCCGGCGGGCAGCAAGAACTACATCACGCCCGAGGGCTACGCGCGCCTGCGCGACGAGCTGCTGCAGCTGATGGACGAGGAGCGCCCCAAGGTCGTCGAGGCCGTGCACTGGGCCGCGAAGAACGGCGACCGCTCCGAGAACGGCGACTATCTGTACGGCAAGAAGCGCCTGCGCGAGATCGACCGGCGCATCCGCTTCCTCGGCAAGCGGCTCGAGATCGCGGAGATCACCGACCCGTCGGTGCACCATGGCCGCGACCAGGTCTTCTTCGGCGCCACGGTCCGCTATGTCGACGAGACCGGCGAGGAGCGCAGCGTCACCATTCTCGGCATCGACGAGGCCGAGAGCGCCAAGTCGGAAGTCAGCTGGATCTCTCCCATCGCACGCGCGCTGCTCAAGGCGCGCGAAGGTGAGGTCGTGAAGCTCGTGACGCCGGGCGGGGCGCACGAGGTGGAGATCCTGTCGGTGAGCTATCCGGCGCCGCGCACGCCGGCGAACTGACGAAGAAGGTCAGGGCGCCGGAATCGTCCGCGCCGCGGTCAGCACCGACGCGGTCCGGCGCGCGGCGCGCAGCACGGCATCGAGGTGCGTGCGGTCGCGCACCGCGATCACGAAGCGCAGGTCGGTCGAGTCCTGCGGGGTCTCGTCGGCCATTTCCACGTGCGTGATGTCGGCCTCGGCATCGGCCAGCGTGGCCGCCACGCGGGCCAGCACGCCCTTGTCGTTGCGCACGGTGATGACCACGCCGGTCTCGAAGGCGCGTGTGGGCTCGTCGGCCCATTCGACCGCGAAGAAGCGCTCGCTGTCCTTGTTGCGCAGGCGCTGGCCCACGCCGCAGTCGTCGGTGTGCACCACCAGCCCCTCGCCGTGCCCGAGGTAGCCGACGATCTGGTCGCCGGGAATGGGTCGGCAGCACTGTGCGAAGCGCACGGAGGAGTTCTCGCTGCCGTCGAGCGTCACCGCGCCTTGCGACACAGCTTCGTGCGACGTGAAGCGCTCGCGGCTCAGGAGGAGGGCGTCGGGGCGCTCGCCGATCTCGGCCAGCAGCGCCATGAGCCGCTTGGCGACGATGCTGGCGATGCGCTTGCCCAGGCCGATGTCGGTCAGCAGCTCGGCGCGGGTGCGGTTGCCGGTGAAGCGCAGCAGCTTCTCCCACAGCGCCTGGTGTTCGTCGTCTTCCTCGGGCAGCTTGCCCAGGCCTTCGGCGCGCAGCGCCTGCGCCAGCAGCTTCTCGCCCAGGCCTTCGGATTCGGCATGCGCCAAGGTCTTCAGGTAGTGGCGGATCTTGGAGCGTGCCCGGCCGGTGCGCACGAAGCCCAGCCACGCGGGGTTGGGCGTGGACACGGGCGCGGTGATCACTTCGACCACGTCGCCGTTCTTCAGCTCGGTGCGCAGCGGGACCTGGTCGCCGTTGATGCGCGCGGCCGAGGTGTGGTCGCCGATGTTGCTGTGGATGGCGTACGCGAAGTCGACCACCGTGGCGCCGCGCGGCAGCGCCATGATCTGGCTCTTGGGCGTGAAGACGTAGACGGCGTCGGGGAACAGGTCGACCTTGACGTGATCCCAGAACTCGGCGGCGTCGCGCGTCTCGTCCTGGATGTCGAGCAGCGACTGCAGCCACTTGGTGCCCAGCCGGTCGTTGCTCGCAGCGTTGGGTTCGGCGGCTTTGTAGAGCCAGTGCGCTGCGACGCCCGATTCGGCCACGACGTGCATGGCTTCGGTGCGCAGCTGGAACTCCACGCTCACGCCGGCAGGGCCCACCAGCGTGGTGTGCAGCGACTGGTAGCCGTTGAGCTTGGCGATCGCGATGTGGTCCTTGAACTTGCCCGGCAGCGGCTTGTACATCTGGTGCAGGATGCCCAGGCCGGTGTAGCAGGCGATCACGTTCGGCACGATGAGCCGGAAGCCGTAGATGTCGGTGACCTGCGCGAAGCTCAGGTGTTTTTCTTCCATCTTGCGGTAGATGGAATAGAGCGTTTTCTCGCGGCCCGCGATGCGCAGTGTCATGCCGGCGGCGGAGAAGGCCGTCTCGACCTCTTTCTGCACCTTCTGGATCAGGTCGCGTCGTCGTCCGCGGGCCTTGGCGACGGCCTTGGCCAGCGTGGCGTAGCGCCAGGGCTTGAGGTGGCGGAACGACAGGTCCTGCAGTTCGCGGTAGGTCTGGTTCAGGCCCAGCCGGTGCGCGATGGGGGCGTAGATCTCGAGCGTTTCACGCGAGATGCGGGCCCACTTCTCGCGCGGCGCATCGGCCAGCGTGCGCATGTTGTGTGTGCGGTCGGCCAGCTTGACCAGGATGACGCGCACATCGCGCGCCATGGCCAGCAGCATCTTGCGGAAGGACTCGGCCTGGTTTTCTTCGCGCGTGTTGAACTGCAGCTTGTCGAGCTTGGTGAGCCCGTCGACCAGCTCGGCAACCGGGGCGCCGAAGCGCTCGATGAGCTCCGGCTTGGTGACGCCGCAATCTTCGATGGCATCGTGCAGCAGCGCGGCCATGAGCGCCTGGGCGTCGAGCTTCCATTCGGCGCACTGCGCCGCCACGGCGATGGGGTGGGTGATGTACGGCTCGCCGCTGTTGCGCAGCTGCCCGAGGTGGGCTTCGTCGGCGAAGCGGTAGGCCCGGCGAACCAGCTCGGTGTCTTCGGGGCTCAGGTAGTCGAGGCGGGCCGTCAGCGCGGCAAAACTCGCGGCGGCCGCGTTCAGCGCCGCCGGACTCGGTTTCGGCGTGGGGGACGGAGGTTTGGCGACCGCGCTCATGGCTACCACTTTAGCGTGACCGCTCTGTGGACGCGTCCAGACGTAAAAAAAGCACCGCAATGCGGTGCCTTTTCGTTGCAGGGCTGCGTCAGAAGATCAGCCCGGCACTTTCTTCAGCATCTCGATGCCGATCTTGCCTTCGGCGATTTCGCGCAGGGCCGTGACGGCGGGCTTGTTCTTGCTCTCGATCTTGGGCGCGTGGCCTTGGCTCAGCATGCGCGCACGGTACGTGGCGGCGAGAACGAGCTGGAAACGGTTCGGGATCTGAACGAGACAATCTTCGACGGTGATGCGGGCCATGATGAATTCTTTCGGTCGGTGAGCGGGGATTTCAAGGGATGTTCAGTGCGGCGAACGTATCGGCACGTGCTCTGCGCTGTGCGGAATACCGGAGCCTCTGCGCGTGGACGATCGCCTTGAGATCGAAAAGTGCGCGCTCAAATAACTCGTTGATTATAACGAAATCGAATTTTCCGGCCTGCGCCATCTCTTCGGCCGCGTTCTTCAGGCGCAATTCGATCACCGCCGCGCTGTCTTCGCCGCGCCGCTCGAGGCGGGAGCGCAGCTCTTCCCAGCTGGGCGGGAGGATGAAGATCATGACCGCGTTGGCAAAGGTCTTGCGGATCTGCAGCGCGCCCTGGAAGTCGATTTCGAGGATCACGTCGGTGCCCAGGGCTACCCGCTCCTCGACCGCCTTCTTCGACGTGCCGTAGCGGTGGCCGTGCACATGGGCCCATTCGACGAAGCCGTCGGCCGCGATGAGGGCGTCGAACTCGCTCGGGGAGGCGAAAAAGTACTCCCGGCCGTGCTTTTCCTGCCCGCGCGGGGGGCGTGTGGTGTGGGAGACCGAGGGCTGAACGGCCGAGTCGAGCTCCATGAGCGCCTTGACCAGGCTCGATTTGCCAGCGCCGCTGGGCGCAGCGACCACGAAGATATTGCCGGGGTAGTCCATGGGGAGGCTCGTCGTCATTCGATGTTCTGCACCTGCTCGCGCATCTGCTCGATGAGGACCTTCATGTCCACGCCGATGCGCGTGAGTTCCAGGGCCGCCGACTTGGAGCCCAGGGTGTTGGCTTCGCGGTGCAGTTCCTGGATCAGGAAATCCAGCCGCTTGCCGATCTCGCCGCCCTTCTTGAGCAGCCGCTCGATCTCGTCGAGGTGCGAGTTCAGCCGCGTGAGCTCTTCCGCCACGTCGATGCGGATCGCAAAAGCGGTCGCTTCGGTCAGGGCGCGGTCCTGGGCGGCTTCGGGCAGCGTGCCGCCCGTGCCGGCGGTCAGGCCCATGGCCTCCTGCCAGCGCTCCAGGAAGCGGGTGCGCTGCTGTTCGACCAGCTGCGGGACCAGCGGACCGGCCTGCTGCACCAGGGTGCGCAGCTGCGCCAGGTGCGCTTCGAGCATCTTGGCCAGCCGGGCGCCTTCGCGCTGGCGGGCCGACATCAGGGCCTCCAGGGCCTTGCCTGCCACGTCGAGCAGGTCGGGGCCCCAGTCGCCGCGGGTGGCGCCGTCGCTGCCGGCCAGGCGCAGCACGTCGGCCACGCTGAGCTCGCGGGCGCCGGGCAGCCAGGCGCGGATGCCGTCCTGCACGCCGTTCAGCCGCTGAAGCAGCTTGACGGAGGGCTCGACCACGCCCGCCTGGGACGTGTTCTCGATGGCCGCGCGCACCTCGACCTTGCCGCGCTTGAGCTTGCCCGTGAGCAGCTCGCGCAGCGCGGTCTCATGCTGGCGCAGCTCCTCGGGGAGCTTGAAGGTGAGGTCGAGAAAGCGGCTGTTGACCGAGCGGATTTCGACCCCGAGCCGGCCCGCGGCGGAGGGCCGTGCATCGGCTTCGGAGTGGCTGCCTGCGGGGCCGTTCTGGCCGCTGGCGTAGCCGGTCATGCTGTAAACTGGCATTGCGCCTCACTGTGGTTTTGCTTGTAAGCACCGAGGCGTCGGTACAGCGTTCGCTTGCCGCACCATCGCCTTCGGGCGAAACTCCCGGATTATGTCAAAGGTCAAGCCTACGCCCCTGTTGCCCGATACGGTCATTGGCGGATATCGCGTTGTTCGCCGGCTTTCCGCGGGCGGTTTCGGCGTGGTCTACCTCGCGATCGACCCGAACGGCCAGCAGGTGGCCGTCAAGGAATACCTGCCTTCGTCGCTCGCCACGCGGGGCCCCGGCGAGCTGGCGCCGCAGGTGCCGCCCGAGAAGCTGTCGCTGTACCGCTTGGGGCTCAAGAGCTTCTTCGAAGAAGGCCGCTCGCTCGCGCAGATCTCGCATGCCTCGGTGGTCAGCGTGCTCAATTTCTTTCGCGAAAACGAGACCGTCTACATGGTCATGAACTACCTGGAGGGCGCGACCCTGCAGGATTTCGTGGTCACGGCACGCGACCTGAAGCGGCAGAAGGTGTTCCGCGAATCGACCATCCGTTCGCTGTTCGACGAAATCCTGCGCGGCCTGCGCATCGTCCACCAGTACAAGATGCTGCACCTGGACATCAAGCCCGCCAACATCTTCGTCACCGACGACGACCGCGCCGTGCTGATCGACTTCGGCGCCGCCCGCGAAGTGCTCAGCAAGGAAGGCATCTTCATCCGCCCCATGTACACGCCCGGCTTCGCCGCACCCGAGATGTACCGGCGCGACTCGTCGATGGGCCCCTGGACCGACATCTACGCCATCGGCGCCTGCATCTACGCCTGCATGCAGGGCTATCCGCCCAACGACGCGCCCCGGCGCATCGAGAAAGACCGCCTGAGCCTGTCGCTCTCGCGCCTGCGCGGCGTGTACTCCGACAACCTCATCGAGGTGGTCGAGTGGTGCATGTCGCTCGACCCGCTCTCGCGCCCGCAGTCGGTGTTCGCGCTGCAAAAGGAACTCAGCCGCGAAGGCGAGCGCCGCTACACCAAGCTCACGGTCGGCGAAAAGGTGCGCCTGTCGATCGACAACATCCGCTCTTTCGACAAGAAGAGCCTGCCGCGCGCCGCCGCGCCCACCACCCGTCCGGCCTGACCGACATGAAGTTCTCCGTGTTCCAGGTCAGCCGCAAGGGTGGCCGTCTCAAGAACGAAGACCGCATGGGCTACTGCTACACGCGGGAGTCGGGCCTGTTCGTGCTCGCCGACGGCATGGGCGGCCATCCTGAAGGCGAAGTGGCGGCCCAGCTGGCGCTGCAGACCATCGCCGCGCTGTACCAGCGCGAGGCGCGCCCCACCGTGAAGGACGTGAAGGCCTTCCTGGCCGAATCGGCCATGTCGGCGCACCAGCAGATCATGCGGTACGCGAGCCACAAGGCGATGCTCGACACGCCCCGCACCACCGTCGTCGCGGCCGTGCTGCAGAACGCCACGGCCACCTGGCTGCATTGCGGCGACTCGCGTCTGTACGTCGTGCGCGACGGCCGCCTGCTGACCCGCACGCGCGACCACTCGCATGCCGAGCGCCCCAAGCCTCACGGCGCCACCGACGCGCCCGTCAACCGCAACCTGCTGCTGACCTGCCTCGGCTCGCCCACCACGCCGCTGTTCGACGTGTCGGCGCCGCTGCCGCTGCAGCGCGGCGACCGCCTCATGCTGTGCTCCGACGGCGTCTGGGGCGTGCTCGACGACGCCGTCATCGTGCACACCCTCTCGTCCGGCAAGCCCGTGTCCGACGCCGCGCCCGACCTCGCCGAGATGGCGCTGCGCAAGGGCGGCGCCCACAGCGACAACGTGACGCTGATCGCGCTCGAGTGGGAAATGCCCGAGACGCCCGGTGACGACCGCGGCGTGTCCACCGAAACCATCGACGACGGCGTGTTCGCCTCGACCATCCAGGCCGGCATGCCGTCCGACAGCGAGATCGACGACCTCGACGAAGACGCCATCGAGCGCTCCATCGCCGAGATCAACGAAGCCATTCGCCGCTCAGCCGCTCGCAAGACCTGATCTCTTGATCGGGTCTCGCGGTTTTTCTTTTTCTTTTTCGGTTTCCTCCAGACACATGACTGCTTTCACACGAAGCGGCGGCCGCGCCGCCGACCAGCTGCGCCCCGTGCGCATCACCCGCGGTTTCACCATCCACGCCGAGGGCTCCGTGCTCATCGAGTTCGGCCAGACCCGCGTGCTGTGCACCGCCTCGGTCGAAGAAAAAGTGCCGCCGCACAAGAAGGGCAGCGGCGAAGGCTGGGTCACGGCCGAATACGGCATGCTGCCGCGCGCCACCCACACCCGCAGCAGCCGCGAAGCCGCCAAGGGCAAGCAGACCGGCCGCACGCAGGAAATCCAGCGCCTCATCGGCCGTTCGATGCGCGCCGTGTTCGACCTCGCCGCTTTGGGCGAACGCACCATCCATCTCGACTGCGACGTGCTGCAGGCCGACGGCGGCACGCGCACCGCGGCCATCACCGGCGCCTTCGTGGCCGCACAGGACGCCGTCGACAAGCTGCTGGCCTCCGGCGCGCTCAAGGCCTCGCCCATCAAGGGCCACGTGGCCGCCATCTCGGTGGGCATCGTCGACGGCACGCCGCTGCTCGACCTCGAGTACACCGAAGACTCTGCCTGCGACACCGACATGAACGTCGTCATGACCGGCGCCGGCCACTTCGTCGAAGTGCAGGGCACGGCCGAAGGCGTGGCCTTCACGCGCGAAGAAATGAACCTCCTGCTCGGCCTGGCCGAAAAGGGCATCGGCGAACTCGTGAGCCTGCAGCAGCAAGCCCTGCTTTCGAACTGAACGACCGACGACCACAACCACTAGCTACTGGCGCCCGTTCATTCATCGGGCGCCACAGCCATCTTTGACTTTCCATGAAACTGGTTCTGGCTTCCAACAACGCGGGCAAGCTCGCCGAACTCCAGCAGCTGTTTGCCGAGCTGTCCGTCACCCTGGTGCCGCAGTCGGCACTGGGCGTGGGCGAGGCTGAAGAACCCTTCCGCACCTTCGTCGAGAACGCGCTGACCAAGGCGCGCCACGCCAGCGCCGCCACCGGCCTGCCGGCCATTGCCGACGACGCCGGCCTGTGTGTCGACGCCTTCGGCGGCCTGCCGGGGGTCGACACCGCCTACTACGCCACGCAGTTTGGCTACGCCAAGGGCGACGCCAACAACGTGAAGGCGTTGCTCGAACAGCTCGACGGCGTGGTCAACCGCCGCGCCGCGCTCGTCAGCACGCTCGTCGCGCTGCGCAGCCACGACGACCCCGAGCCGCTCATTGCCGTTGGCCGCGTGGTCGGCGAGATCGCGCCCGCGCCCATCGGCGACAACGGTTTCGGCTTCGACCCCGTCATGTACCTGCCGACCTTCGGCAAGACCTTCGCCCAGCTGCCGCCCGACGTGAAGAACGCCAACAGCCACCGCGGCCGCGCCGCGCAGGCCATGCTCGCCCTGATGCGCGAGCGCTGGTTCTGACCCATGGCCACCGTCTTCCCGATCCAGCCCGCCCAAGCCGGCGGCGCCCCCCAGGCCAATGACGTGCTGCACTGGATGCGCCCCGGCCCGCTGCAATTCGCCGCGCTGCCGCCGCTGTCGCTGTACATCCACCTGCCGTGGTGCCTGCGCAAGTGCCCCTACTGCGATTTCAACTCGCACGAGTGGCGCGCCACCAGCGAGGCCGACATCGACGGCCTTCCCGAAGCCGCCTACATCGACGCGCTGATCGCCGACCTCGACGCCGCGCTGCCGTTGATCTGGGGCCGCACCGTCCACACCATCTTCATCGGCGGCGGTACGCCCAGCCTGTTCTCGCCGCAGGCCATCGACCGGCTGCTGGGCGACGTGCGCGCGCGCCTGAAGCTCGCGCCCGAGTGCGAGATCACGCTCGAGGCCAACCCCGGCACCTTCGAGCGCAACCGCTTCCGCGCCTACCGCGCGGCCGGCGTCACGCGCCTGTCGGTGGGCGTGCAGAGCTTCAACGACGAGCACCTGACGGCGCTGGGCCGCGTGCACGACCGCGCCCAGGCCATCGCCGCGGTGGAAGAGGCCGCAAGCGCCTTCGACACCTTCAACCTCGACCTGATGTACGCCCTGCCAGGCCAGACCATGGAAGGCCTCGACGCCGACCTGACCCAGGCCCTGGCTCTCGCGCCGCCGCACATCTCGATCTACCACCTCACCATCGAGCCCAACACCTGGTTCGCCAAGTTCCCGCCCACGCTGCCCGAGGACGACATCGCCTACGCCATGCTCGACCGCATCACCGAGCGCACGGGCGCGAGCGGCATGTCGCGCTACGAGGTCTCGGCCTATGCGCGCGACGGGCACCAATGCGCGCACAATCTCAACTACTGGCAGTTCGGCGACTACCTCGGCATCGGCGCCGGCGCGCACAGCAAGCTGAGCTTTGCGCACCGTATCGTGCGGCAGGTGCGCTATCGCGAACCGCGCCTGTACATGGAGAACGCGCGCGCCGGCATGGCCGTGTCGCAGAGCGACGAAGTGGCGCTGGCCGACCTGCCGTTCGAGTTCATGCTCAACGCGCTGCGGCTGAAGCAGGGCTTCACGCTGCCCCAGTTCAGCGAGCGCACGGGCCTGGCGATGACGTCGATCCAGCGCGGCCTGGAAGAGGCCGAGCGCAAGGGGCTCGTCGCGCGCGACCTGTTCCGCGTGTGGCCCACCGAGCGAGGGCTCGACTTCCTGAGCGACCTGCAGACGCTGTTCCTGCCCGATGACGAGTAAGGCCGCGCTGTCGGCTTAAAATCGACGGTTCCGGAGAGTTGGGTGAGTGGTTTAAACCAGCAGTCTTGAAAACTGCCGACGTGAAAGCGTCCGTGAGTTCGAATCTCACACTCTCCGCCAGTACATCAAGCGCCATGCGGCTTCCAAGCCGCATGGCGCTTTTTTCTTGCTTTCTACCCCCATTTTCAACTTCGTTGCGCTGCGGCAAAATGCGCGATTTTGTGTCGTCCATGTGCTGGCGCGCATCGAGACGTCAACCGCATATCAGGGGGAATTCATGGAAAAAGATAGTCGGATCATCGAAATTCAGTGGCGGAAATCCGGTCTTCAAGTCGTGCATAAGGAACCCGAGCCTGAAGGTCCGACGGAGGCCGATATCGAAGTGCCGCGCTGGGGCCACTGGCGTCAGCGAAGGCTTGGCCGTATTTGGGGCGCGGTCATGCTCACGCTTGGCTTTGAGCCCACCGGCAAGTGCCGTGAGGCTCTCAAGAAGTTTCGAAGCGACGTTTACAGAGACTATCGAGACCGGCTCGACATCGCCAAGACCCTTGCTGGTTGGGATTTTGAGATTTACGAGGATCACCTGCGCGAAGGAGAGTCCGCAGGCGACAAGTATGTTGATCTCTCGGAGTTCTACGACTTTGCAAAGAACGCCGGCTGGAGCGGGCTGACGGCAATGAAAGAAGGCCTGAAGATCGGGGAGAAGAATACCCAGCCGTTCCGACAGAACCAGAAGAACAACTATCTGGTCCTGATGAACGAGGTGCTGACCCTTCTTCCAGGCTACGACGCGACGAATCCCCGGGCCAATACCGATGTCGTCAACGAATGGCTCGGCAATAAGGGAATGCGCAGGCCAGTTGATCGCCGCTCGCTTGACAATTACATGATCGAAATGGCCGAAGCCGTTGAGAAGTTTGATGGACGACTGAAGCTCAGGAGCGAGAGCAACATCTTCTCTGGGTAGTCCCTCCTCGCTTCGGGGCAAGTGCAATTACAGTAAGCGCCCTGTAATTGCATTCTGAGAAAGGGCGGCTAAGTCGGACAGTTGCTGCATGTTCAACAACACGCAGAGAGGCGCAACGATGCCCACGACTTTCCCCTACAACCGAGCCGCCCGTCGCCGGCTCTTGCGCTACAACGCGGTCGTCGACCGCGTCGGCTTGTGCAAGCGCAGCATCGAAGAGATGGTTGCCGCCGGCGACTTCGTTCAGCCGGTCAAGATCGGCGTGCGCGCCGTCGGCTTCGTCGAAGAAGAAGTCGATGCCTGGATCGAAGCGCGCATCATTGCCCGCGACCAAGCGCTGGCAGCCAAGGCAGAGGCGCGTCAGGCATGAGCGCCAAGACCAAACCCACCAAACGCTCGCCTCACAAACGGGTGGCCAAGCCCGTGGCCGCCGGCAATGTGCGCTCGACGTTTCGCCAACGGCGATTTCCCCCAATCAAATTCGCTTGAGCTAGTGCAGCGCCATCGTCACCTGCTGGCCGCTCGTGCACGGTACTTAGCGGCCCGATCGTCGAGTGGACGACCAAAGTTTCTTGCCGCTGTAAATAAAGTGGCGGTCACCAAGCCGAGCCGGAGTCCAGCTGCGACTGGTCTTCGCGACGTTCCAACATTACGAGCGCCTGTTCCGTCCATCTTTTCGAAACTGAAAATGAAGAAACCTGAAACTACATCCACGAGCGTCAAGCCCACAACTAGGACCGCGAAGGTGCAGTCCGGAATCAGCAAGAAGCCCGGGCTCAAGAAAACCGGCCCGCGCGCGAAGTCGGTACAAGCCGAGCTGAAGACCTTCCGGCCTCGCCGCGATTTGAAGCTGATGGCGGTGAATCGCCTTGTTCAGTTCAAGCTCGGGCCCCGCAAGCAACACTGGGGGCGCCTCATGACTGCTCATCAAATCGGCATGCTGGTTGGTCCGCGCGGCAAGGGAAAGACTTGGTTCGGTCTAGGCTTGGCGGCCGCTATGAGCACCGGTATGAGCTTTCTCGGCCATGCACCGAGAAACCCCCGTCGTGTCTGTTATTTGGATGGCGAAATGGATTTCGCCACACTCCAAGCTCGCATCAAGGCAATCTACAACGGCTTTCAGGCGAAGTTCTCCGACAAGCTCAAGCTCTTCACGCCGGAATTGTTTACCGACCTGCTGCCGGCCATTAATACCCCGGAGGGACAGAAGCTGGTCGACGAGATGATCGGCAAAGAGTGGGACGTATTGATCATCGACAACTACTCGGCGTGGAGCAGCGACGGACGTGAGACCTCTGAAAGTTGGGTTCCGCTGATGCGCTGGATGCTGTCGCACAAACATGCAGGCCGCTCCGTCATCATTGTTCATCACACGGGGAAGAACGGTCAGCAGCGTGGTTCTAGCCGACATGAAGATGCTTTGGACTGGTCCATCACACTGAAGCCGATTGAGAGCACAGAGCGCGACGATGCCTTGCGCTTTGTCTTGGAATGGAAGAAGTGTCGCAACCTCACGCAGAAAGAGACACCCCCTATTTCCGTCTGCATGGAGAAAGCCGAAGACGGAAGGCTCACTTGGAGCTGGACCCCTGGCGGAATCGCAAATCCCGATGTCGCCAAGGCCCATAAGTTGAAAGCTTCCGGCATGCCTGTCGGCGAGATTGCCAAGGAGCTTGGCGTGAACCGTACAACGGTGACGCGTTGGACCAAGGAGAAGTGATGTATTGATGCATTCGCTAGCACGCGCTCTTGTGCATCACCGCACGGAGCTGCGTGCTGGCGCAATGCCATACATGCATGCCAATGTAGAGCTATGGCTCTCACTCTCACACAGCTCTCACTCTCAAATGATGACCATCTCCAATGACTGTCCTAAGCACAACCACCTCATCGGCCTCAATCCTTTGGAACTCTCGATGAAGTTCACTTCGCTCACCTGGATCGCACAGCATGGACCGGCCGTCGATCTTGACGTCATCGCCGATGGAACTGCTGGACCACCGCACATGCTGCTTGGCAGCGGCGCCAGTCATGATTGACTTCTTCAACGTCACGTTCGACGGCGATGACTTCGGTGTCATCGGCAAGCCGGTGCGAGTTCGCCAAGCTGAAGGTCAAGTCAGCCAGTCATACACCGACGTCACAGTTCGCGCCGACACCCTGGCGCCGATGTTCAAAGTGCAGATCGAAGCGCGAGCTAGCCGGATTCGGCTCTGGGGTTCTCCGCTCGCGTGGCTACAGGGACACAACGGAATGGGGTCGAACGAGCTGCATCCGCTTGTTGCACGCTCTGTTGCCCTAGTGTTTGCACAGTTGCATCGCCCGGTCCCCGCATCAATCGAGCGTAGCTTGGCGGTGCGCGACTACCGGGTGCACGAGCTTCATGTAGCTGAAATGCATCGCATGCCGCATCCGCAGATTGCCAAACTCTGCGACAACATCCGGCGTCATGCGCCGTCGGACCTTCAAGCTGTTCCGCTCGAAATCGGAAAAGGCATCGGCACTCGGCTCTGGCCGCACTCTCGTGACCGCTGCGTCATCCTCTACGACAAGCACCAGTACTTCATGGACGGTTTGATCAAGCACAAGAAGAAGCTGTTGGGGCGGTTGCCTGCCGGGTCGTTCGAGCGTCTCGGCCCAAGTCTCGATTTCAGTCGAATGTTGGACGAGCATCTGAAGCTGGGCATCCGCATCGAGACCAGACACCAGCGCAATCTCAAGAGACTTGGCCTCGACAAGGGCAGCGCATGGAAGCCGGACACCGCTCGTACGCTTCATCATCAGGTGCTCGATACCGTACCGCTCGCCGACATGCCGGCATTGGCTGCCTCTGAAAGCTTGCTTGCTGGTGCCAACCAAGATGACCGACGTCTTCTCGCGCTGTGGCTTGATGGTCGTGACGTCCGCATCTTTTTCGATGTCGCCGCCTCGTACTACCGGTGGCGCAAGTTGGCACTGAGCCGGTTCGGTGTTGATGTGTCTCGCGCACCCATCGCGTGTGACGATTGCCGGTGGACTCAGCTGATCTCTGCCACTTCCGTGGTGGACACGCCGGCCTGGGCCATTGATAGCAGCTTCGTCTTCCAGCCAGGCCAAAGAAATCAAGATCAAGATCATCATCAGCCGTTCTTGGCCGAGCGTGCCTGGCTCATGGAGGCGAGATAGATGAGCGGTGCGAAGAACCTCCACGACGGCGGTACCACGCTCCTGGTCTTCCGCATGTAGGGCCAAGATGGTCATATCGTCGGAATCGTGCTCGGTGCGCAGGATCATCCGACCCCAGACAGGGACTCGACACTGGGCATCTTGTGTGAATGTGTCGATGCGCGTGTCGACATCGCAGACCCGACCGATGCGGCCGAGGTGGCACCGCTGCAATGGTTTTATGTGGGGCTGCAGCGCTCAGTGTTGGCAGGGCTGTCGATCCTAGAGCCGGCTTGGGATCACTCCGAAGTAGTCGAAGCCCTGGACTTCGGGCAAGTGCAACTGCAGCTCTTCACTCAGTCGCTGGATGAGCCCAAGCAGTTGGATGCTGCCATGGCTGAGGTCTTGGCTCAGTTCGAAGGGCGCGGGGCTTGGCTGGAAGAAGCGCTCGGCGCGGTGTTGGTGCTCTGGGCCCCTTCGGAGTACCAACTGACCGTGCGCGTCGTGCGCGGGCTGGGGCGCAGCTTGGCCGCTGCGTTGGGGGCAGGGGCGTCGCATCTGACCATCCGATTGCGAAGCTGGCCAGTGCCAGAGGACCAGACAGCTTATCTGACGCTGGTGGTGAGCACGCCTCGAAACTGCGCTAACGTGCTTCATTAGGCTCTGCTACGTAACCGCCTCGGGCTTGGCTCTAAAAATTGGATCATGCACCACCACGCAGCCAACCACCAATCGGTCTCGGAAAAGGACGGTTCATCAACTGGTGCTCGCTCGAGCTTCGCCCCGCCTAAGGAAGGTCTGAACAAGAGCACGTTTCTTGCATGAAGGATTGACCCCTGCAAAGGAGCATGAGCAATGAGTCAGATCAGTTTTGCGGATGCGGAGCAAGCGGGCAAGAGGAAGAAGACGAGGCGCGAAGTCTTCCTTTCCGAGATGGAACTGGTGGTGCCGTGGAAGGCGCTGCTCAAGGTCATCGAGCCCCACTATCCAGTGGCGGGCCGAGGCCGTCGGCCCTACCCGCTGCAAGCCATGCTGCGCGTGCACCTGATGCAGAACTGGTTCGCTCTGAGCGACCCGGCGATGGAAGAAGCCCTGTATGAGAGCGCCTCGCTGCGCACGTTCGCCGGACTCGGTCTGGAGGCGATCCCCGATGAGACGACCATCCTGAACTTCCGTCACCTGCTGGAAGCCAGCGATCTGGCCGAAGACATCTTCAAGCAGGTCAACGCCCACCTGGCCAGGAAGGGGTTGCTCCTGAAGCGCGGCTCCATCGTGGACGCCACGATCATCGCGGCGCCCAGTTCCACCAAGAACGAGAGCGGCGAGCGAGACCCCGAGATGCATCAGACGAAGAAGGGCAACCAGTGGCACTTCGGCATGAAGGCGCACATCGCGGTGGATGCCGAGTCGGGACTGGTGCACACGGTGACGACTACCGCAGCCAACGAGGCGGACGTGGAACAGGTGACTGACTTGCTGCATGGCAAGGAAGAGCAGGTGTGGGCCGACTCGGGTTACCGGGGCGCGCAGGCGCGGGTGAAGCGCGATGTGCAGTGGCACATTGCGGGCCGGCCCAGCGACATGGCGAAGATGCCCGAGGGACGTGCCAAGGCCAGGGCGCGCAAGAACGAATATGAGAAGGCCAGCGTGCGGGCAAAGGTTGAGCACCCATTCCGGGTGATCAAGCAGCAGTTCGGTCTCGCGAAGGTGAGGTTCAAGGGGCTGGCCAAGAACACGGCGCATGTGATCACGCTGTTTGCGCTCTCCAATCTGTGGATGGCACGCAAGAAGCTGATGGCAATGATGGGACAGGTGCGTCCGCAAACAGCCTGAGGGCGCTAGATGAAGCGCAGACCTCGTCGAATCGGGGGCAGCTGACGGTGCGATTCATCACCATGCGCACCATTGACCTTCAACGCACGCCAATTGGTGACCTATTCAGACCTTCCCTAACTCCTGCCCGGCGGAGGCGAGAACTTTACAGAGAGTTCCAGCTCATGTACGTGGACGGCTCCATTCACGATCTCGTGTCGCATGATCCGCCGATCTTCGACCGCGCGTCGGCCAGTAAAGTCATCGAAGCGGTCGTTGCTCAACACGTAGATGGTTTGGTCGGCCTCAGCGATGGCGAGCACCGTCTCATCGGCCTTCGTCGCGGTCGCGACCACATGAACTTCCACCGCCGATCCAAATCGAGCCTGAATGTCACGATCGCGCATATGGAGCATGCGGCGGATATCAGAGTCGAAAACGACGATTGTCTTGAATCGTTGGGATAATTGAGGAACGATGGCTTCGAGTGCTGCTAGACCGATGATCTTTTGGTTCTGATAGCACATGTTGTTTCCATCGATCACGATGGAACGAACCATGCGTGTGGCGCGAGCCACAAGAAGATCAATGCCCGATTGCTGCTTCTGAATCCGACGCTGTACAGGCGCGAGCTTGGAGCGCAACGAGTTGGCCACCTTGCCGGGACTGCGCTCCTGGAACTCGTCACCGCATTGCTGATGAATACTCGCCCGTTCCTTCCCGTCTGCCGCGTTGCTCAGGCGACGGTCCAGTATTTCCGCGCGATTGATCTCTCTGAGCAACCGCGCTTCTTCTTGTTGTGTTGCCTGAAGGTCGGCGAGCGGCGCCTTAAGTTGATCGTCAAGATTGCGCTTGAGGCTCGTTAGACTTTCAATTTCTGCTTTCGCAAGCTCGAGGTGATGGTCGATGGTGCGTATTGCGGCCTCGGCCTGGAGGGAATCGAATGCACGATGTCGATCCAGACTGACCTGGAGCGTGCTCATCTTGCCCTTAAGGCCGGCCGCCTCCGACCTTAGGGCAGACTGCTTAGTGTGAAAAGTACCGACGGAAGCCTTGGCCGCCACCAATTTCTCTTTTGCGGCTGCCCGCTCTGAAGAGAACCAGTGCCGGGGGTCGAACCCGAGACTTGCACCGGGCTCGAGCTTTCGAATAAATGCGCTCCCGTTCTCAATATCGCGGGCGAGGGCAGCGATCTCTCGGAGCAACGCATCATTCTGGCGATAGAGTTGGCTGAGACTGGCATGGGCCGTCTGTACATCGAAGGCCTGGAACCGGGACAGTCCTTCGGCGTGATGGCGTCTCTCGCTTTGAGATTGCTGGACCTTCTGTAGCGCCTCGGCCAATTGCCTGGTGTACGGGTTTCGATCAGACATTACTCCTCCTCTGCTTGCTATGTCGCGGTGAGCTGTTGGGTTCAGGCCTGCTCGGCGCCGGGGCGTGCAGCGTCTCGTCGACCGAGGTCGCGCATGTGCGCCCCGTACCGTTGCCAAGCCAACGTTGCGGCGACCCCCGCCGCGAAGGCTATTGCGAAGGATCCGAGGTATCGAAGTGGAGTTGTTGCGATGGTGAACATGACGGCTCTCCGCTTTATGTGCCTCACGGTGCGGGCAGCGCGGGGATCCCCACACGGGCTCCGCATTCGGCGCAGAACTTTGCGTCCGCCTGGAGCGGTGCGTTGCATGTCGCGCACCGTTGAGATAGTCTCTTCTGACGCATGTACGCGATCTGAACGACACAGGGCACCGTTACTCGGTACGCAGGGCTAGCAAGATCGAACGCCGTCCAGATCGCGGTAAGAGCCCAGCCAACTGGCCCTGAGAAGAAGCTGATGCCTCGCATCATGGTGGCCGTTGCACCGAAGCTGAGCCCGCGACCCAGCAACGCTCGGGCGACAGCGTTGGCCACGACGGCGGCTAGTTTGTAGACACCGAAGCCTGAGAGCTTGATGGCTGCGATCAAGGTTGCGACCGATGCCGGTCCGGCTCCTTCGCCTTTGTAGAAGACTCCGAATTCCTCGAAGAGCTTCTTTTTTTCCTCCTCGGTCATCTGTTCGAATGCTTGCTCAAGGACCTTGAGCAAAATGGCCATCTCGACTTCTGCGCAGGTGGCCTTGGCTGGGTACTTTGCCTTGACGTGATCTGCTACGTCGCACGCTATTTCTCGATAGACAACGCCTGCACCACCGCGAAAAAGATTCACCAGCGAGTTGCCGCCGAAGCGTTTCAATTCCTCGGCCATAAGGGCTCGGATCTCCAAAGAGAAAGCTCCTGCAACACGCGCAGCATGAATCTTCTTGAAGACATCGGAGGACAGCGAAAGACGACCCTCTCCTTTGTCCGTGATGTGATCGGCGAGGATGCTCAAATCCTCTGCGTCGGCCGATGTGAGGACGTCGGCGAGGTCGGAGTCATAGATGAGGGCCATGGTTTTTTCCTTTGGTGGGTTTGAAGAGGTGATCAGCATGCTGCGGTCTGGTTGGCGAGCGAGGCGGCGAGGGCCGTGAGTCGCTTGTGCGACTTCTTGTCGCGTGCCGCAGCCTGTGCGAGTGCTGCCGCAACTAGCGTGGTGCGTCGGCGGGATTCGTTTCGCTGATCTAGGGCTTGCTGCTGTGGTTCGGATGCGCCCGTTTGGCTCGGAGCGTGGAAGGGGTAGACCTTGAGCTTGCGCAAGATATGCACTGCAGCTTGTGGTCCTGCGAGCGAAGCCTCCTCTTCAAGCTTCTCTGCAGCGACGAGCATGAGAGCCATATCGTCGACTGCGCGTAGCAGCGCCTGCCACTCGTTTGATCCGAAAAGAAGAAACGCCACCGGGATGCCCAACGCTTGCGCGATACGGTTGAGAGTTTGTAGATCCGGATTGACCTCGCGCGTCGTGCTGTACGTTTTGAGAGTCCGCAAGGTGCTCCTTGCAATCTTCGTTTCGCGCTGCAGTTGCGTGGACTTGAACCGTCGAGGTTGACCGTACTCGTCAGCAGCGCCGGCGACTGCCAGGGCGGCCGTAAGGTTGGCGGCGATAACTTGGCTGAGCGTTTGAGGTGAGGCAGGCAAGGGAGTCCTAGCAAATGCTGTCGATGTAACGAAGCATATCCCCTGCCGCGAAAATGTTACTGATTTACTGGAGCGGCGGCGCTCCATATCGGGTCGAGTGGATTGTTGGTACTCCATCTTTTCGGAATCGGAGCCTGGGAACTCCAAAGCGCCGTCACAGAGAACCTCCTTCAGTAGGCCTTCTTCATGAACCGCCATGCGCTTGGTCATGGCACCCACAGTTCCGGGAATCTGCTGATGCCGGCATTGCATTACCAGGTAATGGTCGGTGATCGCAGGCGATCTCATGATGGGTATCAAGTCGGACTTGCCGGGCGACGTGATCGCCACGGTGACGAGTCTGTCTATGACCTGGTCACGGGCAAGTACAACAGCCCTATGGTCAGTGCAGGGTGCAGATGGTGTGGAACCGGATCAACCCGCCCGTGCCCTCCGCCAATGTTGCAAAATGTACTGAATAAGATCAACTTGCAGCATATGGAGAGGAGGAGTACGTATGTCGCCGGGCCTCGAGTCGATAACTACACAGACACTTGACAAGACACCTCAGTCCACGGACTGCTGGTTAGTTGCCGCAACCTCTCATATGGCGTGCTAGCCGCGAGGACGAGCAATGTCCCGGTTCGTCACTTGGAACGATTTGCTGTTGTCGGAGTTTTTCTCTGCAGCTTCTGCAAATGAAGATGTGTGGATTCGTGCCACACGTGCAGAACTGGACTCTTTCGGCTTGCACCTCGGAGGCGCCCAGGGGCTAATCGACGCAGTCGGGTCCGGCGTTCCCTGGTTGCCGAGCCTTCCGAACTGTTCCACCGCAGCCCGCATTTTGGTCGATCAGCGCAGGGATCCCTTGCGAACCCCGGCGTACCGCGATCCCGGAGTTTCGAGTCCTAGGTATGCAGGTGCGCGTGCGCCGGCGTACCTTCCGATACTTGCGCTCTGGGTGCTAGCCGCGTCCGATGAACAAATGGAGGGCGGCTTCTATGCTTCAGTGCAGCGGATGCTCGGTTCTCCCTTCAAGAACGAGGCCAAGGTCACTGATGCGATGTTCAGGGCGTGGGAGGACCTCGAAGCTTGGTCATCCAAGGAGTGTTGTGGGCGCTTCGGCGTTTTCCACTGCCGCGTGCTGGGAGAGCACCGGTTTGTTGGTATCCCGCGCTCGCAGGGCCTGATCAGCCGCCAAGATGAACGGAACCTATCGAAGCTCTTCTGGGACGCCCGGCTCCGGCCAGGCCAGTCGCTGACAGATGTGATGCTTGCCTCCCTACTTGAACGCGGCTGCGAATCGCCTTTCCTGACCAAGGCACTTCGCTCTGCTATGGGGAAGCCCGAATACCAACCGCCGCTTGCGGCACTTCTCCGAAAGCTTCTCGGGTCGTGGAGTGGAAATCGGCCGAAGGACGGCCAGGCTGGCACCGATCGGACCAGTGGAGGGGCGCTGGCTAAAGAGCCCGTCGAAGCGAAAGCCGCTGTCACATTAGTCCTTCTGCCATCCGAAGAAGTGCCGAACGGATGGGATGTATGCTGGAGTTTTCCGGCAGTAGTCGATGCGCCCCGCTGCTGCTTTGAGATCGGAGGGCAGCGCCTGCCCGCTCTCCTGCACCGCGCTAGCGCCTGTTTTCTAACGGACGTTTCGGAGCATCACGTCCGCTATTCGCTAGCAGCCCTATCTGCTTCGGCGTCGGCGCAGCTCGAAGTACAAGTCCAACTTGAAGACGATAGTGCCAGCACATATGGCGACCAATGCCGCAAGGAACTGATCCGACAGACTCCCCGCCGGATACTGGCTTGGAACTCGATTGATCCGCGTTTCGGACAGCAGCTTACCGAGCGTGATGTCCCGCTGTACGGTATCTTCTACCTAATTTGCGCTCCGGCCGATTGGGCTAGGACCCATCCCTGGCTTCGACGGGAGCGGATCTCTTTTGAGCCGATGGAGGTAGGCGGCTTGCCAAGTGGATGGCGGATGGCCTGCATCCATAGAGCAGAGAGGCTTACTGCCGAGCATCGGCAGTATTTGGCCGATGATCCCGAAGCCACTGACGTGCCGTCAGCTAGGCTGCGGCTTGTGGGGGGGAGCCGGCTGCTGCGTGGCGGCGCACGCTTGTTTGCTTCATACGACCTGCCTGCTGTTGAATTTGAAGCACCTCCTGAAGCGCTTCTTGAAGCTCCTGGACTGCAGCTGTCGGAGGTGCCCCAGCACTCCGCCATGGAAGGGCAATCGGGGATCCGGCGTTTCCTGGTTGCTTTGCTTGACCTGAACCGCAGCAGCTTCGACATCGGGCTCGTGGCGAACGGGGCCGAGCTGGCGAACCTTCGCCTGCGGGTGGCCGATCCCGATGGGGAGGGCCGCGGGGAGGCCAGGAACTATTCACTCGACCCGCTGGGATTCCCAAGATCAGCTCTTGAGGGACTACATGGCACTTGCATTGGCGGGGCGCGCCAGGATCCGACTGACGGCGGGTGGCTCCGCGAAAATATGTATGAGGTTCTAGCAGTACCCGAGTGGGCTGGCAGATCCTTTACGGAGTCGAGCGCAGCACAGTTCCTTGACACGCTGGCAGCGCGAGGATCGATATCTTGTGGAGCGGCTCGGGACCAGATATCACGGCTCTCCAGCGGTATCAATCCCATTTCCTTGCTGATGGACCTGCGGGCACGGGGCTGCCTAGAAATTGAGACTGATGGCAAGGGACACCTTATTCGCATCCACGGCGTGGCTCCCTCGCTCTATGGGCTGCCCGCTACGCAAGATGGCCTGCCGCTGTTTGGCGTATCGGGGACCCTGCGGCTTGCCCAATGGACTTTGCTGCAAGCCAACGGAAATTTCATGGTTACCGCCGCAGATCCCATCGCAGGGCATTTGCCAGCGTTGCGCGTGGCTGCAGTTGACACGCATTCGGTCCAGGCCGAGTGTTCCTCCATGGGCTTCCTGTTTGCACCAAATCCGGCGCGGGATGTGGCTGGCTGGGCGGGGTCGCTGAGACAGGCCAGGGAAGCCGCGGAATCGCGGGGTACGGAGACGGTTTCTGCTGAACTGGGGCATCTACATCGTCTGAAGGCAGATTCGGCTCGATTCGTCCCGGTTAACGAGCCACGCATGTCCATCGATCAGGAGTGCGGCGCGCAGCTATTCCGCTTCGACGACCCTCAGGCCACCGCCTTGCAGCTGTATGTCCTGGGCGTCCGCCGTGCAGATGGAACTTCGAGGTATTCCCACGTGCCCGACTCCCGTTGGGGAGTATGGATCTCGCAGTTGGCCTTTGCGGAAATGCTCAAGGATAAGCATGGGCGAAACGACGCATTTCCTTGGCCTCTCCACTACGACCCAGAAGCACGCGACTTGTGGGTGCCTGCGCGGCTCCGTCCGCCTGCTGTGCTCGAGCGGGCCCTCGCGCTTTGTTCGGGCGCGGGGCCCGCGATCCACTTTCTTTCTTCCGTCGGCCATGCCGACGGAAGGTCGCCTGTTTTCGACAGCCATGCTGGACGCGTCCTGGGCGCTATCAGCCATGTGTACCGGGAGTTTGTTCCGGGGCATTGGCTTCGGTACAGCTGGGTTCCCGCAGAAACGGCGCAGCAAGTCGCTGCGCAGCTGGGGTGCACCTTGGAACCATTCGCGTGCGCAGAGGCGGCCAGTGGCCCAGAAACTTTGATTGCTTAGGAGGACGGTAAGAGTGCAAGAGACCATAAGCGAAGATCCGATCGGTTCGTGGGAACAGCTCAAGGGCCATCTGAAGCGGTATATCCGATCCGCATTCGGCACCGATTCGCCGTCTTTTGAGGCCGAACGCGAAGCACTTCTCGATACTCCGGGCGTGCTATTCCAAGAGCCGTACCTTGAGCTCCTGCCCTCTTATGTGAACGCCAAGGCGCTCAACGCCCTTGACGGAGTCGACCTGCCCGGCTTGGATGAAGCAGCAAGGCAAGGATTCATTGCTTTGGCAGGCGCGGGGCTCATGCCCGCTGGCGCGGACTTGTATGTGCACCAGCAACGGATGCTCCAAGCCGCCATGGAACGCAAGCATTGCGTGGTCGTTACCGGCACGGGCTCTGGCAAGACGGAGTCGTTCCTGCTTCCGGTACTTGCGTCCATCGCGAGGGAAGCCCTCCGGCCGTCAGGGGGCTGGGCTGCAGCATCGCCACCGACGGCATTGCCGTCCGAGTGGAAGCTCTCTCCACAATGGAGTTTTGGCCGGGCGGCCGCGCGCGGCGAACGGCGGAAGCCCGCTGTCAGGGCGTTGCTTCTGTACCCCATGAATGCATTGGTAGAAGACCAGATGTCGCGCTTGCGCCGTGCGTTGGACTCCGATGATGCGCATGCGGCGCTCAATCGGCACTGGGGCGCTAACCGCGTTCGGTTCGGCCGCTACAACGGCACTACCCCCGTGCCAGGCCACCCGTGGCGGCTGGACGGCCAGGGGCAGCGTGAACTGAATAAGCCCAAGCACGACGAGCTCAGGGCAGCGTTGAAGCAAGCTATCGACCAGTACCAACAGCTGGCGACGGCGATACGGGCCGCTCAGGAGCGCCTTCGCTCGGTTACCGGTGCGGGTGCCGACACCCGCGATGCCAAGCAGCAACTCGCTGACCTTAAAGAGCAACTGTCGTTTGTGCCGCGGATGTCGCCCAGCGCGGCTGAGATGTTCCATCGCTGGGAGATGCAGGCGGCGCCTCCTGATCTTTTGATCACCAACGTGAGCATGCTTTCCATCATGCTCATGCGCCAGGCTAGCCCTGCGATAGCAGGGGACCGCGCCGATGCCGATGTTTTCGAAGCCACGCGTGAGTGGCTTGCAGAAGACCGGGACAACCACGTCTTCCAGCTCGTCCTTGACGAACTTCACCTTTACCGCGGCGCGTCTGGGACGGAAGTCGGGTACTTGCTCCGGCTGCTGCTGGACCGTCTTGGTTTGGCTCCGGACAGCAGCCAACTTCAAATCCTCGCTTCCAGCGCGTCGCTGGATGGCGAATCCGAGAATACATACAAGTTTTTGGGCGAATTCTTCGGAATGGGTCTAGAGGTTGCGCGTGCTAGGTTCCATGTAGAAGGCGGAGTCAGTGTGAATGGGGCTCCCGAAGGTCCCACCGAAATTCCACCTTCCTTTGCGGCGGACTGCTTGGCTACTGCAAGGCAAGCGGATGGGGCCGGGTCCACTGACCTGCTGGCAAGCGATTTTGCCTCCAGCACAGGCGGCGCCATTCCTGCAAAGCTCCTTGCAGACTCTTTCTGGAAAGTGGCTGAAGGGCGTGGCCGCCACCGCGCCATATCGCTTTGCAGCCATCTTCGAACCCTGTTTCCACGCTTGGCGGCAAGCGATGCTAGCGATGCGGCCCGCGGGCTATTCTTGGCAGCAGGAAGGGCAGCGCAGCTCGCATCCGTGAAAGCAATCCAGCCTGCCCATCCGTTGCCGAGGATACGGTTCCATTGGATGGTCAAGAACATCGATGGACTATGGGCTACTGCCCAGCATGTTGGCCAAGACCGGCGCCGTAGGGTCGGTCGCCTGCTTGCCGAGCCCCAAATGGAGGTTGACGGCAATCGGGCGCTCGAGGTGCTGTACTGCGAATGCTGCGGAACGCAGTTGCTTGCTGGCTATAAGACTCCTGCGTCGATTCCCGGAAATATCGACCGGTATGAATTGGCTCCCATGCCTCCAGCAATCGAAGGCTTACCGGAATCGACGCCCCAAACCAGGACCGACGCGCAGCGCTATGACAAGTTGGGCGTAGTGCACTTGCTGCCGGGCGATTGGGAGGAGGCCCCCGATCCGTCGGAGCTCCAGTGGACGCAAGGATCGGAGGAGCGTGATGAGAACACCCGGCGGCCCATTCTTACGGCCCCCGCAAGCTGGCAGCGTTCTTCCATCGATCCTTTGACGGGGATTGTGGACGTGGGAAAGGAGCCTATCGGCAATGGCGTCCCTTGTCTGTGGTTCCGCCTGGAAACATCAGGCGATGTGCTCCCTGCTATGCCGCAACGCTGCCCGTCGTGCAAGATCGACTACTCAGTGCGCAAAGGCGGGCGGCCAGCCCCGATCCGGTCTTTCGCAACTGGCCTGACACAGACGTCCCTGTTGCTGACGAAGCATCTCATGGGCGTCATGCCCGAAGGCGCCGGCCGGAAGCTCGTCGCGTTTTCTGACAGCCGGCAGTCTGCTGCCAGGTTGGCCAACGGGGTAGAGGCCGAACAGTGGGAACATCTGCTGCGCGTCGCTGTGTTGCGCGAGATCCGGGAAAGGGCCGCAGGAGGCGTCGAACCAATCAAGCGACAGCTCCTCGATGCTTTGGATGCTGGAGATGTGGCCCAAGGGCAAGCCATCTTGCGCGCAAGGAGAGAGTCGTTGCCTGCTGCCCAGTTCCAAGCGTTGGCGGAATTTTGGCGGGACGCGAAATCCGTTCAGGATGATCCTGAGTTCGCTAGCGAAGAGGCCAAATCGACCGTTAGCCGCATGGCGCATTGGCGGCCCGGGTTTGTGCGCTTCGACGATTTCCTTTCTCGGCCAAATCCGGCCAAGCAGGCGCTTCCTCCATTGTGGGAATACTTTGCACGCCTTGGAGTCAATCCTGCGGGTCCAGGGATCGATTCAAAGCGGGTTGGCGAGAGGGAAGACTGGACCTCGTTCTTCGACTTCGACCCTCCAAATGGTCCCAGATTTTCGTCCACTGACTTTCCGCAAGCGAAAGCAGACAGGCTTGAGCAGTTCGGCGACGCACTGCGCCGGCAATCTTGGCGGGCCATTTCCGGGCGGCTGCTTTATGACCTCGAAGCACAAGGAGTCGGCCACCTTTGCTTGCCGCCGTCAGCGAGCAAACTCCGGTCTCCGAACATTGATGAACAGGTTTTCCGCGGAGTCTGCGAGAGCGTGATCCGTATCTTGACTGAACAGCGGCGCACAAATCCCCCGCAACGGGACTGGCCGCCGGATGCGTGGTCCCGGGACCAGCCGCGGCGGGACCGGAGGGAGGGCGCCGACAAAGCGCGTATCGGAAACTATCTACACGCGTGTGCACGCCGGTTGGGCTGTGGTTGGGAGGGGCTTCGGGATAGCGTGCGCGATGCCTTGGCCCAGGTTGGGCATGGAACTAGTGATGCTTGGGGGATCGTCGCGCTCTCTTCCCTCTGGGTAAAAGTCGCGGCACGCGATTCCCGGCCGTGGGTGTGCGACCGCTGCGGCCAGGTTCATTGGCAGCCCTCCGGGGGCATATGCTCCCGTTGCACTGCGCACTTGCCTTCCGCCCCAAATGGTCAACGCTTGGCAGCGGAGATTGAGCGGGACCACTACTACGCCTACCTTGCGGCCGATGCCGGATCGGGGTTCCGGATTCACGCTGAAGAGCTTACAGGGCAGACAAGCGACCAGGCCCAGCGCCAACGGCACTTCCGTGATGTTTTCTTCCAGGATGAGGGAATCGAGGATGTGGTGCGGCGGGATGTTGTGCCTCAGGTAGACACGATTGACCTGCTGTCAGTGACAACTACGATGGAGGTCGGCGTAGACATCGGCGCGCTCCAGTCCGTGTTCCAAGCCAACATGCCTCCCGAGCGCTTCAACTACCAGCAGCGTGCAGGCCGGGCAGGACGTAAAGGGCAGGCATTTTCAGTGGTCCTGACCTATTGCCGCGGTCAGACACACGACCGGATCCACTTCGACCATCCCGATGAGATGACAGGGGGTATTCCTCCGCAGCCGACGGTATCGGCAACCGAGGACCAGCGCCTACTCGCCGAACGCCTCGTTGCCAAAGAGGTTCTCCGCCGGGCATTCCGGTCTGCTGGCTGCATGTGGCACGACTCGGGCAGGCCGGTGGATACGCATGGCGAAATGGGGCTTGTCCATGAGTACTGCGGTGCACGCAAAGCATCGGTCGAGCAATGGTTCCAGGATCAGGGCGCTGCGATTGATGGTATCGCTCGCGTGGTCTCCAGGGGCACGGAGATAGATCCAGTACGGCTCGCCAAGGACGCCAAGGATCTGCCGAAGCGCCTGGAGGAAGCTGCAGACTCAGCGTCTGATCCGAGCCAAGGGCTTGCTACGGCACTTGCCGCAGCGGGGGTGCTGCCGATGTATGGCATGCCAACGTCCGTGCGTAACCTGTACTTCCACCTTCCGCCAGAGCCATCGGGCCAATCGAGGGAGCCGAAAGTGCTTGACCGGACACTTGACCATGCCATCACTGATTTTGCGCCGGGCTCGGAGCGTGTCTGGGACAAGCGGCTGCTTTCGCCGATAGGCCTCGTAGGATCCATTTCCCATGACCGGAGCTACAAGTGGGAAACCATTGACCGGCCGATCGGGAGCGCCACCTGGCAACTCTTCTGCCAGAGCTGCAGAAACTTCACCATATACCGTGCCGATCCGGCCACATTGCGGCCCACCCAGGCTATCGATGGATGGGACGAGTCCTGGATCAGGAATCCGCCTTCCCAACCTTGCCCTCGATGCGGCGCCGTTGCGGACCTGTCCCTGGCAGTTGTTCCCAATGGCTTTGTAACCGACCTCAATATCGAGAAGCCAGTGACGTCGACGGAGTCGTCACGCAATGGCGGGTCGAGGTCTTTTGTTGCCTCGCCTTCGTTGCGCGTGGTGCCGCAACGCTCGCTTGGCCGGGCTTTCTTGGCCTTGGACCACCAGGGGCAGGTCTACCGGATCGCGCAGGGTCCGGGTGGGAAACCGTTCGGTTTCAACCGGACTCCTTCGCTTCGCCAGCAGAGGGGGCAACAATGGTTGGACGGCGAGATCTGGAAAGCATCGCTTGATGAGGCCGAGATCTCTGCAAGCATTGCATCGCCGAAGACCACGGACGTCTTCAGCGTCAGGCTGCTCGATGGCGGTGGGTTGGCCTTTTTCGACGAAGCCAAAGAGCTGTGTTCAAAGCGGGCGGCCTGGTATTCCGCCGCCACCATCTTGCAGCGCGCGATCGCATTGGAGCTCGACGTCGATTCGCTTGATATCGAGATTGCATCTGTCCATAGATACCTGGAGGACAGCAATGTGTCCGGCACCGAGCTGTACCTTGCAGATGACCACCCCAACGGCGCTGGGCTTGTAGACTGGGCCAACCGCAACTGGGCGGCGTTGTTGGCCGGCTGTATTGACAGCTCTGGTGAGTATGCGAGGCTCGGCTCAATGGTCCGGGAGGAGTGCCGGCGCGCAACGCAAAGCGGGCAGGTGTGGCGCTCACCTGACCTGCTGCTGCGCGGCTTTCGGAACAGACAGCTTCATGGGCTGATCGAATGGCGACTGGGACTTGAACTGCTGCGTGTCATGCATGACCCTGCCTTCGTGCCTGGCCGGGACCGGTTCTTCGAGGATTGGGGCGTAGGCTTGCGCAGCTGGGATGCGATGGCATCGGAGCTGGCAGACACTTATTGCGCGGCTTATGAGAAGGGTTCCAACGCCCGGCAGAGGGGGCCCATGGGCGCACATGGCTGGATAGCACGGGGAGGCATGGCAGGCCAGGAATCGACGCTCTTTTATCTGGTAAGCCATCCGCTATGGGCCGCGTGTGTGACCGACTCGGGACCAGTCAATCCGGAGCTTTTTGACTGGGCCCTTAGCATGGGGGCTACAGCGATTTACTTAGTCGATTCATTCAACTTATCGCGCCGGATGGCATGGGTACGTGGCAACCTGGATCTCTTCCCGAAACTCAACCTCAGTACGGCTGGTTTGGGAACGGGTGGTGGGACGCCTCCCACACCTAAGGAGCCCTGGATGCAGGAGCTGATCGGCTTGCAAGAAGGCGGCGTCTTGGCTCACGAGGGGTGGAATTGGACAAAGGTAGCTGGCGGTGACGCCTGGGCAGCTCAGCCAGGAATTTGGCTCGCAGATGTTCACGGCCAGCCGGTCAAGGTGAATATTTCCAACTTCCCTGGAGCTGGCTTGCGGGTAAAAGTGATTGGGGCCGCTTACCTCGACCGCCAATTTTTTCCCTCCCTTCCACTGATTGCATTCCGCTCCGGCGACGGGAGCTCCTGAGATGCCAAAGATCCTTGGACAAAACAGCATGGACCGTTGGGAGCGGGAGGTGCGCAGGCTGCTGGCGGACCAACTGCCCCAAGACTGGACAGTGGTATGCAATGTCGCTTGGGCATTGCAGAATGACCAAGGCCTGGTGCGGGACGGCCAGTGTGACTTCGTCGTGCTGGTACCCGGACTTGGAATGGCTGTACTTGAAGTGAAGGGCTCCCGCTCAGTCCGGGTAGGCGACAACGGAATTTGGTACCGGCAAGAAACCGACCGCCGTACAGGGCAGGTTAGGGCCGAAGTCGCAATCGATGAGCCTCCGCCCGAGCAGGCTTGCAGGAACATGCATACGCTGGCAAAAGCCGTTTGCGACCGCTTGCCCCGACAACAGTTCCCGGGCGCGTTTGCCTTCCTCGTTGCATATCCGAACGGCCGGGTTGAGGGGACTTCCACGCTCTACGACCCCAGCACAGTCGTGCCCTCGAAAGACATGCACCGCTTGGAACGCAGGATACGGGGCGCCCTTGAGGCGCGTATCCACCAGTCGCAAGGTAGCGAGTTCACGGCGGAAATGGTGGGCAGGGTTGCCGCGATTCTCTCTAATGCTTCCTTCCGCATTGCGCCGCGCGACGCGCCCCTTGATGCCGACGAGGATGCAGTCGATCTCGATGAATTGACTAGGCAACAATTTGCTGCCCTGCGCGGAGCGTTTGAGCTGCCTCGGGTCGCTATCGTTGGCCCGGCAGGATCGGGCAAGACTTTGCTCGCACTGTGGAAACTGGATGCGCTGCTCGAAGAGGGAAAGCGTGCCTTGTACGTATGCTTCAACAAAGCCCTTGCTGAGCACCTGAGGCTGGTTAACCCAGAGATGTCGACGGCCATAACTTCCGTCGACCGGCTTTTCTACCAGCTTGCCGGAGTATCTGACGCGCGCAAACTCGGGGAGAACTTCTTCACGGAAGAGCTTCCCTCACTCGTCCAGGACGTGGCGGCAGAATTACCGCTGCTGTCCAAGTACGAAGCGATCATTGTGGATGAGGGCCAGGACTTTGGAGAACTCCGTTTGCTTGCATTGCTGGACATGCTCACTCCTGCAGGCCAATGGCTATTTTTCGCAGACTGGGAGCAGAACGTTTACAAGTCGGCCAAACAGGAACCGCTCGGGGCTGAAGTCACATTTAGGCTTTACCACAATTGCCGTAATACCCAGCTTGTGAACGCTGCAACCAATGGCTGCTGCGAGCTGTCCGTCATGCATATGCCTGGCGTTCCTTTGGGTGCGGCCCCACTGCTAAAAAAGGGGTGGGGTGCAACTGCGGCAGCTGCTGCATGGGCCGCTGCGCATGAGCTGGGTCCAGAGGGTGGAGCAATCTTCCTTTCGCCATTCAAGCTAGAGAATTCCTGCTTAGCGTCGACCAGGCTGGCCTATAGCCTCGAGGTGACGGAAGACATTGCTTTGCTAGGAAAGCCCGGCTTTGTTTATTTCTCCACCATCAGGTCGTTCAAAGGGCTGGAGGGAAAGAACGTCGTTCTGCTGCATGCCGATATCCCTGGTCGGATCCCAGCACTCAGCCCCGACGACCTGTATGTCGCGTGCACGAGGGCAACCGGCCGCCTGGCGATTATGGCTGCTTCGGAAGAGGCGCTGCAGTGGTATTCGCAGCGGATGGGCTAGCTCGCAGTGGGCCTCGCTTTGATCAGTCAGGGAACGAATATCTCGCTTCGGTGAAAGGCCAAGTACCGGTCATGATGGGCCAAAGGGTACTTGGCCCTGGCTCCTGATAGTGCAAGTCGGTCGACGTCATCGATGGAAAGAGTGCTGGATAGAACGGTTCTCCCATCCGCTTCAAATGCTAGCAGCCCTTTGTCAAACAAATGATCAAATGTGGGCGTAAGCAGTAGACCGTTTGCGGCTCCAAGGCGCTCAGCTGCCGTTTCACAGAGTCGCCATGGCTTGATATGGCTGGCACGGAGCAGTCGTGGCTCTGCGACGCCTGTGATGGCGCACATACCGTCAAGTGCCAGCAGCGCACTTCTAAACATGCCTTGTCCCCAACGAGCGGCGATGACGTTTACCCTCTCTGTGTCGGACAGCGACAAGTCCTTATAAAGCCGCTGAACCTCGGCATCCTCAGCGAGCACGACAACTGTTTCTGCGTCGCAAGCTGGGTCTGCTTCGGCGATTTGGCCGTTGGTGAGTTGAAGGACTTTCTGGTATAGCGCCTCACTTATCTCCGCGAGGTAGGCCTTTTGATTGCCGAAACCGGTCTTTGGATTGATCGGTGAATACTTCGCGGGGAGGAATGGTGCGATATCGTCCAGATAGTGCGCCGGCTTTGGCTCATGGTTAACAGAGCTCCAACTGACTGGAAGTAGCCAACCATTGGCTGCCCAGTTTTCCCCGACAGAACCGAACACGATTGGCTTTCGAGCCGTCGTTGCTTCGCTCGCGACACGGCCGACTGCCTTGATGCGCGTACCTGCATACGAAACCACCCTATCGCCGGTGCGTGCGATGCGCATGTTCTCGTAGAACTGACTCCGCGCTCCGTTCGCTTCGCGCTTGGGAGACCATAGGTAGCCTTCTCCACGTTCGTGCTCGAAGGTTTGATTGTGATTAACCCACCAATACCTGGTCATACAGCTTGCTATCAGATCTCAAGAAGCGTGCGAACTTGAGAGTCCAAGAGTGAGAGGTCGCTCGGTTGGACGTTCCCGAATCGTTTAGTCAGATCTCGCGCGATTGTGCCGATGGCAGTCATCTGCCCATTAGCCTCGTCGAACTTCGGGATGTTGAGGTACTCCGCAACGCTGGCGCCTAAACTAAGTTGCGCCGCATAGGCAGACACTGCCTTGGCAATGGTCGGGGCGTTCAGGAAGCCTGTCAGGTAGGCCGCTTCGGGCTCTGATTCGACTGGAATGAAGTAGAGCTTGTGGTCAGGTACAACGGTCTTCTCGCCCGCGTGTTCGATCGGTGCACTGCCGATGTAAGCCGCAGCGAAGGTGTTGCCCATCTCGCGCCAAAGGACTTTGAATGGAGCGAAAGTGTAGGGGCCCGTGTTCCACAGCGAATAGAACTCCTGTCCCTTCTGGAACCTCTTCAGGCTGGACCGCTGTTCGAGGTGGCTTTTGAAGCGGTTGAGGAACTTGAACGTGTGCGGGCTTGCGGCTGGAAGATCTGGGTCGCCGTGCATGCCGCGTTGGGGAACCAGGATGCGGAGGTCCGCTTCTGGCACAGCATTGAACGGTGCAACGCCGCGGCCGCGCAAAAGCGGAAAGAGGTGCTCTGACTCTATTGCTGCGGTGATCTGGGGAATGCCCTTCGTCTTGCCGATGTCTGCTGCGTTCTGCACCGTTACCAGCCCGGCTCCAACTGCACCAGTGGCGTAGACCCAGAAGATGCCGTTGCGGTCGGACGTGATGCCTTTGCGTGCCTTGTACTCAGGCTTTGCACCTGCCGAAAAAACCTTAGAGAAAACGGTTTGGTCTTGCGCAGATCCGACCAGCCATGGACGCGTCCCATCGCCGCCTGGTACTGGTACCGCAGTTCCGTCAATGCGTATGGCAGTATGGCGGAACTGCTCCGCTGAAGCGTAGGTCCGCTGGTTCCCGATGCCGTTCGGATTTGTGCCCCATGAGCGATAGGGAACAGGGAATACAGTGGCTGCGTCTCGTTGGAGCATCAGGAACGTTGGATGGTTGCTGACACCGTCGAATGGCTTGATGTCCTGGTAGTCTTCGACCAGCAGGACGCGGCACTGCAAGCTGCCGTTGTCGATCGAGAAGCGCCTGAAACCGGCACTAGACTCGGTTGTGAATACGGATCCGGGGAGGAAGAAGCCCAAGCGCCCATCCCGCGCGAGGTAGTGCTTCACGGCCTGGTAGGTGATCACAGTCGAGATGTCTGACTCGATGCCGCCTACCCACTTGTCGGTGCTGAATACGCCGAGGTCCCGGCAATGCTTTTGGATCGACTGGGCATAGTCCTTTGGCAGGTTGCTCCACTTGACCCATGGCGGGTTGCCGCAGATGTGGGATGAGGGCGGGATCGCGCCGGCAGCAAAGCGGTCGGCCAGGATCGAGCACCAGATGCCATTCCAACCTTGGTCGTGGAGTTCGACTAAGTTGCCTACCGTCATGCTGACAATGGAAATATCGGATGGATCGAGCCCCATAGCTTGCAAGTCGGAAAGGATCGAGCTGCAGATCTTCGTCGCTGGATAGTCTGCATCGATCAGCGTCCGCACATTCGCAAAGATGCGGAAGAAGTCAGGGTGCCCGATCATTCTCTCGGGGACGGAAAACTCCTTGGGGCCGACTTCTGTGTGCAGGACGTGGCTGTAGTTCGAGAAAAAGTCGACCGCCGCCGGGTAGACAGCATCCGCTAAGTACACCGGCAGCTGGATGGGATGCGCGGGATCGAGGTGCGGCGATAGGAAAACGGCAAGCGAACCTTTCGCCGCAAGGACGGCGAGGGGGTTGAGGTCGATGCCATGGATGCCAGCAAGCAGCGATTGGGCCGTAGCGCCGCTGTCGGCCTTGCGTCTGCGCCGAATGGCTTCGAGCAAGAATGTGCCCGACCCGCATGTGGGGTCAGTTAGCGAATCAGACGGCTGCCATTCCAGCAAGTCCATCCCATGTTCTGCCAGCCAGTCCGGCGTGTAGAACTCGCCAAGAGCATGCCTGACCTCCCGAGGGATGAATCGTTCGTAGATGCCCTTGAAGAGGTCCCGCGTCGTATCTGCATGCTTCTTGGATACGGTGAAATCGACGCCACCAAGTCTTCCCAGCATGGCGCCGAGATGCGGCTGGTAACGGAACCAGTCTCCGTCGTCTAGGTACCAGGAGAAGAAGTCGCCGCTCAGCATGTTCACGATACCGGCATGTTCGAACAGCTCGCCGGTTTCGACGGCTCGCAATCTCTCTGCAACTGGAACAGCGGACGCGAGTACGTCTTGGCTAGCCCGGGGTAGCGCGCAGGCAGCAACTACTTTGGCGATGATGGCGATGTAAGTGTTCAGCGCGAATAGGTAGGCTGCAGGGTTGTCCTGATACGGCTGGTCGTGCGAGATCTCTTGCCTGGCGAGCAGCTTCTTCATGTGCGCTGGCTGGAACCCCACAACCTGGCTGAACAGCCTCCGCCACTCCGAAAACAGCATCTTGGTTTTCGTGGTGGCTGACGATGTGTCCGCCTTGCAGATGCTGGCGTAGAGCTCCGGGATCAGCGACGTCCCATATTCCGAGTCAGGTCCGACCAGTGCCTGCAGAAGCTGGGGGTGGACGAGCGGACGGCCATTGCTGTCTAGTGCTGAGAGCAGGCGGTCTGCAGAAATCTTGTCGAACGCGACGAGATCTTCCCAGATGGCCGCCGCGCCATCGAATCGGCCGAAGGTGATGTGGGCTCCATCCCAGGCGACCAAGACGTACTCCTGGAGAGCGCGCCCTTCTTCTGCAGAGATCAGCTCTGCATATTCTTCAGCTTGTTGGCGTGCATGGTTTGCCTTGCTCCCAGCGCGGCCGCTGAACGACTTTGGCGGTTCGTATTCGATGACCACGGCGCCATGCGCCACGTCGGCGAACTTTGTGGGCTTGCCCTTGGCCTTGAGGGCGCGCTCGAGCTGGAATGGGGTCCAAGGAATGGATAGTTCCGAGCAAGCCTGCTCAAGCGCTTTCTCCAGCTCGTGCCGCAGCTGCGCTTCGTTCTTGGAAATTTCCGCTGCGGATAGGACAGCGCTGACGAGGGAGATGGTAGTTGCGCTGCTCACAGCAATCCTTCTGCAGACTTACCGGGCAGGTGCATGCTGGTCCTAGGCGGCCTTGCGGGCGGCTGGGAGCTCAATCAGGCCAGCACCGGAGAACAAGTGGGTAAACATGGCCTCTGCAAGCTTTGGCGGAACTGCGTTCCCGATCTGGGTGAACTTTGAGTCCGTCTCGCCAACTGGCGTGAATTTAGCGTCGAATGTCTGAATACGGGCGCACTCACGCCAGGACAGCCTGCGAGGCGCCTCCAGCTTCTTGCGCTTCGGGTCAGCTTCCGTGTGTTCGTAGTGGTCGGAAAAGTCCCATCGCTGCTTCCACCCATCGGCAAGATTCGACCACGTGAGAGTCATCACCGGGCTAGCTGGATGCAAAGTGATGTGCCTCCAGTTGGCAACGACTGTGAATGCCGGGTCCGCCCACTTGGCCTTGCGGTTCCTTGACATGTAGTACCAGGAGAAGTGGCCCTCGGGATCATGCGGGCGTTCGTAAAATTCGCCTTCTGGCCAGAGCGGCAAGCCCTTGATGGCGTCGCCATGTGAGGCGTAGGGTAAGAGCGGGCCCGATGTCTTGGTCGTCTTGCCGTGGGTTTCCTTCGGAAATTCGAAGACTTGATTCAGGTCTTTCCTGATGCCGACGATGAACAGCCGTTTGCGGGATTGCGGCACGCCGTAATCCTTAGCGTTCAAGAGCTTGTATGTAACGTTGTAGCCGGCCTTGTCGTACGCCTCGAGCTGTTCCTTTAGGAAGGTCCCGCTGCTCAGGGCCTTGAGGCCGGAGACGTTCTCTGCAACGAAATACTTGGGCCGGACGATACCCACCACACGCAGGAACTGCTTGTACAGGTTCGTCCGCTCATCCTTTTCGGGATCTCGGTTGCCCGCCATGGAAAAAGATTGGCACGGATAGCCGCCAACGACGACGTCGGCGTCTGGAAAGGCCTGGATGCCAGAGATGTCCGCGTTGAGGATATCCGCGCCGGGGAAGTATTTCTCCAGCGTCTTGCAGGCGTCCGCCAAGATGTCGTTCGAAAAGATGACGTGGCCGCCAGCCGCTTCCACGCCAAAGTCCATGCCGCCGCAACCCGAAAACAGGGATAGCACCCTGATCTCCTCACGGCTTTTCTCAAAAATTTTCTTCACGTTCTCTCGCTTCTCCGCTCCGCATCTTCAGCATTGGTGTCTTGCGGGAGAAGGGGCCACCTGGACTTCAAGTAGCCATCGATCGCGTCGCGCACGACCCAAGCAAGGGAAACCTTGTTCTCTGCAGCGATCCTTTCCAGGACTTGGTACTGCTCCTCTGGGAAGCTGATGGACGCACGGACCGTGCGCTCATGCACGCCGCCGTCCTGACGTTTTGCCTGAGTCCGCATCGCTGTCCCCCGCATTGAAGAGCTAATTCACCATTTTACACCACCGTGGTGAATGGCCGCTGATCCAAGGAGCGGGACCCAGGGCGGTACCAGCTAGGGATGGTCTTATATGGGCGATGGACAGTGCCGTCTGGTACTTCAGGTTGGAGGCTGCAGCAATCAGGCGCGCGACCTCGTCGCGGCTGAGCACCACCGGCAACTTCTGGGGCACGTGCACGTAGCTCATTCGGGCCATCAGTTCGCCACGGTCGAGCGTGACGTCGAAGAAGAACTTCAAGCCGGTGATGGTGGCATTGAGCGTGATCGGCGAAACGCCCCGGTCGATCATGTGCAACTGGAAGCGACGCAGATCCTCTGCGGTGGCGGTGTCAGGCGAGCGTTGGAGAAATCCAGCGAGGTATCGCACGGCGCGAATGTAGGCGGCCTGGGTCTTGGGGCCGAGCTTGCGCATGCGCATGTCGTCAAGCATGCGCTGACGCAACCCAGAAACTGCTGGTGTCGATGGGATCATGATCGTGCTCCTGTCGAAGAACGAGGCCGATTGCCTCGCTTATTCGCTTGTGGCGTTGCCCACGCATACACGGGGAACGAGTGGCTCCGAGATTTCAAAGGTAGTTCAAGTGGTAAGCCGCTGCCGCCTCGGTTTGCCGTTCCCCGTTTCCCGAATCCAATTTCATCCTTGTTCACTGAAGCAGAGATCAACAAGCACACTGGAATTTGGAAGAGGGCCCAGCAGCAGTACGGAATTCCCTTGTCGGCGGAGACCAGGGCAAAGATCAGCAAGGCGCTCTCAGGACGTCGCTTGTCCGAAGAAACCAAGATCAAGATATCAGCTTCGCTGAAGCGGTTTCACGCCGCTCGGTCTCGCTGATCTTCGGCGGGGCCGGCTTCGACGTTTGCTATTCCGGACGTTCCGACTGCAGCGTCTCCTATCGACCTGTGGATTCAGGTTCGACGCAAGTTCGAGCTTGCTGAGATGGCGACTAATTTGAGAGTACCAGTAACTCTCAATTTCAGACCATGCCTCAACTCCCAGCGTCGTCGACGATGCTCACCGTTGCCATCGCCACCAAGCCTCGCCGACCCTACAACCGTAGCCCGTATCGAGAGAAGACGGTGGCGGTGCGTGTGCCCGAGTCGATGCTTCCTCAAGTTCGCAAGATGCTGAGCCGGCGCCGAGACCAGACGGCGCGCCACGTCAACGTTGAAGTCAAGGGCAAGCCGAAGCTGAGTCCAAGGCGCAAGCTCATGGGTAATGTCTCGAGCCGACGGAAGGACCGACGGTGACTAGAGCACATGCCCGTCATCCGATGCGCCGCTGCGCTCGACATCTCCTGCCTACAGCTGAAACTGGAGGGGCTGGACATGGATAGCGCACGTGACCGTAGGACCAGCCACATCATCGATGCCGAACAGTTGTGGGACATGGAGGTCATCGAGAAAAATGGTTTCGTGTGCCCCGGTTGTGCGGTCGATGTGTTCCCGGCGTCCTACCTCAAGGACATCAACAAGCGTCGACCGTACTTCAAGATCGGCAAAGGCAGTGCTCATGCTCGCGGCTGCGGCGTCGCTGGCTTCTTGAGCGCGAGAGCGTCAGCAGTTCGCAAGCGCGGCATGGCGCGTACTTCTGGTGGGCTGCCGATTCCATTCCCCTCGCGACTGGTGATGGATTCCGTCGTTGAGACTGGTCCTGCGACCGTGCCGCGCCTTGCCAAGCAGTCGATGGCGGCAAAGCTCGGACCTTCGGCGTTGGCCCTTCCGCACGGCCCCCCCGCCTATCACGGCCACACGGTCACGACACTACGACCGATCTGCCGCATATTCATGGAGTTTCCGGATGACCGAAAGCAGTTGGCGATCAAAATCCCCGGAGTGGCAGGTCGTACGTATGGCACGGCATTCAGACAACTTGGCTTCACTGGTATCCGTTCTCAACCTGTGCCAGTTGGCTTGTTCTATGCTCCTTTGAGCTGGGACTTCGCGACCAAGGGCGCTGGCTATGAGGAGTGGACGCTCAACGCCGGCGCGTGGCCGAAAGGAGCCAAGCGACCGACCGTGCAATACCGCGTGCGCATCAACTGGTCGGGCTGGACCGACTTGCAGCGCGCGACGCTGCAACACGAGCTTCAGCGTGCGCGCAAAGAGGTCGTTGGAAAGAAAGGTATCCGCGAGAAGGCTTGGCTGTTCTTCGTCGGCTGCCAGGATCCGGCCGACCCCGGTTTGTTCATCGTGGAAAAGTACCCGCTGATCAGTTGTCGCGTCGGAGAAATGCGGTGGCCGAAACGAAATTCAGCACTTGACAGAAGCTGATCCCGGTCAAAGTCGCTAAACGACCAGGGACTGCAATCCCCCATCTTCGAGGCTGCAGTTCAACGCCGAAGGCGAGTGGCTAGGCGAGGGGCGGCTGCTCGACTAGGTTTTCAGCTTTTTTCGTTTACTTCGTACCTGCCCATGTGATCACTTCTTTTACCAAACTCAACACTGAGGCAACGAACGCCAAGACGGAAGATGCCTCCAGCCAAGGGAACCGTGGAACCCTGGGATCAGCCTCTTGAACGATCGGAGCCTTCTTCTTGGGTCGAAGGAAGCGCCAGAGAGTACGCAACGTTGGAATGAATCCCGATAGCATAAAGCCGACGGCGGCATATGCATAGTTGACGCCGCCGTAATTCAACCAAACGGCGAAGACTGCGGCAGCGACGACCATCAATGGCGTTTGCAGAATTTCTACAAACTGATAGGTCCGAACAAAGTGCTGTTTCCAACCACGCGACGATATCCCGAAACCCTCGAGTAGATGGCGTGCCTCCTCGAACACGGCCTTCCCCCATCCTGTTTGAATATCTGAAACGCTCAGGGCGACATGATTCGCCCTGAACTCAATATGCAACTCGCAGCTATCGGTGGGACTTGCGGTAAGTAGCAATTCGACTTGCAGGTGCTCCAGCTCCGACAACGAGTGCTCGTCCAGCACCTTCCAAGAGTCGTGCCCCTCAAGGGTCGTGATCTTGCCCAGGCTTATCGCTTGGGCAGTGATTCTCCTGCCACTAGTTTTCAGCCCCGACCGAAACTCCTGCAGCCCCTCAACAATTGATCGAAAAGTCCCTCTGGCAATAGTGCGTGGTGGATAGGTCTGGAACTGTTGAGTGCGAGCAACTGTCATGGGTACTGAGGTAATTAAAGCGATGGACAAGCGGTAGGATGGAAAAGAAGCACAGCAAAGCCGCGAAACGTCTAGATGTCCTCTCACATCTGCTCGACACCTTTCTCGCCGCTAGTCAGCTCATTGATGAAGGCACGAACGCCGGAGGCGCGCCGAACCTCCAGCTCAACCGCCTTGAGCTTCCGGTCGAGATAAGCTAGCAGTGCACCGCGAACGAAAACCAGTTCGCCAGGGTACAACTGCGCTGGCCACCGATCTCGATGCAAGAACAGACGTGGCCCATTTGTTCCGTCGACACGCGAGGCCAATAACCATTCGCCATGCATCGCTTTGACGCGACTCTCAACGGTGTACGCAGGCCACCTCTGGCTTCCATGGCGACTAGAAAAATCGGCATCCGGATTGTTGCCGACACGCGCATCCCACTCGCGGATTATTGCGACTCTGTGGGTCGCCCGTAGAGTCGGCGATGTAGCGGACGACGCATCCTTGTGTGCCGATCTACTAGTCGGGTTGTCGGTGCATGGATGCTTCGGCCAAGGAGGACCTACTTCGTCGAAGAAGACGCGACTGCCAAACTGGTTTTGGTAGAAGAAGACCTGCTGGCCGCATACCGGGCATCTGGCATTTGGTGTTAGGAATCGAGCAGTCGCTGAGCGAGAGGCTCTGGCGCGGGTAAGCGCGGATCGAATCCTAGATCGTTCACTGCCGGAAATCTTGTTCCGGTCCCCCCGGGTAACGATAGACCCGCTCACGTAGTGAAGGTTGTCGAACTTGCTCGTTCGCCAATGGCCCTGTCGTTCAAACGTGCTCATGTAAATTGATCACCAGAAAAAGTTTCAGATCGAGAATGACCGTAGATTTCGCTACGTCAACATATTCGGTAAGGACATTAGCCTCCTCTGCGTTGGCTCTTTTCGTTCCACGCTTCAAGTAGGAATAGGGCGGACGCGTGAGCTGAATGTATGGCGAATCGAGCGTAGTAAAGTGGGAGATCAACGGCTTCTGGGCCTTGCCCGTGCGCGCTTGATGCGTGAGTCCGCAGTGAGCCTACGCCGGAGATGACATTCCCCAAGCCGTTTGCGATTGCACGGAGGTCCTCAGCGACGAGTTGACTCGGATCAAGGCCGAGGTGTTTTCTCACTACTTTGTAGAGTGACTGGATATCTTGCGTGGAAGGGGGGGCTAGCTCATTCTCGAAGATGTAGTACTTGCAGATCACTTCCAAAATATTCGATGCCGCAAATACCGCTTCCCTTGCATTGACATCGACGTTGTGCAGTGCGCGATCGAACTCAAGATTGAGTGCGCGAACGTCGCGGGTCCTAATCAGGCCGGCAAGTGCTTCACTTACGGGAACAGCGTTCGGTTCCACGATGACGCCGCCTAAGCGGTATCCCATTTTGTGCTGGGCAAGAAGGGTATGAAAGTCATAACTGAATTTCGCAATCGCCATTTCTTCGGCCGCTCGAAGGAGGCCGCCCGCAGTTGCACCTGGCCGTAAATCGGGGGTGTCGAGATAAACCGCTACAACCTTGCCTAGAACATGGAGCGGTTTGGGATGAGATTCATTGGTTCATCGGAGCCACTCCTTAGTGCGCATGGAAACGGAGCCATTGGGAGGGGCTGTTGGCGCTTCAGCATGTCCGAATATGACATCCAGATCGTGCGCGTTGCGGATCACAGTAGAGAGCAACTGGCTAACCAGGTCGATGATTGATGGGGGGATGCTTGAGCTCATATATCTGAGATATTGCCTCAAGTGTTCAAAGGGAAGGCCACCAGATGATGAATAGCGCGCGTGATCGCCAGGCCGGGAATATCGTTGACGCGGAACAACCGTTCGATATCGCGCCCTGCTACGATCCGAGAAACATTTGCTTCGAGGAGAAACCATGCCATATCAAGCACCCATCCAACGCACCGATCCAACGGCCCTCTTGTTTGTCGTGGATCAGTCTTCCTCGATGGGGGATCGCATGGCTGACTCTGAGCGTACCAAGGCCCAGATCGTCGCAGACGTGCTGAACAAGACGTTGATGCAGATGGTGACCCGCTGCGCAAAGGCCGACGGCGTGCGGGACTACTTCGACATCGGCGTGATCGGCTATGGCGGCAGCGGCGCTCGGAACGCCTTGATGGGCAGCTTGTCGCAGCAGATTCTGAACCCCATCTCTGCCATCGAAGCGAATCCCGTGCGTATTGAGGAACGTCGTCGCAAGATCGACGATGGCGCGGGTGGCATCATTGAGCAGACTGTGAAATTCCCCGTATGGTTTGAGCCCCAAGCCAATGGCGGCACTCCCATGTGCGCTGCCATCAGCAAGGCGGCCGAAGAGCTGGCGGCTTGGTGCGACAACCATCCCAACAGCTATCCACCGACTGTGCTGCACATCACAGACGGAGAGTCCACGGACGGTAGTCCCGAGCAACTGGCTGAGGGCCTGCGTCAGTTTCAGACGAACGACGGCAATATTCTCTTGCTCAATCTCCACGTCAGCTCGCTGGCTGCTACACCGATCTCATTTCCCGCGAACGAAACCGGCTTGCCGGACCAGTATGCCAAGCTGCTTTTCAGGATGTCGAGTCTGCTTCCGACGCACCTTGTGAAGGTTGCTCAGGAGAAGGGGCGAACGGTTTCAAATGAATCCCGCGGCTATGTCTTCAATGCCGATGCTGCCGAGATTGTGGACTTCTTCGACATCGGCACACGCCCAGCGCAACTGCGGTAAACAGAGTGCGGCTCAGAATTGATCTGGCCGCTTCGGTTGCCAAAGACCTGAAGCGTCCGGATTTGAACGAGGACGCATATGCCTTGGGCGATGCTCGTTTTGCCCTGTCGGACGGCGCATCCGAGTCCTACGACTCCAGAACTTGGGCGCGCTTGCTCACTGAGGCGTACGTGCTCGATCAGGGTGTTTGCGTACCGTGGGTAGCGGACAGAGTCCGCACGTACCTAGACTCGACGGATTTCGCATCGCTGTCGTGGTCCAAACAGGCCGCTTTCGAGCGCGGCAGCTTTGCCACCTTGCTCGGCCTGGAACTAGCCCCCAATGGCACCGATGCCGAAGTACTCGCCATCGGCGACAGCCTGGCGGCCCATGTGCGCGATGGGGTGATTTTGGACTCATTCCCTTTTCAGCATGCAGAGCAATTCGATGCTCGCCCTCGGCTGCTTTCCACTTTGGCCGCAGCGAACGACTTCGTAGGGGAGTCGAATTTCTTCACAAACAGCAGCATCACATGGCCAGTCAGGCCGAACGACCAGATTCTGTTGGTAACTGACGCAGTCGGCCATTGGTTGCTAGCTCATGAGGAGGCGTTGACCACCCTCAGCGTTGTTTCAAGCAATGAAGAGTTCGGACAGTTGGTGGCTGATCGGCGCTTGGACAAGACGATGCGGCTCGACGATTCGACGATCCTGCGTATCGTCGTGGAAGGTGATGAGCTGGAGCAGCAAGCATGAGCTACCCCACGCTAGAGCAATACCAGGAGGCCCTGCAGCATCCTCAAACAGCGTTCTTCGATCCGCAGTTAAAGGCCGGAAAGATTCGGACTTCGGGACTCGGACTGCCCGTGGTGGTTTCAGGTGGGTTCGCGCTGACCTATGCGGTAGAGGTCGGTGCGGCAAAGAATGCCGTACGGTGTTTTCACCGAGAAGCGAAGGGCCTGGAGGCGCGGTACGCGGCCATATCAAAGAAGCTCAAGGCGTTGGCTTCTTCCTATTTTGTTGACTTCGAGTTTCAGCCGCAAGGCGTGAGACTCAACGGAGGAACTTTCCCGCTCGTCAAAATGGCCTGGGCTTCGGGCGAGACGCTTGGTGAGTTCGTCGAAACGAATCATGGCGACAAGGCAAAGCTCACGAATCTGCTGAATGCACTGACCCAACTGTCTGCCTACCTGGCACAGCAGGGAATTGCACACGGAGACATCCAAGAAGGCAACCTGATGGTGGCGGATGCGGGCCGACGCATCCAACTGATCGACTACGACGGGATGTTTGTGCCGGAGGTTGCCTCGCTGGGCAGTTCCGAGATAGGGCATCGCGACTACCAGCATCCCCGCCGCGATGCGAGCCAGTTTGACAGCACGCTGGACCGTTTTTCGTTTATGGCACTGAACCTTGCGCTGCGCGGGCTGTGCGAGAGGCCGTCCCTATGGGGGACTTCCAGTAGTGGGGCCGGCGTCATCGTGTTTCGCGCCAACGACTATGCCGATCCCGGGGCATCGGCGGTCTTCCGCTCGCTTGAAACAATCCCTTCACTCGCAAGAGACGCCAAGAATTTTGCGACCATCTGCCGTGCGGCTTACAAGCAAGTTCCAACGCTTGCAGATTTCCTGGATGCGAAGGGCATTCCGCAAGAGATAGTAGTTCCCAAGCCGATAGGGTCGGCACCTCCAGCTCCAGCTCCAGCAGGCTACATCAGCCAGTATCCGGTGCTGGATGCCTCTAGATACACCGCGTTTGCGGGACATATCGGCCAGATGGTGGAGTTGGTCGGGCGCATTGTCGAAGTGAGGCATGACATCGGAAAGTTTGGCAGAGGCAAGGGCAAGCCCTACGTCTTCATCAACTTCGCACCCTGGAATGGCCCTTGCGTGAAGATCAATTTGTGGAGCGATGCCCTGGCCAAAGGTGGTGTTGTACCAACGGCTTCCTGGATTGGTAAGTGGGTGACTATTAAGGGACTTGTTGAGCCGGTGTATCGCAACCCGAAATACAAGTACCAACACATTTCGATCTCCGCAGCTTCGCCATCGCAGATTGTTCAACTGACCGATGCCGAGGCGCAATACCGTCTTAAGGCCCCGCGCTCGGGTCGTCCGGTCACAGTATCGAACACTGACCTTCTGGGCCAGATGAAAGGCGTCGGCTCTGGAAATCGAGCACGTCCTGCGCCTGTGCCCACGACCGCACCTGCACCTGCACAAAACCTCACAGCGAATCAACAAGTGTTGGTAAACATGCGCAAGCAATCAGGCGGAACCCCCAGTGCAGGGCCGAGTTCTTCCACTCGCAGTCAGCCATCATCCTGGTCCACACAACATGGTCAAGGTAGCGCGAAAAAGAAGTCTGGTTGGGGTGGCATTCCGTGGTGGGTTTGGACTATTGCGGCATTCATTCTTTTCTTGATGTTCAGGCGATGAGTAGCCCGACGTTGAGTGTTCGGTGCGCGCAAGGGCGTTGTAGAGGATTTTCGCCTTTGCCTCGGGCCACAATAGCTGGCAATATTTAGCTGACGCCAGCAGGCCTGGACGGGGCGGCCGTTGAGATTTTTTTATCTTGATGTACCCAGCCAGTCCAAGTTCAGATCACCATCAACCACCAGATCAGGGTCAGTACTGCCAGCTGTCGCCGAATTTTTGGGCGCAAGCGATTCGATGGGGCACGCACACTTTCTTCCGTAACACGCGGACCCACCATGGACACAATGGACTTAATCATCATTCTCGGCATTGTCGGCTCTGTCGCCTCGGTGATTGGACTGCTGATTTCGGCACCGAATAACAAGTCGCGGCTAGTGCATGTGGCTTACGGTATATTTATTTCTATCCTTGCTGTTGGGGTGGTCACTTACCAGCATCGAGTTAATGATGCAGAACGCCGTATTGTGGAAATGCAGCGCATAGAGCGCGAAGCGGAAAAGCTGCTGTCAGGCTTTGATTTCACTACAAGCGGCTCTATGGCTGGCTTCATGCTTGCGGCCATGTCGTTTCTTGAAAAGCATAAGGACCGACTTCCCGACTCATATTCCAGAGCAGTTGTCCTGTGCGAAAACTCTGAATGTCTCAAGACCAAGAACGCAGAGGGTCTCACGAGCATGGAGCATTTCAGGAATATGCAAGATGCATCTACCGCATTGAAGTACCTTGTTCAGGGAATTTCACAAAGTGGGGGCTAACCGTCGACTCGAGTCGACTGGCGTTGGCACGCCTCCGCTCATGGCACGCCTTCGCGTTAGCCCTCACCAATTCACGCCATGACACTTCCCGCGCTGAATGAATACACCGCTGCGCTTTCTTCAGCACTCGAAGAAGCGCCGGAGACTCACAGGCTAATGGTCGCTGCTCACGTGAACGCCAACGGGCATCGGATCACAGCTACGGAGCTTGCACGCGCAGCTGGCTACGCAGGCTATGAGGCAGCGAATCTCCAGTACGGAAAGTTCGCTCGCCGGGTGTGCGAAATGCTTCATTTCAGTCCGCCAGTTGGCAATAGCGGGCAACCCACGTTTACGTACGTCCTCGCAACGCCCACAAAGCTACCGAGTCAAGACTGGCTGTGGACACTACATCCGGTAGTTGCCGAAGCGCTGAGGGCGCTAAGCGCCGGTCCCACCTCAACAAAGGAGACCGATGTCACTTTTCCAGACGAGGTCCCCGAGGGACCGAAGTATCTAGAGGGAGCGGTCGTTCAGAGACTGGTCAACGCGCGAGAGCGAGCAAGTGAAGCTCGCTCGGCCTGTCTTGAATACTGGGGAACCGATTGCGCGGTTTGTGAAATCGACGCGGCCGAAGTTTATGGGATCCAAGCAACTCGATTCATCCACGTACATCATCTTCAACCACTATCCAGTCTGATTGAACCTACGCTAACTGATGCCAAGCAGGATCTTCGTCCTGTCTGTCCCAATTGTCACACCGTGCTGCACATGACTGAGCCTCCAATGTCCATTGCTGCGCTTCGCACATTGATGCGCAGGCTCCGCGATTAGGGCTAGCCTTTCATCCAGAGGACTGCTTGCCGTACTGCTCACAGATGACCTTTTGCCAAGAAGCCACCTACTTCCTGAAGAACTGTCCTGGCGTGAAGATGGACGTCAACAATGACGGCGCGCCCTGTGAACAACAATGGTGCCGGTAGAAATGAAAGCCATGCGAAAACTAACAGTTAGTCTGGCGCTCGCAGGACTGAGCAGTGTGGCTTTGGCAGATGCCCCACAGTTTCAGAAGTTCGCCTCGGACTTGAATAACGTCCTGAGCTGCAAATACACGAAGACCACTCCTCCTGACGAGCTCGGGGGAACTCTCTACATGTGTATAGCGGGCAAGGCTGAAACCGCCAAAGTCTTTATCAACAAGGACGAGACAAATGGCAAAGTCTTGAACCTAAAAATCATGTGGAATGATTGGTTCAAAGACCTGGGCTACGGCATTCACTCCGATAAAAAAGAAACAATCGATTTTATCAATCTGCTGGGAAAACGCCTCTCTCCGGCTGTCACACCTCAGATGCTCAAGGCCTTCGAAGGCAAAACCCCCGCCAGTTTCACCACAGACACCTGGGACGTGAAGTACACCTACAACCGAGGGCCGGCGATTGACGAGCGGTTGTTCGTCTTCACGCCGAAGTAGGCCGTTGCCCCTCGCCGCTAGCGCCTACAACGAGCGCGCAAGGAAATTACGCCTTTGCCTAGGGCGAAAATACCTGGCAATATTTAGCTGACGCCAGCAGGCGTTGGCCGGGCGGCTGCTGAGATTTTTCATCTCGGTGCGGCCAGCCGGTCCAAGTCCAGCACTCTCCTGGACTTTCCTCTCCAAATCTCCCTCGTCTTTGACGATTCGTCGCCGGTATGCGCTCCGCAGCCATTGCGGTTTCGCTGCCGGCTTTTTTGCGTCTTCCGCTGGGTATCGAGAAGCCACACTTTTCGATACCTAGCCGCGCGCGCTTCTTTTCCTGATAACTTTTATGGAAAAACCACAAGGTTCGCCCGCGTCCGCCTTGAAGTGCGGGCAAGAAATTCAGAAATCCGCCCTGTCCGTCGCCGTCGCCGTCGCCACCGAGCAGATGCTCAATGACACCGCCGCCAAGCCGTTGAATTCGACCGCTGACACGCCGTCGGCACTCGCCAATGGCTACATGGCGGCTTCGCAATCGAGCGCGACTGCGGCCGCCTATGCGCTCGACGAAAAAATGTTCTGTGCGGCCGGGGGCACCATACCGGCGAGTCCGCTACAGATCGTGGAATTCTTGGCCGCGTTTGCTGGGAAATTGGCCGTCGCCACCCTAGAGCGCAGGCTCATCGGCATTCACCATGCGCATGTCGACCGCGGCTTGGTGTCTCCAGTGCATGACGCCGGAGTGAAGAAGACCATGGCCGGCATCAAGCGCACATTCGGCGTGCGCCAACGCCGAGTCCGGCCGATCCTCAAAGACGACTTGGTGGCAATGATGGTGATGTCCGACCGCCAGAGACCGAAGAAAGCCGCGCGCGACAAAGCGCTTCTCTTGGTCGGATTCGCCGGTGCGTTCCGCCGCAGTGAGCTGGTAGCGATCAAGCGCGAACACTTGATCGAGCACAGCAGCGGCATCGAGATTTTGCTCGTTCGTTCCAAGACCGACCAGAGCGGAGCAGGACGAACCGTCTTCGTTCCGTATGCCAACGGTGATCGCTGCCCCGTGTTGGCGCTCCAAGAGTGGCTGACGATCTCCGGCATCGGCATCGGCTACATCTTTCGCGGCGTCGACCGCCACGACCGCATCGCCGATGCACCGCTGACGGCGCAGTCGGTGGCCTTGATCATCAAATCCGCCATCGGCAAGGTTGGTGGCCGCGAAGCCGACGTGTCCGGTCACTCGATGCGCGCCGGCTATTGCACGCAAGCTGCGATTGCCGGGCTTCAGCCGTTCCAGATCAGGGAGCAGACTGGTCACACGTCCGACGCCACGCTCGCGCGCTACATCCGGCCAGTGGCGAGGCGCAAGATTCCGTCGTTGCTGTAGCCGACTCACTGATCAGTCCGGAGTCGATTTGTGAACGACAGCTGTGTTCAGATATGCCTGTTTTGAAAATTCATCGACCGCCTCAATCGCACTCGATGCTGCAGCACAATCAGCCGAACCGTGAGGCCGAACTCGGCCAGCAGCGGCCACTCGCATCTTCCTTCCAACGACGGCCATTGAAGTGACCGCGCGCTGTTCGCCCCTTTTCTCTGAGGTTGATGCAAATGTTGGAGTCTCTCGTATCCGGAAGACCTGCCTCGGCGCTCTTCAAGTCATTGATGGAAGCCGATGGCTCCCTCGACGCTCGGGCGCTAGACCGCATCGTCGGGCTTGAGTACCCGAACATTAGTTCAGGCGCCTTCATCGCCATCCGCCGTTGGTCGAATCTGGACAGTGGGTTTGAGGTTTCGGACGAGGACCTAGATGCCCTGATTGCGCACTATCTGAGAGAAGCCGGGTACATCAGCTAGTTCGTCGTTTGGGCCCCTCGGTAGCAGCGGCATAGGTGTGGCAGGATGCGGCCACAAGCCGTCGGTTGACGCCAAGAATCGATTCGTCCAACAGCGGACATTGACGAACTTATACGAAGCACATGGACAAGCAGCGAAATTTTCCAGTCCACGTCTTTCTCTGCGTCGTCCCTTGGGCGATTCCGCTCGCTTTTTGGATCCTGCCTCTTCCTCTTCCTGCGCACATTGCGGCAGACGATCTTCGTCTAATCAAGATGGCCGCGATATGGTCGTTGTGCGTTGCGCTTGCTGGCCTCGCGTGGTCCTTGATTGACATGGCGAAAAATCGACGCATCGTCTCCGCGCTGTCGGCCGCTGTCGCAGCAGGTTACCTCGGTTGGTACCCCTGGGAAGGCATCGGCTACGTTTTAAAGCTGTAGGTTCGACATCGGATGGGGCGTCTGCTACCAAAGCGAGCAGCCGCTTTGGGCCCCGCGCGGCCAGCGCTGAGGTTCGGCTACAGTCGGCCAGGAGTGGACCTTCGACGGGCGCAGCCCCCCCGGAATAGTCTTCCTTCATCCGACAAAATTGACTACACGAGAGAAGCACGAGTTGTTCGGGCGACGGCCGCTTTCGCCAAGGCCCAGGCTGTTCTTCGATTCACGGTCTGGCCCGCTGAGGGGGCCGTGGTCATGAAACGTCTCGTGCTTTTCTTCGCGCTCGTCGGACTTGGCATCCCTGTCGTATGGAAGTTGGCGTACCACTATTCGGCGCCGTTTGCGGAGTGGTGGCTCCAGGCGCCAGATTGGGTCGAGACATTGCGGTTGGCACTATGGCCGAGTGCGCTCCTTCTCATCGCCGACCCGCTGGACAGCAACGTGGCCCTCTGGATTGTCTCCGTGGCCATCAATGCAGCTACGTACGGCCTGATCGGGGGGCTGCTACATGCAGTGCTACGCCGCCGGTAGTTTGGACCTGCCGCGAACTCAGCTTGGGCGGCGCGTCAGGATTGCCGGTCGCGGGCGGCCGGCGACATGGGTTCGCTGAACAATCAGCCATCTATGATTCCAACGAGCCGTGTCAGTCCGGAAGGTAGCATGCCGCTGGCGGCAGTCCGCCAGAACCCGACGTTCGCTGACTTGGTCCAGTTCGCTCCGAAGCCGACCTTCGCAGCGCGCATACGACAACCTCTGGTGGTCGATTGAGCGCCCGCACTTGAAGTGCGTGCGCACAAACTGACCTCTCATGAACAATGGGCACCTATGTCCCGTCTCGCTGCCTTCCTTCTTTTCTTCGTTCACATGGCCACCTACGCAGGCAGCTTCTTTCCGCCCGAATACAAGCAATTCGCCTTCAAGGAGGGCGATGTGCTAGCGAGCAATCGAAGCGACGGCAAGTTTGCAGTCAATAAGATCCTCAAAGTGGACCGCTTCGATTTCAAGAAAGGCACCGCAATCAGCATCCAGGGCAAGCCCTTCGTCGCCACGGAAGATGACTACTTGTTGGTCGTGAGCTGCGCGCTCGGTGAAGCGGAGTTCAAGTCACTTGATGAAGCCCGCCAGGCTGCGAAGGCGGGGCGCTGGACGATTAAGCTCGGGCACGTTCCCAATCGGTCGCCCGGGGCGGCAGCCGGACAAATTCTTGTAGGCAGTGCGCCGGTTTCTGAGGCTGAGCTCACAGGCTACCGTCAGTGGAAAGCAGCCTTCGAAAGAGGAGAGGCAGGTATTTTTTAACGCCCGGGGGCCAACGACGGTGGGGCAACAATGAAGACTGGTTTGGGCCTGCCACAGCCGGTCCGCATGCGGCGGAATCCGGCCACAAGCCGGTCCGCATGCGGCGGAATCCGGCCACAAGCATCGGTGATCGGGCGGGTTGATTTGACCTGCGGAGTTCTCTTCCTAGACTCGTAAATCCACTACGAAGGAGAGCTTGAATGACCTACTTCACCGGAATCGATGTGTCCCTGAGATCCGTCTCAATCTGCATCGTGGACGACCGCGGCGAGGTCTGTCGAGAGGGCAAGGTCGACGCCCATGTCGACGTGATCGTCGACTGGCTGCACGCCTTCAGTCCGGAGCTCAGGTCCGTCGGCTTCGAGGCCGGCGCGCTGAGCCAGTACCTCACCTATGGCCTGCAGGCCGCAGGCTTCGAGGTCATCTGCCTGGAGGCCCGGCGCGTGAAGAACACCCTGGACGCCATGCGCAACAAGACCGACCGCAACGACGCGCGCGGCATCGCCCAGATCCTGCGCACCGGTTGGTACAGCCGCGTGCACATCAAGAGCCTTCACAGCCATCGTGTGCGCGCACTGCTGGCCAGCCGCAAGGCGATTCTCACGAAGTGCGTCGATCTCGAGAACGAGTTGAGGGGGCTGTTGCGCGTGTTCGGTATCCGCCTGGCCCCGCGTGTGGGCCACGGATCGTTCGACGCTCAGGTACGCCAGACCTTCGCCGATGACGAGATGCTGTCCTGCGCGCTCGTGCCGCTGCTTGACGCGAGGACCGTGCTCTACAAGACCTACCTGAAGCTGGACAACGCGGTCAAGGCGCTGACCAAGGCAGATCCCTTGTGCGTGCGCCTGATGTCGATCCCAGGCGTCGGTCCGGTGACCGCGCTGACCTTCAAGTCCGCCGTGGACGACCCGGCCCGGTTCAAGTCGTCACGTACCGTGGCGGCTCACTTCGGTCTGACACCCAAACGGTACCAGTCGGGGGAGATGGACAACCCCGGCCATATCTCTCGAGCTGGCGATGCCGATGTGCGCTCGGCCTTGTATGTTGCGGCGCACTCGCTACTCACGCGCAACGCGCAGTGGTCATCGCTGAAGGCTTGGGGAATGCGGCTTGCCAAGACAAGAGGCCATCGACGTGCGGTGATCGCTGTGGCGCGCAAGCTGGCCGTCATCCTGCACCGCATGTGGGTGGATGGCTCCGAGTTCCGATGGGGTTCACAGGAGCCTGTTGCCGTGAAGGCCTGAGCGTGTTGGCTGGCTGATTGATTGAAGCGAAAGGAATCGAGGATTGAGCGTTCAGGTGTGGACGATGGTCCGGATGAAGCCGTATATGACTGCTGCGCTGCAAAGCGCGTCCATAAGCGTGGCTCTCCGCTCCGTCTGACCAATGCGTGCAGCGCCGACCTTCGGGCCGGGACCGACTGCGTAGAGAAGCGTGAACTGCACCGAGACGTTCTGTTCAACGAAACCAAAGACCGAGATACTCTGCCCTTGACAAAACGGCCCGATCAGAGAAGC